>RCNI01000190.1_pt1 | contig 63242 bp, 68 predicted proteins | sample 2041151 | NCBI WGS metagenome assembly RCNI01 (sample SAMN09708214, study PRJNA481090) | feces metagenome | isolation source: feces | place: Antarctica: Albino Rookery
TCATGTTATATATGAATCGTTGAAATTCGAGATTTTTACAAAATATCCATTTATAACACGAGAGTCAAGATGATTTGCGGAAATTAGGAATTTAGAATTATCGGAGCTGTATGCAGTGAAAGTCGCACGTACAGTTCTTAATAGGGAAAGCGGCAGTAATGCCGCCGACCTACAAAACAAGTTCACGAGAGGTCGCACGGCAGTAGCAAAACGATAATAAATGACAATCAAATAGAAAGGGATGAATAAAACTGTAAAACAGGGGTGTTAAAGCAGGGTAACGGACAACCGGAACGGATTGCCCGTACTATAGGGAATGAGTACATCTTTTTGATAAGGCAGGATGCGGTTCGGAACAGGCAACCTGATATAGCAAAAGTGCAGCAACCGATTGCTGCACTTTTATTATAAAAGACGTGCCCTAAACATGCTAAATAGGCGAAAAGTAAGGCAAGTATATTACTTTATTAAGCCGAATACTAAAAAAGGTAGGGAAAGACATAAGGAGGATGGAGCCTCCGAAGATATAAAAGTACAGCAACACCAACTAAACCGGCACATAGGTAAAGCCGGGCAATACATCAGAACCAATAGCGTACTTTGCCATATCACGCTATGGCTGACAAAACAGCCTTTACATGAATGGCAAAGGAGTTACCGCTACGGCTCGGAATATGCGAAAACAAGATGTCTGTTATACGATTGAACTGCCATAGAGATTTAGAACTTTCAGTCCATTCGCTGTAGCCTTACGATAAGTATAAAACGTACCACCTTTGGGTTTGCCGTCATACCAGGCAATAAGAGACGAACTGTGACAAACCATATAGTCGTTGCGTCGAAGCAAACAGCCATGGTAGTAGTGTTCACTCAGGATGATAACATCATCCGAGTTACGGAGGATGGTATCGTACCGGGCTTTCATCGCATCGTTCCACCTCTCGGCTTGTCCGCGATACGGTACTACGGCAATAACTTGCAGACCTGACAATTCGGACTGCAACGCAAGGGCAACTTCTGCCGCCAGCATATCAAACCCCATGGCACAACCACAGTAAAAATGACGATAACCTCCAACGTATGCCTTGGTTATCGCTGCCTTTAATTGCAGCTTCAGTTGCTTCCTATATAGGAATGGAATATTACGGTGTCCACTGAAGCAAACGGACACTGCCTTATCATACTTTGTCTGGGTCATATTATTTCACTTTGTAATGGGTTCTTGCGAGGAATATACCTCCGAGTACATTAGCACCAAGGCTTTCAAGCTGATTGGCATAGGTAGCATAACTCAGCCCTTTGGTTATCACATCATCAAAGACTACTACAGACCTGCCGTTGAAAAAAGCCGAATCAAACTCAATGACGTTTACCTTACGGACTTCTTTCTCTGCCTTACGGTTCTCGTGAATGGTCAGCCTCTCACCACTCACTGATACATGGTCATAACCATTGATAGCTCCGGTCAGTTCGCATACCCTTTGACAGAATGCCTTGTAACGTATCTCGTTCTTCTTATCGGTGGATGCCGGTACGGGAGAAAATACAATGTTGGTGCATGATGTTCCATAACGTTCGGTCATGTTGGCTGCCGTGCGTTGAGCAACCTCTTCGTATGCCCGTCCATCCTTGAAATCAAAGACTAACTTGCGGTCTGCTATCTCACGCTCGCTCACATTGCGTATGCGTGCAGGAAAATACTTACAGAACCATACCTGTGGCTTGTCCAACTGCTTTTGAAGTTCTATGTCTATCGTCTTTGCCATAACTCTGATAATTTTTCTTTTTCCCTCTTTTTGAAGGCTGTTCAGCCTGCTGAGGGATATTTTCTGCCATCAACTGCCGCCCAGAATACCGATAAGACAAACCGGGGACAAGAAATACGCTCTGACGTGTCAGAGGAAGATTTCTCGTTCCAGCGATAGTGGCGATTTGATGTTTGGTAAAAGGCGGCTTACTTTGCGGGAAACATGACTACGGCAGAGCTGACCGACAAACAGAACATGCTTTCTTACTACAAGCGGCTGTCATATAGACATGTAGAATAGGTGCAAGATTTATAAAAGGAATGGGTGGGCAGTGGAGCGTCTGTGGCTTGCCGGTCCAAACTTCCCGATGAAGTGACCGTACAACTTAGTCTCAAATCTGGCGAAGCGTAAGCCTTGGCAGTTTGTGACCGAGGTGTACGGTCTTTTCATGTTTGGCTTCCGTAAAGAGTCTTTCACTCACCCCATAGCAGCTCTGCTGCCATAAGGTGAGTGAATGTCTCTTGCGGACAAGTCCTGTGACGTTCCGCTGATGGTGTGGGGCGAAGCTATAAAAACAGACAGACGGCATTGCCGGTTACAAAAGGACAGATGGTGGAGGTTGCTGCAAGGACAACAGGTTGGCTTGATTGACACTTGTGGCAAATGTGCCATCGTCCTTGCTTTGCCCCAAAGACGGGTACACAGCATATAGCAGATTTGTATGCCATTTGCCGTGTACCGGTCAAAAGGGCAAAAACATCCTCTATAAAAGTTAAGCATGTACACTTAAAAGAGGAAGTTGTATGGGTAAGACTTTATAATATAAGAGTGATATGGCTTACAAATTATCGGTGCTATTTTAGATTAGTGCCACGATTTTGCTAACTTTGCAAATGAGTGAAAACGGATTCTGATAATAAGCAATGAAGCCATTACATCCATATCCGATTATGCCGAAATACAACGTAATGTTGTAAATAACCGGATTGAAACGGACTGCTTCATTCAAATAAAAATACGATGAATGCAAGACTATTGTTCATACTCCTGCTTTTCGTTATCGGGGCATTGTGGTATATTATCGGCTACTGGCGACGAAAAGCAGGAGAAGCAGCATTCGCCGCCGCACGGTTGGCCGAAAAGAGCGAGGAACGTGAACGCTACTGTCGTCTGGCGGTAATGGCCGGTCATCGGGAAGCCTGCCGTATGTTCTGTCTCTTGCACCCCGAACAGTTTGATGGCCATTCTCCCCATAAGCCGTTCAAATCACGAGGCATCCGAATCTCTTTTTACGGGTATTACTATCCGTCACGATACAATGCGCTGCTCAATGATGAACAGAGGGCTTTCTGCCGTTCCATCTACCAATTCAAACAAGGAGATATACACGGAATCGAGTTCTTTAAAACGTGCATGAATGCTTTGCAACTGAAAAAGAGACCTTACCATATCATGTTCATGCCGTGTAGCAACTGGATAAAATACGGCCAACGGTTCAAACGGCTCGACTGGTACATCGGCAAGCATCGACAGGATTTAACTTCAGGACTGTACGACGTTGATATTTGCGATGCACGAGAAAGCCTGCATGAAGCCAAAGGTGGAGAAAAGCGTATTCTCGAACGAAACTACCTCATTACCGGAAATATCAAAGGGAAAGAGATTATCATCATAGATGATGTGCTGACAACCGGGCAAAGCGTGGCGGATTACAAGGAAGAAATAGAACGGTGCGGTGGCAAAGTAGTGGCGGCTATCTTCTATGGCAAGACGTTCTCCATGCCTTCGATGCTCCTTGTACAAATACACATCTGGGGCAACCACATTGCCCATATTATCGAACGGATGACAAAGTAACCGGAACGGTTTCAGTCCTTTTTACTTCTTTTCACAAACCTGCCAGTGCTGATATGCACTCCTGCCGGATGGATTGGATATAATCGAGTATAAGCGAGGGGCTGATACTCCTGCCATTGAGCTTGCAGGTGATATGTAGGTGTTCGCCGGTGCTGCGTCCTGTGGAGCCGGTAATGCCAACCACATCACGCGGATGAACTACTGCCCCTTTGACAATAAGAATTTTAGAGAGGTGACAATAACTGACGGTGTACCTGCCATGCCGCAAAGTTACATACTTGCCGGAAGTCTTGTCCTGTCCGACCTTCACGACCACACCCTCCATCATGGCCATCACCTCGTCGCCACGTGCGCGCAAGTCCAGTCCGCCATGAAATTTACTCTTTCCCGTAAACGGGTCCTTACGGTAGCCGTAAGGCGAAGTCACCTTGATATAACGTAACGGGTAACTTACACTCAAGTAACGATCCATCCACTTTTTCTTATCCATATCTGCGGATACCGGGATACCTGTTGAAACTTCCTGTATGGAAACCTCGCTTTCAGGTGCCGGTTCTGCTTGGCCTAACCCCATATCCAATACCTCTATCTTGTAGCGTGTCGGGGTAACGGCAACAGTATTGAATTGTGCTTTGGCCGTCGTGATACATAATGAGACACCTGTCATCATCAATAATAGAATCTTTCTCATGGCAGCAAAGTTAGCACGCTCTTCTTATGGTCTTTCCATTGCCGGCTGTTTTCTCTCCAAATATAACCATTTAATCAGTTTTGAATATGATTTTTCGCAAATAATCATATTTAAAACATTAAAAATATCACTTTATAATCACTTATAAAGAAATGTTTTAGTCATCAGATAAGAAATCAATCTATATTTGCTGAGTATAATTTTATAATATCATTCAGAATATGAAAAAAGAACAATTTGAGTTCAATGAACTGCCTTATCCGACATTGGCCCGCTTTGGGCTTACCCAAGAAATGATTGAAGATTTGCCCCTGCGTATCCTGAAAGAAATCGGGAAAGGCGGCTACTCGCCGGTACTGCCCATGCGTGTCACTAACGAGAATGGCGAAGTAATCGAAAGTCGCAGTCGGTTTGCCTTTATCCGTATGGATAGCGGCGAGGTGGATGTGGTCTTCTATCCCACGCTGAAATCCTCACCACTGGAATGCTACAACGAGGAACAGCAGAAACAGTTGCTCGACGGCAAATCCATCATTGCAGACGTGGCTATGGCGGACGGACGGCACAGTAAGGCTTTCGTGCAAATTGACGAGGAAACAAAACAGGTGATGTATGTTCCGACACCCATCATTGCCCGTAACCTGAAAGTGCTGGCTGAAGTAATGCACTTCGGTACAGTGGAAGTAAACGGAATGCAGCATGGTGAGCCTCTGACGGTGGCAGTGGATGGCGAACCTGTCACGGTAGGCATCGACCTTCACAACAAGACAGGCATCCGTTTCTGTGCGGGTGATGCGCAGAAATGGAAAGAGCAACCCAAGCGCGAATGGGATAAGTACACCTTCGGCTGCTACGGTTGCTGGGTGATGGATGATGACGGTAATCTCGACTACGTTCCGGAGGAGGAATACACCGAAGAACTGTGGAACGAACAGAAGAAAAGCGGCGAGCGTAACCGAGCGGCAGGCATTCACAAATAAAACCTATTTAATATAAGCGTATGGCACAACAGAAATATTATCCCGAAGAGATTCTCGTCGAGAAGATGCAGAGCGGCGAATACGGCTGGCTCGATTACATCAACCATTTTTCCGCCGAGTGGCAGGAGGAGTACGCCCATTACTGTGAGGAAAAAGGACTCACGGTCTGCGAGGATTCCGCCGCCGGGTTTGTACGTTTCAAAGACGAACAATTGGAAGCGGCTATGAAATACGGTAACGCATAACAAGTAACCATCATAACATCAGACTATGGCGATACGAACAAATACCAATCCCCGGCAGATGGACTTGCAGCCCGAAATGCGCAATCTACTGATGCGTAACGGACTTCAAGCCCATGTTGCATTTGACGGAGGCGGCTACCGGCTGATTGTGCAAGGGCATGATTCACCGTTACTGGTCTATCCTATAACCGAACGCCAGATGTTGGCCCTGACGGACTGGGGAACAAATACGGCCAACAAGAAGGCCTACAACATACTTACGAGCATCATAGGAAAAGACTTCTATATGCCGAAGAATTTCGTCCATGCCCGCAATGCCAACGGGCGTGTGGCGATGGGACTGCATGGCTACCGCATCGGTATAGGTGAGTACGGACACATGGGACGTCTGGGTATGCCCCCTCCATTTCTTGGTTGGACACCACGCGAGCAGTGGGGTTTCCACCTACGCAGAGTCGGCGGGCAGCTTTTCTTTCCGGGGCCATCCATCGTACCCGAACGCCCAGACGGGCGCATGAAGCCCGGCGAACTGCAATCGGGTGGCTACGGCTTTTACTACAAAGGCGGTCAACAGGAGCAACCCATTGTACAGCAAGATGTATTGAAGAACTTGCAGGAGGTCATTACACCGCTTGTCAGCCGTCCGCGCAGCAAGGAACCGGCACAAGCATACAAGGAGTTGATTGCTTCACCAGTCTATTTTTCCAACGAGAAATGGTCGGAGTGCCTTACTTCGCACGGTCTTATCGTGGATATGGAACGGAGGACACTGACCGTACAATCGGAAAGTGTCAATGCCGATATGGTCTATGACCTGACGGAAGAAGAAGTGAAAAAACTGGCTACCGCATCCATCGAGGAACAACCTGTGGAGAAACGGCTGGATCTGCTGAACGGCATTATCGGAGCGGACTTTGCCGATAAAGTAACGATGGAACAGCTCAACAGCGAACAACGCATCAGTATCGGCCTGCATCCCGAAGTGCGGCATGAACTGGAAGAACGGCAGCGGCAGGAACAAGAATTATTCATGCAGCAAGAAACTCCGATGCGGCAGGAATACATACAGGGCAGTATCGGTGCAGCCGTGGACGGGCGTGACCTGCAACTACTCAACGAAAGCAAAGGCTGGTATCGTGAGGAGAAACATGGCCGGGAAGTAGAGGTCAGTGACATTGCCGTGCAACCGGCACAGACGGAGGGTAAATACAAGATGTCCGCTGTTATTGACGGACAGGTCATCAGCCACGAAATCAGCCAGAAAGACTACGACAAGTTTCTTGCTGTGGATGATTACCACCGGATGAAACTTTTTTCGAAGATTTTCAACGAGGTGGATATGAAGACACGTCCTGAAGCGAACAAGGGGCTTGGCGTGAAGATATTCGCTGCCCTTACCGCCGGTGCTGTGGTGGCATCGGAAGTCGCACATGGCTTCCATCACCACCACTCTCCGGAGTTCTATGGCGAACGTTTCAGCGGACCGCCACATCCATACTTCAAGCCCGGCGTAGATACACCGAGAGATGTGGCCATCCGTAATTTCGAGGCACAGATGAATCAAGATATTAATGAAATGAGAAGAGGGAGGTAAACCTATGAGAGTCGGAGACCTTACATACGATGACTTTCTGCAACGACTAAACATCCAGGACGTATTGATTGACGCAGGGTATCACCTGAACCGTCGTGACGGTCTGCGCTATCCCTCGTATGTTCGTTTGGACAGCGACGGCAGACGTATCCGTGGTGACAAATTTATTGTGACACAACAAGGAAAATGCTGTTTCCACGCACAACAACAGAAAGTTTATAACATCATTTCCTTCATCAAGGAGCATCCGCACTTTTTCACGGAGTACCATGCGGGTATGTCTCCGGACAGACTGGTGAATCTTGTCTGTAACAGATTACTGAACATTCCTGTCACTGAACGGAAAACCCGAATAGTGAACCCTAAACGAGATGTAAAGCCATTTGACATAGCGGATTACGACATTCATAAGTTCAATCCGCAGAATCGGGAAACGCAGAAAAAATTTTATCCTTATTTTAAAAGCCGAGGTATCGACCTTTATACACAATATGCCTTCCATCGGCATTTTTATCTGGCTACGAAACATCGGGAGGACGGTGCGACCTACACGAACCTGTCCTTTCCACTAACCCTGCCCAAAGGCGACGGAGCGATTGTGGGACTTGAAGAACGAGGACGTGCCCGTATGGACGGGAGCGGCAGCTACAAAGGCAAAGCCGCAGGGAGCAATTCAAGCGAGGGACTGTGGATTGCCAGCCCTGCCCGCACTTCTCTCACCTCCGCCAAACATATCTATTGGTTCGAAAGTGCTTATGATGCGATGGCATATTACCAACTTCATCAGGCACAGAACAAGGATCTGCGAAAGGCGGTATTCATCTCTACCGGAGGGGCACCGAGCCAGCAGCAATTCATAGGAGCGATAAAAGCAACTCCCCATGCCTCACATCATCTTTGCTTCGATCATGACCGTGCCGGACAAGTCTATGCTATCCACTTTGCTCTCACTCATGCAGGCTGGAACTTCTCCACCTGTCTGTCACAAACCGGCAGACTGATTGTACAGAACAACAGCGAAGACTATTCACAGTATGAAATAGAACTTGAACCATTCAATTTTGAAAAGATTACAGCCATTCTGGGTATAAATGATGCAAAACAAAATTTGAAGAATGGGGAGCGTGACGACATGGGAATTGGTGACGGCTATCTACAGGAAATGAGAATGGTTTGTATGGATGAGTACGAAATGGCTCGTGACGAAGGTTCTGCCAGTGAGGAAGAATTAGAGAAAATGAGAAGCAATCTGGAAGCCATCGAAAAAGCGATTGATGCTTCCATTTCCGGTCCGGAAGCTACAGGATGCATCTTGTATGAATCTGCCGCAGAGGGTTATAAGGATTGGAACGACCAGCTACTCGGCAAACGGATAAAACCAGAGAAGGACAACCTTGACGATTGGGAGATCAGCGGTAAAGCCACGCTGAATCATGCCTTGTCCGATTTGCCCGAAGTCAATCCGGAACATATCCGAAACGGATTATACGACGAAGCAGACCATGAGGCTGTGCGAAAGCGTCTTGAACGTGCGGACAGAGTAATATTCTCCTTTGAAACCAATGACCAAGGAATGTCAGATAAGGGTTTTCAGGAAATGTACAAGATACGGGAAGAACTTGCCCGGTTGGAAGTGGATATAACCAATTCTCTTTCCGGAATGAGAGAAGACTTTCATTCCCGTTTTCACCGATAATCCATAAAACCTATGCAGAGAACTTGTCACAAAACCATTGTCATCCATCCACATACCGGGCAATTTGTCATCAACGAGCTGCCCACTCTCGTGCTGTGCGGCACTGTATGGGTGTACGGAGGCATGGAAGGGCTGCCATTGACAGCTATTGCCACAGTAATTGCCTTGATGCTCTCGTTACTGTTACTCTACCGTTATCTCTACCTGCGGCGAATCCGTTATTGCATCGGTACGGAACAACTTGTCAGCGAATACGGTATTATCCGTCGCAAAGTGGATTATATGGAGCTATATCGTATCGTGGATTTTCAAGAGCACCAAAGCCTGCTGCAACAATTTTGTGGGCTGAAAACCGTACGTATCCTTTCAATGGACAGAAACACGCCCCGTCTTGACCTGATCGGTATCTTCCATAGGGATGACCTCGTGTCAATTATCCGTGAACGGGTAGAAACTAACAAACGAAAAAAGGGAATATATGAAATCACGAATCATTAGTCTGGGGCTGGTTGCCTCGCTGGTATGCCTGCTTCCACAGGTGGCAGAAGCCCAAATTGCGGCTTCCAATCCGTTGGAATGGACTGCATTGGCCGAAGGTAACGAACTGATAAATGGGCAGATTGAAAAACAAATAAAGGGACAGACACAAACAGCCTTGCTCCAAAACAGCATCGCTACCGAGTTCAACCAAATCCACAAGTGGGAGAAGCAGTACAACAGTTACCTCAAGACAGCAAGCGGTTACGCTTCATCACTGAAAGCCTGTACGCATCTCTACAATGACGGTGTGCGGATTTTCCTCACGCTGGGGAAATTGGGCAAGGCCATCCAAAACAATCCGCAGGGCATTGTGGCCAGTATGAACATGAACAACCTCTATATAGAAACAGCAACGGAGCTTGTCTCTGTTTTTACATTGCTGAATGACGCTGTGGCCAAAGGTAGCAACGAAAACATGCTTACGGGGGCAGAACGCAGCAAGACACTATGGGCGTTGAACGACCAACTATCGGATTTTAGCCGGAAGTTGCATCTGCTCTATTTGAGCATACGGTACTATACTTTCAATGATGTGTGGAACAACGTAACGGCGGGAATGCTTGACCGTGACAACGGTGAGGCAGCTCGTATGGCTCTGTCCCATTGGCACAGGGCGGCAGCTCTCGTCCGATAAAATATATCAGTTATGAAATGGACAATTTGGATAAGTATATTACTGCTGTGTCTTACCGGTATCGGTGAGGTACAAGCGCAGAATGACCCTGTACTGGCCGGAATGATTGCAGCATATACCGAAAAGGCAGAGAAGGAATTGAAAAATCAAGAAAAGGTCATGCTAATGCAGACCACCGGGCATATTTGGACAAAAGAAGAAGTGCAGGCTACAACAGACCTGCAACGAGAGTTCAATAACTATCTGAACTCTTTCCGGTCAATAGTCTGCTATGCGGCGCAAACTTATGGGTTCTATTATGAGGTATCGAGGCTGACAGACAATATGGGCGACTTCACCAAGCAATTGAAGCGAAGTCCAGCCAATACGCTTGCCGTAGCCCTATCCACACAGCGCAACAAGATTTACCGGGAACTGATGATGAACAGCGTGGAAATTGTGAACGATATTCGCACAGCGTGCCTTTCGGAGAACAAGATGACGGAAAAAGAGCGTATGGAAATTGTCTTTGGCATCCGTCCAAAGCTCAAAACAATGAACAAAAAACTGCAACGACTGACCAAAGCGGTAAAGTACACGACAATGGGTGACATTTGGCGGGAAATCGACGAGGGTGCACGTCCCGAAGCCGATAAACGCAGTATCGTGGAAGCAGCCAAACGACGTTGGCGACAGATTGGAAAGAATGTAAGACCTTAAAAATGTAATGATATGGGAATTTGGGATTCAATATTGAAATATGGCGGCAAAGCAGCAAAAGCTACCGGAAGAAGTATGGGACATGCTGCACTGCATCCTTCACAAACCTTACGGGGCACAGGACAAGCCGTCAAGACCGCAGCCATCGGCGGTGCAGTCGGTTATGTGGGTTGGGAGAAACTAACCACAGATAAGAGCGTGGTACATATCGTAAGCGATGCAGTCATAGGGAAATCGGCTACGGATACCCTTGCAGATGCAGCGGACGGTGTGCGAGAACTGACAAGCAAGGCCGGAGAAGCAGTCGGTTCCGTCAGCGGTACGGTAGCCGGCATAGACTCAAAACTGGGTGGAGTATCGAATTTTCTGCGGCAAGTCTCCAATGGCGGAGTTTCCGATATGTTCGGTAACTTTTTCCGTAATCTCGGACAGGGTAACGTGTCGGGATTGAGTATAGCGGGACTGGTCGCAGCAGCATTTCTTATATTCGGACGCTTCGGCTGGCTGGGCAAGATTGCCGGTGCATTTCTCGGCATGATGCTTATCGGCAACAATGCCGGCATTTTCCGCACACCTGACACGGGAAATATACAACGAGTACAGACACCCGCTCTTCCTATTGAAGAACAGACGAACAGCGGAGGGATGAAAAGATAAGAATACGAATCAAATCTAACAACAATAATGAAATATACAGAAGAAATGATCCTGCAATCCGAAAGTGGATACTGTATGCCTTTTGAAGAACGGCAGGGCAAGGATGTGAAACTATCGCTCGGTTACGGCGAACAAACCGATCCGGCAACGGGCAAAACATATTTTCATCATGGCATCGACTTCGATGTACGGTGTTACACGCTGGCGGCTGTCGCCAGCGGTATCGTGTCAGGTATAGGCAATGACCCTACACTCGGCATCTGCCAAACCATACGCTATGGGGAGTATGAAGTGACCTATGGGCATTTGTCAAATGTCTTCGCCCAGTTCGGACAGCGTGTCAAGGCCGGACAGACTGTAGCTTTGAGCGGTGACAAGCTGCATATCGGGATACGCTTCAAAGGTGAGGAACTGAACCCGCTGGAATTTCTAACCATGCTGTATGGTAATATCCAAGCATTGTGTCATGCCGATGGAGACGAAGCGGCAACATCTCCCGGCATGGCGATGGCACTGACCACCGATTACGAGCAGGACAGACAGGAAATAGAGGAATTAATGCTGCGTTTCCTGCCCCACTACATGGAAGACTTACAGCGTGGTGCATACCGACTTCCTCCACATACGGAGCAGTCACTCCGCCATGTCTTTACAATGGGAGCAGTCAAAGAATACTTCTATGAAAATATGCCGAGTATATCCAACCCACTCGGACTGGGACATAAAGCAATGCCGCTTGCCTGTAAGGTGCAGAACCTACTCATTGCGGACTTCCTGCATTACCTTGCCCTACGGCATGGCGTGTACTTATCGACGATGGGCGGTGATGTAAAAAAAAACTCTATGACGAAGCCCTGACCCATAGTGGCATCATTGACCCACTGGCAGAATTGGACATAGACATCCAGAGTTTTGACATACCGAGAGCTGTCACGGTATATCCTGACCGGGCCGGTGTGCGCTGGTGGACCAAAGCATGGTTCAATAACCGGGAAGAGGGCGAAGCATCGGTGGAGATTGAGCGAGAACAAGCGATACGCTTCATTCACGACAACATCGAGAAAGATGTATGGCTGGAAGAGTTCTATCCCAAACAGATGGAAATTTACCACAACGCCATCGAGCAGACAAAAGAGCAATTATTAATGAATAGAATAGGATAAACATATAATACATTATGGACGGAATCAAGCATAGCGGACGGTTTGCAGAAATGGAACGCCTTGTGAACGACTATTTCAACTGCCATATCGCACCCGTCATGTCAAAAACGCGAACTGACCTCATACGGAATCAGGGAGAGGAAATGAAAGAATATTCCACCTCTTTAGGTGGTATTCTCAGTATGATGGCATCTTCGGCACAGCCCATGAGCGACCCCTATCAGACACTCAAGGTCACAGGCGAATGGAACTCCAAAACGACAGAGGACTATATCGAGATGTGCAAGACGGAGATTACCGGCTCCAAGGAAATGCAGCAAGACCTTGCGTACATGGCCGGACAGTGGCGGAATACCGTCGTGCAGGAAATCGGGAGGGCACGTTACGATGAGTTGTCAGAACAGCTCGGTTGTGATCTCGCCTATGCCTATATGGACCACCGGATAGAGGAACTGATGATTGACCGGCTGGTGAAAGAACGTATGCCCAAGTCTTCCGCTGACTACATCGTCCGAAAGGCTGCCGAATCAAGTCTGCTGGGATTATCGCAGACGTTAAGCCGTTCACCGCTGACCGATGAAATAGAGGCACGAGGCGAAGCAGCTTATCGCCCGAACAGATGGGAAAAAGGTACGGGATGGATGTTGGGCACAGCCGCAGATACCTTGATGATGGGTGGTGCTGGTTCATGGACGGCACTGGCAAAATTTGCCGGTACAGATGTGGCTATTGCAGCCATCGCCAATCATTTTGAAGGCAAGAAGCCTGACACTCTTTCAGTAGAACAGTGCATCAGTAAAGGAGTGTTCGGCAGCGACAGAAACGTATTCGACGATTTTCGCAAAGAGGCAGCCCAAATACAAGTCAAAGAGAACACGGCGATTGGTACAGACAACAAGCAACTGAAAAAGAAAATCCCTGTCATGGACTTTGGCTTCATGGAGTGGACACAAAACCAGAATAACGGTTTATTGTGGCCGAATGTACAGAACAAGGAACAACAGAAGCATGAGGAACGGTACAAGGATGTGCCGATTGTTGTTGCTCCCGGACAAGAAGAGGCCTACTTGCAGTCTTTGGAACAACGTGAAAAAGCGGAAATGCTCAGGACAGAACAGGATGAAACTATGAAAGAAGAGAAGCATGAAGCCGTTGTTCCTGCCAATGATGCGGAACAACATGTACAAACGATACAAAGTGCGCAAGTAGCACAGGGAAACGGAAACGGTTGGGGCGGACTGCTTGGTATGCTGGGACTGGATGGCATAGGTAATATGACAGGTAATCTCGGTTATGTAATGGCCATGCTCCCTGATGTTCTGTTGGGAATATTCACAGGCAAAACAGAATCGTTGCGCTTGGGAAACAATATGTTACCGATAGCGAGCATTGTGGCGGGTATGTTTGTGCGTAACCCGTTGCTGAAAATGCTCCTGATTGGTCTGGGAGGTATGAATCTGTTGAATAAGGTAGGACACGAGGCCTTGAAAGAACGAACAGAGGAAAAACTGAACGTAACAAACGGGAACAATGTACAGTACCGACACTATACGAATGAAGCTTTGAACCCACGTATCGTGAACCCTGTATTGCAAAATAGCACGTTGATTGCCACGATAGACCGAGTACCGTGTACCATCCAGTTGTCACCGGTTGTAGCAGAAGCCTACCGTACCGGGGCATTGCCTTTGAACACGCTGGCAAATGCTGTCCTTGCCAAGAGTGACCAGCTTCGCCAAGCTGCTGCACGGAATTATGAGGACGGAAAACAGGAAACCATCGTGCGTCCACGGGGTATTCAATAATCCTATAATCAAATAAACGATATGAAAGAAAAATCGCAAATCGAAAAGAAAGCCGAGGAAAAACAAATCACCTTGCTTTCTACGGCTTTGAGTGAAGCCTCGAATGCCGGTGGACACTGGCTCAACGCATCGGGAAAGGGATACCCACGCTTCTATCCAAGGGGTGTTTCTGTCAGCGCATTCAATGCGCTGTTCATGACGTTGCATTCCGATAAAAATGGATGCAAAACCAACCAGTTCACGCTATTCAGCGATGCCAAGGCACAAGGAGCCTCGGTGCGTGAAAATGAGCAGGGAGTTCCATTTTTGTTTTACAATTGGAACAAGTACGTTCACCGTAATAATCCGGAACAGGTTATCAGTCGTGATGACTACATGAAACTGTATGAAGAGGAACAAAAATTATATAAAGGTGTACACAACCGTGAAATTCGTACTTTGTTCAACATTGACCAGACGACACTACCTTACGTGGATAAGGAGCGATACGAAACGACGTTGCGGCGGTATGGCAGTGCAGTGGAAAGAGGATATACGGAAACTGACAACCGACGGTTGCATATTCAATTCAACGACTTCCTGCTGAGGATGCGGGACAACCTTGTGCCTGTGCGTTCGGACGGAAGCGGTGTACCCCACTACGAAACAGATAAGGATGCGGTCTATATGCCGCGACAAAGAGAGTTCGGACATTATCACGACTATATACAGGAAGCCTTGCGGCAAATCGTGAGTGCTACCGGACACCAACAACGGTTGGCGCGTGAAGGCATGGTGATGAAGAACGGTGTGGCTCCCTCGGAGGATGCCGTCAGACAGGAGCGGTTGGTCGTGGAACTGGCTTCGGGAATTAAAATGTTGGAACTGGGGTTGCCAGCACGGTTGTCTGAAGAAAGCCTGAAGACTGTGGAATACTGGTGCCGGGAGCTGAAAGAGAACCCAAACTTGATGGACGCCCTCGAAAGTGACGTGAACAATGCCATCGAAGTAATCAATAAAGCGGAACGGGGCGAGAAAATCGAATACGCCACCATGCGCAACCGGCGGGACACTTCAACCATGCAGGAGCAGATGCCCAAACATTATTTTGTGGCCAACGAGATTCGGCAGCATCCGGATAAAGAAACGAAAAAAATTGTGCTTGTTATTGACCCACAGGCAAAAACCGCAGACGTGATTCTCCCAGCAGGGGCATCAACAGAGGTAGATAACGAGATACCGGGAATGAACAAGGGACGCATTATGCGAGCGTTGCAGAAAGAGGGAATCGAGCAGGTACGCTTCTACAATACGGATGGTGCATTAGGTTATCGGCCCGATGACAGTTATTTTGCCGAGAAGATGATTACGTTGGCCCGGCTGAAGAACTGGGCGATGGAGAAACTCTCCACACTGGACGTGGCTTCGGCGGTCAAACAGGCTAATGAGATCGGATTTGACCACGTAGAGATGATTCAAGACGATAAGAAACGATGGGCACTTTATATCAAACCCGAAAATAAGAGCGGATATAGCATCTATCCTGATAAAGAAGATATAAACCGCTTCTTTTCAACGCTCAAGCAAGCGATGGATAACATCGGTAAGGTGCGGATGGAACTGGCGCACAAGTATTATGCGCTGGCCGAGGTCAAACCTGACCTGAAGGTGGATTTGTTCCACAGCGAAATGCCGGAAATTGATTTGAACCGTATCCAGCGTGTTTCGGTTTTCAAAACCAAACAAGACGGCATACAGTGTGTCGCAACTATCGACGGACAGAAACAGCCTGCCCGAAGTGTCACTCCGCAACAGTGGCAGCGGATGTGGATAGCGGAAGAACGTGACAGCTACAAACGTCATCTGGCAGCTACTCTTTTTGCAGACGTACTGCAAAAAGGACAATCGCAGGAAGCACACACCGGAGAGAAACAACAGAAAGAAGCAGAGTTGTGGCCGATAGAAACGGCAGCGCAGGAACGGACGGAATCAGACAACGAGGGAATTTCACCGGAGCGGCAGTTGTGGGACAAACTTAAGGCAAATCATCCCGATGCTTTGCAACTGCTTCGCACGAAAGATGGTTATCGGCTCTATAACGAAGATGCGGTACAGGGTGCAAAGATATTGGGCATAGCCCTGAAAGAGTATCCGGAACGGGACATTACGGCTTCAACGGAATTTCCAACGGAACAGCTCGACAGCTATCTGTCTAAGCTCGTCCGTGCTGGGGCACGGGTTGCTATCAGTGACATGGAGGAACAAGAAACACACAGAGGTTTTCATAGATAAGGAGTAAGGAAATGAACAAGAACCAACAATACGCAATGAAATATGCAGAGTATGCTATGGAGCAGATGCGCCGGTACGGAATACCCGCATCCGTGACGTTGGCACAAGGCATACTGGAAAGTTCCAACGGACAAAGCCGTTTGGCGCAGAACGAAAACAACCATTTTGGCATCAAGGCTACGCCTGCATGGATTGCCGAAGGAGGAAGGTATGGCATATATACTGACGATAAGCCGAATGAGAAGTTTTGCAGTTATGACAGCGTGGGTGATTCATACGAACACCACTCCCGTTTTCTGAAAGAGAACAGCCGCTATGCCCAATGTTTTGCACTTTCACCCGACGATTACAAGGGTTGGACACAAAATATCGAACAGGCCGGTTATGCCACAGGCGGAGAATATGCCGAGAGCCTGCAACGGATTATAGAGCAAAATGGCTTACAGCAGTATGACAAACTGGTGATGCAGGAAATGGAAACACAGGGTAAGCGGTTCGGTGCGGAACATAACCCTCTCCGAACGTCTGAAAATTCAGAGTATGGTGCGGAATACTCATTCCCGGTAGAGCGTGAAGAGTTTCTTTTTGTTACCTCGCCTTTCGGTATGCGGCAAGATCCGATGGACAACACGAAACAACAGATGCACAAGGGAATTGATATCCGTTGCAATGGCGATGCGGTACTGGCTACTGAAAACAACGGGAAAGTGGTGGCTGTGAACCAGAACAAGAACACGCCTGGTGGGAAATCGCTGACTGTGGAATATACCCGAACGGATGGTAGCAAGGTACAATGTACTTATATGCACCTTAAGGAGGTTGCCGTAAAGGTCGGTGATGTAGTACAAGCCGGTGGGAAACTCGGCACATCGGGCAACACAGATACACGTACAACGGGCGAACATCTACATTTCGGCGTGACAAACTTCTATGCAGACGGAACAAAGCGTGACATCGACCCTGCGGCTTATCTGACTGAAATCGCACAGAAAGGTAATATCAAATTGGAAGTGTTGCACAACGGGAACAGCCTGCTCACCCGATATAAAGGAACAGAAGAGAATGCCGCCGGCAAAAACCTTTCACCCGACGGATGGATGAAGAAGCTGCTTTCGTCAGAGGATAGCGGTGTGGGAATGTCAGGATGCAATGACCCTATAGTAGAGATGGCGATGACAGCCTTTAGTTCCCTTATGCTCTTGGCCGTACAAATCGACAACAAGAACGAGGAGGAGCAAAAGACTGCCATATCGAAACAAATGGACAGCGGGCGCATCAATCTGAAATCATTGTTGCCGGGCATGAAAAACTGTGAACTGGCAATCAGTGAAAATGGAAAGGCTATTCTGCGAGTGGACAATGGAGAGCTGCGTATGTCACGTGAGTTGACTACTGCGGAGCTAAGCCGTCTGTCGGCAACACTGAATAACAACACTCTCACAGAAGAAGCCAAAAGGATACGTGTAACCGGTATGCTGAATACGGTTATCCTCTCGGAAGCGGCTTCACAGAATTTTGAACAAGGGATGTCCCAACAGCAGGGGCAGACAGAGAACTTAAAAAGATAGAAGCGTGGCGATATGGTAAAATGCGTGATGATACAGCTATGCAGATGTCTGTTCGGACTGTCCTACCTTGCCTTGTATGTCCTGCTCTGCTACCAACTCTTCGGCTGGGTGGCAACGCTCCTTATCATGAGCGTTCAATTGTTCCTTGCCGGATGGTTGATTTGGGCAATGATACGAGCACCCGATTAAAAGCAATGATTTAGCAGTTCAACAACAAATCATGGCAACAGCGTTGTCGGGTGATTATGTATCACATTAAAAGACAATAGAAATGATAAAATGTAATGTTACGGTATGCGGCGTCATCGGACGTAATGCGTCGATACGCACAAACAAGGAAGGGAAAACGTTCCTGGTTTTCCCTCTTCGAGTGATGATTCCTGACACAGACGGGAAGACTATGCCTATTGAGGTGGATGTCAGCAAAGATACTGCCGGAGAGGAGGTCTCCAATTATCGAAATGGTTCCCGCGTCGAGGTTTCGGGGACAATGTATCTCAAACACCGTGGTGACAAACTTTATTTCAATCTTTTTATTAACGAAATTCGTACAGCTACGGCAGATGTGAAGGATATGGTCAAAGGCGAATTGGTATTTCGAGGTAAGGTCGGGCAGCATATCGAGGAAAAAAGGGATAAGAAAGACCAGCCTTACACAATGTTCTCGGCATTCAGTACGGAGAAAGTAGAGGATGGCTTTGAATACCAATGGGTACGTTTTTTCTGTTTTGGCAAAGAACGCGAAGCATGGTTACAGCCGGGCGTGCGAGTGGATGCCAAAGGTGAAATATCCCTTTCGGCATATAACGGGAAGGTGAATGTTTCATGCAAAGTGGAAGAACTTGTACAGTATGTGGCAGATTCGTCTAATTCCAATCAGTAAAGGATATGGCCGGATATAAAAAACAGCACACGGACGGGCCGAACAGTGAGGATAAAGCATTAGACCTCTTCGCTGAAATGATGATTGAGAAAATCGAGAGTATCCGTAAGGATTGGAGAAAGCCCTGGTTCACGGAAGGAGCGTTGCAATGGCCCCGCAATCTTTCCGGACGCGAGTATAACGGCATGAATGCCATTATGTTGCTTATACACTGTGAGAAGGAAGGTTACAAGATTCCGCGCTTCTGCACTTTTGAGTGTGTACAACGGCTCAACAAATCCGATAAGGACAATCAGGAGAAACCTCGTGTTTCTGTACTTCGTGGAGAGAAATCATTCCCAATCATGCTGACTACATTCACCTGCATACACAAGGATTCTGGTGAGAAGATTAAGTATGATGACTACAAAAAACTATCTGATAACGAGAAGAAGGAATACAATGTTTATCCGAAGATGCAAGTATTCCGAGTCTTTAACGTGGCACAGACCAACTTGCAGGAGGCAAGACCGGAGTTGTGGCAAAAACTCGAAAAAGAGTATTCGCTATCGAAGATTGAGAACGGAGAACATTTCAGCTTCGCGCCCGTCGATGCGCTGATAAAGGACAATCTGTGGATTTGTCCGATCAAACCACAGCATCAGGATAACGCTTACTACTCTATATCGAAAAATGAAATCGTTGTGCCGGAAAAGGAGCAGTTCAAATCCGGAGAGGCGTTCTATGGAACACTTTTCCATGAGATGACACACTCAACCGGTGCGGAAGGAGTCCTTGACCGTATCAAGCCGACAACTTTCGGCTCGGCAGAGTACGCGCGCGAAGAACTGGTGGCCGAGTTAGGCAGCGCATTGGTCGCCCAACGTTACGGCATGACGAAACATATAAAAGAGGACAGTTGTGCGTACCTCAAAGGATGGCTCGACGAATTGAAGGAATCACCGCAATTCATCAAAACAACTCTGTTGGATGTGAAAAGAGCGGCTTCTCTGATTACCCAAAAGGTGGATAAGATTGCACTGGAACTGGAGCAGAACATTGATGAAGAACAAACAGCAGCACCGAAAGAAAAAGTGTATTATTCTTCCGTGGCCTATCTTCAGCTTACCGATGACACGATGCGGTTGGACGCATTCAAGGATAAGGGGGACTACGAAGGACTGCTGACTCTCGCCAAGGAGTATTATGACGGTAACGGCATTAACGAAGAATATACTTATTCTTCTCCCATACAGAACCGAGGAGACAATCTTTTGATTGAGGACAAGGATTTTGCTGTGGTGTACAACGGGAGTGTCGGGGGAACTTATGACGTGATGCTGAAATTCACGGAAAAGGAAGTACGCGACCATATCAGGCGTTATGGTATTGAACATGCTGGAGATACGTTAAAAGGGGTAGCCAAGGAGATGGCTGCGGAACAATTCGCCATCATGACACAGCAAAAGACTCCTGCATTTGAAATGCCGAACGGTGACGTGCTGTATGTCAGTTATAACAAAGAATCCGACATGATAGATGTCGGGCCGGTTACTAATGCGGGAATTGTCGCACAACATCGTTTCCCATACGATCATAATGCTTCGTTGGATGCCAACCTGCAAACTGTGAACGAAAAATTGAATGATATGGAGGAATATCGGGAAGAGCTACAAGAGGCAGAGTACGGTGGCAGAATGCGCCGATAAAACAGAAAAAAGATGCGGAGCAGGTTTGCTCCGTACCTTTTCTTGTTTATTTATTTGCAATTTATTACATATTACTCTAACAAATTATCTATCATAGACTGTAAATTTGTTATATCGCAATACTGATTATGTCCCCCTCTGTAATCTTTCGCATGTTGGGCTGTCCGTATCAAGAAAGAATCAAGTTCTATTTTTACACTGCGACCTATTCGGGACAAACCGGAAGAGTGACTGATGTAAACGAATTTGCCGTTGCGCTCAATGAAACAAGAGGTATTATAATGCCCTTTTAAGTTGGATATTACTTTTGCGCCAACTGCTGTTGCGTACTTGGAAATCTCACGTACCAAAGCTGTTTGGAAACTGCGGTATTCTTTTGAAACATAGGTTCCTGCATCTGCAAGGATTGCGTTCTGCCATTTGGTATAAAAATTCTGTGCCATATTTTTAAATATTAATTCTGTAAATAATTCTCCCAACTCTCTTTGTCAATAGTTAATTTGTTCATTTCCCAATCGTATTCCACTTCCGGCATATCAGAATAAGGGAAGTACACAGTGTAGCCTATCTGTCCATAAGAACAATGTAGCGGTATAACGCAAATCTCCTGACCACAATAAGGTTGTGGCGTACAATATTTCTTCCAATCAAAACGACCTGCTGCTATATTACAGCAAAGTAATTTTAGAGTTACTATACCTTTCCAACTCTGAAAATCTTTTTTATAACCTTTTTTCATACTACTAATGTGCTATATTATAATAAACTTCGGGTTCACTTGACACGTTGTAAATCCAGCTTCCGCAACGTACCAATAGAGCGTTCTTGCCATAATAGAGTTTCTTCATTCCGGTTATACTTCCTGTTATGTGAAAGTTAGGGAAACGACTGATGTCTATTTTCTGTGCATCGCATCTGTAGAGTGTTTTAGTTCTCATTGCATTTATTTTTTTAAGTTGTTTTTTATTTCCCTCTTCTTGAAGCCTTCCGACTTCACCCAAGAGGTTGTTTCATGTGCATTTTCAACGGTGGATGCAAGAACTATGAGCAAGTAACCGGAATGAAATTTTATGAATACCGGAATCTGTGATTGCGGAAGGTTACGTCAAATTTCATTTCAGGTAGCAACAGCGGTACTTGAACATCGTTTGCCACCGTACCTTTGCGCACGAAACAAACAACGGTGCATGTCGGGACTGTGAGAATGTAATACAATTAGAACAGGTAATATAGAATCGGTAAAAGAGGCTGTGAATTGGTAACAGAGGTTCGACAGAACATGGTCTATAAAAGTAACCGGACTGTTATATAGGAAGATGATAACCACCCGCTTGAGTTGCGGGTGGCTTTAAAAAAATTATATGGAGTATCAGAAGTGATAGTCGATGACTCCTCCAATATAGAGTATCGTTCCCGGTTCAAGCGTACAGACAAACTCCATAAATGCAAAAGATTTTTCGGCAAATGACTGGTATCCCTCTCCGTCCAAATAGAAATGATACGCAATATCCAATGGATTTTCCAATGCCTTTTCAAGTTGATAAACAGGGCCTACAAACTCCAACATATTTTCCGTCGTAATAGCTTCAGCTTTCTTACGGATGTTAGTCACAAAGTTCTCTTTCCATTGTTCCACACCACCAATGTAGCGCATGGTGTCATCGCCTACAAGTTCGAACATATCTTTGGGTAGGGCAGTATTGACCAAATAACGAATATCTTCCTTACGTTCTTCGTCATCTATCTCCGCACAATAGTCATAGAAACTGCCATCTCCCTGATGGAGAGTGTCTTCATTCAGATAGCTTTCTTTTTCTATCCACATTTTAGAAATCTGAAAAATTCGGCTGTGCATAATTTTAAAATTTAAATGATTAAACTTTATTCCCTTTGCTTGAAGCTCTTCCGGCTTCTTGTCAGGAATGATTTTTATGCGAAATTGACAGCAAGGAAAGGATGGATAAGGCAAGTGAATAGTGAATGGAATGAAGTGGAATACCCAAATCTTCGATATGCGGAAGGCTGCCACAAGTATCCGGAAACTGTTAGCGCAGCGTTACTTGACGACCGTTCTAAAGCTGTATCTTTGCATACAAAATCTCTCAGATAAGAACTGCCGATGTGCGATATAAAGAATATCCGGATTGGAAGAATATAAAAGACTGGAGAAGCACTCTGCGACTGTATAAAAGGGCTGGAGGCGACAAAGTCTCTCCAATCTGCATGGCAAATTAGAGAGGCTTATCGGATAATGATAGTTCGCTGAACGCTGTCAGCATACTGTCATTTTGTTTTCTGCATCGGATTAGTCTTAGCCTGCGGCATATTCATAGATGTTACAGAAAGAATTGTCATTTTCATCTTTCCATTGTTCGGCAATAGCAAGAATTTCTGTTATTGATTCGACAGACTGACCGCTTATCTCTTCAAACCACTTGAATATTTCTGTCTGGTTGACAAAATATTCCTTGTACCATTTGTCGTCTGGAGTACATAGGTCTGCAATGTACTTGTCGAGAAAGTATTTGCCCTCTTGGTCATTTGTCCAATACTCAGCCAGACCTGGCTCTTCCGATTGATAGAAATAACATAGTGTTGGGAATTTCTCACTTACAAGTTCAAATGTTTCATCACACGGAGACCAAGCTGTTTCCGTTGTGAATTTCAAGATATTGCCCTCCATTTCGAGGTTACTCCAGTCACCTCGGCAATGAATTTTGCTATAATCGCCACCCAAAGCATTCACAAGGCATCCCAACCATGTTTTACCGAAACCGTTAGGAACAGACGGTTCTTTCTGTTCTTGTAACCTTTTCATCAACTTGTAGAGGCTCTTTACTTCTTCCGCGTCACCCTCTATAGCATATGACGCACTGCACCAATTTGGCATAATCGTAATTTTTTATATTAGAATTTCTTTTATTCCCTTTTTTGAAGCCTTCCGACTTCGTCCAAAAGGAGTGTTTTCATGTGCGTTTCAAACGGTGAATGCAAAAACAACGAACAAGGAACCAGAAATGAAATTTTATGAATACCGGAATCTGTGATTACGGAAGGTTACGTCAAATTTCATTTCAGGTAGTGACAGCGGTACTTGGACCGTGTTTGTCCACCGTACCTTTGCACACGAAAACAAACCTACGGCGTATGTCAGGTCAATAAATGTGTTATACTGTTAGAAATGGAGTACGACGAGTAAAAAAGGAATAAGAGCGGTAACGGGGAGTTCGGTGGAGCATGGCTATAAAAGTAATCAGGCTGAATATACAATACAAGGAAATGCTATCCACCTGCTTTGGCTACAGGTGGATATGTTGTTGTCATTCCGCACCTCTTATGATGGTGAGTTGGTCGGGACGGTTAGGAAACCAATAAGAATCACTGTCAATATATACACATCTGCCACTATTACAGAGATTCCCAAAAGCTAAGACCTCACAAGGTCCAAATATCACTCCATAATCGTTTGTAAACGCCACCATATCTCCCACACTCAAGTCGTTTTCCGTATCCATCACTTTGGAAAGGTGGTCGTAAAACTCAATACCTTCAGCTTCACGTTCTGTTTTCCAACGCAAAAAGTCTTCTTTATGACTTCTACCGGTATGTATCGGTGATAATTCTGAAGGAAAAACCTCCGCTTCCGAAGTATCAGATGCAATCAAAATAATGCTATCCTCTTCAATGTTTTCCGGAATAGAAGCCACTTGGTAAACCCCATTAGACAGACCACTATCTGGGTCATGCCAATAAAGAAGATTACCCAGCTTGATAAAATCGTATTTTCCCATATATTCTTTGATTTATTATTTCCCTTTGCTTGAAGCTCTTTCGGCTTCTTGCCGGGGATTGATTTTTATGCAGGATTAACAGTGGAATAAGGGCGATAAGACAAGTAAACAGTGAATGGAATGGAACGGAATACCCAACCTTCGAATGTCAGAGCAGAAGCAGGCTTGTCCTTTTATACCTTGCAATGAGAAGGGGACTGAAAGTCAATCTTTGATTTGAGGAAGGCTGCCGTAAAATATCCAGGAACCGTTAGCATAGCGGTGCTTGACAATCGTCCAGACACTGTACCTTTGCATATAAAATCTCTTCGGCCAGATTTGCCGATGGTGCGATAAGGGAATACTCAGAATGGAAAAACATAAAAAGGGGTATCATGTTATAGGCGAAATATATAACAGAGCTAATATAAGTCCTAAAAAATATTTTTGCTATCTTTGCCAACGTATTATATAATATTAAGAACATAACAATGGAAAAAACATTTACACAAATCTGTGAATTGTTCGATCAATTCTCAAAAGATGCCAACCTCCAGATGGAGAAAGGCAACAAAGCTGCCGGAACTCGTGCCCGCAAAGTATCACTTGAACTTGAAAAACTTCTCAAACAGTTCAGAAAAGAGTCACTTGAAGTATCGAAATAACTTTCATTCTGGTTCTGACAGTAGGAATATGGCGAACTTCACGTGTACCATATCGAAAAAGCCTCTTCGCTTCACAGCGGAGAGGCTTCATTGATTATGACAAAGTTAAACATCAATTATGCGAAATTTCTATTTCGCTTTTGGAAAAAACAACTCCACTTTCGTATGTCTGTTGGCTTCCACGGGCATATAGTCGGCAATTCCACCTTTGCTAACTCTGATAATCCGCTTGGCTGGTATTCCACGTTGTTCCAGTTCTGCGGTAATAAAACCTGCTCTCGATATACTCAAAGAATCATTGATACTTGATGTTCCTGTAGAACTGTCGGCAGCACCAGTTACCCTCACGGATAAACTGTATTTCTTAGCTACACGAGCCAGTTCGTCAAGATTAAGCCTCTGTGAGGTATCCGTCAAATGTGTCGTATTGAGAGCAAAGAAGAAATAGATGGGTGCACCGATGCACTCTCCATCAGCGTATGAAAGAACCGTGGAATCCATAGCGAGAGTGTCCTGATGGGCGGACGGCACATTTCGGGAAGCCGTATAATTATACGATGGCTTTCCATTCTCAGTCTGAAGAATAGTCGTGTCAAGAGGTGACGCCCCGTCCCAATAGCTATGCTTCAACCTTGCACGAAGCGAGTTCAAACCACTATAATTATTTATAGGATATCTGCATCCGGTTATATCGTCGTTGTCAAAGATATGGCTATATGTATCGAGTAGTCCTTCGATTTCCAGAATTTTCTTTAATTCCACGAGCGTTCGCTTGTCTTGATTGTGACGTCCCACATAACGCCTGTTCTCCTCCGAAAGGAAGTTACCATAATCGACAAGCAGTTCGTTCCGATGGATGTAGGGTGCTGTATCCACCGCGCGCTTCCAGCCGACCTTACCGAGATGAAAGGTGAATCCGGCAGTCAGCGAAAGCATGTGATCGCCCGGACGGTTTGGATAGCCATACCCGTCGAAATCCTGGAATGTAGTTGTGTTAGAGAGTTCCAGCATAGCACTAACCCGTTTGGAAATACGGTATTGTGTTTGTATGCCGTAAGAAAGCGCAAAGGGATTGTTCCCGTTGGTGGCGTTATGTAGCAGACCGACACCCATAAAGGGTGCAAGTCTCCAACGTACCTGTTCCTGTCGGGCATATCTGCGTCCAAGGAGATTCCACAGGAGATCTGCATGGATATAATGGTAGTCCTGCGTAGATAATTGTGCATCCTTAAACTGCAAGCCACTATAATTTACCCTTGCGCCGACCAAAGGAGTAAACCACTTGCCGACAGCGAGGCTGTACGAAGGTTTCACTCGTCCAAAAAGGTCTTCACAACCGAGAGGTGTACCAAGAAAAACTGTCGCACCTCCGGATATGCTAACAAACCAGTTGCCGGTTCGGGATGCCGGAAGTAGCACCCCGTTGAGATAGACGGGCTGCATCGGTTGAAGCAATTCCGCTACTTCATAATGAATAGTGTGTCGTACAGTGTCCTTCTGTACGGGTTGTACACTTGCTTGTGCCTGCAACGTGCAGAGCAAAGCGAAGATGAAAATAATTTGTTTCGTCATATTCCAATGATTTCATTAGTTATACTTTTAATCAGGTGTAAGGCGTATGCCATTTACCGTTTAGATTTCTTGCCGATAGTCGAGCGCATCATGCGGCTCGCCATCCTCATACAGCGGAGTGCCCATGCCCGATTGTCCTCGTCCTCGTCGCGTCCCCATTTGAGGTCACTCCCTCCGCCTCCACCACCATGTGATTCGGCAAATGTAGTGGCATCATCTACCATTCCGAGAAATAGCATTGTCGCACAGTGCATGATTTCCGTACCCCGCTCGGCGATAGACTGTACCAGTGAATCGTCAAAGAGCTGTCGTTCTGAAACATTCATTTGTGCCGATGCGTTACGATACTCGCTGATTATACTCTCCAGTAGGACGTCTTTAAACAAGCTATCCACTTTGGAGTGTACATCACGGGAATATTGATAGGCCTCCTCTTTGAGTTCTTCGGTACGTTCTTCAATGGCCCCCATATCCTTTTTCAGTTCGATGAGTTGCCGGTCAGCCGTCTGCAACTTTTCCTGCTTGTCTGCCAGTTGTCTGATGATTCCTTGCAGCTCTTTTTCCAACATTTGTATTTGGATTGCCAATTCTGCCGCATTGCCTTTGTTTTCTTTTAAATTGTACTCGGCTGCCGATAACAAGGTTTCTTTTTCAGTTTTCTGCTTTTCAAGATTGCTAACCATTGTCGTAAGCCCTTTGACTCTGCGTTCTGCCAACTGGATGTCTGATTGAAGTTCACCCAATACCTGTTGATGGAGCTTGATATTATCCTCGATTGTTGTACACTCTTCAGACAACATTCGGCGGTATTCCTCAGTCGTTCTGTGCCGTGCACCCGTTTCGGATATGCTTGTTCCTCTTGACATTCCCCACTTTGTATTGACTTCTGCGAAAAAGTCTGTATGAAGTTGTTTCATTCTTGCACTATATTCAAACTTATCCTTACCGGCGAAGATTTCCTTGTACGCAAAGCGACTATCCTTGATTGGCAAAAGCGTACAGTGGATATGCGGGTTCAATTCATCCAGATGTACAATGAATGCAGCGATGTTCTGCTCACCATATCTGCCACAAACGAATGAATAAACATCCTTGGCCCAGCGTTCAATGTCACGCTTCCGTTCGATGCGGGTATTGTCCGCACCTTTTTCAAAGTCCACCTGTTGCGTACCGAAAGCAAGTTCCTGCATTCGCTTCCGTGAACCGCCGAAGATGATATTTACCACCGTGCGGTATTTTGGTTCGAGCAGCCCCTCATTAGGATCTTTGATTCCACGGTGACTTAATATGTCCGCCATCCGTTTGGGAATGCTACGGCTTGTGTCGATGGGATGTATTTTACCTCCGGGCGCAATCTCGAAGTTCAGCCGTTTACGCGTAGGATCATAATTTCCCTTACTCATAGCGTACTTCTCTGCCTTTTCACTACGGTCACGCAGATGTTCATTACTTTGGGCGGTGGTAATCCCTTTCGACACCTGCACGTCAAGTACCTGTTTTTGATTTGCCATACGTTTTTCATATTGTTTCGGACAATCTACCGTGTCCCAGCTTGCTGCTTGTTCGGACACCCTTCCCACCAACGTCAGGCAGGTGGGGTATTAGGCTCCCCCTTCCCTTTGTTCGTGGCAGACGGGCAAGCCCGGATGCCTTCTATAACTGGCAGGGGTCTTCACTGGATACAAAAGTAGATCGTTGCGGTTATACGTTCTGTTTTCAATCTCCAATCTGGTACGTTGCCTCTTGTGCCTTTGCAGCGAATGCCAGAAAAGGCTTAAAAAGCGTTTTAAGGAACTCCCTGTCATCTTCATCATAATCGGTATTGTCATCCCTATCTACATCAAGAATAAGCCCGGCAATACCTTTCGAAGTTGCGACAAGTCCTGTCCAGTCCCCATACAATTCCAATCGGAAGTAGTCCATAAACTCTGCACTGTCGTCGAATCTCGACTTACGCAGTGCCCGTTGTATGGCGGCAAATGCAATGCACTCCAAAGCTACCATACGAATCTTGACAGCCCGTTCATCATCATCCGCTGCCAGATTGATGCGAGTGATACTGTCCGGAGATGGGCAGTTATCGCATATGCCAGCTTCATCCATTGCCCGACGAACAAGTTGTTCACACTTGATACCGGTTTCGTCAAGGGACACTTTGCCGATTATCCAATCGGACAATACCTCACGTAGCTGTTCTGCAAGGTTCAACTTCTTCTGTCCATTGCAAGACTCCGTGGATTGGCTGGTTTGCACAGTCATGGTAATGATGACGCTTTTGGAAAGCCGGATGCGATTCAACAAGCCGAACTCTTCCATTACATCCAAAAAAGAACGGACAGTAGCCCTATGCCAATGCCATTCCGATGAAAGGTCGGAAACAGTCACGTGGCACTGGTTGGGTTGAAGTTCGTAGCCTTTGTTCCTTAAAAAAGGGGAAACAAAACCTGCCAAAGATTTATCCAACAAATCACAGAAGGCTTCTGTCTTTGTTTTTCGTTCACCGACTTTCTCCTTGAGGTAGTCAAAAACTTCTCTGTCTGCCAATATAGGGACAGCTATTTTCTGCTTGGTTTTCATTTTCATTTCATTTTTAAATTATTACTATTGTGCGGATATATCAGTGTTGCCGCTATCCGCATCTTGCGGCAATATCGCGTGATGATGGTCATAATAACTTTCGGCTAATAGTCCGGGGAATTTCATCCATTCAGAGATTATGCCTATGTCCTGAAATTCGGTCATGACCCGAACAGAGGGATAGAACAGGGCAGCCAAAAGAAGATAGGCGGCAGTTACCGCCGTCGTGTACAAGTGTGGAACAAGACTGATGGCCAATGCCACCAATGAGAGTATGGCAAACATACATGGTCGGTCACATAAACCTCTTAATAACTTGTCCGCTCTCCTAAATGAATATATAGCGGCACAGACAGCGGTTGAAAGAAAAATACCTAACTCGCCAACATGTCCGCTGATGTAAACATAGTGGAAGAGCAATAGCAGAATCAATACGACCCGTACATATAGTTTACGAGCCTTTACACTGTGTATCATAGCATCATAGAACCTTACCATAAAAGAACGGTGGCTCTTGTACAATGCTAATGGCAATACGAAAAGTATTATACAGAAGATAAGTTGTAGTATATTCCAAATCATAAATAATAGGGTTTTTCGCGTATTTGAATGGGTGGTATCACCAACTCTAATTGGACAATATTGTGGGTGGCCAACAAGATGATAACTTCGGCATCCCTCGGTGAAAGGTATATCGCTGCTTTCTTAATACGTTGCTTGAACGTATGCTCCTGCTTGCGGTAGGCTGCCAATGCCTTATCCAGTTTATGTTCTGGAATTGTCCATGTCATGCCTTTGGCGTATGAGCCTTTGTCTTTGTAAGCCCGCAGTATCAACGTGCGGGAAACAATGTAGTTGATATATCCGTTTCTTGACAAAGCATACTCCTTGTAGAAATTGTCATCAACAACCTCTATCCACGTCCGGTATTCCCTAATCCAATAAACCATTTGTCGGTATAGTGTATCCCGCATAACATGGCCATTAAAGGAAATTCATCAAGAGATCGTCTTTGTTCTTCTTATACTTGAATGTACCACTTTTGGAATGAAGTTCCAAATCAAGGCACAGCTCGCCGTACATCTGCTCAAGAGAATCATAGATGGTAACAAGAATGCTATTTACCTTACCGTCTGCATCTGTCTTGCAATTCATCTTGAACATCTGTCCAAATGCCGGGTTGGAGTATGCACAGGTGCTATGCCCGAATTTGTCAGCGTGCGTGGGGATGTGGTGGTAGAGAGTTATAAGTTCCATATCGTCCTCAAACAGATCCATCACTTCCTCCAAGTCGTAAGGGTCGCGTAGCGGGAAGGTCAGTAGGGCGTAGTCACCGTAGAATTGTGCTTCCTCCATTGTCGTCACATCAAGCAGTTGCGGTAGTTGCAGAGGGACAAATGTCATAAAGTCATTGAAAAAATGTCGTAACATATTCATATTTTTATATTGTTAGAGCGTCTGTATGAAAATATCCATAAGCATTCCTGGCAATTCAGTCAGTTGACCACTTTCCGATTGCAGGATTCGGCTCAAGGTTTTGAACGTCACAGGTGTCTGTGCCGCCATCCGGTCAAGTTGTTTCCGTTCTTTATCGGAAAGCAATGTCATAGAGAATCCGTCCAGTGAAGTATAAGGTTGGATAAGCATCCATATATAGGCATGTGCTTGCGAAGAGGTCTTGATTTTTTTGTTCCGAACATCTTCTATACAAATCTGCATATTTTGTATTTGGCGACGGTTGGTGCGCATCGTCAAATAAAGCATAGCCTCCCGATAGGTAATCTCTTTTCTCTCGGCGGCAAGGAATATCTGCGAACAACACTGTTCGGTACCACGTGTGATGTCAGCCATACTCTCACCCTCGAAATCGTGCAAGTGAAAGAGGAACGCACGGAATATGGCATCTTCTTTAGTGATATAAGTAATCAGTTCATTGCGGCTATGTATGCCATTACGGATAGTTCGGGTCAGTAACATACGGTATGCCGCAAGGATTTGCTCTTTGTTACCCTTATGAAACGGAAGGTTATCCAGTGAGTTGAAAAATGGGCGGATTTCTCCAGCGGCATGATGCAGTTCCTCATCATTGTTATAAGGTGAGAACTCTCCTTTGAGAGCCAAAAGTTCCTGATAAGTACGCGTCTTTGAGAGGGCTAAGCGTGAGAACTCAATGCGGATAGAATCATGCAGTCTGATACACTCTTCACGCTGATTGGAATGGGGGTGACTGATCGTATCATTCCGGAAATGCCTAAAAACAGAGTCTTTTACAGTTTGCCATTGTAGGATATGTTCGGTCAATACTTGAAATGAAGAATCTTTCTGACGTCGTATATTGTACAAATACTCCCTGTATATTCCGGCAGGATCGTTCGTAGCTTCAGACAATGATTTGCCATTTCTATCGCTGCATGATATCAGGCCCAATATGGTCAATGAAACGATACATCTTCCAGTCAAAAATGATGGAGTCTTGTAGTATGATTTTAAAATTTTCATATTCAACAATTCATATTTAACAATGCAAATCTATATATTATTTTTGTTGCAAAAGCCCTTTTATATCGCATTTAGTATAATTTTTGGTATCATATTAACAATATGATTGTCAATGAAAATAAGTGCAAGAAAAAGAGCTAAAAAAAGGATTCAGCGAGATTTTTTCCACGATATGATTTTAGATTCAAATGAAAGTGCTATATTTGCACTTGTTATCAAAACAGTGTATATTAAAATGGCAAAAGTTGGCTATATATTCAAGGAAAATAATGACAGTTTTGATGCTGAGAGAGAATGGATGCAGCGATACGGTTGTGTACAAATCGTAGAGGAAACAGTTGAACATGAAACATTGAGACCTATGTGGAAACAGCTTATGGCGAATCTTCAAAGGGGCGATGAAATAGTCATATCCAAATTCAGCAATGCCGCACGCGGCTTAAGAGAACTGGCCGCGTTCATCGAACTATGCCGTATCAAAATTGTACGTGTCATATCCATTCATGACAGAGTTGATACTCGCGGTGAATTATTCCCCGGTACGACAGCAGCCGATGTGTTGTGGATAATAGGGGCATTTCCGGAAGAAATTGCCGCACTACGAAAATATTCCGCTCATGTCGAGAAGTTACGCCAGAATATCAAAGCCCCGGCTGTGCCGAAGGTATTACCTAAAGCAGAACGAGATAAGACAATCGTGGATATGTATATCAACGGTCATTCTTTCGATGATATTTGGGCTGCAAGCGGTTTTAGCAGCAAAAGTTCTATTTGGCGCATACTCAATAAATATGGCGTAAAACTTGATCGTGGCCAAACCAGCGGTCCGCGTGTCAAACAGAAACCGGAAGAGGACGGAACAAATGAAGGTGATTCCTGATAGAATTTTCACATAATCAAGATCGTATATTTGTTTTTCGGTTATTATTTTGTATTTTTATTATTGTTAAAACTATAAAAGTAAGACTTATGGGAGATATTATAATTGTATTGCTGGTATTCTGGGTTGTCGGCAAGCTCCTGAAGGGCGTGTTTGGCGGTTTCAGTAAAAGCAGTTTCAAAGATGATAAGTAGGCCAGCCAAGGGATGGGTAAATACGGTCAAAAAGACCGGTTCAAGAGGCGTGAAATTGTAAAAAGGGAGTGGAATGGAATAAATATAAACGGAGCTTCCGGCAACAGGAATCCAGGATATATCGGTTGAGATATACCCTGAATACATGTCGGATATTGTCTGTCCGGAGATGTTTAGGCTTTCCACCTATATCCCTCGTCTGTCAGTTCCAAGTATTCCTCTAATCCCGGTTTTACGAAAAAGACAATTTCAAAGGCTTCGTTACTTCCGTTATCGGGGAATGTCATGTCGGTTTCTCCATTTCGGATAATCCCTTTACCCACGTTGGAACCAAGGTCTTCATCCGCATAGGCATACAGAAACTCGATGTCCGGAAATTTCTCGGAGAGTGTTTGGATAAGCAGCGGCACACCTGCCCAAGCCGTATCAAACCAAAGCACGTTCGGTTCTTCAAAATTCTGATTAAGGGCATTCCATTTTGTACCCCAGTTGGCGATAGACCACTCGTACCAAGTGGTATAACCGTACTTTCTTTGATTTTCCAGATACAATACTCCAAGCTGTAACGCTTCTTTTCTGCCTTCTTCCGTCAATCCTTCCATCCATTGAATGACTTTCAAATCGTCCGGAGAATTGAATGGCTTGCGTTGCATTGCTTTGAGATATTTCATACCAAATTCCCCAGAAGTGGACGCCTCTATCAGTAGGTCCTTTGGCATAGGAATAATGTTGTTGAAATCGATATAACAAGGCTTGTTATATTCATCAGTTTCTCCTTTTAAGAAATCCATCACATTTTGTACTGTTTCTCTGTCTGCGTTTATTTCTAAACGGTTTGTTACATAATTAGGCATGATTTTAATTGTTTAAAAATTGGTTAGTATTAACTTTTATTTTCCCTATTGTCGGTTCTTTACTGATTGAACCGTTTTGGGATTTATGGATGCGGCAAACGGCTGTTGATACAGCTTCATACGGCAACTTTTCTTGCCAAATTACTCTTGCGCAGGAAGGAAGAATTTTGCAAGAAATACATTTCAAGTAGCCGGATCAAGCGCGACAGCCGACCTTTGCATCTGATAAAACCAAACCGGTGATAGGATGAAGAATAGATGGGAGATAAAATGAAAAATAATTAATATAAAAGAGGAATGCTATTCTTTTTGCAGAAATATAAAAAAGGAATAGAATGATATAATTATAAAAGAAGGACTATTATTGCCCTCTCAATTATAAGAGGGTATGTTCTCAAACTCCGCCCCTTGTTTGTAATAATGTAATACCGTAACACCTCCGTTAAAGGTCGTTACGGTATTTTTTTGAATTATTCTTGTGTTACTTCCATAGCCTTGCTGTATTCTTTGATTTGCTCCTTTGTCAGCCATTCGGGTTTTTCGTTTTTCCGGAAGCTGTCGTGAATTTTCGTCATATACTCAATTTGTGTCTTTTCAGAACCAGCCCACAAACGATGAGGACTTTTGTTTCCAAAGCCAAGATAATATTCACAGTCGGCTTGCAAACGACCCAATAACATATACCTGAATTTTAAATCATGCTGTAATACTTCTTCTATTGTCATACTCGTTTTCGTTTTAATTAAGTTTTTTATTTTCCCTTTTTTCAAGTCTTTCGACTTTGCCTGAAGGGTTGTTTTTCATGTGCGTCCCAAACGACGAAGCAGGAACGCAGTGCAAGGAATCGGGAATGAAATTTTATGAATACCGAAATCTATGATTTAGGAAGATTACGTCAAATTTCATTTCGGATAGCGTAGCGATACTTGAATAGCGTTCGTTCGCCGTAATTTTGCACACGAAAACAAGACCGGGCGAAAGTCTGGATAACGACAGGAAACATCAACATTCATTACATAAGGACTGTAAAAGAGAGCAGGCAGTTACGCTGCTATAAAAGGGAAACAAGGAAATTAAAAAAGTGGGCACGGGGCAATCTGTAAAAAAGGGGGATACCACCTGTCTTCGGACAAAAGAAGATACCATACCGATAGGATTTAACCGATACGGTATCTCTTTGGTAGTCATCAGTACCATACTTTCAGAAAACCATTTAAAAACATTCGATATTCGCCTTTTGGAAAATCTGCGGGGCGTGCTGATAAAGCAAAGGAAGATTCAATACCGCCATTGGATATTCTACAAATCCGCTTCTACGCTTGTAACCGGAATAAGTCGCTAAATTATTTGTCTCCAGAAACTCCATTGCATCCGGATAATGGTTCACATCAATAAATGTACGGTCTGGCAAATCGAGTGCATCCATGCTCTCCAAATTGACGGATAGCACGATATACTCTGCTTCATCTTCCACACTTTGCAAAGTAAGTGCTAACCAGCCATTGCCATAAAATTGAGGCATGAGATAAAAGCGTTCTCCACGAAACTCGTATTCTTTCCGCGTTAGGGAGCTGTCCGGCTCTACCAAGCGAAATTCATCCTCTCCGGAAACAAATTCTGTTGATGGGTCGCTGACATCCACATACGTTCCATTTACATTGTGACACAAATACTCTGCATTTTCTGAACGAACAATCACAAATTGAATTTCCATACTTTCAAAATTTAGCTATTAAACATCATGTTCTTTTTTTCCCTTTTTTCGGAAGCCTTTAGGCTTCTCCAGTCGGGATTTGATTTTTACGTGCATTCAAGATTGCCTTTAAGGAAAAGCAGGCAAGAAATTTGGACAGAATTTTTACAGTTGCGGCATGGAGCGTATGCGACATTTGAGCGATTGAAAATCGGGAAAGCTACTGAAAAATTGTGTTCAAATAGCGCAGCGGTACTTGAATGTTTTTCCGTGGCAATACCTTTGCACAGGAAAAAACAAGTCCTGACTGGCAGCAGCCTGAAACGAAATAATTTCGTTCTATACAAGGGTAAAACGGAGTAATAAAAAAGGGAATGGACACAAAGAGTAGCCGACAAAAGCCGGCTTTCTTTTGTTCCTGTGGGAGGAGCTGGGGCATTCAATCCGTTACATCATAATAATAGCTTAGCTCGTCATCTTTCAGATACTCCATTGCATATTGACTGGCTTGTGCCCAAAGGGTATTATACAATGTCGCAATTTCCGGCCTTGTTTCATAATACTGCCATATCTTATGGTTAAGCACTAAAACCAGTTCCGTGAGATACTTGTAGTTCTCTTTCCACTCCTTAAAAGCACGGTTGAAAGTGTCCTGTACCGCCGAAAGACCAAATCGGTCAGCAATGGAAAAATCATTCCAAAAGGTTGTTTGCAATTCATAACCGTTCTCTAACATAAATTCTCTGAATGTCATAATGCCTCAAATTTTAAAGATTAATATTTTATTTATTTCCCTTCGATACTTCCTGTACCGAAAGGTTGATTATTTTTCTGCCCACGGGATTGGCGGCCAGAACAGGCAAGGAGGATGCGGAAAATACACTCTTCGATATTTCGGAGAGGAAGATTTTACAGCAGCAAGTGTCAGCGGTCCTTGACAGGACGGACAGCCGGCAATCGAATTTTGCAGGGAAATAACCAGGCTTGCGGGATAGAAATATAGGGGGTAGCTGGGATGGGGCTATAAAGGAGGGCCGGAGTCTAAAAAAGGAAACTGGCACAAGCGGCCACCTACAACAGTTGGGCGGGGACATTCATAAATGTGTAAAAAGGACTGGTTTCCCACCATATTTTTGCAGAAATATACGGCATAAAACACAAGTGCCGTAACAGCCTCTTGAGAAAGCGTTACGGCATTTGTTTAAGTACAGGTTACAGGCTTTTTATCTGAACGAGGTTGTCCTGTAGAGTTTTCCAGCCATACACTGCGGCCACATAGGGGTGGAGGGAACGTGTAGCTTGGCGAAAACCATTCTCGTCAATTTCATAGTTGTAGATTTTTGCGGCAATCTGTTCTGCGTCGTCACGATTTTCAGCAACACGGTACAAAACATAATTCGTGCCATCATGGTGCGACATACGGCCTCGTATATCGTAGCCGTCACCGTACCACTCTGCATCATACTGTGTAGATTGTAATATCCCGGCAATGTTGTCACCCAAAATTTGATAGCCTTGTTTGCGTCCGTTCCACAATCCTAAATCTCCAAATGCAATAATGACTCCATTGACATCCTTGTTTAGGTTCTGCCGCTCATCCCCCAATTCATTATACACTTCGTCCGACCACTCTTCATCGCTGACTTTGTAGGCATCATCGTCCAGTTCTTCTCGCTTGAAATTTTGATAATACTCTCTTGCTGTTTCATCCAATAGAGCATCACTTGACCAAATTATTTGTTTCATACATTCTAATTTTTTATTTTCCCTTCCCTTCAGAGGCTTTTACCTCGTCCGGTGGGATTTGATTTTACGTGCAAACCACAAGGCGGAAGAAGGGAACAATGCAAGGAGGAAGCGGAATCCGAAGGATTTCATTTGAACGGCATTGACTGCAAATGAAACGCGCCTTGCAGGTTCACGTCCGACTTAACTTCGCACTGTAAAATTAATGGACGGCGGACGTAACCTCACTTTTGGGAAGAATATATGGTTATAAGAGGGACTGGAAAGCTGCTCAGAGGTATGGAATTGAGAGAGTTTTCTTTTTTCTATTGAAAATCGTAATCTGCCTGTTCATCAAGCGGAGCTAAGTATAACAGTATTACCGGGTGAAGATTTTATTTGGAGCTTGGCATCGCAACAGCCACTTATAAAAGTATGATGCGTATTAATCCAGTCATGAGCAAAACAAAAGCGACCAGAAGGTCGCTTTGTTCATGATAAGGCAAGAATTATTTCTTGCCTTTTTTCACGGGCTTTACCGGCTTTTCAGGAACATCCTCCTTTTCGATAGGAGGATAAAACTTGACAGCCACCATAACAACACGATTGTGCTTCACACCGACTTTGTCGGTCCACTCTTCAGGCCTAAAGTAGCCTTCAATGGTGAGCATCGTACCTTTGGTCAGTTGGTCGAATGACCCAGTATTCTCGTTTTTACGCCAAGCCTCAATATTCATAAAGGCTGAAATGCGGTTGGTTTCCTCGGCATTCCTTTCCTGACGGCTTACGGCCAATGGGAAACGTGCGACACTGCTGTTGGTGAACTCTCGGATTTCAGCGTCTTTACCTAAGAATCCGGTTACTGTGAAATTGTTTTCAATCTTTTTCATGTTGAATTGCTTTTAGAAGTTATTAAATCAATTTTTACACTGCCTAAAAAGTAGATACCGTTTAAGGGATGCACCAAGGATAGCGCGTCAATACGCTTTATTTTTAGCCACAGGCAAAATCGAAGGCTCGATAAAGGAAGATTGAGGCGGCTACGCCATTGGTCAAGACAATCATGTCGTTCCCGTCGGCATACTATCTTTGCAGAGGAAAAATGATGATTGCTTCGATAAAAAGCGATTATGGAAAATGGGAAACAAGGAAACCGGTAATGATAAGGAAAAAGAGCAAATCCAAATGTCGGCACAAAGGCGAGACATCCGTCCGAAAGTCAGTGAAGAATAGCAAAGCCAAAGCGAGACATGCCTGGCTTGAATTGAGACTGTAACAAACAGAATACCGTCCAATCAGAAAAAAGGTCACTACATAAGGAATGTGTCAGCCAAGAGTGGACAGAAGCGTAGGTAGCCCATCCTTGGAGGATAGTGATATCTGCATCGAAAAAAAATGGAACTGGAAGGAAAAACGGCAGGGAGAACCAGACTTTTCACAAAGTGGTTTCCAATTCGCTTTGTGCGAATGGCTGGTTTCTACAAAAGGGAGTGGCGCAGCCAAAAGAAAAAGTTATAAAAGGAAAATGGAAGTAAGGCTGAAATGGGTGATTCCATTCCAGCCAGTCCAAGGTGTCATTGAAATTCAACCATCATAATACGATGCTCGAATATTTTGGTTTTGTCGCTGGGACGTCGCTGGCAAACCCAAAGGTGTCGTGCACCGTAACCGTATGTGAAATACTCATCAAGTGGAGTTTTTTTCTCCAACTGTCTCATGCTTTCACGCAATTCCGCCTCATTGCCAGAAAAAAGAATCGTGTTAATGATTCGGAAATAAAGTTCAGTTACCTCGTCACAATAGGGGCAAAAGCTGTGTTCAATTGTTACTTTCATGCTTCTTTTGATTTTTATTGTACTTCGATTATATCTTCAATTCGACCATATAGGACAGAACGTAGTGCGGTTTTGTCAATGGCATAATATTCGGCAATATGTCCGTGTTGTTTCACGAAATACCGTTTGAGAATATCGGAGAAGTCAAAACGGTAGCCCATTAAAGCGATACCTCTTTTGAAATGGCAGCACTCTTTCACATTGCGGGTGAGCCAGTTTTTTTCTTCCCGACTCAACTTGTCGCCATTATCAAGACGTTCCCGTAATTTGTAAACCTTGCTATCTTTCAGTTTTTCCAATTCGGGCACATCCCATTGGACGAATTTCATTGCTATCTGTGTCATGGTTCTATGTTGTAAAATTGTAAAAATTACTTCGTCACAGTATTTAATAATCTCTCTTTGCTGTAGGATAGACCATAATTTTACTTTATCTTCTTCTACTCATTCAGTTACTAATTTGACCTTCCATTCTCCCTGAGAGAATATTCTAAAGCTCACGTACTCGTCTTCAAATTCATAGGTTAGAATCTTGATATAGACTTTATCTTTGTCCTCCAACGATTCTACCAATTTTTTGATTTCTTCTTCTGGATACACCCAACGAGAGGAAAATTCTGCATCTACACTATCACCATATCGATTGGTAAATTCGCTGAAAGTGTCATCCAAGAAATCCTCTATTTTGTCGAGGTCTGTTTTATTTTCCGTTCTTGCGTGGAAAATGTTGGTTGCATAATTTGCCATAAATACTAAGTTTTAAGTTTGTTACTTTCCCTCCTGTAGCATTTCACTTACTTTCGGGCTTGATTGAAATTATGTCGCTTCAACAGGTGGCATGGCTATGTATGCAGGGTTTCACTACAAAATACTACCTCTGCGAAGCGGAGCGTGGAGATTTTATAGTGAACCTTCAGGTTACAACCTTGCATACAATAAAGACATGGCAAATACCTTTGCGACACAATTCCCATCAGGCAGACCGAAAGTTGATATGCGAGCATGTGGGAGTTTACTCGGTACGGATGTGTGTAAAAGGTGTCTATGAAGTAAAAGAGTATCGCAGCGAAAAGAGAAAAGAGGCAAGAGCTTATCTTCTCTTTTGGCTGTATGGGTAGAATGGGAAAATCACAAAAGTAACATGAAAATCCAGTTTGGTTTAGTTTGTTAGCCTTATATATGCTAAACTAAATTAAACTAAATATAGGCAGGCATTTTTGGCTGCCTGTACAAAAAAGATTATCTTTGCTACAAGCAATACAACTTCAAGAGATAATAATTTGTATTCTCTTTATGAGCTGCAAATAATTTGTTAGTTAAAGTTAGGAGCAAATTCTTCGAATGATGAGAGCAGATAAAATTGCTCGGAATGCACTCTGAAAGCAAACAAACGAAAAGAAAGAAACAGAGTGCAAATAGAAAAACGAGAAATCACTTTAATTCCTGCTTTTTGTTTCTTGTTTGTTTCTCTATTAAAATCATTCACCTTATAACATATTGATTATAAAATATTTAAGCGTATATTTTTAAAAGAGTTAAGAATATTCCCAATTATCATTTATCTTCAGATAGATTTCCAGTTTGCCATTATCGAAAATATAACGTAAGATTGTCAGTTCGTTACGGAACATGGACGGAACATGGTAATACAAACGTCTTTCTGAGGCAATTTTTCTGATTCTCCTTTCAGTGACATTTCCGCAGACAACACAGATTCTTTTTCGGCTACAGACGGAGCAAGAAAAAATCCCATTTTCGTTTTACCGCCCTCGCTCAAATCTTCTTCATGATGCATTTCTACCAACACATCCTGATTGTAATCCCAATTATTGGTCAATGAGCCAAACAGTTTATCAATGTGCAAATCTGCTATATAATATCCTTGTGACAAGCCTTCCACCTGAACCAGCAGTTTACCCTTCGTCCTCTCCATCTGCATTACATAGTCGCTGTGCTGATAGTCATACACCAACGTATCATTGGCCAAAAACACATCATCGCCCATCTTGTTGTCGGGATGCAAGTTCAGTTTCATACCGTCATCCAATAGAGCCGTATCTTCATTCATCCCTCCCCATACAGTAACCACATATTTACCATGAGGCAGACAAGTCCCACAAATCGGAAGTTCGAAAATATTTTCTTTTCCTTCTACCTTGAATACACCTTGCGATTCTATCACCTCCCCCGTTTTTGCATCCGAAAGACGATAATATAAGGTCGGAATATATTCACAGAAAGGCAGATTATCAGCCAACCTTGGTTCAAGGCCGTCGGCATGCTTTATGTTGAAATAATTCTTGTCCTTTACTTCCAGCTTTACCGACAGCGGAGGACAAGGTGGCACCTCATCACGTATACATGCACTCGTAAGAACCATAAGAAGGCCCATTATATACTTATAAACCAACTTGCTATCCATTATGCTATTCTCCTTTATATTCTATCAATCCAAACTAGCCATCAGAGCTTCAAAACCTTCCTTTCCCCAATATTCCGAAAAGTCGGGTTCTTGAGCCATACGTCTTTTCAGGTTCGCATCTACACTGGCATAGCCTAGATGTAAATACACCCCTTTTTCATCACCCATACGAGCTGCCACCAAGGCACGCACATATTCTGCCAGAGGAGTCACATTGTCCAGACCATTCATGATACGCATAGCCCCAGCATCATCTCTTACGCTCAATGCACAGATTGCCGTATTGAGGTCAGCGTATGGTTTAAGCAGACTATAGGCCTCGCCCAAACACTGCTGGCTGGCACGCAAAAGCCCCAGATTGTATCGCGTATCAGATGTGGCAATCTTATCTAGCAATGCACCTCCAACTTCAAAATCACCAGACAACAGATTAGCCACAGCTAATGTATTCAGTATTTCATCATTGCAACTGTCTTTTCTACTAGCCAACACTTCCAAGGCTTCCTTCACTCTATCCTGACGTAAATAAATGACAGACAAATTATTTGCAGCGACTTGCGACTGCGGAAAATACTTTAAAGTAGTTCGGTAGACAGCAATCTTTTCAGCATCCGTTTTAACCAATTGAGCCACGCGGTTCAGTTCATCTTCATTAAAAGCATCCGGACGCTTGCCATACATCTCCATCAATTCTGCATCAGTCGTAAAGCTCCTTAAACTATAAGTATAAGCATACAACACCTTACGGTCTTTCTGCAGATAACGTTCTTTTATCTGTCCCCAGCAAGCTAAACGGCGTATATGCCTTTCTTGCACATCATCGTTGCTACCGACATATTTCAACAAGATTTCCTTTACCCTTGCTGAGTCTGGATTACCATCTTTTACCATTGCCTCCAGCACTGGTTCCCAACCTTCAGGACGGCTTCCTATCTTCATCTGTTTCTGCACTTCCTTATTGATATCCAACTTCATGACCAACCAATCGCTTGCCGAAGCAGCACGCCTTCTTGCCAAAACCGTATTAAAAGCCAAAGCACCATCAGCAGAAGCCATACCATCAATATTTAAAGCAGTCAATGTAGCCAATGAATCTTTCACCACAGGAGTCAGTTTGCACACCATACTATCCAATTCTTCTGCATTTCTTCCCAATGCAAGATTGATGTCATAACGATTGATGATAAACTGCAGCGAGGCCATTCCTCCACCTGTCACAATCTTAGGACGAACCACAAACTTAGGCTCCATCAAATGAGTCCTTAAGGTCTGTTTCATTGGAGGCATCAGAGTTATCGGGTTTGACACACCTGCCATAAACAAAGTATCGGTAGCCGAACATTCTCCACATCCATCTGTTGTCACCACTCCACGTATATACCCTGTGCCCACTTTTCCAGCCAGTACACACTCATTATGATAAGGCCAACTGAACGATTTGGTAACATGGTCTACACTGACAGACTTACCACTATAAGGGTCTACATATTCATCATTGAGTACAGTCTGACGCTTTTTTTTCTTGTTATACACAGGAGCATCAAGCACCAACGGAGTAAATTCTCCTTTTACCGAATCATTTTCCACCAACTGTGGCAATATTATCAGACGGCTTCTCTTTGAGAAATAATGCGAAGGAATAGTAAATTCCATATCAAGTTTCACGGCATTATTACTATCCGGAGTTACCATATAATATTGAGGCATAGTCTCTATTGCCTTTCTTCCGGTAGAGCAACCGGCAGCCAAAACAATCAATACCGGCAAAACTGCAATCTTTCTTATCTGATTTTTCATGATGTTTCTGCTTTAGAAAATATAACTAAATGATATTGAAGCTTTTGTAGGGCCTACATAATGCTTATTTCTGTCCTGCTGACACTTCACACAAGGAATTCGCAGGCTCTGCTTGTACCACAGATAGGCATATCCTACTCCTATAGCCGCCTCCATATTCCAATGAGGAGACAGAATCCAGTTATATCCATAAGTCACACCTGCTCCTACCAGGTAACCATCATATCTTTTTTTCTTGAAACCGCCGAAATATTGAGCTCCATGAGCATGAAATCCGACAAAGTGACCTTCAAATTTTTCGCAGAACCAACGGCGGTATTCTGGTTGTACAAGCCAAAAGCGCATCTTCTTACCATCACGGAATGTCCACGGGTTATATGCACCCGCCAACTCAAGAGTAGACTTATTGTCAAGTGCCATTTCCACTCCGGCATTGATTGATGTAGTGAGCCAATATAGGATATTTGTTTTTATGGCAACATCTTGCGCTTTCACGTGAACAGAAAAGCAAATTACTGATAGTATTACTAATATTATTTTACACATCTAAAGCATTATTTAGGTTTCCAACGGCAAAATTACATCGATTTTTTTAGACAAAAACAACGAATAAGCTATCAAAAGCAACCACAAATCTATCAAAAACGACCATTAAAACAGTCAATAGGGGGGGGTAATTTATTAATTATCAGTCAATTACAAATATTTTATGTTTTTTTTAAATACGTTCTATAAAAGCAAACCACATATACAGGCAGGATATAATATTTTTTACATAAAAAATGTCTATATATATAATGTATAGTTGTTATATATATAGACATAATAAAATATCAGATTACGACAATATGCAGCTGGCATCGTATATAAATCTACCATTAAGCAACGATAAGAGTTGCATAATTATCATATTATCCTGTCTTCGCGCAATTGTGAAGGAGTCTTTCCAAAATGATTCTTACAAAACTTCACTATATAATTGGGAGTAAAATTATATTTCTCCGACAACTCTTTAATTGGGATATCAGACATCAAGATTTCACGTAAAATCTTGATTCTTTTCTTACGTATCAAATATTGTCCAGCCGACATACCAAATGCTTTGCGGAACTTACGGTTGAATGTAGTTTCAGGCAAATCCAACCTATACATCAATTCCTGTGCATTCATTGAATCCTCATAGACACGAATCACTTCTTGCCTGAACTCCCCTTCTTCGTTAAGTATCGGCAAAAACAAACGGCACAAATCCTGTTTGCTATAAAACGCAAGAAGTTCCTGCATAAAAAGATTTATCTTCAAATGCTGAAAATGCAGACACAACATCCCTACCTGAATCATCTTGGCCGTCAAGACTACTTCTTCTTTCAAGAAACAAGCAATGGGTAAAGCCACCTGTTCATTCGGCTTTACTACCACAGACTTACGATGTATCTTCCTCCAATCCGTCAGATTCTTAATTGAATAGGCGTTGCATAATGTCATAGCATCCTCCAGTCGGCACCACATCAGTTTAGTGCATTGCTCAGCCTTCAAAAAGACATCTATATTCGATTCCAAAAAGAATAACATTTCGGACTCTACCTTACGAGTTTCCTTTTGACCGGCATGAACCAATATAGAGCCTTCAATGACAAAAAACAACACATTGAAATTTTCTGTATTTACCTCCAAATTCTTACCCGACTCCATCACTACATAACCAAGACGTTGCCGTTCGTCATTTCCATAATATAGACAAGAAAGGTGCTCGTCTCTGTATTGTAATTTACACAAATTATCCATCTATTAGATTCACCTAATTATTAAACAAAAAAATGTGCAATCTCTATTGCACTATTAAAGTAATTACAAATATACAAATTATTTATAGCAAATGTTAAAAAAACGGCCGCTACAATAGCATGAAAACTCTACTCTACAAAACAAAATCATCCATCATTTTAATTATAGGTATTCCAAAGTATCACTTATCTTTCTAATAATTTACTTATTACAAACTATTTCTATTTGTATGTAGCTTGCCTTTTAACACTGCATTTTACAGAACAACAAATTAGAGGTTGAAGAATCAAGAGACAGTTCTTCCTTTCCATATCTTGACACTACTTAACTGAAAAATTGCTATGACAAACCAAACAAGAAGAAGACATTGCCTATGCCCTCCCAAAAAGATTCTGAAGAACAGAACTCAAGCCGTCATTTCTCTCCCCCGTATCGGCTTCAGGATATAAAAAGGTTCCGAATTCAAGTGTACTTGTCTTGAATCCGGAACCTTTTCCATTTTATGAATTACCGGTTATTTCACACGATAGTTGTACACCTTCAAGTTCTGAATCTTACTCTTGAACTGTCCGGCCTTTTCGAGCGGAAATACCAAAGTCTGCACATAACTCATCTTGTCTTTGCCTTCATTGAAATACAAAGTCTTCTTCTTCAATTCCGAAACCACCTTACCGTTTACCTTCATCACAGTTTCATTCTGGTCACCGCTGATTTCAATATGCGCTTTTTCTCCGTTGTACAAACGATATTCAAAAGAATTGAGATATCCGTCACGAGCAAATCCCCAGCGTCCACTTACCGGGTCTGAAAGATATACCACAGCATCTGGAGAACGGAACAGTTCGGTGCCTTTAGCCTCATCGGCAGCTTCAATATCGAAAGACACTGTATATCCATAACCGATTTCAGCATACGGCAACTCCATGCCCGGAGTCACGGCAGCCGCTTCATACACCACCTTAGGCTCGTTGCCGATTCTGCCCAGCTGATTCACGGCAGGAGCTTCACTCAAGGCCAGTCTCTTCACATCAAATTCAGCAAAATCCATTGTAGGATTTGCACCGGTCCACATCTTCACAGCCAATGTCTGCAAAGCCGGGAAAGTACGGTGATGAATGTCTTTCACTGAAATTCCATTGCCCACATGGTCGTTCCATACAGCAAACATACCTCCCAAGATGGCAGGATCTTTTTCCTGGAACACCTCTTTGCCTACATGAGCAGGAGTCCACTCCTTATAAAGGAAAGAAGTATTCAGATAGTCGTAGTAATATCCGGCAGCCGGCACAATATACAGAAACCCATCAGGAATACTTATCAGCTTATAGCCCTGCTTCACCATCTCCTTCGGAGCGGCATAACCGTTATACCATGCCCCCATAATTACGTTATCCGATTTCACTTTAGTCTCACCTTTGGCATGAGTAAGTGCTCCCCATACGCAAGCCTGCTTGCCGTAGCTTTCTACCAACTTGATGTAACGGTCGGTAAACTCACGGAACTTCTCTACTACTTTCTGGTCCTTGTTTGAATATTCATCGGTTCCGATATGTACTTTTTCTCCACAGAACACCGGATTTTCACCTTCCAGGTATTCCTTGAACAATCCGTCCATGAAACGGTAGGTTTCCGGATTGAACAAATCTAAATGGTCCATACCATACTCCTTGCTTCCAATTTCAGGTTTATACTGAGTGAAAGCTAATGTATGAGCCGGAGCATCTATTTCCGGAATGATTTCCACGAACTGAGCGGCAGCATCCTTTTGGAAATCCACAAACTCTTTCTTGGTATAATATCCGTCGCGTGCTGTCAATCCCGGATAAGTGTCACACTCCAGGCGGAAAGCCGAATAAGTCTTGTCCCAGTCATGCCCCCAATACTGCTTGAAGCCATTATCGTTAAGATGCACCTGAAGGGTATTCAGCTTATAGTAAGACATGATTTTCACCAAATCTTTCAGATAGTTCATCGGGATGAACTTACGTCCGCAGTCCATCATGAAACCACGCAATCCATAATCCGGATAGTCACGCAGCGCACCTTTTGGAAGTGCGCATTCGGCATGCTGTTCCGACATCTGCAACAAAGTACGGGTACTCCAGTAAAGTCCGGTGGCAGTAGGTGCAGTAGCTGTCACCTCTTTTGCTACGGAAATAGCATATCCTTCTTTACCCAATTGCTTGTCTCTTTTCAATTTCAACACAAAGTCACCTTCTGAAACTTTACCGGACACTACCTCCAACTTCTTGCCAAACATCTGTTCATAGTCGGCGGCAAAAGCGCGTGCCACACGCAGCACTTCTTCATTCTTGGCATCACAAACCACCTTGGCCTGCTCTCCTGGAATAAATTCACCCGACTTACCTTTCCACTCTTTCAGTTCGGGAACTACAAACGGCTTAGGATTTTGTGCAAATGCTACACACCCGATAAGCAGAAACAAGAATAACGACAACTGTTTTCTCAAAAAACGATTCATTTTTAATTTCATAATATGATAAAGTTAATACAAAGTGATGAATGCGTTAAACACCCATCAAGTTATATGTTTTCATAAAATTTGAAGTTGCAAAGTAAACAACATTTTTTTATATTTCCATCTGAAACTTCATTTTTTTATCATCCGTTTTTATCTTTTTCCACCGCATTCCCATTCGTTTCACTTTTCCACCCAAAGATGCAAATAGCCAACAAAATGACACCAAATAACGATTTTCTCAAAAACACCACTGATAAAAAAATGTTCATCCAAGCAAAAAAACGAATATTTATGATACATTTCGATGCATATATACATAATTTATACTGTCTTTTCATCATTGCCTGCGAATCTTGGAATCATTTTTCGGAAAATATGGAAGAATGTTCTAAAAAATATACCGACAGTCTGATTAAAATATATAGACGATCTCTTGAAAGAAAAATTTCCATTGGCCCAACCCTTGCAAATCAGGTTGTTTTTATGTGTATTTGCCTGTTGCTCGCCATACACATTTTTCACTATTTCTAACTGGTTAACAACAACATATCCCCCATTCAACCTCTCCAAAAATTGAAAATTCACCAACTGGAGTCAATCCATCGGCAAAATCAAGATTCTCAGGCGCCTGTTTTTTCATTTTGACACTTTGCAAATCCCAGTTTCCCCAATATTCCTGAAGGTTTCCTGCAAAATCTCCCTTGTCACCCAAACGAATATTTATTTTTAAACTATCTTTGCAGCAAATTAGACTTTTATGCTTAAAAAACTCCTTATTATATTCGGACTATTCTGGCTGAACACAAGCCAGCACCTACCAGCAAAAAACAAATATGAAATCAGAGCAACCTGGCTCACCACTCTAGGCGGAATGGACTGGCCTAGCTACAAGGCGCAAAGTGCTTCCGGAATAGCACGCCAACAAAAAGAGCTCTGCAGCCAGCTTGACCAAATAAAAGCTGCCGGATTGAACACTGTGCTTTTCCAAACCCGACTGAGAGGAGATGTAATCTACCCCTCCCGCATCGAGCCGTTCAGCGAATCACTGACCGGATACGAGGGGAAACACCCCGGATATGACCCCCTACAATTTGCTGTTAAAGAATGCCATAAAAGAGGGTTGGAAATCCATGCCTGGATAGTAACCATCCCCATCGGCAACCAACGGCAAGTACGGCTGCTGGGAAAGGAATCCGTCACCCGGAAAAAGCCACAAATATGTAAATTATACAAAGGCTCCTGGTATCTAGACCCCGGCAACCCGCAAACCGATGACTATCTGACCCACATCGTGAAAGAGATAGTAGGAAACTATGACATCGACGGAGTCCATTTCGACTACATACGATACCCGGAACACTGCACAACTTTTCCAGACACAGACACCTTCGGCAAATATGGCAAACACCAAGACAAAGCACAATGGCGGCGAAACAACATTACTCGTATCGTAAGACGCCTTTACCATGAAACCAAGCAACTGAAGCCCTGGGTGAAAGTGAGCAGTTCCCCTGTTGGAAAATACCGCGACACACGCCGCTATACCTCCAGAGGATGGAATGCATACGAAATAGTCTACCAAGACGCACAAACATGGCTCAAGGAGGGAATACACGACGCCTTGTTCCCGATGATGTATTTTCAAGGAAACAACTTCTACCCGTTCGCCCTTGACTGGATGGAGCATAAATACGGACGGTGGATTGTACCCGGACTGGGCATTTATTTCCTCCAACCCAAAGAGCAAGACTGGCCCGTCACCGAAATAATCCGCCAAATCCACTTCACCCGAGACACAGGATTAGACGGGCAAGCCTACTTCAGAAACCGGTTCTTGCTTAGCAACTTGAAAGGACTGACCGACCGGCTGAAGAACGATTTCTACCACACTCCGGCAGCCGTTCCTCCTATGACATGGCAAGACAGCATTCCTCCAGCCGCCCCCATCCACCCGCAGTTTGCTTCACTGCACAAAGGGGTAAAGCTCTGCTGGAACGCTCCACGCACCAACGAAAAGCTATTTTACCGGATATATGCTTCCAATTCTTATCCGGTAAACATCAACCAGGCGGAAAACCTGATAGAAATACGAACCGATGCTACCGAATACACCTTTACCCCGGAATATCCATGGCAGGAAAAAGCCTACTGGAGCGTCACGGCAGTAGACCGTTTCGGAAATGAGAGCATCCCACTGGAAATGAATCTCCCCATTTTTGAGATTCTAAAACAAGAAGGAACAAAAACATTGCAGAAAAACAATGAATATAAGCAGAATATTCGCTAAATTTGCAACATCAATGGAAACAAACAAACTTATTATATCTCATGAGTAATCAACGATACATGCAGCGTGGCGTTTCTGCATCAAAAGAAGATGTACATAACGCAATCAAGAACATTGACAAAGGTATTTTTCCTAATGCATTTTGCAAAATCATTCCTGATATTCTAGGTGGAGACCCAGAATATTGCAATATCATGCATGCCGACGGAGCAGGCACAAAGTCTTCTTTGGCTTATCTGTACTGGAAAGAAACCGGCGACTTGTCTGTATGGAAAGGTATCGCACAGGATGCCTTAATCATGAATATTGACGACCTGCTGTGTGTAGGTGCTGTAGACAATATTCTGGTGTCTTCTACCATTGGCCGCAACAAACTGCTGGTTCCGGGTGAAGTAATCTCTGCCATCATCAACGGCACCGACGAATTGCTTGCCGAACTCCGTGAAATGGGCGTAGGCGTTTATGCTACAGGTGGTGAAACTGCCGACGTAGGCGACTTGGTACGCACCATTATCGTTGACAGTACTGTAACGTGCCGTATGAAACGTGCCGATGTAATCAACAACGCCAACATCCGTCCGGGTGACGTGATTGTAGGTCTGGCTTCTTATGGACAGGCAACTTACGAAAAAGAATACAACGGCGGTATGGGCAGCAACGGACTGACCAGTGCCCGTCACGACGTGTTCTCTAAATATTTAGCTGAAAAATACCCAGAAAGCTACGACAAGGCAGTTCCTGAAAATTTGGTTTACAGCGGTGGCTTGAAATTGACAGATTCTGTGGAAGACTCTCCATTGGATGCCGGCAAGTTGGTTCTTTCTCCAACCCGTACTTACGCTCCGGTTGTGAAGAAACTGCTCGACGCTCTCCGTCCTGAAATCCACGGTATGGTTCACTGCTCAGGTGGAGCACAGACTAAAGTGCTGCATTTCGTAGGCGACAACTGCCGCGTAATCAAAGACAACCTCTTCCCTGTTCCTCCATTGTTCCGCACCATCAAAGAACAGAGCGGTACAGACTGGGATGAAATGTATAAGGTATTCAACATGGGACACCGTCTGGAAGTCTACCTTTCTCCTGAACACGCAGAACAGGTTATCGAAATCAGTAAATCGTTCAACATCGACGCACAAATCATCGGTCACATAGAAGAAAGCAACGGCTCTAAAGAACTGATCATCAAGAGCGAATTCGGAGAATTCAACTATTAAATATCTATATCCAACCGGCCGATAAAAAGCCGGCTGGATAAAAAGACTTTGGAAAGAAACATTATATGGCAGAAAACAATACCATTTTAGAAAAACTAGAAGGCTTGGTGGCTCGCTTTGAAGAAGTTTCCACACTCATTACAGACCCGAACGTCATAGCCGACCAGAAACGATACGTGAAACTCACCAGAGAATACAAGGAACTGGGAGATATCATGAATGCAAGAAAAGAATACCTGCAATGCATCAACGGACTGGAGGAGGCGAAGACGATGATGGCTGAAAATGACCCGGAAATGAAAGAGATGGCACGTGAAGAAGCTGCTTTCTGCGAGGCTCGTATTCCGGAAATAGAAGAGGAAATCAAACTTCTGCTCGTTCCAGCCGACCCGCAAGACGACCGCAACGCTATTCTGGAAATCCGAGGTGGTACAGGTGGTGACGAAGCGGCAATCTTTGCAGGCGACCTCTTCAGAATGTACTCCAAGTACTGCGAAACCAAAGGTTGGAAACTGGAAGTATCCAGCGCCAATGAAGGTGCTGCCGGCGGATTCAAGGAAATCATCTGCTCCGTAACTGGAGAAAAGGTGTACGGAACCCTGAAATATGAATCGGGAGTGCACCGTGTACAACGCGTACCTGCCACTGAAACACAAGGACGTGTACATACATCGGCTGCTTCTGTAGCGGTATTGCCGGAAGCTGAACCTTTTGATGTGGAAATCAACGAAGGGGAAATCAAATGGGATACCTTCCGAAGCGGAGGTGCCGGAGGACAGAACGTAAACAAGGTGGAATCGGGAGTACGCCTTCGCTACAACTGGAAAAATCCAAATACGGGAGTGGTAGAGGAAATCTTGATAGAATGTACTGAAACCCGCGACCAACCGAAAAACAAGGAACGCGCCCTGTCGCGCCTGCGTACTTTCATCTACGACAAAGAACATCAGAAATACATAGATGACATTGCTTCGAAGCGAAAGACTATGGTCAGCACCGGAGACCGTTCGGCAAAGATACGTACATACAACTACCCTCAGGGACGTATCACTGACCATCGCATCAACTATACCATCTACAATCTGGCTGCCTTCATGGATGGCGACATACAAGATTGCATTGACCATCTGATAGTAGCCGAAAATGCCGAAAGGCTGAAAGAAAGTGAACTGTAACCTTTCTTTCCCCCTTTTTAGGCTCCCCAAAAACATAAATCAAGAAAACTTAACAACCACATTATGAACAAACTTGAACTAATTGAAAACATCAAGAAGAAACAATCCTTCTTGTGTGTAGGACTTGATACTGACATCAAAAAAATACCTGAACACCTTCTGAAAGAAGAAGACCCCATCTTTGCATTCAACAAAGCAATCATTGATGCAACAGCTCCTTATTGTATCGCTTACAAGCCAAACTTGGCTTTCTACGAAAGCATGGGTGTAAAGGGATGGATTGCCTTTGAAAAGACAGTAGAATATATCAAAACAAACTATCCGGACCAGTTCATCATTGCTGACGCAAAACGTGGTGACATCGGCAATACTTCTGCCATGTATGCCCGCACTTTCTTTGAAGAACTGAACATCGACTCTGTAACTGTAGCTCCTTATATGGGCGAAGACAGCGTTAGTCCATTCCTTACTTATGAAGGAAAATGGGTTATCCTGCTGGCTCTGACCTCAAACAAGGGCTCTCACGACTTCCAGTTGACTACAGACCCTGAAGGCGAACGTCTGTTTGAAAAAGTATTGAGAAAATCACAGGAATGGGGTAACGACCAGAACATGATGTATGTAGTAGGTGCTACTCAAGGACAGATGTTTGAGGATATCCGCAAAATTGCTCCAAACCATTTCCTTCTGGTTCCTGGAATCGGTGCACAAGGTGGCTCTCTGACTGAAGTGTGTAAATATGGTATGACTAAGGAATGTGGCCTGATTGTCAACTCAAGCCGCGCCATCATCTATGCAGACAAGACTGAAAACTTTGCAAAAGCAGCTGGCGAAGAGGCTCAGAAAGTACAACAGCAGATGGAAGAACAATTGAAAGCGATTTTCTAAAAAAACAACAATTCAGATTATTTTACAAGTTTTATGCTGCATTCAGTTAAAACTTTATCAAGAAACGGTATCATTCAATTAAAAATGATACCGTTTCTTTATCCCCATTGCCCTACCTATGACACCTATTTTAAGAAGCTAAATCACAAATAATTGCCATTTTATACGATTATATAAAAAAAAAACACGTAATTTGCATAATTAAATAATATAGAAGTCACTCAGAAGAGGACTCCAATTTATAACAGCATCAACTAAAATAAAGAAAAATATAAGTTATGGAATTTTCAGCTAAGCAAATTGCGGAATATATCCAAGGGATTATCATTGGAGATGAACAAGCTATGGTACACACTTTTTCAAAAATAGAAGAAGGAATACCAGGAGCACTCACCTTTCTGGCAAATCCTAAATATACACATTACATATACGAAACCAAAGCGTCGATTGTATTGGTAAATAAAGATTTTATCCCGGAACACGAAGTAACAGCTACGCTGATACAAGTGGACAATGCTTACGAAAGTCTGGCCAAGCTTATGACTCTCTATGAAATGAGCAAACCTAAGAAAACAGGTGTTGACCCCTTGGCTTCGGTAGCTCAAAATGCAAAAATTGGAGAAAATGTCTACATCGGTCCGTTTGCCTGCATAGAAGAAGGTGCAGAAATCGGCAACAATACATATATCCACCCTCATGTTACCGTGGAATGTAATGCCAAGATTGGAGAAAACACCATCTTGTATCCTAACGTAAGCATCTATCATGACTGCCGTGTAGGAAACCATTGTATCATCCACTCGGGCAGTGTAATTGGAGCTGACGGATTCGGCTTTGCACCATCGGCAGAAGGATATGAAAAAATACCACAAATAGGTATTACCATTATTGAAGACCATGTGGAAATTGGAGCCAATACGTGCGTGGACCGCGCTACAATGGGAGCTACAGTGGTACATAGAGGAGCTAAACTGGACAACTTGATTCAGATTGCCCATAACGTAGAAGTAGGCAGCCATACTGTAATGGCTTCACAGGTAGGTGTCGCCGGCTCTGCAAAAATAGGAGAATGGTGTATGTTTGGAGGACAAGTAGGCGTAGCCGGACATATCAAAATAGGAGACAAAGTCAATGTAGGAGCACAATCGGGAATACCAGGCAATACAAAGTCAGGACAGTCCTTGATGGGATACCCTGCCATAGACCCTAAACTTTTTGCACGTTCTTCGGCTGTATTCAAGAAACTGCCGGAAATGTACAGTGAATTGGGACGCCTACAAAAAGAATTGGACGAATTAAAAAAACAACTAAATAAATAAAGCCCATGTTGAAACAACAAACTTTAAAAGGCAGCTTTTCACTTAACGGAAAAGGACTTCACACAGGAGTGAAACTAACCGTTACTTTCAATCCTGCCCCAGAGCATCACGGGTATAAAATTCAGCGCATCGATCTGGATGACCAACCCATTATTGATGCTGTGGCTGAAAACGTCATAGATACTACACGAGGCACAGTAATCGCGAAGAACGGAGTTAAAATAAGCACTATCGAGCATGCTATGGCTGCTTTGTATGCAGCAGGCATTGACAACTGCCTTATCCAAGTGGATGGCCCTGAATTACCTATACTGGATGGTAGCGCAAAAGCGTATGTGGAATGCATCAAGAGAGTCGGCATTGAAGAACAAAATGCACCAAAGGATTACTATATCATCAAATCAAAAATAGAATTCAGAGATGAAGAAACCGGTTCTTCTATTATCGTACTTCCTGATGAAGCATTCAGTGTAAACACACTGATTTCATATAATTCGGAAATCCTTACCAACCAATATGCTACTTTGGAAAATATGGAGGACTTCCCTACAGAAATCGCATCTGCACGCACCTTTGTGTTCGTCAGAGAAATTGAACCGCTACTGAATGCCGGACTGATTAGAGGAGGCGACCTGGACAATGCTATCGTTATCTACGAAAAAAAGATGACACAGGACAACTTCGACAAACTGGCAGACGTTATGGGAGTTCCTCACATGGATGCCAACCATCTAGGTTACATCAATCATATTCCATTGGTTTGGCCTAACGAACCGGCACGCCACAAACTATTGGACATCATCGGTGACTTGGCTTTAATTGGAAAGCCTATAAAAGGTAGAATCATTGCTACACGCCCGGGGCATACCATCAACAATAAGTTTGCAAGACAAATCAGAAAGGAAATCCGCCTGCATGAAATACAAGCACCTATCTATAACTGTAACGAAGCTCCTCTGATGGATGTAAACCGCATCCGCGAACTGCTTCCTCACCGCTACCCGTTCCAGTTGGTAGACAAGGTGATTGCTATTGGAGCAAACTATATCGTAGGTGTGAAGAATGTAACAGCCAACGAACCTTTCTTCCAGGGACACTTCCCTCAAGAACCAGTCATGCCAGGAGTCTTGCAGGTTGAAGCCATGGCACAAGTAGGAGGTTTGCTTGTATTGAATTCACTGGATGATCCAGATAAATACTCTACCTATTTCCTGAAAATCGACAATGTGAAGTTCCGCCAAAAAGTGGTTCCAGGAGATACGCTGATTTTCCGCGTTGAATTGATGGCACCTATACGTAGAGGTATATCAACGATGAAAGGATATGTATTCGTAGGAGAAAAAATTGTGTGTGAAGCTGAATTTATGGCACAAATTATCAAAAACAAATAAACTAAAGACTGATGGAGCAGAAAATTAGCCCTTTAGCATATATACATCCGGAAGCTCAGATTGGACAGAATGTGGAAATCGGCCCGTTTGTTTACATCGACAAAAATGTAATCATCGGCGACAACAATGTAATCATGCCTAACGCCAACATTCTTTATGGAGCAAGAATCGGCAACAACAACCGTATTTTCCCTGGAGCTGTCATAGGAGCCGTTCCTCAAGACTTGAAATTCAAAGGAGAGGAAACTACTGCTGAAATAGGTGACAACAATACAATCCGGGAAAATGTTACGATTAACCGTGGTACTGCTGCTAAGGGAAAAACTGTAGTGGGAAGCAATAATCTCTTGATGGAAGGTGTACATGTAGCTCATGATACGATTGTAGGCAACAACTGTATCATCGGCAATTCTACTAAAATGGCCGGCGAAGTGATTATCGACGACAATGCCATTGTCAGCGCCAATGTCTTGATGCACCAGTTCTGCCATGTAGGTGGCTATGTAATGATTCAAGGCGGATGCCGTTTCAGCAAAGACATACCTCCTTATATCATCGCAGGAAGAGAACCTATTGCTTATAGTGGCATCAACATTATCGGACTGAGAAGAAGAGGCTTCTCGAATGAAGTAATCGAAAACATCCATAATGCCTACCGACTGATATATAACAGCGGAAAGAACGTCAGCGATGCTGTAGCTCAAATCAAAGAGGAAATTACCATGAGCCCTGAGATAGAGTATATCGTGTCTTTCATCGAAAAATCGGAAAGAGGTATTCTTAGATAACCGTTTTTTTATATCTTTACAGAAGTATCGAAATTAATCAATAAAACAATGGTATATAAATTTAGAATTATATCGGATGAAGCGGACGATTTCCTCAGAGAAATCAACATCGACTCGGAAGCTACTTTCTTTGAGCTTCACGAAGCCATATTGAAAAGTACTGGCTATAAGGACGACCAGATGACTTCTTTCTTTATCTGCGACGATGATTGGGAAAAAGAAACAGAAGTGACCTTGGAAGATATGGGAGGAGGTAGTTCGGAAGAAGATACTTTCATCATGAAGGAAACCCCACTAAATGAACTATTGGAAGACGAAAAGCAAAAAATGCTTTATGTATTCGACCCATTGGCAGAAAGAGTTTTCTTCATCGAACTGTCTGAAATCATTACTGGAAAGGAACTGAAACATGCTACTTGCACACGCAAAGAAGGCAATCCTCCCAAACAAACAGTCGACTTTGATGAACAGATGAATATCGGCACATCACTTGACTTGGACGAAAACTTCTACGGAGATCAGGATTTCGACTTGGAAGACTTTGATGAAGAAGGTTTCGATATGGGAGGAGGAAATCCTTACGATGAAGATAAATATTGATTTTCCCCATCTGGAATAAAGATTTAATCTGCAGAAATCCGGTCGTTGTATCCATGCAATGAAAAAGGAGTCTGCAGATTTTTTGTTTTTAACTTATTCATATCATCAAATGAAAAAACCTACACTTATCGTTCTCGTAGGACCTACCGGAATAGGCAAAACTGAATTAAGCTTGAGCATCGCTGAAGCTTATCATACTTGCATCGTTTCTGCCGACTCCCGACAACTTTATGGAGAGATTAAGATTGGCACAGCTGCCCCTACTCCAGAGCAAATGAAACGCGTAACGCACTACTTTGTAGGGACACTGAAGCTAACTGACTACTATAGTGCCGCACAATATGAGGCTGAAGTCTTAAAGAAATTGGATGATCTGTTCAAGCAAACTGACACGGTAGTCCTCACCGGAGGCTCTATGATGTATATAGATGCTGTATGCCAAGGGATTGATGACATTCCCACCGTTGACCAGGAAACCAGAAGTATGATGCTGGAACGATATGAAAAAGAAGGATTGGAAAAACTCTGTGGAGAACTGAAGATACTAGACCCTGAATATTACCGTATCGTAGACTTGAAAAATCCTAAAAGAGTAATTCATGCTTTGGAAATATGCTACATGACAGGTAAGACTTATACTTCATTCCGTACCCGAAGTACCAAGGAACGCCCTTTTCGTATCATCAAAATCGGACTGAAAAGAGACCGTGAGGAGTTATATGAAAGAATTAACAAAAGAGTGGACCTTATGATGGAAGAAGGGCTGCTGGAAGAAGCCAAGAAAGTTTATCCACATCGCCAACTGAACTCACTTAACACTGTGGGGTATAAAGAGATTTTCAAATATCTGGACGGGGAATGGGAACTTCCTTTCGCCATTGAGAAAATCAAGCAAAACTCAAGAATCTATTCCAGAAAACAGGTCACTTGGTTCAAACGAGACCAAAACATCACTTGGTTCCACCCAGATAACAAAGAGCTTATCTTACAATATATTGCAGAAAAAAATCAGGAGGACTGACCAGTCAGTCCTCCTGATTTTTTTCTGCGCTTTTATTTATCTTTTTCTGCAGGAAGTCGGTATTCTGTAAGGATATATTCTCTGCGGAATATATCTACAAACAACAAGAAAAGTGAAACTAATAATGGACCAAAAATAATCCCCATAAATCCGAAAATAGGAAGACCAGCCACCACTCCAAAGATAGTTACCAAAGGATGTACATCAGCCATCTTTTTCTGCAGCATAAATCGAATCAAATTATCGCATTGAGAGATTACAATACCTCCATAGCCCAATAAAATCAAAGCATTAGTCCAATCGCCCAGCAAAATAAAATATAAAGTAACAGGCAGCCAAATCAAAGCGGTACCCACTATCGGAATAACAGAAGCAAAAGCCGTCAGCAAAGCGGTAAGCACAGGATTAGGAGCATCACACAGCAAATATCCTCCTAAAGAAATGAATCCTTGAATCACTGCAAGCAATGGTATTCCAATGGCATTGGAACGAACCATCAACTCCACTCTCTTCAATACTTCACGCTTATTTTCTTCTTCAAACGGAAGCAACGTAGCAATATACAACTCTAACTTCCGCCCTTCAAACAGCATAAAGAACATAATCATAATAGCCACTGAAAGATTAATCAATGCATCACTTACTCCACTCATCACACGCTGACCTATGGAAGACAACTCACTGACCATAAAGGACAAACTCTTTTCAGAAAGAATATCAAACCCTATTTTTTCCTTTAAGATTTCAATGACACGATGCGCTGGCTGAATAATGGCCTGCGTATCAAAGTGAAGATTGGACAACTGACTGACCAGCATCCATATCACCAAAGAAAGAGGTACCAAGATGAATAGTGTTACTCCTATCGTCACCAGCCAAACCGACCAATTACGGCTCATCTTGGTCTGCAGGTAATAATTGAAATTACGCAACAACAGAAACAGGGTGAAACCACCTAAAATGCCATTCATAAAAGGTTGAGCTTGACAAAACAACAAGAAGCCCAGTCCTACAATTAAAATGACCAATGAATATTTCCAATACTGTTCTCTCATAACAAATGGATTTTGATAAATAAGACTTTAATTAGAATATCAAATTATAAACTAAAACAATTCTGAATACCTCTTCTTCCCTCTTACTTTTGCACGCCACAAAATACTAAACGGCACACGCTCAGGGATAGAAGTTGTAATAGCTGCACGAAGATTCTCATCTCGGTCTGCCTGAAATCTATTCCTCAATCTACGGTATTCCTTACGCGCTGCCCATACTGCTTGCGCATTACCCCAATCCCCTTTAAGAAGGAAAAAGAAAGCTGCCACGTAATCAAGAACACTTCGTACATACAACACACGATGCAATTCGTCCTCCGGCAGATTCTTATAAAGCATCAGCAGATTATTACGAAAATTAAGAAAGGTTTTGCGAGGATTCTCCTTTTTCAACGTGGCTCCACCCACATGATATACTACACTTTGAGGAACGCAATAAATTACATACCCTCTGCTTCGTAAACGCCAACATAAATCGATTTCTTCCATATGCGCAAAAAAACGACCGTCCAAACCACCTACCTTGTTATATACATCCAAACGAATCAACAAAGTGGCTCCACTTGCCCAAAAGACAGGCAACGGCAAATCATATTGTCCATGGTCTACTTCTACCACATCAAAAATACGACCTCGGCAAAATGGATAGCCATAGCAATCAATAAAGCCTCCAGATGCACCAGCATATTCAAAACTCCCAGAGGAGCGCTCACTTAAAATCTTAGGTTGACAAGCCACCACTTCCCTATGGCAATCCATATAATCAACCATTATTGAAAGCCACTGAGAAGATACCCTCACATCACTATTGAGCAAAACCACATATTCTGCATCCACCTGTTGCAAAGCACGGTTATACCCTTCGGCAAATCCATAATTCTCAGCCAATCTAATCAAGCGTACAGTGGGAAACTCCATTTCAATTACACGACAGGAATCATCGCTAGAAGCATTATCTGCTACACAGATTTCCGCTTCCACTTCACTGGAATACTGAATAACGGAAGGGAGATACTTACGAAGCATCTCACTTCCGTTCCAGTTTAATATCACTACAGATACCTTTTTCATTAGCAGTCTATCTATTTAACTCTTCAAGGAATCTCCTATACCAACTCAGCCAATAAAGAGGTTTCATCTTCATTAAAACCTAGCAACTTCACATTCACAATCTGATTATCAAGGCAGTTATCGGCTTTCAACTCTACACGGATATAGTTTTCACTAAAGCCATGCATCGGTGCTCCCGGCTTAGAATGTTCCAACAAAACTGGCAGTTCATTTCCTATATAACGAGAATAAAAAGCCTTGGTCTTCTCTTCTGAAAGGGCAAGCAAACGCTGGCTACGCAAATGTTTTTCCTCTGGAGAAACTACATAGTCAATCTTCAAAGCCTGAGTACCCGGACGTTCGGAATAGCTGAACACATGAAGTTGAGTGACATCCAACGAACGAATAAACTCATACGCCTGTTCAAAGTATTCAGGTGTCTCTCCTCGAGTACCTACTATCACATCCACACCAATAAAAGCATGTGGCATAAGCAATTTTATCTTATGTATCTTCTCAGCAAAAAGTGCTGTATCATAACGACGGCGCATCAAGCGGAGCACTTCATCACACCCCGACTGCAATGGAATATGGAAATGAGGCATAAACCTACGTGAGTGAGCTACGTACTCAATCACTTCATCTGTTAGAAGGTTCGGCTCTATCGACGAAATACGGTATCTCTCTATGCCTTCCACCTGATCTAACGCACGCACCAAGTCAATAAAAGACTCGCCTGTTGTCTTCCCGAAATCACCAATATTTACACCTGTTATTACTATCTCCTTGCCTCCTTCAGCTGCTGCCTCACGAGCTTGAGCTACTAAATCGGCAATCTTACCATTACGACTTCTTCCTCGTGCAAAAGGAATTGTACAATAAGAACAGAAGTAATCGCATCCATCCTGCACCTTCAAGAAATAACGAGTACGGTCTCCTCTAGAACAAGAAGGAGCAAAAGTACGAATATCTTTAGTAGCTGTGGTAATGGCTTCACCATGCTCATGTTTCTGTAAATTTCCCAGATAATTAATTAAATCACCTTTCTGCTCGGCACCCAATACCACATCTACACCCTCAATGTCAGCCACCTGCCCTGGCTTCAGCTGCGCATAGCATCCTGTTACAACAACAAAAGCGCCCGGATGCTGACGGGTCAGACGATGAATGGCCTGACGACACTTCTTATCAGCCATTTCTGTAACCGAACAAGTATTGATGATGCATAGATCTGCTTTCTCTCCTTTACGCACTGTACGTACTCCAGCCTCTTTAAGAGTCTTTCCGATAGTAGAAGTTTCTGCAAAGTTCAACTTGCAGCCTAAAGTATAATAGACTGCTTTTTTATCCTGAAATATGGATGTATCAATCATATCACTATATATCAAATATTGTTAGAAATACAAAATTACACATTATATCCTTAAGACATAAAATAGCAGAAAATAGTTTTGCTTTTTTATGATTTTAACCAAATAAAATCTATACGAGATAAATTGCCCACTGCCAACTATTCTCATTTAATTCCTTATTTCACTAAAACAAATCTCCTTCACTCTTCTATCAAATCGATATACAACATCCGCATCATGTTACATATATATATATACTCACCCCATACATAAAAATATCCAGGCAAGCTACATCATATAAAGATGAAAAACAACAATCCTACCAACTCATGCAAAAAAAACATATTATAAAACATAATTTCTCGCAAAAAAGTTTATTTCGAAGAACAATGTAACAAAAAAGTATCTATCTTTGCAGCGTTTTAAGAGAATAACATAAGTATTACAGATTTTTAAAAAGAAAAAGAAATGAAAAAGTTAGTATTTTTATTCGTTGCATTCGTTGCAGTATCATTCGCTTCATGTGGTAACAAAGCTAATAATGAAACTGCAACTACAGAAGAAACAACAACACTGACTGAAGAAACTGCAACAGTAGCTGCAACAGACTCTACAGCTTGCGACTCTACAGCTTGTTGTGATTCAACTACTTGTGATTCAACTGTTGTTGCAGAATAAGTAAACTGACTCTAAGGGAGAATTGAAAGTCTGTAAGCTTAGCCTACAGACTTTTTTTATGTCCTTTTCTTTCCATTCGGCATCAGCTAGGTTATAGGCATAAAAAAACTCCAAACGAGAATAATCGTCTGGAGTTTTTGTTATAAAGTATCTAATCTAGATTCTCTATTAAGCTTCTTCAGCTACAACTTCGAAAGGAATTTCTACAGAAACTTCCTTGTGCAGTTTAACTACAGCTGTGTACTGACCAACTTCTTTTACTGAATCTTTTACAACAATAATCTTACGATCGATGTTGTGACCCAATTTAGCCAATTCTTCTGCAATCTGAATGTTAGTTACAGAACCATAGATAGCACCTGTTGCACTTACCTTAGTAGCGATAGTCAAAGAAGTACCCTTCAAAGATTCAGCTACAGCTTCAGCATCTTTCTTAATCTTTTCCAATTTGTGAGCGCGCTGCTTCAATTCTTCAGCCAACATTTTCTTTGCAGCTGGAGATGCGATAACAGCCTTACCAGTCGGAATAAGATAGTTACGACCATAACCTGATTTAACGGTTACAATATCATTCTTGTAGCCCAAGTTAACTACGTCTTCTTTCAAAATAATTTCCATACTCTTATTCCTCCTTTATTATTTCATCATATCAGTTACGAAAGGCAGCAAAGCCAAGTGACGAGCTCTCTTAACAGCCTGCGCAATACGACGCTGGAACTTCAAAGAAGTACCGGTGATACGGCGCGGAAGGATTTTACCCTGTTCGTTCAAGAATTTCTTCAAGAATTCAGGATCTTTGTAGTCGATATACTTAATACCACTCTTTTTGAAACGGCAGTATTTTTTCTTCTTTACGTCTACTGAAGGCGGAGTTAAATATCTGATTTCTGATTGTTGCTGTGCCATGATTAGTTTTCCTCCTTTTTAGTTGATTTAACATTTCTTCTCTTAGCAGC
>RCNI01000075.1_pt1 | contig 63080 bp, 54 predicted proteins | sample 2041151 | NCBI WGS metagenome assembly RCNI01 (sample SAMN09708214, study PRJNA481090) | feces metagenome | isolation source: feces | place: Antarctica: Albino Rookery
GACTATGATATCACATCAGCTTCCATTTGTCAAGAACTTTTTTCGTCCTTTTCAAAAGCTTTATTCGACTTTCCGTTGCCTGCTCACGCGAGCAACTCGACTATCATACTACCTCAATCTCAATTTGTCAACACTTATTTTTGCTTTTTTGACTTTTTTCTCCAGTCCTCATTTATCCTTCTTATATATAGTAAAGCACCCGCCTATACCAGCAGGTGCTTTATCGTTTACTTTATAAGCAGTTCTGCAATTTGGATTGCATTGGTTGCAGCACCCTTACGTACCTGATCGCCGCAGCACCACAGGCTGATACCGCAAGGGTCCGTCAGGTCAGGACGAATACGGCCCACAAATACAGTATCCTGGTCACTGGTATCCAGAGGCATAGGGTACATCTTCCTAGACAGATCATCCACCAGCCTACAGCCCGGAGCTTTCGCCACCACTTTCCGCACATCTGCAACGCTGACAGGCTTATCAAAGTGACAGGTGACAGAAATAGAGTGACTGCGTACAACCGGGACACGGACGCAGGTGCAGTTGACCTTCAGTTCCGGCAGGTGCATGATCTTACGTCCTTCGTTTTGCAGTTTCATTTCCTCGCTGGTGTAGCCCTCATACTGTTCGCCGCCAATCTGGGGAATCAGATTGTAGGCGATTTGATGAGAGAACACCTTAGGTTCATAGGGCTGTCCTGCTCGGATTGCCTCCACCTCATTCATTAGCTCCACAGGACCGCCTGCACCTGCGCCGGAGACCGCCTGATATGTAGAGGCAGTCATTGTCTTGATGGGAGACAGGGAATTCAGGGCATTGACCGCCACAAGTGTGATAATGGTAGAGCAATTGGGATTAGAAATAATGCCCCTGTGCTGCTTTACATCCTCAGGGTTAACCTCCGGCACCACCAGAGGCACGTCTGGATCCAGCCGGAACGCAGAGGAGTTGTCAACAAAGACAGCGCCCGCATCAACGATTGCCTTGGCAAATTTCTTGGCAATATCATTTTCCGCTGCACCCAGAACAATATCCACGCCCCGGAATGCCTCATCTCTGGCCTCCTGAACAGTCACTTCCTCACCCTTGAAGGTAACAGTCTTGCCTGCGCTGTGCGCACTTGCCAGCAGAACCAGTTTTCCCACAGGGAAATTCCGCTCCTGCAAAATCTTAATCATTTCCTGTCCCACAGCGCCGGTTGCGCCCAGAACAGCAACGGTATATTGCTTCATGGTGTTTGCCTCCCCAGATATTCAAGTTTTTGCAGTCATCAGCTGGTCAGATGACAAAGCTGTCGTAGAGAACCTGAATTGCCTTTTTGAAGTCCCGGTTGTCAACGCCTACTATAATATTAAGCTCATCAGGTCCTTGGTTAATCATACGGATGTTGATGCCCGCCTCACCCAGCGCCGCAAAAATCTTGCCGGAGATGCCGGGGCGGAATGCCATTTTTCGGCCGACAGCCGCCACCACTGCAATTTTTTCGTGGACATCCAGTGAATCCGGCTGGACTTCCTTCTCGATTTCCGCCAGAACTGTATACAGATGTGGTTCCAGTTCCTCCGAAGGCATAACCATAGATACATTATCAATACCATTGGGCGCATAGTCAATCGAAATGCTGTGACGTTCCAACACCGACAGCATCTTTCTCAAAACGCCGACCTGATTGCTCATACCACGCTTGCTCATGGAGATAATAGAGAAATCCGTTTTGCCGGTAATTCCGGTAATGAATCGCTTGGGATCGTGATCGCTGTCAAAGGACTCCTGAATGATCGTACCGGGATGGCTCGGATCATTGGTATTGCGGATATTGAGAGGAATGCCCTTTTCCCGCACCGGGTAAATGGAGCCCTCGTGCAGCACCTGTGCGCCGGAGTAGCTCAGTTCCCGCAGTTCATCATAGGTCACTTCCGGAATGGTCTGAGGATTATCCACGATGCGTGGGTCAGCCATCAAAATGCCGGATACATCCGTCCAGTTTTCATAGACCTCGGCATTAAGCGCAGCTGCCGCCAGTGAGCCGGTGATATCGCTGCCGCCACGGGAGAAGGTCTTAATGTGCCCATCCGGCATCACGCCGTAGAATCCGGGAATGACCGCCTTTTTGCCAAAAGCCAGCATGCGCAGAGCCTTGTAGGTAGCCTCCAGATCCACAGTACCGTCATAGCTGAACTTGACCCAGTCAGCAGCATCGATAAAATCAGCCCCCAGATAAGCCGCCATCAGCTTGGCAGAGAAATACTCACCACGGCTGACAAGCTCATCCTGACTGATCTTTTTGGCATTGATCCGTGCCTTTAACGCATCAAATTCTGCCTCCAGATTCAGCTTGATACCCAGCTCATCCCGGATGCTCAGATACCGCTCCTCGATCATTTCAAAAATGCCGGAGCAGTCCACACCATACTGGGTATGGGCAAAGCAGAGATACAGCAGGTCTGTGATTTTATGATCCTTGGGATTGCGCTTGCCGGCAGCAGAAACAACAACGATCTTTCGCTCAGGATCAGAATTGAGAATATCTTTAATTTTGCGGTACTGCCCGGCATCCGCCATGGACGAGCCGCCGAATTTCGTTACTTTCACTTGAAGCTCCTTCTTTCATAGGAAATCATCACGATAAACATCTGATAGGCATTGCTGCGATGAAGGCACTAGGATGCTCGCAGAGCCATACGTGCATTTGCCTGACACTGACCGGGCGGGTAATCACTGCTCCTGCCCAGTTTTCTTCTGCGTTGGCTTCCAGCCAGCTATCTTTCTCTCCACGGACATAATAGGACAGCTTTTCCTCATTTTCCACACTGACCTTTTTCCCATAAGGCGCATAGAATCGGTTACCTTCCAGAAAATCCACGCAGTCCTGCACCACATTATATGCAGTAGGGTAGCGTCCTGCCCCCTGTCCAAGGAAACTCTGGCGACCGGAGATATCCCCTATCAACGTAATCAGATTGTAGTTGGAAGGAACAGCCGCTTCCGGCTCTCCCACAGGATAGAGTGCAGGCTGGACATAGGCAGAGAAAATTCCGTCCTGATTTTTGCAGGTAGATACCAGCTTGCACACCAGACCATGAGCCTGAAATTGCTCTATATCAAAAGCAGTGATGTGTCGGATACCTGCCACAGGGACGCTCCTGCAGTCAAGACTGACACCAAATGCCACATTTGACGAGACATTCAGCTTGTGCCAGGTATCGATGCCGTCCACATCAGCGGAAGGGTCAGCCTCTGCATAGCCAAGCTCTTGTGCCCGTCCCAGTGCCTCTGTATATCCCAGACCCAGACGGGTCATTGAATCAAGAATGTAATTGCAAGTGCCATTCATGATACCGCCTACCTGACTGATCGATTCAACCCGGCGCACCCGCTCCAGTGCAGGCAGCCAGCCGATGCCGCCGCCGACGGAAGCAGTGCAGCGAAAACAGACACCCATCTTTTCCGCCAAAGGAATCAGTTCATCATAATGAGTAGCTACCATAGCCTTGTTGGCGGTGACCACATTTTTTCCTGCTTCGATAGCGGCTTTTACATAGTCCCACGCCGGATGAATACCGCCAATGGCCTCTACCACGGTGTCAATAGTATCATCTTTCAGGATGTCCTCAAAATCGTGGGTCAGCATACCATTGGGCAAATCTGCATCTCTGCGGCACAGCACCCGGACAACCTGCATATCTGCTCTGGCATCCATAAGTTCATAAACGCCCTTGCCCACGGTACCGAAACCCAACAGTCCAATTCTCATGAAACACATCCCCAATCCGGATTTAATCCGTCCTTTGTACAATTTTGTTCTCTTGTCGAATACACTTGCTTTTTTACCAAAAACAGTATATCATATAGAAATTGAAATTGCAATATGTTCATAAAACCAAGTATAAGAGCGAATAACCCTTGATTTTGTGCATAAAAAACAACAAAACTCACTGTGCAGGAGGTAAAACTATGGTTTATCAATCCACCCGGGGTGCAGGACGCCCTGTTGACAGTTCCCGTGCCGTGCTGGAAGGTCTGGCCGCCGATGGCGGACTGTACATGCCCGACGGAATTCCCGGCTTCGACTGGAATGCCTGCCTGAGCGGAAATACACTCTCCATGGCCACGCAGATTCTCAGCACCCTGCTCCCGGACATCCCCGGCATGGAGCATCTGGTACAGCGCGCCTATACCGGCAAATTTCAAACCGAGGAGCTGACCCCCACGCAGTCCGTAGGAGATTTTACGGTACTCGAGCTGTTTCACGGTCCCACCTCAGCCTTCAAGGATGTGGCACTTTCCATGCTCCCCCAGCTTCTGACCACTGCCAAAAACAAGTGCGGCATTACAGAAGATATTATGATCCTCACCGCCACCTCCGGCGATACCGGAAAAGCGGCTCTGGCAGGATTTCAGGATGTGCCCGGTGTCCGCATCTGCGTTTTCTATCCCGATGGCGGCGTCTCCAAGGTTCAGCGTGCGCAAATGGTAACGCAGGAAGGCAGCAATGTCACAGTCTGCGGCATCAGAGGCAATTTTGACGATGCTCAGACCGGTGTCAAGAACATTTTCGCCGCCTGTCAGGGAAAAGAACTTCCCTTCCGGCTGTCCTCTGCCAACTCCATCAATATCGGTCGTCTGGCTCCGCAGGTGACCTACTATTTTAAGGCATACCGGGATTTACTGGATGCCGGAAAAATCCAGCTTGGCGACGAAGTGAATTTCTCCGTCCCTACCGGAAACTTCGGTGATATTTTGGCAGGCTACCTTGCCAAAAAATTGGGACTGCCCGTAGGCACTCTGATTTGCGCCTCCAATGCCAACAACGTGCTGACCGATTTCATCACCACAGGCACTTATGACAAGCGCAGACCTCTTCACAAAACCCTATCCCCCTCTATGGATATTCTGGTTTCCTCCAATTTGGAGCGGCTGCTGTATCTGCTCAGCGACTGCGATACCAAATTGGTATCCGGGCTGATGAATGATCTGAATACCAAAGGAGTTTATACTGTGCCCGAATATCTGCTTGCTGCCATACAGAAAGAGTTCTGGGCAGGATGCTGCGACGACGCAGGCGCACAGCGGACCATCGCCAGAGTATGGACTGACCACCGCTATTTGTGTGACCCCCATACTGCCACCGGCTGGGCCGTTGCAGAAGATTATGTAAACCGCACAAACGACCATCGTCCTATGGTGGTGCTCTCCACCGCTTCCCCCTACAAATTCCCCTCCGCCGTTCTGGAAGCTATCGGCGGTGATACCTCCGGCGACGAATTCCGCCAGATGGAGCACCTGTCTGCTCTGACCGGTGTCCCCGTTCCGCCCAACCTCTCCAATCTGGAGGGCAAGCCTCAGCTCCATACCGGTGTTATTGACAAGGACGACATGCTGCGCTTTGTACTATCATTATAGAATAGGAGATTTCCCGCCATGAAACGAGTTACCATCCGTGTTCCGGCCACCACTGCCAATCTTGGCCCCGGCTTCGATGCCTTTGGCTGCGCCCTGAGCCTGTATACTGACGTTACCTTTGAAGAAACAGACTGCGGTCTGGAAATCACCGGCTGTGACGAAGCCTACACAGGCCCCGACAACATGGCCTATACCGCTTACTGCGCTGTACTGGCTTCTCTCAGTGAAGAGGTGCGGGGTGTGAGGATTCACATTGACGCCAATATTCCCATCTGCCGTGGACTCGGCTCCTCTGCCGCCCTGCTTGTGGCAGGTGCAATGGGTGCCAATGTTCTCCGTGGCAATAAGCTCTCCACCCAAGGTCTGCTTAACATCACCAACGCCATGGAGGGGCACCCGGACAATCTGGCACCTGCATTTTATGGTGGACTTACTGCCTCCATGGTGGATAACGGCCTGCCCGTCACCGTCAATTTTCCCCTCCACCCGGATTGGGAATTTTTAGCACTGGTTCCGGACTTTAACCTATCCACATCCAAAGCTCGTGCCGTGCTGCCCGAACAGGTTTCCCGTGCAGATGCCATCTACAACATCGCTCACGGTGCCATGGTGCTGAAGGCACTGGAGTTGGGCGATGAAAAGCTGCTGCGCAACGGCATGCAGGATCGCATCCACCAGAAATACCGCAAGAGCCTGATTCCCGATTACGAGAAAATTGAAGGTCTGGTCCGCACCACCGGTGCTGCCTTCTGCCTCAGCGGTGCAGGTCCCACCCTGCTGTGCATTACGCAGGACAACAAGCTGGAAGAAAAGCTCTCCCAAAAGCTTCCATCCATCACCGAAGCCAATTGGGAAATTCTCCCCCTCCACGTGGAGTTCCAAGGTGCCAGAGTGATTCACGCAGAGTAAAATTGAAGCCCCATCCTTTCGGATGGGGCTTTTGGTTATTCTACTTCGACCAGATCTTCCGTCAGCTCGGATTTGCGAATCAGGAAACGACGGGTTGCGAACAGTGCGGCAATACACACAATGCCGATGAGCAGCGTCATATTGCTTTCGTGATTCATAATGATATGTCGGGCTGTTGCCATCACCAGCACCTCCAGCGTATTGCCGGGGGTCATGTCAATGAGCATACGCACAAATTCCAGTCCCACAACGATGGTCAGAATGTTGTGCAAGTAGGTATTGACATCAGAGAAATAGTTAGGGACTGCCGCCATACGGTAGACCTCCAAACCCAATTCACACACCAGAACCACCAGCGTCAGGCAGGCAATGGTCAATTCCAGACCGTGCAGAACATGGCGAATACCATGCTCGATCACACCAACGTGATGTTTTTTTAACTTCTCCTGATCCATATCGAATCCTCCCGGCACTTTTCTTTTATCTTACATGATAACCCGTCAAAAGGGAAGTTATTTTTTCAGATACTCTTTCATTTCCCTTTTTGCTCTGAGCAGCTCCTCCTGAAGCTCCCGGGCTGACATCCGTAAAACGCCGCTTCGGAAGGAGGACAGCTGTACCAGTGCGTCAGAGGTAGCCACCCGGACAGAATAGTTGCTTCCGATTTGAGCAACCAGCGATTCAATGTAGGCATCGCCGGTCTCCCCTTCCTTGGTGTAAACCACCTTGATGTTGTGAAACTGGGTCTTTTCGCCGGGATTTCCCTTGACCTTGTAACCGTCAAAAACCAGCACCAGATAGCATTTTTCAAAACCCGCATAGTCCGACAGCTGGTCCATCAGCCTTCTGCGTGCCGCTTCCAGATCCTCCCGTGCCAGCGCCGCCAGTTCTTCCCACGCAAAAATGATATTGTATCCGTCCACAATCAGGCATTTCTGCTTGGGTGCCTTGATCGCAATTTCCTCCGTGGCAGGGCGATTGGCAGGGGCACGATACAGCGGACGCTTCACAGGACCGAACTCCCGTTCCATGATGGCTTCCAGCTCCTTGTCGTCCAGACGGAAATTCCGGGTGATGATTTCTGCCGGTTTTTCCTCCTTCAGACCGCTTTCCAGGTGCATATAGCTTCCCACTTCGTTCCACTTTACCGTGAATCCTGCACCGTGGGCGCAAAATACCGAATCCGGTGTGTTGGGCAGATCAGCCTCCGGGTCGTATTGGAATTCCTCCCGGACTGCCTCCGGATTGTGACAGGGTGCATAGCCGGACAGCGCAATCTGCAATCTGCCCCGACCTTGGGTATAAGCCGCCACCTGATCGGCATAGTCTCCCAGCTCCGATGCCGGAACCGTGCCCCGAAGGGTAGAAAGGCTTCCGCTGTTCTCAGGGGCATCAAAGCTTCCGCTCATTGCCCGAATATCCGTAATAGCACGCCCCACCTGTTCCGTCGGAAGGGTCAGGGTAAAGCTATACCACGGCTCCAGAATCACAGATTCCGCCTGCATCAGCCCCTGCCGAATGGCACGGTAGGTCGCCTGACGCATATCACCGCCCTCGGTGTGCTTGAGGTGGGCTTTACCCACCAGCAGGGTCATTTTCATATCCGTAACGGGCGCACCGATCAAAACGCCCCGATGAACTTTTTCTGCCATGTGTGCAAGGATCAGGCTCTGATACCCTGCATCCAGTACATCCGTCCGACACCGGGTATCGAACACCAGTCCCGAACCCGCAGGAAGAGGCTCCAGCAGAATATGCACCTCCGCATAATGGCGCAGAGGCTCAAAATGCCCCACGCCCTCCACTGTACTAGCGATGGTCTCCTTATAAAAAATCCGTCCCTTGTCCAGATTGATATCCAAATGAAACCGCTGGGCAACGAGAGAGCGGAAAATCTCCAGCTGTACCCGACCCATGATCTGGACGTGAATCTGATTTGACTCCCACAGAATGTGAAGCTGGGGGTCTTCCTCCTCCAGCAGACGCAGCTTGGGCAGTACCGTCAGGGGATCACAGCCCTTGGGCAGTTCCACCCGGTAGGTCATAACCGGTTCCAGTACCGGCGGTGTCCCGGCAGGCTCTGCTCCCAGTCCCTGACCGGCAAAGGTGTCGGTCAGACCGGTGACAGCACACAGCGTCCCGGCAGGTACTTCCTCGGCGGCGGTAAACTTTTCACCGGAATACAGCCGAATCTGCAACACTTTTTCCTCTGTCGGCTCTCCCTTTTGGTTTACATAATGTATAGGCGTGCGCACTTTCAGGCTTCCCCCGGTTACCTTCAGCCACGTCAGCCGAACGCCCTGAGGGTCACGGGAAATTTTATATACCCGGCTGCCGAATTCCTCCGGGAAGCTCCGCTCCGGCGCATAGGCATTGACCACATCCAGAAAAGCATCCACGCCCTCCAGCTTGAGACCGGAGCCAAAACAGCAGGGGAACAGCTTCCGCCCCGCAATCATGCCCTGTAAATTTCCCCGGGTGACCGTGCCGGTTTCCAGATAGGTTTCCAGCAGTGCTTCATCGCACATAGCGGCATTTTCCGCAATTTCCTCAAAATCCGCCCCAAAATCCACACATCCGGCAGAGAGTTCCCGGTGCAGATGCTCCATAAGCTTATCTTTTCCCACACCCGGAAGATCCATTTTGTTGATAAAAAGGAAGGTTGGGATGTGATACCGCTCCAAAAGCCGCCACAGCGTCACCGTATGAGCCTGAACACCGTCAGTGCCGCTGATGACCAGAACCGCACAGTCTAAAATAGGCATGGTGCGTTCCGCTTCGGCGGAAAAATCCACATGTCCCGGGGTATCCACCAGTGTAATATCCCAGTCATCGGTGGAAATGCGTGCCTGTTTGGAAAAAATCGTGATTCCCCGGGTGCGCTCCAAATCATGGGTGTCAAGGAAAGCGTCCCGGTGATCCACCCGTCCAAGGGTGCGTCTGGCACCGGTACAATACAGCAATGCCTCCGACAGCGTCGTTTTTCCTGCGTCAACATGGGCCAGGATTCCCATTACCAGTTTTTTCTTCATGGCAGGCAGTTTCCACAGGGCGTGTACCCTGCCTTGACGGCTTCCTCATAGGAGTCAAAATAAATCCGGTTTTTCTCACTGGGGAGACTGGAGCAGGTGGAGGTGTGGAACTTCTTGGAATTGACATTTCCCACAAACCGCACGTCTGCATGTTCTGCATGCTCCGGCTCTTTTTGGGCATTATCCCATGTGAAGGTGATATTTTCACCATCACTGACCGCAATGACCGTACCCAGTACGTCAGTACGGTATGTTGTGACATCCGCATCCGCCAGCCGGGACACGACCTCCTCATGGGGGTGTCCGTAATCGTTGTCCTTTCCGCAGGAAATCACTGCATAATCCGGGTCTACCAGATCCAGAAAACGGTAGCTGGTGGACGTAGAACTGCCGTGGTGCCCCACCTTCAGCACATCTGCTTTCAGATCCCAGCCGTATTCTGCCAGATCTCTTTCCGCCTCACGCTCCATATCTCCTGTAAACAGGAAACTGGTATTTCCAAAATCTACCATCATCACAATGGAGGTGTCGTTGGTACCTGCGTAGGATTTGAGAGGGCCCAGAACTGTAATTTTCGCATTGCCCAGCGTCATTTCAGCACCGGGCTTAGGAATGGTGACGTTCAGTCCCTGCTGGTCAACGTAGTAGAGGAACTTGTCATAGCACTTGGAACTGTATGTGGTGGTGGGCGCATAAACCGTGCCCACAGGATACACCGCCATCACGCCGTTCAGTCCACCCGCATGATCTTCGTGAGGATGGGTGCACACCACAGTTTTCAACTCCTCCACACCGCAGGACTGAAGATAGGTCACCACCAGATCGCTGTCTGCCACGTTTCCGCCGTCAATGAGCATGTACTCACCTCCGGATTCCAGCAGCGCACAGTCTGCCTGTCCCACATCAATATAGTGAACCGTCAGCGTGTCGCCACCGGCTACGGTAACCTGAGGAACCGATGGTGAAACCTTCTCCCCATCACAGCCACAAAGCAAAAATGCAACTGTCAGTAATGCTGCAAGTAGTTTTTTCATAATATCTCCCTATAAATTAGACTGAAAGGCGCAATTTCCTTCCCATAGTAAAATAGCTGCAGGGCATCACAGGCTCCCTCAAAGAGGGACTGCACCGCAGCTACCCCGCTTTATGAAGCGAGATCCCTGAGGTGCAGCAAACCTACAACTCAGCAGCTTTACGCAGCAGAGCTTCCCTTTCGTTGGAAATCTGCTCGTCCAACACCAGTGTAAGTAAACGATTTAATTTTCTTCCAATTTCCGGGCCATTATAGCCCATAGCCATCAGATCCCGACCGTTAACAGCCAGATCTTTCAGCGTCAGGCAAGAATTTTCTGTCTTGATTGTTTGAATCGTCTCCAATATCCAAGGAAAATTGGGATTGATATTGATATCAACACCCTTGGCACAGAAATCCGCCCGCTGCAGCAGCACCAGTCGATGATACAGCTCCGGACCGTATTTGCTCATGCGGCGGCGCAGCAGCTTCTGATCTGCTTTCAGCTCCATCATGTGGTTCTTGACCAAAAAGACCACTTCTTCCCGCAGTGCCGTAGGCGCTTTCATGCGACGAAGAATCTCATCTGCCATTTCGGCGCTGACCTGAGGATGTCCGTAGAAATGCCCCCGGCCATCTTCATCCTGCGTATAACAGGCCACTTTTCCCACGTCATGCAGCAACCCCGCCCACCGCAAAGTCAATTCCTGAGGTGTTCTCGCCACCACCTGTGCCGTGTGAGTGTAGATATCATAGGCGTGATGGGGCGTGCGCTGGTCAAAACCCACCATCGGTGCCAGCTCCGGAATTGCAGCGCAAAGCACCGGCGCAAAAGCAAGCAGATCATCAGCACTCACCAGCATAAGAAGTTTACATAATTCTTCAAACACCCGTTCCCGTGCCAGATTGTCCATGAGATGTGCCAGGCGGAACATAGCCTCCCTGGTTTTTTCCTCCGGGGTCAGGTGGTATTTCACAGCAAACCGGGCACCCCGCAAAATCCGCAAGGAATCCTCCCGGAACCGTGTTTCCGGGTCACCCACTGCCCGGAGAATGTGATTTTCAAGATCCTGCTGACCTCCAAAGGGATCGGCGAAGCCCCATTTGGGAGACCACGCCATGGCGTTGACAGTAAAATCCCGTCGTGCCAGATCCTCCTCAATGCTGGGAACAAATTTGACCCACTCCGGATGCCGATTGTCCTGATAGCCGCCCTCTGTGCGGAATGTGGTGATTTCCACCACCCCGGCTTCTGTCACCACACCCACAGTTCCATGCTTTTTCCCTGCCAGAACCAGTTTGTGGTCAGAAAACACCGCCTGTGTTTGTTCCGGCAGTGCATTGGTGCAAAGATCATAGTCGCTGGGCGTCAGCTCCAGACAGGCATCCCGGACACAACCGCCTACTGCATAGGCAGCGAATCCAGCCTGTTCCAGAGTATCAATACAGGTTTTTACATATTCCGGCAGAAACATCTTACTCCTCCTGCATATTCAGTGTAGATTGAGTACGACGATGCTTTTCCTTCAATTCTGTCAGACCGGTAAATGCCCATACGCCGGCAGCGAAGTAGTAAAATCCATCGCCGGAGCCGGTAACGGACAGGCAGCAGAAAAACACTGCGCTTAGGCTGTACAGCCAAAAAGCACTGTGCTTACCCATGTCTACCTCAAATGTACCACGGTGATAGGCAGCCAGAGCCAGACAAACTCCTGCCAGAAGCTGGAAGCAGTAGTCCTGCAGCTGCGGATCAGAGCTCCAATTCTGATAGCAGCGCACCAGAGAAACCACGAAATACACGCAAACCGTCACATGAAACAGGAAATGAGGACGGGCGCCGGTCAGGCGACAGCCGCCGGTGACAATCAAGGAAACCGCCGTACCAAAGCCCAGCAGTACATATACCATGTTCAGTCCCTCAAAGGAATTCTGCATCCCCTTGACGGCAGAAATCAGGACTGCCACCGCCAGCAGCACAGAGCCGATGGCATTTCCCCAGGACACCGGCAAAACAGCATCGTATTCTTCCGCTCCCTTATAGGAACGGGTCTGCCAGGCAAGAACCGCCAGCACCGACACCGTCAGCACCCATACAAGCACATGGGCAAGGTGTCCGCTCTCCAGCAGCCCCTTGTCATCCAGCCCGGTTGCATACAGCCAGATCCGAAGCACCAGACCCAATCCTCCTGCTCCCAAAATCAGAAATTTCAGTTTGTCAGGTTTTACATTAAGTTTCATAGGGAATCCCTCCCGGATTATAAATAGAATCGCCCGCCGCTGTGCATCCACACTGTCTCCGAACCGGCAGACGCAGGACTGAGGCATGGCATAGCTTTTGTCGTACAATTTTATCATATTATAACAGCCAAACCATTTGATTTCCAGTCCTTCCTTTGAAAAAACTCCTGCCTTTGTATTTTTATACTTGTAACACGCAGTTATTCACGCTATAATAGAATGGATTTTTAACTTTGGAGGCGTTTTGTATGCTACTTCGTGCAACTTTGCTGCTCTCTCTGGTATTGGCGCTGGTGATCAGCGGGTTCACCGTGGGATTTGGCGGACTTCTCTGGCTTCTGGTACTGCCGCTGAGCTTTATCGGTGTATTTGTTGTCCTGTTTATTATCGAATTTCTGTACCTGTATTTTCTGTGTAAGCGGGTCGATATATCCGTTCCGCAGGAGGATGATGATCCCTTCTTCCGCAAGGTGACCACCCTGTATGTCGAGGCTATTGATTCTCTGCTTCAGGTAAAGGTACGCACCAGCGGACTGGAAAACATCCCCAAGGACGGTCGTTTCCTACTGGTGTGCAACCATCTGAGTTTGATGGACCCGGTGCTTCTGCTGCACTACTTTAAAAACAGTCAGCTTGCCTTTATTTCCAAGCAGGAAAATACAGATATGTTCCTCATCGGCAAGATCATGCACAAGATTCTGTGCCAGATGATTAACCGTGATAATGACCGTGAAGCGCTGAAAACCATTCTCAAGTGCATCAGCATTATTAAGGAGGACAAAGCCTCCATTGCCGTATTCCCTGAAGGCTATACCAGTCTGGACGGCAAGCTTCACCACTTCCGGGGCGGTGTGTTCAAAATTGCTCAGAAGGCCAATGTCCCCGTTGTGGTCTGCACCCTGAAAAACACGCAGCACATATTCCATAACTCTGCACGGCTCAAACCCACAAAGGTTGACCTGCATCTGGTCGGTGTGATCCCTGCTGAGGAGCTGAAGGGTGTCACCGCTGTGGACATCGCTGACCGTGCCCACAAGATGATGGCTGACGACCTTGGCCCCGAGCTGGTAGCCGCAGAATAATTACCCAAGACCTGCCCCCTCCGGGGCGGGTCTTTTTCAATATTAGCACTTGATTTACCTCTTTTGATTATGTATAATATACGTTCAAGGAAAATAATCCAAAATTTGGAGGAAATACAATGAAAAACAGTGAAAAGACTCTGGATATGATTGTAAATCTCTGCAAGAACCGTGGCTATGTCTACGCCGGTTCCGAGATTTACGGCGGTCTGGCAAACTCCTGGGACTACGGCCCTCTGGGTGTGGAGTTCAAGAACAACGTTAAGAAGGCATGGATGAAGAAATTCGTTCAGGAATCCCCCTACAACGTCGGTCTGGATGCCGCTATCCTGATGAACCCCACCACCTGGATCACCACCGGCCACGTCGGTTCCTTCTCCGATCCTCTGGTTGACTGCAAGGGCTGCGGTGCCCGTCAGAGAGCTGACAAGCTCATCGAGGCTGCTGAGTCCGGCAAGGATGTCAATGTCGACGCCATGAGCTTCGACGAGATGGACACCTTCATCGCTGAGCACGAGGACGTTGTCTGCCCCACCTGCGGCAAGCATCACTTTACCTCCATTCGTAAGTTTAACCTGATGTTCAAGACCCAGATCGGCGTTACCGAGGACACCGCTTCTACCTGCTATCTGCGTCCCGAAACCGCTCAGGGTATCTTTGTCAACTTCGCTAACATTCAGCGTACCACCCGTAAGAAGCTGCCCTTCGGCGTCTGTCAGGTCGGTAAGGCATTCCGTAACGAAATCACCCCCGGTAACTTCACTTTCCGTACCCGTGAGTTTGAGCAGATGGAGTGCGAGTTCTTCTGCCAGCCCGGCACCGATCTGGAGTGGTTTGCATACTGGAAGGACTTCTGCGTCAATTGGCTGACCACTCTGGGCATCAAGAGAGAGTCCCTGCGTCTGCGTGACCATGAGCCTGCAGAGCTGGCCTTCTACTCCCGTGCTACCACCGATATCGAGTTCCAGTTCCCCTTCGGCAATGGCTGGGGTGAGCTGTGGGGCATTGCTGACCGTACCGACTACGATCTGGGCCGCCATCAGGAAGCTTCCGGCAAGAGTCTGGAGTATTTCGATCAGGATAAGGGCGAGCACTACATTCCCTACGTCATTGAGCCTTCTCTGGGCTGCGACCGTGTGGCTCTGGCTTTCCTGTGTGAAGCTTACGACGAAGAAGTTGTAGGCACCGACAAGAAGGGTAACCCCGATGTCCGTACCGTTCTGCGTCTGCATCCTGCTCTGGCACCTTTCAAGGCCGCTGTCCTGCCTCTGAGCAAGAAGCTGTCTCCCAAGGCAGAGGAAATCTACCACGAGCTGCAGAAGTACTTCATGGTTGACTTCGACGATGCCGGTTCTATCGGTAAGCGCTACCGCCGTGAGGACGAAATCGGCACACCTCTGTGCATCACCGTTGACTTCCAGACCATCGGCGACGGCGAAGTCGAGGCTGACAACTGTGTCACCGTCCGTGACCGTGACACCATGGAGCAGGTTCGTATTCCCATCTCCGAGCTGAAGGAGTACATCGAAAAGAAGTGCTTCTTCTAAGATAGTAACTCAAAACCCCCGTGGCAGTTCACAGTGCCACGGGGGTAAATTGTTTCCATCCTTTGACATACGAAATCCCCTGCAGTGATTACTACAGGGGATTTTATCATTTATTAGACACCAAGCAGGGTCTTTGCAAACATAAAGTAAACCAGCAGAGACAGGGCATCGACGATGGTGGTGATAAAGGGACTTGCCATCACGGCAGGGTCCAGCTTCAGCTTTTTGGCCACCATAGGCAGGGAGCAGCCCACCACTTTTGCCATAGTAACCGTGACGGCCAGTGTCAGGCACACAACTGCGTCCACCGTAATGCTGATGCTCTCATTGCCCATCATCATCCGATCAACCAGCAGGATTTTCAGGAAGCACACCGCTGCAAGGCTGACAGCGCAAAGCACTGCGGTACGAATTTCCTTCCATACGACCTTTGCCAGATCGCTGAATTTCAGCTCATTCAGGCTGAGGGCACGAATGACCGTAACAGAGGACTGAGAGCCGCAGTTACCGCCGGTATCCATCAGCATGGGGATGAAGGCCGTCAGCGCAGGCAGCAGGCTCAGGGCATTTTCAAAGGAAGAGATGATAATGCCTGTAAAAGTAGCCGAAACCATCAACAGCAGCAGCCAGGGAATACGGTGCTTGAACAGTTCAAAAGGACTGCTCTTTAAATAGCTCTTTTCGGAAGGAGTCATAGCTGCCATGATCTCCATATCCTCGGTAGCCTCATCTTCCATGACGTCCATAGCATCATCGAAGGTTACGATACCGACCATCCGATTTTCCTTATCGACCACAGGCAGGGCAAGGAAGTTGTACTTGTTGAACATGTGTGCAACTTCTTCCTGGTCGGTCTGGGTGGTAACGTAGATCAGATTGGTCTCCATGATGTCCTCGATCTTGGTCTCGTCATCCTCTGCCAGCAGCAGATCCTTGACGGTGACCAAACCTGTGAGGGTACGATCTTTGGTGACATAGCAGGTGTAGATGGTTTCCTTATCCACGCCCTGCCGGCGAATACGCAAAATAGCTTCCTCTACCGTCATATTGGACCGCAGAGAAACATACTCCGTGGTCATAATCGAGCCGGCGGAGTTTTCGGGGTAGCGCAGAATCTGATTGATGGACTTGCGCATTTCGGGATCAGCCTGCTGTAAGATTCGTCTGACCACATTGGCGGGCATTTCTTCGACCAGATCCGCCGCATCGTCCACATACAGCTCATCCACAACTTCTTTCAGCTCATTATCAGAGAAGCCGCGGATCAACAGTTCCTGGGCGTCAGGCTCCATCTCGACAAAGGTTTCCGCTGCCTGTTCCTTGGTCAAAAGGCGGAACAGCAGAGGAATCTGGTTCTCCTCTACCTCTTCAAAAACCGCTGCGATGTCGCAGGGGTTCATGGTGACCAGCAGGTCCTTCAGGGTCACATACTTTTTTTCCTCAAGCAATTTAATGAGGGCTTTTTCTACTATTTCAAAACGTTCTGCCATAAGTTTTCCTCCTGTTCGTTAAATATACGATTGGGGGGGCAACTATCCGCAGTCGAAAGTCAGGGTACCGCCACAGACGTGACAGGCCCTCTACTTCGGCCCGGTATATTGCCGCTACTTCCCGCGTCCATGGTGTTCCCTCCTTATAGTCATAGTTGCTTTTATTTTATAAGGAATTCCCGGAAATGTCAACCTTAACAATACATTTTTTAAGACAGAAAACGGAAATATTATCCATTTTTCGCAGTTTGCCCCAAATTTATGCATTTGAAAAAAATAAGAGGTACTCCGGCGCAAATATTCTGCCCTCCATTTTGAGGGTTTCAGAAAATTTGTACAACGATTTGTAAAATACATCCAAAATTTTACGTCCCTGTCAGATCCCCAAAACTTTCATGAGATAAAACATTGTTTCTTCTGAATTTAGCAGGAAAAGGAGGTACATATTTCACGCAAACCTGGAAATTTTTTGTCACCTGCCCCGGATGTTTCTGAATGCTGCTGCGCCGAAAAAGTGGCTGAAAGCTGTCGAATCTGTCAGCATTTACGCATTTTTAGGTGGTCTGATTATGCATAATTACACAATCTGCCAAAATAATTTAGATATTTTGACTCTATCTAAATTGGTAAAAATATGTTATGTTATCCGTGGGTACTTATGACCCGCCCGCCTGTTTCCGGCGAGCCTGACTCTGCGGTTTTCCACCCCTGACCAAGGTGTTGAAACCCGGACGAGTTCCTCTTGCAGGAACAGATCTCAGCAACACATTTTCATCTTTTACGTACAATCAAGATATAAGGAGCTGTGACCATGTACTTTCAGAAAAAACGCTGCATCGCCATGCTTCTGGCCGGTGGCCAGGGTAGCCGTCTTAAGGTTTTGACAGAGAAAACTGCCAAGCCTGCCGTGCCTTTCGGAGGCAAATACCGTATTATCGACTTCCCCCTGTCCAACTGTGTCAATTCGGGAATCGATACCGTTGGTATTTTGACGCAGTACCAGCCATTGGAACTAAATGAATACATCGGCAACGGCCAGCCCTGGGGGCTGAACAAAACCCACAGCTGTGCGCAGATTTTGCCCCCCTACGAACGTCACGATAAAAAGAGTGGCTGGTACAAGGGCACAGCCAACGCAATCTATCAGAACATCGACTTTATCGACCGTTACAACCCCGAATATGTTGTGATCCTCTCCGGTGACCATATTTATAAGATGGACTACGCCGCCATGGTTGCATATCACGAGAAGAATAACGCTTCCGTCACCATCGCCGTACGCACGGTGCCGCTGGAGGAGGCAAGCCGCTTTGGCATCCTGAACACCAACCCCGACAATTCCATCTATGAGTTTGAGGAGAAGCCCAAGCAACCCAAGTCCACCAACGCATCCATGGGCATTTATGTGTTCAACTGGAGCGTTCTGCGGGATGCCCTTATTGCTGACGAAGAAAATCCCGACTCCTCCAACGACTTCGGCAAGAACATCATTCCCACTTTGCTCAACGCCGGTCACAAAATGATGGCCTATAACTTCGACGGCTACTGGAAGGATGTGGGCACCATCAACTCCCTGTGGGAGGCCAACATGGATCTGCTGGGCAAGGAGCCTGCTTTTGACATCCGGGGCGACGAAAAATCCAAGATTTCCGCCCGTAACAACGCACTTCCCTCCTCTTACATCGACGGCGGTGCCAAGACGGTCAACTGCTTCATCGCAGAAGGCTGTGAAATCTACGGCAGTGTGAAGCACTCCATCATCTCCGTGGGCTGTACCATCGGAGAAGGTGCTTTGGTGGAGGACTCCGTGGTCATGCCCGGTGTCACCATTGAGCCGGGTGCCATCGTCCGCCACGCCATTCTGGGCGAGGACAGCAAAATCTGCCGCAACGCTGTGGTAGGCGGTGCATTCGGTCCCAAGGAAAAAATCAAAATCAGCGTCACCTCTAAGGGCTCTGTCATCACCACCGACAATCCGCTGAAGCCCGGTGACATGCTGTAAGGAGGGAAATCACTATGAACGTAATCGGTATCATTTTTGCAAACGACGGCGAGCTGGGTTCTCTGACCTGTCAGCGTACCACCGCTTCCATTCCTTTTGCCGGACGCTATCGTGAGATAGACTTTCAGCTGACCAACCTGACTGCCGCCGGCATCCGCCACATCGGCATCATCTCCCGTTACAACTACCAGTCCCTGATGCACCACATCGGCTCTGCCGAGGAATGGGGTCTGGAGCTGGGCGAAGGCGGTCTGGAATTTCTGACTCCCTTCTCCACCTCTAACGAAGCCAACTACCGGGGCAAGCTGGAAACCCTGTACTCCGCCAAGAGCTTTCTGGAGTACGGCCCTGAGGACGAATATGTGGTCATGTGCGGCTCCGCCATTCTGAGCAATATGGACATCGACAGGTTGATCCTCTCCCATGCCCAGAGCGGCAGAGACATCACCGTACTGACCAAATCCGGCATTGCTGACGGCTCCAGAAAGCTGGATCTTGCATTTAAGCTGGACGACAAGGGTGAAATTGCCGACATTGCCGTAGACTATGTGGCACCTGAGGGTTATCTGGCCTCTATGGACGTGTTCGTTTTGTCTAAGAAATGGCTGATCCATCAGGTCAAGGAGTGTGTCGCCCGGAATCTGTTCCACATGGACCGTGATTTGGTCATGGGTCTGTGGCAGAAGAAGGAAATTTCCATCAATATCTATCCCTTCGACGGCGTTGCCCTGTACAACGAATCCGTGGAAGATTACTTCGCCAACTCTCTGGCCCTCATTGACGAGGATGTGCGCCACAACCTCTTTGGCCGCCATCACAGCGTCTACACCAAGGTGCGTGACCGTGTACCTGTCTACTATGGTGAAAATTCTCAGGTTGGCGACTCCATCGTTGCTGACGGCTGTGTACTGGAAGGCCAAGTCAAAAACTCCGTCCTGTTCCGTCAGGTTGTCATCGGCGAAGGTGCTAAGGTCGAAAACTCCATCATCATGAATGATGCCAAGATCGGCGAAGGCTGTGAGCTGAACTACGTCATTCTGGATAAGGATGTCACCGTCCGTCCCGGTCAGAAGCTCAAGGGCACCATGACCAATCCTATTGTCATCAAGCGAGGGGAAACCGTATGAAAATAGCCATCTGCGCCTCAGAAGGCGCTCCCTATGTCAAATCCGGCGGTCTGGGTGACGTGATGGAGGCTCTGCCTGCCGCACTGTCCCGTATTCCCGGAAACGAAGTAGTGCTGTTCCTGCCCTACTACAAGAAAATCAAGGAAAATCCCAAATTCACCGTTGTATCCGTAGCAGAACTGACCGTCACTCTGGGCTGGCGGAAGCAGTACGCAGGAATTATGAAGCTGACCGGCCGCAAAGACGGCGTTCAGGTCTACTTCATCGACAGCGAATATTATTTCGGTGCCCGTGAGGGTGCCATCTACGGCGACATGGACGACGGCGAACGCTTCGCCTTCTTCTCCAGAGCCTGTCTGGATGCCATGATGGCATTGAAATACATCCCCGATGTGATTCAGTGCAACGACTGGCAGACCGCCATGATCCCAACCTATCTCAAGGCCATGTACTGGAAGCAGTTCCCCACCACCCGGTGCATGTACACCATTCACAACATCGAATATCAGGGCTGGGCACACAGCAGCTTCTTTGACGATGTGCTGGCACTTCCATGGGAATACCGCGGCATCATGGATATGAACGGTTCCGTCAACGTGATGAAGGGTGCTATTGAAACCGCCGATTTGGTAACCACCGTTTCCGAGACCTATGCCCGGGAGCTGATGTATCCCTACTACGCTCACGGTCTGGATGGAATTCTGTCCAACAACGCATGGAAGCTCACCGGCATCACCAACGGCATCGACACCGGAACATTTAATCCCGAAACCGACCCTGCTCTTCCGGCACACTACAATGCAAAGAACTTTGCAGCAGGAAAAGCCGCCTGCAAGGCCGCTCTGCAAAAAGAAGTGGGTTTGCCCGTCAAGCCCGATGTGCCCCTCATGGTCATGGTCACCCGGCTGGCAGGACATAAGGGTCTGGATCTGCTGTGCTACATCGCCCGCCGACTGCTGTGGGAAGAAAAATGCCAGCTGCTGATTTTGGGCACCGGCGAACCCCAATACGAGACCTTCTTCCGGGAGCTGGCAGCCCAGTATCCTGACCGATGTGCCGCCAAGATTACCTTTAATTTGGCTCTTGCCTCCCGGATTTATGCAGGCGGTGACATCTACCTGATGCCCTCCAAGTCTGAGCCATGCGGACTGAGCCAGATGAACGCCATGCGCTATGGCACCGTGCCTGTGGTACACGCCACCGGCGGCCTGAAGGACACCGTCCCCCCTGCGGACGAAAGCGGACAGGGCGGTCTGGGCTTTACCTTCCAGAGCTATAACGCTGATGATTTCCTGGCTGCTCTGAAGCGCTGTCTGAATTTGTATCACAAAAATCCAAAAGCTTTCAAAGCACTGCAAAAGTCTGACATGGAGCAGGATTTCAGCTGGGACGTTCCCGCCGGACGCTACATGCAGCTGTTCCACAAGATGCTGGGCATGTAACATCACCACATCGCACCGGGGCGGAATCTCTGCCCCGGTGTTACTGTCCCACCACGTCACGCAATGAGTTTACACACAAGGAGCCTTACCGCATGAGAATTCTCTATGATAGTAAGCAGACCCAGTACAAAACCCCCTTTGGCACCCTGACACCTCATCAGGAGTGTACCCTGACCATCCATATTCCATCCTCCGTCCAGACCACTAAGGTCGAGTGTATCATCAACCACGAGGATGGTTCTTACGCTCAAAACGCAATTCTGAGCTATAAAATGAAAAAAGGCCCCTATGACATCTTTCAGGGGAAGTTTAGCCTGACCGAACCGGGACTTTTCTACTATTTCTTTTATATTACTACCCGTACCGGCGGTTTCCGCCTGTTTAAGCAGGGTAACGATACCAATATGGAGGCCGGCGACCTGTGGCAGGTCAGCTGTATCCCCTCTGATTTTGAAACCCCTGATTGGGCAAAGGGTGCCATCATCTATCAGGTGTTTCCCGACCGTTTTCGTAAATCCGGCAACTGTAACTTATCGGGCAAGCTGGAGCCCTACACCGTCCATGAGAGCTGGAACGAGGAAGTACATTGGCAGCCCAACGCTGACGGTCTGATTCTGAATAACGACTTTTTCGGTGGTAATTTCAGGGGAATTACAGAAAAAATGGACTATATTGCCTCTCTTGGCACCACCATTCTTTATCTGAATCCCATTTCCAAGAGTTTTTCTTCCCACCGTTACGATACCGGCGACTACAAGACCCCTGACCCCATGCTGGGCACAGAGGCAGATTTTACCGCTCTGTGCAGTGCCGCCCACGCCCGGGGCATCAAGGTCGTGCTGGATGGCGTGTATTCCCACACCGGCTGTGACAGCCTGTATTTTGATAAATACCGTACCTTTGGCGGAAAAGGTGCCTATAACTCCCCCGGTTCTCCCTATTTTTCCTGGTATACCTTCTATCAGTGGCCTGATTCCTATCACTGCTGGTGGAATTTTGACACCCTGCCTACGGTCAACAAAATGGACTCCCATTTCATCGACTACATTATCCGGGACGAGGATTCTGTGGTTGCACACTGGCTGAAGCTGGGTGCTGACGGCTACCGTCTGGACGTTGCCGACGAACTGCCCGACGAATTTATCAAGCTCCTGAAGGACCGCATCCGCAAAATTCGTCCCGATGCCTTGCTTATCGGCGAGGTGTGGGAGGATGCCTCCTGCAAGTGCGCCTACGGCAAACGCCGCACCTATTTTACCAACGCCGAGCTGGATTCCGTCATGAACTATCCCTTCCGTACCGCCATCATCAATTTCATCCACAACTGGGACAGCGGTCGTGGTTTTGCAGATACGGTGCTCAGCATCTGCGAAAACTATCCGCCCCAGGTCATCCAGTGCAACATGAATCTGCTGGGTACCCATGATACCCCACGGATTTTGACAGCGCTGGTAGATGATTTCGACGGTCCCCGGGAAGAACAGGCAAAACGGCATCTGTCCCGTAATCAGCTGGACGTGGCTGTTCAGCGGCTGCTGATGGCTTCCTTTATTCAGTACACCCTGCCGGGCAGTCCCAGTCTCTACTATGGCGACGAAGCCGGGATGGAGGGACACCGTGACCCCTTTAACCGCCGTCCCTACCCTTGGGGTCGTGAGGATGCGCAGCTTCTGAGGCACTACACAATGCTTGGCAAGCTGCGAAATTCCCATAAGGCTCTGCGTTTGGGCGACATTCAGTTTTTTGAAGCCACAGATCACCATCTGGGCTATACCAGAACCTATCAGGGTAAGGTTTTCCGAATCTATGTCAACAACAGCCCCGATTCTTGGGATATTCCTGTGGGTCAGGTAGTCTTTGGGCACAATATCCATACGCTTGCGCCTGACTGTCTGACACTGAATCCTATGGGCTTCTGCGTGGTGGAGGTGTAATAATGGAACAGGAAACCTTTCTCAGCGGCTACTGTCGCCAGATCGACCAAAGCCGCATGGTCGCCGTGGTCACCGAAAACGGTGAGCTGACGGAAGTTGACTGCTGCTATGGCAGCTGCATCTACGAGCCAAACTGCCCGGTGGCCCAAAAAATCCGGGAACTGCTGGAGAAATAAGAAAACCGCCTGAACTGACGTTCAGGCGGTTTTTATTTTGCGAATTACTCCTCCAGCTTGGCACCTTCTGCTGCCAGCTTAATCATGTGCTTGGGGCACACGTTGACACACAGGCCGCAGGAATCACACAGGTCATAGTCGATCACAGCCAGATTCTTATCCAGCTTGATTGCACCCTTGGGGCAGACCTTGACGCACACGCCACAGCCGATACAGCCAATGGTACAGCCACGGGTAGTAACAGCACCCTTTGCATGAGAGGAACAGGCAATGGCAACATGCTTTCCGTACTCCACAGAGGTGATGATGTTTCTGGGGCAGGCCGCAGCACACTGCATACAGCCCACGCACTTTTCCGGGTCAACCTTGGCAACGCCATCCTCGACATGGATTGCGTCGTACTTACAGGCCTTGACACAGTTGCCGTAACCCAGACAGCCGAATTTACAGATCGTAGGCCCACGACCGGCAACCTTGGTTGCCGCCAGACAGTCATGGACACCTTCGTAGTAGCCCTTCATCTTGATGCCGGTTTCCTTGCCGTTGGCATCCACACCCTTCTGACCGGAGCAGCGCACCATGGCTACACGGCGGGTGACCTTCTCAGCCTTGACACCCATGATTTCTGCCATCTTTGCGGCAGATTCATTGCCGCCGGAGGCACACTTGCCGATGGGAGCTTCTCCCTTCAGCACAGCCTCTGCATAGGCACCGCAGCCTGCATAGCCGCAGCCGCCGCAGTTAGCACCGGGAAGTGCGTCAGTCAGCAGTTCCAGACGAGGATCTTCTTCCACACGGAACACCTTGGAGGCAATACCCAGAATCAGGCCAAAGACCAGACCCATACCGCCCAAAACCAGCAATGCAATGGTAATATCATTCATTTCATTGCCCTCCTTAGAAAATTTTCAGGCCGGAGAAGCCCATAAATGCAAGGGCCAGCAGGCCGGCAGAAATGAGCGCAAGAGGGAATCCCTCAAAGCTCTTGGGGCAATCAGACTTGTCCACACGTTCCCGAATGGAGGCAAACAGCACAATGGCCAGCGTAAAGCCCAGGCCGCCGGTAACACCGTAAATCACGCTTTGCAGGAAGTCGTAGTTCTTCTGAACGTTCACCAGAGCCACGCCCAGAACAGCGCAGTTGGTGGTAATCAGCGGCAGGTAAATGCCCAGTGCCTTGTAAAGAGAGGGAACACTCTTTTTCAGGAACATTTCCACCACCTGCACGATGGAAGCAATGACCAGAATAAATGCAACGGTCTGCATATACTGCAAATTCAGGGGAATCAGCACATATCTGTTGACCGCAAAGCAGGCAGCGGAAGCGATACCCATAACGAATGTAACAGCCATGCCCATGCCGAGAGCGGTGTCTGTTTTCTTGGAAACGCCCATAAAGGGGCAAATGCCGTAGAACTTTACCAGAATGAAGTTCTCAGAGATGATAGCGGAGATCAGGATGCCCAGCAAGCTCTGAATATAGTCGTTCATTTTGCAGCCTCCTTCTCTTTCTTATCCAAACGTCTGACCAACCACTGCGCACCGGCGATCAGGAAGCCCAGCGTCAGGAAGCCGCCAACAGGCATGACCATCAGCATAGCGGGAATACCCTCCGGCAGAATCCGGATGCCCTCGCCGCCGTTGAGAATGCCGCCGCCAAAGGTGCCGGCGCCCAGAAGCTCACGGACGATGCACATGATGACCAGTGCCACGGTATAGCCAAAGCCCTGAAACAGGCCATCCATTGCGGAAGCCAGCACGCCGTTTTTGGAGGCAAATGCTTCTGCACGTCCCAAAATAATGCAGTTAACCACAATCAGGGGAATGAACACGCCCAGATTTTCGGACAGATCCGGCAAAAATGCCTGAAGCAGCAGGTCTACAATGGTAACGAAGCCGGCAATAATAACGATGTAGGCTGCAATACGAACCTGGGAAGGAATCACCTTCCGCAGGGCGGAAATCAGCACGTTGGAGCAAATCAGAATAATCGTAACAGACAGGCCCATGCCCAGACCGTTAAACAGACTGGTGGTGATAGCCAGGGTAGAACACATACCCAGCAGCTGTACAAACACCGGGTTTTTGGTCAGCAGGCCCTCTTTGAATTGTTTCTTCAAATCCATATCAGACCCTCCTTAACCTTGTGTACGTTCCAGCGCAGAGACGCACCGTGTGGCTGCATTGACACCGGCGGTAACTGCACGGGAGGTGATGGTTGCACCGGAAATAGAGTCTACGGAGCCACCGTCCTTGGTAACTGCCAGTTCTCCGGACAAGCCCTTGAACTGTCCACGGAAAGCATCACCCTTGGCAGTCTTATCCCCTGCAACAGCACCCAGGCCGGCTGTTTCCGTATGAGAAACCACGCTGATGCCCAAAATGTTGCCTTCTTTGTCAACGCCAACCATCATGGTGACAGGGCCGCCGAAGCCAACGGGTGCAACCTGAACGGCGTAACCGTTTTCAGACTTGTAAACCGCCTGAACCACGCCGCTTTCATCAGGAAATTCATCCATCTGTACAGCCTGTGCCGCATCGGGCAGAACAGCTGCCAGTGCTTTCTGGGTTTTTTCTGCCTTGATGGCTGTAATCCTATCCACAGTGATGGCATTAACGGCAGCCAGCGAACCGGCTACAAAGGCCGTAATCAGCAGCAGAGTCACCGTCAGCCGCAGGATATAGCGGAATGTAGATTCTTTTTTCATGCCTTTGCCTCCTTCTTGGGAGCACCGAACTTTCTGGGACGACCTACCTTGTCCAGAAGCACGACGCAGGCATTCATCACCAGAATGGCATAGCTGACACCTTCGTTATAGGCGCCGAAATAGCGGATGACCATGGTGATCACACCGCAGCCGATGCCGAAAATGACCTGTCCACGGTGGGTAACGGGGCTGGTAACGTAGTCAGTTGCCATAAACAGTGCACCCAGCATTACACCGCCGGAGCAGACCTGTGCCCACATCCACAGAGCAGGCTCGTTTCCACGGGGGAACAGCAGGGCGATCACCGCCACGGTGCCGATAAATGCAACAGGAATACGGGGGGAAATAACCTTGCGGATCATTAAGTACGCACCGCCAAGCAGCAGCAGGAATGCAGAAGTTTCTCCCAGACAGCCGCCCACATTGCCCCAAATCAGGTTGGCAATGTTCACGCCCTCCATAGATCCGGCGTGCATAGCAGCCAGAGGAGTTGCAGCGGTGACCGCATCAGCGGTGGAGAAAATACCGGCAGCATTTTCAAAACCGACCTTAACCCAGGTGGACATGGCAACAGGCCAGCTGAACATAAACGCACGGGCTGCCAGAGCCGGATTCATAAAGTTCTTGCCGATACCGCCGAAAAGCTGCTTAACCACCACAATGGCGAAGAAATCGCCAATGATAATCATCCAATAAGGAATGGTGACCGGGCAGACGAAAGCCAACAGCATACCGGTAACCACAGCAGACATGTCGTATACGGTAGAGTCCTTCTTCATGATCTTACGGTAAGCCCACTCAAAGAACACGCAGGATGCGGCAGAAACCAGCGTCACCATCAGTGCCCGGAATCCGAAAAAGCAGATGCTGCCTACCAGTGCGGGAAGCAGTGCAATAATCACATCCCGCATGACGGTCTGGGTGGTGATTGGGCTGTGAGCGTGGGGAGAACTGGAAATGGTCAGTTCGTAAAAGTATTTCAAATGGGACATTTGCTTGATCTTTTCAGCCATATTCTCCCACCTCCTTAGGATTTTCTGGGGGGCTGTGCATCACGGATGCGCTGCTTGCCCGCCCGGAAGGACTGAACCAGAGGTATGGTTGCGGGGCAGGTGTATGCGCAGCAGCCACATTCGATGCAGTCCATCAGATTCATACGCTTCATTTCCTCCACATCGCCATGCTCAACAGCCTGATGCATGAGAACCGGCATGAGATGCATAGGACAGACATCCATGCACTTGCCACAGCGAATGCAGTGGGGAGTCTCCACAGATTTGCGGTTGTCTTTGCCCAGAATGGTCACCGCATTGGTACCCTTGGTGACAGGAACACTCAGGTCGAACTGCGCTGCGCCCATCATGGGACCGCCGGAGAGGATTTTGTAAGGCACTTCGGCACGACCTACCGCATTGAGCAGATCGTCAAAGCTGGTACCCAGAGGAACCATCAGATTTCGGGGATGCATGGTGATGTCACCGGAAACAGTGACAATACGGCGAATCAGAGGCATGCCCTCGTAAACCGCATCGTAAATAGCCTTGCAGGTAGCCGCATTGAACACCGCACAGCCCACAGCGGCAGGCAGTCCGCCGGAGGGCACTTCCCGTCCGGTAACGGCGTAAATCAGCTGTTTTTCAGCACCCTGAGGGTACTTAACCGGCAGGACCTCCACCCGGATGCCCGTCTGAGGATCACGAGCCAGATTCAGTGCCTTGATGGCGGCAGGCTTGTTGTCCTCAATTGCCACCACGGCAGAGTCCAGATTCAGAATGCGCATAACGATCTGCAAACCGGCCATAACCTCTTCGGGGAACTGCTGGCACAGCCGATCGTCGGCCACGATATACGGCTCACACTCGCAGGCATTGACGATAATGGTATCGACCTTGCCAAGGCCGGAGGAAAGCTTTACATGGGTGGGGAAGGTTGCGCCGCCCATACCCACAATGCCGGCTTCCCGAATGATGGCCATTAGTTCTTCGGAACTGAGCTTGTCAACTTCCTGCTGGGTGCGGGGCTGGATTTCAGGACAGGGGGTATCCTTGTGGTCATTCTCAATAACCACACTCATTACTGTCATGCCGTTGGTGCTGGGCTTCATTTCCACAGACTTGACCTTACCGGATACAGGGGCGTGAACAGGCACGCACAGGCCCTGATTATCACCAATTTTCTGACCCATCAGAACCTGATCTCCCTTTTTTACCAGGGGCGTACAGGGTGCGCCAATATGCTGAGACATGGGAACGGTCAAAATGTCCGGCTCCGGAAAACCCAGCACAGGCTGTTCTTCAGCGTACCATTTATTTTCTTTGGGATGAATCCCTCCGAAAAAGGAAAACGCCATAAAAGTCACCTCTTTCTAAAACTGACGGTATACCCGTTTATTTGCATATTTATATTAACCCATTTTTTAATGTTTGTCAAAGTTTTAAATTATCTATATCACGGATTTTTATATAAAATACATTTATATCGATACTTTTTGACGGTTTTATGATTTTAAAATTCTTTATCTTATCCCTCTTTTCTCCTGCCTTATGCCGTTCTCCGTCAATTCTTACCATTTTCAACTTTCTGACACATGACCCTCTTTTTGGTTGCAAAATCCCAAAAAACAGGTATGATATAAATGTAAAATTATAATCCTTTGGAGGTCTGACATGAGTCGTCAAATTGCAAAAGAAGAATATATGCAGGCTCTGAAACAGGGCCAGAAGGAGTACAAATCTCTGCTGGCAGCAGGGAAAAATCCCAACCCTGAAGTATTGGATGACATTCTGGAAAACTGCTCTACGGATTTCGTCACGGACGTAGGTCTGGTGGAAATTCCGACCTCCCGCATTGTAGGTACCAAATCCGCCGGTCGAATCACGGCCTTCAGCGCCAGCTTCCAGCCCCTTCTGGGTCCCAACAGCGAATTTGCGTTCAAGTGGATTTCCCTCTGTGAAGCCCACCTCAGTGACGAGGGCATCCGTGACCCCATTACCTGCTTTGAATATCTGGGTAATTTCTATGTACAGGAGGGCAACAAGCGTGTCAGCGTCCTGCGCCACTTTGGCGCCGCCCGTATCCCCAGCATTGTACACCGGATCGTTCCTCCCATGAGCGACGACCCCCGGGTCAAAGCCTATTACGAATTTCTGAGCTTTTACAACATCACCAAGCTCTACACCATTCAGTTCCGCCGTCCGGGGGACTACGACAAACTGCTGGCTTATCTGGGTAAGCCAGCCAATGAGCCTTGGGTGGAATCAGAGCGCCGAAACTTTATTGCCTACTACCAGTATTTTCAGGAGGCCTTTGATGCCTGCCGTGACAATGTGACCGACATTCTGCCGGAAGAAGCCCTGCTTTTGTGGCTTCAGGTTCACCCCTATCTGGAACTGGGTCAAATGAATTCCCGTCAGCTGAAGGACTCCCTGATGGCTCTGTGGGATGACGTGCGCACCAGTACACAGCAATCCGAGCTGACTGTCGAAACCAAGCCTGTTGACGAAACAAAGAGCCTGTTCTCCTGGATTCTCCCCAACACGATCGATCATGTGAATGTAGCCTTTGTCCATCAGCTGAGTCCTTCCACCAGTGGCTGGGTTCAGGGACACGAGGACGGGAAAAAGTACATCGAGCAGGTTTTCGGCGATCAGATCACCGTCAACAGCTACTATGATGCCAACTCCCCCGAAGAAGCCCTGGAAAAGCTGGAACAGGCAGTAGCAGACGGTGCACAGGTTGTCTTTACCACCGCTCCCCGGCTAGGTCGGGCCACCCTGAAAATTGCCGTCAAATACCCCAAGGTACATTTTCTGAACTGCTCTGTCAACCAGTCCTATTCCAGTGTCCAGACCTACTACGGCCGTGTTTTTGAGGGCAAATTTATTACCGGCGCCATTGCCGGTGCGCTGGCGGAAAACGACCGCATCGGTTATATCGGCTCGAACCCCATCTTTGGCGTGCCCGCCTCCATCAATGCCTTTGCGCTGGGTGCCCAGATGACCAACCCCAGAGCTAAAATTGACCTGCGCTGGTCCTGCTGTGCCGGCAACCACCTGTCCGATTTCTTCCGGGACGGTATTCGGGTCATCTCCAACCGGGACATGCCCACCCAGAACACACGCTACATGGAATGTGCCAACTATGGTACCTATCTGCTGGAGGATGACGGCACCATGGTTCCCATGGCTTCCCCCATCTGGCTGTGGGGCAAATTCTATGAATATGTGATCCGTTCTATCATGGCAGACTCATGGAATGAGGAGAAATCCGCCGCTCCCAAGGCCGTCAACTACTGGCTGGGTATGGATGCTGGTGTCATTGGTGTCAAGCTGGGAGATAAGCTCCCGGAGGGTGTCAAAACCCTTGCGAAGGTTCTTTTGGAGGGTCTGCACAACCAGACTCTGGACCCCTTTATGCGTAAAATCATTGCACAGGACGGCACCGTTAAAAACGACGGTACCCGTCACTTCTCTCCCGACGAGCTGCTCTCCATGGACTGGCTCTGCGACAACGTGGTAGGCTCTATTCCCACATTTGACCAAATTCTTCCTATCTCTCAGGCCATTGTCCGGGAACTGGGTGTCTACCGTGACGAAATTCCTGCAGTAAAGGAGATGACACCGTGAAAATTCTGGCTGTTTCCGACGAAGAATGTCCCGCTCTGTGGGATCACTATGTCCCAGGACGACTGAAAGATTATGACCTGATGATCTCCTGTGGCGACCTGAATCCCGATTATCTGTCCTTTCTGGTAACCATGGGAAAAGCGCCCCTTCTGTATGTCCACGGCAATCACGATGGCCGTTATGAGAAAAAGCCGCCTCTGGGCTGTGACTGCATCGACGACCAGCTGGTAATTGTCAACGGTGTTCGGATTCTGGGACTCGGGGGCTGTCCGTGGTATCACCCCGGCCCTCACCAGTACACCGAAAGAGACATGCGCCGCCGCCTGCGCAGACTGCGCTTTCAGCTGTGGCTGAATAAGGGTGTAGATATCGTGGTTACCCATGCCCCCCCGTCAGGTGTGGGTGACGCTGACGACATTGCCCACCGTGGATTTGAGGCGTTTCTCCGCCTGATTGACAAATACCACCCCTCTTACCTGCTGCATGGACACGTCCATCTAACCTACGGTCAGAATATGGTCCGGGAAAATGAATATCACGGCACCAAAGTCATCAACGCCTATGAGCGCTACACACTGGAAATTCCCGACCGCCCTTATCCCCTCAAGGATCACGGTCAGGTGATCTGGAAAACAAAAGCGTCCTCAGGTGAACACTCCAACCATTTTTATGCCTTTTCTGATGGCATGAACCCACACCTATGAAAGAGGTATCTGCTATGTTTACCGGCTTTTCCCCTGAGACCATCGATTTTCTCTGGGGTATTCGCATGAATAACAACCGAGACTGGTTTTTAGAGCACAAAAATCAGTATGTAACCACCCTTTACGAGCCGATGAAAGCTCTGGGACAGGATTTGTTCCAGCCATTTCTGGAGCGTTCCGGCGATCTTCTGAAGGTCAGCCGGATTTATCGGGATGCAAGGCTCCACCACCCACTCCCCTACAAGGAGACCCTGTGGCTGTGCATCCGCCAAAGTGCAGATCACTGGTCTGAAAATCCCTGTCTGTTTTTTGAAATTTCCCCGGACGAAATTGCCTACGGCTTTTCCTTCTGGCGACCGAAAACCACCTCCATGGAGGCTTTCCGCCGGAGCATTGCCGCAAAGCCGGAGGAATTTTTAAAAATCATTGCAGACCTTGAAAAGGCCACCGGCATGACCGTCCGAGCAGATTGCTACAAACGACCCAAGCCTGTGGAAAATCCTGCACTTGCCCCCTATTTTGCATGGAAAAACGGTCTTGGCTGTGTCCGGACAGAAGCCATCAGCGACGCTGTTTTCGGCCCGGAGCTAGAAAACCGGGTAGCCGCATTTTTCGCTCAGCTTCTTCCCCTTTATGACTATTTCAACCGTTTCAAGGGGTAATATCCAATCCAATTATCGTCTTATCGTCGCATTCAACCCGCACAAGGAGAAACCAATATGAAAAAAACTATTTTTAGCGGCATGGCTTCTGCCATTATCACGCCCATGACCCACACCGGCATTGACTATGATGCACTTGCCCGGTTTATTGAATTTCAGATTGAAAACGGCATCAAGGCGCTGGTCGTCATGGGCACCACCGGTGAAAACGCCACCATCGAGCCTGCCGATCAGACCGCTGTCATCCGCTTTACCGTTGAGCGTGTAGCCGGACGTATCCCCGTCATTGCCGGCACCGGCACTAACAATACCGCCCATGTACTGGAAAACACCAAAAACGCCTGTGCCGCCGGGGTAGACGCTGTACTGGTGGTGACCCCCTACTACAATAAGGCCACCCAGAACGGTTTGATTGCCCACTTTACCACCGTAGCTGATGCCTCCACCGTGCCGGTGATTCTCTACAACGTCCCCAGCAGAACCGGCGTCAACATCCTGCCCCAGACTGTTGCAAAGCTTGCTGAGCATCCCAACATTGTGGCAATCAAGGAAGCCAGCGGTAACATGGCTCAGATGGTAGAGCTGTGCGCCCTCTGCGGTGATAAGATCGACATTTACTCCGGCGAAGATGCTCTCACCGTTCCCATGATAGCCATGGGTGCCAAGGGCACCATCAGCGTGCTGAGCGATGTAGTTCCCAAGGAGGCTGTGGCCATGGCTGATGCCGCATTGGCAGGCAATTTTGAGGAAGCCGCCGCATGGCAGTGCAAGCTCCTGCCCCTGACCAACGCTTTGTTCAGTCAGGTCAACCCCATCCCCGTCAAGGCCGCCGTGTCTGCCATGGGCTATGGCGAAGATGTGCTTCGGATGCCTCTGACCCCCATGGAGGAGCCTTACAGATCCGCCATGCTGGAAGAAATGCGCAAGCTGGGGGTAAACGTATGAGAGCGGTCATTTGCGGCGCAAACGGAGCCATGGGCAAGCTGATTTGTCAGATTCTGGGTGACGAAGTAGTTGGAAAAGTCAGCATTGACGGAGAAAACGGCGTTCCCAAAACATTTTCCGAGCTGGGTCTTATAGAGGCTGACGTGGTGGTTGATTTCTCTCACCATACTGCTGTCAGCGCAGTCCTCGACTACGCCAGACAGATTGGTGCCGCCGCTGTTATCGGCACCACCGGTCACACCCCAGAGGAAAAAGAGCTGATTTTTAACGCTGCCAAGGAAATTCCCGTTTTCTACTCCGGCAACATGAGTCTGGGCATTGCGGTGCTGTGCCGTCTGGCTAAGGAGGCCGCCAAGTGCTTCCCCGATGCGGATATTGAAATCGTGGAGGTTCACCACAATCGGAAGGTGGACGCCCCCAGCGGCACCGCTCACATGATTTTCAATGCCATCAAGGAAGTTCGTCCCAACGCTGTGGAGAACTGCGGACGTGCCGGCGAAGGCAAGCGCACCAAGGAGGAAATCGGCATTTCCTCTCTGCGAATGGGAAGCGTAGTCGGTATCCACGAGGTACACATCTGCACCGGCACCCAGACCCTGACCCTTCGCCACGAGGCTACCACCCGTGCTATGCTGGCTGAAGGTGCAGTAGACGCCGCCCGGTTCATGGTGGGCAAGGGAGCAGGGCTTCACAATATGAATCATATGCTGGAGCAGTAAGAACTTCCCTCTTAAAAAGCAAGGAGAACAATTATGACCGTATGGTATATGAACGGTGCCGGAAATGACTTCATGGTCATTGACGCCCGTGGATTGACTTTGGATTTTGGCGAACTGTCCCAGCGGCTGTGCAAGCTGTCCGGCGCAGACGGTTTTATGGCCGTAGATTATTCCGAAAAGGCTGATTTTAAGCTCCGTTTCTATAATTCTGACGGTTCCCGTGGGGAAATGTGCGGCAACGGTGCCCGGTGCATCTGCCGATTCGCCTATGATAACGGAATTGCCGGGGAAACCATGGTGGTAGAAACAGACGCAGGACTCGTTCCCGGAAAGCGGCTCAGCCAAAGCCAGTTCCGTGTGAAGCTAAACAACCCCAGCGTGCTGGATCTGCACCGCAAAGGGGATATTGCCTATGCCGAGCTGGGTGATCCCGGTGTCCCCCACGCCGTCAAGGAGGTTCCCGGCCTGCGCTGGGAGGATGGCGATGTCCTCCGGGATATGGCGAGAGATCTGCGCCACGATGCAGCCTTTCCCAAGGGTGCAAACGTCAACCTTTACACATGGATTGGAGAAAACGAGGTGCGGGTGCTGACCTTCGAGCGTGGCGTTGAGGACTACACCCTTGCCTGCGGCACCGGCTGCGGCTCTACCGCCGCTGCCCTGTGGGCATCCGGCAAGCTCCCCGGCGGAAAGCTCATCGCCCGCAATCAGGGCGGAACGCTGGAAGTCACCGTCGGTGGCCAAAACGGAACCGTCACCTCCATTGAACTGGAAGGTCCCACGGAGGTAGTTCGCATTTACGATCTGTAAAACAGCAATGGAGCGTATCAAGTTTCGGTACGCTCCATTTTATTGTGTACAGCTTTTGCCCTTATCATAAAAAACGGCAGTCACAAAACCAACTGTGACTGCCATTTTCATATTTCCGTTTTCAGTTTTCCATCTGTTTTCCCAGGAAAAACGCCGCTGTCTGTGCCAGTTTTTGGTCGCATTCTGGCAAAAACGCTTTGTCTTCCTTCAGGAGTAGGCACACGCTGCCCATCAGATCGCCCTGAGATAAGATAGGAATCGCTACCCCCAGGTAGTATCCATCAACTCCCTGACAGGCAGGAATCAGCTTCTGTCCCTCCTGATGGCGGTAGTTTTGTCGCTGCTCCATGAGCTTCTCCAGCTCCGGGCTGTTGTTTTTGTCCATCAGCTCCCGTTTGGGTGCGCCTGACAGAGCGATCACGCCATCCCGGTCCGTCACCGTCACGGTATGCCCGGTAACCGCCCCAATGGCATCGCACATCTGCACCGCAAATTCCTGCATATCACCCATGGGGGAGTATTTGCGGAAAATCACCCCGCCGTCTTTTTCTGTATAAATCTCCAAAGGGTCACCTTCACGAATCCGAAGCGTCCGGCGAATCTCCTTTGGAATCACAATTCTGCCCAGATCGTCCACACGGCGGACTACACCTGTTGCTTTCATGGTCTCCTCTCCTTCTGTTTCCAATCTATTTATCTTCCTTTGCTATTGTTTGCCAAAGAGGTCAATTTATACAAATTATTCAGCAAAAAATCCCGCCTGACTTCCGATTTGAAAGATAAGGTACAAGGGTAGTTGGAACATTCCCGGACGGCAACTCTGCACTGATGCTGGTCTGTGCCAGGCTGCGTCATGTTACTGAAACTCAGTGGGGCAACAAGAAATACATGAATATGAAGCACTTGGAGTCGACCTACGAGGACAGCTCTATTGCCGACCGACCCCATTCACACCGAGGTCTGCAAACCAATTTGCGCATGACTCTTGACGGCACCCGGCACCAAAGAATCCGGATGTAATCCAATTGCTGCCGCCCTGGAATGCTCCGGCTGAATGCAGGACGAAATAAGTATGGCGTGGCCCCGATTGGGTGCCACGCCAGTTTTTATACGCTGTCAGGTTTTACGCTTACGTCTTGACGGTACCTCAGATTGGACGCTTACAGATTAACGGTAAGTGAAATGCAGAATAGCTTTATTAACCTTCCAACACACTGTACCATTTCTTTGTAACGTTAGTTCTTTCAAATCTATAGGCGGATTCCTTCGCATTTCTGCCCAGTTGATGCAGCAGATTGTCATCATTCAATAGATTATTAATGGTATTAATATATACATTCTGATTTCTATTGTCCACGATGAATCCATTTTTTCCGTCTTCAATGATATCAGTTACACCACTATCTGTTTTATATGCAATACACGGCATTCCATACCCCATTGCCTCAATAAGAACCATTGGCAGGCCTTCTGAGATTGATGTCATTGCATATAGTGCTGAATCCAATATATATTTCTTCTGATCTTCCTTCGACATATATCCCAACATAACCACTCGATTACCAAGGTTCATGTGATCAATTTTTTGCTTGATCTTTTGCCCTTCATCTCCGTCTCCAATTAAATAAAGTTTTGAACTTTTATTTTCAATCTTTGAGAAGATTTCAACTAGCTCATCCAGTTTCTTGCCTTCATGTAATCTACAGATGCTAATAATATTTTTGTTCTTCAAATCAGAAGATTCATCCGGGATCTTATCTAACATATTAGGCACAACAACAACCCGAGTATGTTTATTCTGTTTTAAGAAACTTCTGTAATCACGTTGCAGACTTTCGGTCAACGCAAATAAATAATCTATATGGTCGTATTTGTTTTTTATTATATTAATATATTTATTGTTATTGTTGTGGTGATGGTGTTCCTGTGCGATCTTGATTACGTTATCTTTACCGTATTTGCTCAGTAGCACGCTGAAGTCATACCGCGTCGAAACCAGTGCAAATGCATTAGACTCTAGTATTTCTCTTTTAACCAGGTACTTCTTCTTGGCCAAGATGTTGATCGCTTTGAACCCTTCTCTGAATACACCGAAAATCCTCCTGTGTTTTACTGCTTCTGTAAACTCATTTCTATTGGGCTCGCCATCATATAGGTATTTTACGGTTACATTTTCATTAATATACTGCGTTTGCTCTTCCTTTAGATGATAAAAAGAGACTAATTCTACCTCATATTTATCAGAAAGCGCATTAGCAGTATTGATGGTAGCCGTCTCAATGCCACCATAGCCCAGATGCAATAGAAGAAAGGTAATCTTCTTTGGATTGATTTTGCAATCATTGCTCATGCTGTGTTTTACGTTTTCCAATTTAATGTACATCAACACAAAATACATTGCAATATAGATATTGGCATTTGCCTTTCTTAGGATTGCTCCAGAAAATTCACCGCCAACAAACAGCAGTAATAAGATAAACGGTAAAATTACAAACTCTCTATCCTGAATCAGTTTTAATTTTCTGAAAAACAAGATTGCAGCTTGTAGGAACAGGTACAAATAGGGCAGTAAATATAGTGCAAAACCAATATACCCATAATAATAAAAGATAGCCTGCAAGTCATTTTCTAGATCCAATGAATGTTTTTGTATTACACTATATCCAATTCCCAAAGAATGCGTCAAACTATCTGCCTGCTTGAATTCAATTTTAGCATTTATCGCCTTTCTCAGTCTATTATCAGACAGAGCAGACGCAGACAAATACGGCTTCATTTCCTTTATGACAGCTTCAGGGCCATGGATATCCATAATTTCTGTGTAGATATAGCTTGAACTCAGAATATCATAAATCAATTTATTATCATTAATGTTAATGTGTTCAAAGTCAAAATCTAAGTTCGGATTAACCAGATGACCGTCTTCATCGGTGCCATCACCGCAGTCGTCGGGTTTGTTTATGTTGTTATGCATTATGGAGCTAATTTCTTCTTCGTTCTTTTCAACCAGAGAAAGTGTATCATTATTTCTAGCAAAAGTGGGAGAGTAGACATATAAAAAAATTGCACTAAACAAGGCAACAGCAGAAATCAAAACCTTAACTATTTTATGACTTTCATTGTTCGAGATAATCAAAAGAAATGACATGACCGCCAATGACGCAACCAATGCCAAATAGCACGACCTTGTACCATTGTAAAACAACGTCAATACTACAATGATCGTCGCTGCCAAATAAGTATACCATTTTTTTAAAATAGAGGTCCTGTACAAAAACCAGGGGGCCAAAGCCGCCAAAATCATGCTGGACGTGTTTGCGCTTGAGAACCATCCAATAATGCCATATCCGCTACCCTGCAAGTAAGTGTTTTGATATGTATTTGTTATATATGCAAGAAAAATACTGAATACAAGGAATATGAAGTTGTAGGAAAGTATCTTTTTGATTTTGTTTACTTCATAATTTTTCTCTCTGACATAATCAATCAGAACGATAGCCAGTACCGGAACCTGAAACACATTAACAAAGTATTTTATATCCTGTACTAAATTAAACTCTGAAATTCTAACCAAATTTAAAACATGAATCACAAAGTATGTCATAAAAGGGCTAAGCAAGAAAATCAGTTTCTTTTTGTTTTTTGACTGCACAAATGAAATTGCCAGTACAAATACTAACAAAAAAATTCTAACTGCGAATATATAAGATCTTCCCCAATTTACTGTCATAAAATAGGATACAATATCCAGCACAGGCTGCAGTGCTATAAACAATAGTAACCAATTAGATCTTACCGCAGCTAAAAACTTGTACATTCTCTAAACCTCCCTGACCCTTCGCATGCAGTTATATAAATGCAAAATTGCTTTATTATTCATATAAAAAACTCTGCATGATATTTTAAAAATTCTGTCCTGTTTTTTGTAATACTTATTTTTCCGCCAGTTGGGGAATTTGTCTTTCATTATACCTTTAATTTGGCCTACCTTGGAAACGCCTTCTTTATATAATAGGAATCGACCAGATGCAGCATATAGCAAATGCTGTATATACAAAAATTCTATTTCGTCAGCATATTTATCATACAAGTCTCTGCTTTTAAATTCCTTCTCCAGATGCGCTATGGCAACAAATATTGAATCCAGTTTCTTATTGTATATTTTTTGACGCATCGTGGAGTTTGAGTGAATTATATAATCATAGAACGGTTTTTCTACATAACAAATATTATTGGAATAATAAGCCAAAATGGGAAGTGTTGCCAGATCCTCATAAATATGGTGTTCCAAGAACCTTATATGGTTATTTTTTAGAACATCCAATTTGATGAGTTTATTCCAAGGGCTTGGATTTGATAACAAATAATTGGTTTTAATATTATCATCAAATTTTCGAATTGCTTTTCTGACCGTCGTTTTGTTGGAATCAACGTCAATCTCATTGTAATCACAAAGGACTAAATCACTATTATTCGATATAGCTGAGTTATAAAGGACTTCTAGCATATCTTTCTCAATATAGTCATCACTATCCATGAAAAGGACATACTCGCCAGAAGCTTTTTCCAGGCCGTAATTTCTTGCAGCCCCCTGACCACCATTTTCCTTTGAATAGGATTTCACAATATTGGGGTACAACGCTGCATAATTATCAATAATAGTCTGACTGCCGTCAGAACTTCCGTCATTAACCGCTATAATTTCAAAATCCATAAAAGTTTGACCTATTAAAGAATCAAAACACTCTTTTAGATATTTTTCTGAATTATAAACTGGAATAACAATACTTATTTTTGGCATAATTTTCTCCATATCAGATATGATATCATATCTCTTTTATATCTACATCATTCTGATGTAGTTCTTTATATTCGTTATAAGAATGTTCTAAGTCTAAAATATACGGCGTGTGTTCTTTGGCTTTTATTTGCTCTGGGGTTGGAATTTGCATGTAGTCCCCATAAATATGCCGTAGATATTCATGGCAGTGCTCCGGGATAGGAAGCATGATATTTTCAAAGGGAGCATAAGTGGGTTTTCCCATAATTGATTTCGTCGTAGAATTACTTACAAAACCGTCACCATCAAAGATGCAACACCAATCCTCATAATCATTGCAACTATATTTCGTTGCTTGTGCAGTACAGTAGGCTAACAATTTTTCCACCTACGAGCTTTAACACAATTCTAAATACAGAATATAAAAACTTATTATTGATAATGTTAATATTGGCAGACAATGTAAACGCTCTATTAATTTCAAGTAATTTCTTAGCTATTTTTCCTTTGGGAACTCCGACAAACGGAAAAGTATCAATATATACACCGTAGGTGATGGGGATATTGTTGTTTGATTCTTCTACAAGCGTAGTATTAATATCCCTTAATTGGGCAAATGAGAGGGAATAATTGGATTCCGTTTCCAGTGTTTGCAAAAAGAATCTGGTGGTATCTAGTTTTGTTTTGCAAACCTTAATGAATTTATTATAATTCTCTAACGTCATACCAATATCAAAATCATCATCCCAAGGGATAAAGCCTTGATGTCTAACAGCGCCTAAACAAGAACCATAAACTATATAATATTCAATTGCATTCTCTTTCCAAAAATTATCTAAATACTCTATAATCTCCAACAGTTTTAGCTGAAGATCTTTTTTGTGTATTTCAAATCCATGGAAGCCACCACCATTCAATAACTTAAAGCGCCAACATCAAATTTGGGATTTTATGCTTAATATAAACTTAGACACGCTACTTAAACCGTGATAATTCAAAAATGCAATAATCTTTCTTTGAATTTTTATGTTTTTATAAAACGCTTGTTTGGTGTATCTTTTAAGATTAGCCTTACAATAGGCCACTAATTTCTTAAGCACCATTTTCTTGTCAGAACTATTTTGACTTGCAACGCGATTAATTGTTGTGATTAAAATATGGTGAAACACCAAGAACTGAATAATATTTTCATCATAGCAATTATTTCGCTTTGCATAATCTGACAGGTCATCTATGGCAGTGATAATATCTAAATTCTTTTTAGAATTATTATTGTTCATAGTTGAAACAGCTCTACAATTACAATGATAATAGGGCTGGCTGATTACTGAAATTCTTGGATTGTGAAAGAGTAATTTCGTAGTGAAATTAAAATCCTCATACCATATGTTTTCCAGAAATTTTAAGTTTCCAATAGACTCCCTTTTGAAAATTTTATTGCTAGCTGAAGGTGTAACAGTATACGCAAAATCAAATTTAGTGCAATTGTAATATTTTGTTGCTCCATCCTCAAAATGATCAACCATATCACATATTACAATATCGCTATTCTCCTTCTCTGCAAGATCATACATATTTTTCAATGCATCCAAATCAATCCAGTCATCGCTGTCAATAAAACTAACATATTTTCCGTCTGCATACTCAAGTCCAAGATTTCTTGCAGAACCTTGCCCGCCATTTTCCTTGATTAGCGATTTAATCAGTGTAGGATATTTCTCTTGATACTCATCAATTATTTTTTGACTGTCATCAGGGCTGCCATCGTTTACAACAATAATTTCTATATCATCTAAAGTCTGGTTCACGAGAGAATCCAGGCACTGGTTTAAATATTTTTCCACATTGTATACGGGAACAATTACACTAACTTTATTCAATTACTGTATCCGCCTCTCTCATAATTTCATAATATCTGTTTTTAATGATATCAAGCTGCTTTGTGATGTTCAAATTCTTCTTTTTTGAGAGATTGTGATGTTCAAAAGGATCCTTATTCATATCATAAACTTCTTTAATCTCAATAGTATCATGAAGTATCTCTGTTATGACCTCATAATTGTCATCCCTGACACCAAGAATCACAGGCCTTCTTTTTAAATCCGGACAGCCCCCGCCCATATATTCAAGTGTAGAATAGTCTCTACCTTCAAAGTCCAATAAGGATTGTCCTTTAAAGTAGGAAGGCACCTCAAGTCCCGCCAAATCCAGCAATGTGGCCGGAATATCCTTTGTTGCCAGAAAACCAGCAATTTCTTTATGCTGTATATTTTTATCATACACTAAAAATGGGACGTTGTAATTTTCCTTATAGCTGCTGATAACATATTTCTCTCTGATTGGATTGAAATAATACGAAAAGCCGTGGTCTGCTGTTATTACCACACTGGTGTTATCAAGGAGGTTATTTTTTTCTAAAGAACTGAAAATATACTCAATCACAGAGTCACAATATAGTAGGGCCAAGTCAGCAGAAATTGTACCACAATAATCCTTAGGTAGTTTAGATAAGTAGTTATTAATTTTTTCAAATTCTGTTTCTACTACTTCCTTATCTGTTGTATCGTAGGTAAAGAAATTCTCGGGGTAATGTGCGTCATCCACATGAATATACGCCATCCACGGAGTATCACTGTTTTTATTTCTTTCAATCCAATCCAAGGACAAATCTGCAACAGTTCTGAAAGATCGCTGTGCCTTAAACAAGTCAAAATTCTGATTAACCCTGTCAAAAATATCCTTGTCAAGCACTAGGTTTTTATAGGCAGCCAATAGACCCTTAACGCATTTTGGGTTATTCAGATTTCTAATCAGTTTTCCCCAGGGAAATCTTGTATTTTTAAGGCATAATTTTTTCTGAGTACTATAAATACGTTGAAAAGTATCATAATAATTCTTTATAATATACTCTCTAAATTCGTCATTGTTGATTTTATCAGTATAATCATAGCTAGGTAACTTAAACAATACGTGATCTTCGCCATCAGAAAACAATTGCATAAGATACTCTGACTTGTTTGCATTAAATTTGTCTAACTCAGCTTGAATTTGAGAGATTGTATTCTCGATGCCACTGGAATCTATACATTCATTTATTAATTCTGTCTTGGGACCTTTTTCAGACAATAATTTTAAAAGTTCAATCCACGCTTTCAAGTTGTCCCCAAGCATTTCCTCCAGCATGGAATTTTCTTCCGGTGAAGTAGACTTGTTCAAGTACAGATTTGCATAATATTCAAAACGATAGGACCACAAATGAGAGAAGTGAAATGTTTCAATATAGTTAAGTTCCTTTGCACCATAATGCATATACGAAGGATAAATGCTTGGGTAATACGTTGAAAAAAATGTATTATATCCATTCTTGTTGAATTCGTCAATTACAGTTCTTTTGTTCTTAAATTTCTCCATATACCCGCCATAATCCAGGGTATCCAAGGATCCCAATAATGACATCAAGGCCGCCTCAGTATAAGGGGCCTGAGAGTACATTTTGTCACCGGTAATTGATTTCTCTCTTAAGCTGTTTAGGAACGGAGCTTTTTGTTTGGAATTAGAACAATTAAACAGCGTATCATTCGTTACAGAATCGACAACGATAAATAATATATTTTTCAAGAGATCACCTTTAATCAAATTCAACTGTATTTTTTACTTCATTCTCAACCAGATATGGAAAATCATATAAATAAGCAGTTAGTTTATTTTCTATGATTTTTATTTCATCTGAATAAAGTGGATTGTTAAACAACTGCGTGTTATTAATAGATTTATTTGGATCAAATCTAGATTTTTTGTTAATATGCATTTCAGGCGTAAAATCTAAATGATTCATAATTCTCAACAGGGTTTCATCATATTTGTAAATCAGATCTTCAAATTTTACCCTTAGAACTTTATTTGAGTTGCAAGGCTTCTCGCTTTCTCTCATTCGTCTGTAGTATTCGCAGAACTCATTTACGTCCAGAGGCATTGGCACGCTTATCTGTTTTTTGCCCCAGATGTATTTATTTAAAATAAATACATCTCTGGGATCTCTTTCAACAACAATACATCTGGCGTTTTCATCAAAATAATTGTCAATTCTAAATAGGTTAAACGGCAATAGAAACTGATCTAAGATAATATTATCAGAGTCCTGAGCTACTTCATTAATGATATCTGAAACGTACTTTTTGGATTTCGAATAAAATTCTTCTTTTGTAGGAATACAAATTCTTATACCGTCATTATACTTAAGTATTTTTTTAAATTTGATCTTGTTTAAAGTGATAAGCTTTAATGGCTTTCTCAGGAGCAGCTTCAAGAACATAGGGAAGTTGACTTCCTCATGAAAATACCAGTATCCGGGGTAATTTAAATTTGTCAAAGACTGTATATATTCATTTGTTATATTCATGAAGTTGGGTCCAATAATTTTTTTATAGTTGCCAACCCACCAGAATTTTTTATCATAAAGCTTTTTCATTTGTTTTTCAAAGCTTCTGATAGCCTCATCGCTTCTGATTGCATTGTTTCCGTTTAGTAATTTATCTTCTAAATCAAAAACGCCATTGGGGCAGTGCATTAAAATATATTCATACGATTTGAAATCATTTTTACAATCTTTAAACTCAGATACAAGGTCGGTGATCGCAGATGAACCGGACCCCATATAACCTGCCGGTATGATTATTCTATTCATCTTTTACCCCTTTTGAGCGTGAAATTTGTTTGAAAATTTATTGATAACAACAAACAAAGAAGAATCCTTCTTTATAAAAAGCACAACCCCATAAAGAGATGCGCACAGTACCATTATGATAGCAATGTTGAGATAGAATCCAAAATTTATTTTCTTTATGAAATATGCAATCGGAATAAAGCAAAGCGATAATACCAAATACGTCATATTTTGCTTCGTAATAATCGGTACAGTGAATCCCATCTTTTTCTTAATATAAATATACTGCGTAATATCCAAGGCAACTACTGCAATTCCGTTCGTAAGCATAGCGGTAAATGGAGTAAATTTATGGAACACAACCAATAAACTGTTTAAAATCAGGTTAACGATACCGAAAACAAATGTATACCGTACAATAATTTTTTCTTTATCATTTACATATAGTACAAGATTTGTCAGTACAGACTGAACACTGATTGCAATTTTTACAAAACAGGCTAACGCCATGGTTGAAACGATACCGATATATTTATCTCCTGCATATAGAACAATAACCTCTTTTGCCAAAACCGCCACACCAAAACACATAGGAAGAATTATGAACATCAAACTGGCAATAACGGTTTTTAGTGTATTCTCATAACCAGAGGGATCATTAGCTTTTGCCAAATAGGATAGTCTGGGTATTGCGACATTGATAACTGAGTAAGGAACCGCTGAAAGAGTGGCAATAAGATAGTAAGGTATATAGTAGCATGTTACCGCAACATCATCCACAAATTTTCCCAACATCAGTCGATCCAGCTGCCCATATAGTATCTCAACATTTGTTAGGATCAGCACTAAAAATAATGGCTTAATATACCTGAACAGTTTGAGGTCAGTAAAGTCAAACTTAATCGTCCGTCTGATGTATATATAACTCAGTATATTGTTCAAAAACTGAATAACGGAAATTACGACGGCATAGATAATAATATCGTCAGGCTTTCTTACGCAGATCAGTATTAATGCCAAATATATGACTTTTACGATGACCGTTTTAATCGTAATAAATTTATAATTTTCTAAGGATTCATTCAGGAATTCCATATAGAAAATATTGGCTACGATCTGGATAAGGAACACCAAATAAATCGCAGTGGTAACGCCGGTTGAATTATACAGCGCATATATGGTGTAAATGACACCAACTGCAATATTTGTAATCAGGCTTAATACAAACAGATTTGTAAACAACCTGCATACTTTTTCCATGTCATTTCTAATTTTGCTAATTTCTCGGACACCAAAAGTATATATACCAAACGACGCAAAGATTAGAAATACTTGAAATTCTGAATAGACCTTATTATATGCTCCATATAAATTTACATCTAAGAGCTTCGTGATATAAGGTCCAATAATAATTGGGATTACAATATTCGCAAAACTCAGTATACTTTTATAAATCGAGTTTTTAAATAATGATTTTTCTTGCATTTGGATATTTTTACCCTCTCTTGATTATATTGTTTTACACACAACGTAATGGTTAGCGCATTCTTGTAATACCATTTCTGATTTAACAACCATACAGTTTTTTTAAACAAGGGCATGCAGTGCTTGTATGAAGGCAGTTGGAGCCGATTGTACCGGAGATACACATACTGCGGCACATAACAATCCAACCGCCTAATTTACATAGCACCGATCCACCAGCTATACCAGAGCTTTTGCCCTTGTCATAAATTAAAATTTATCATAGCCACTCCCGTTTCTCCGCAGGAGCGCAGGAAGTGACATGTCAGAAATTTCCCTACAGTTGCCAAAAGGCCATATCCGTCCAGATTTTATGAGTGGCTATTGTTTCATCTTGCTCTGTCAAAACAGTTTGTATAAAAATGCCTGAAGCACACCTTATTGCCGTAAAATGTATGAAAACTTATCGATGATTGCGTCTGCGATTCGCTTGCTTGCAAGTCCATCTCCATAAGGGTTACAAGCCTTACTCATACGCTCATATTCCTCGTTGTCGGTTAGCAGCTCGTCAATCAGATGATAAATCGTTTCCTCATCTGTGCCGGCCAGCTTTAACGTACCTGCTTGTATGCCTTCCGGCCGCTCTGTAGTATCTCTTAAAACGATAACAGGTTTACCGAGAGACGGGGCTTCTTCCTGAATTCCGCCGCTATCTGTAAGAATCAAATAAGACTTAGCCAGAAGGTTATGGAATTCAATAACTTCCAGCGGATCAATCAGTCGAATTCTCTCATTGTCTCCCAGCTCTTCTTCAGCTGCTGCCTTTACCAGAGGGTTAAGATGAACGGGGTAAATAACTTTAACATCTGAATGCTTTTCAGTAATTCTTCTGATTGCTCTAAACATCCTGTGCATAGGTTCACCAAGGTTTTCACGTCTATGCGCTGTCAGAACGATAAGTCTGCTGCCCTCTGCCCATTTTGTAAATTCGTCGCTATATTCTTCACGAACCGTTGTTTTGAGAGCATCAATGGCCGTATTGCCCGTTACAATAATCGAATCGGGGTTCTTTCCTTCCTTTAGAAGATTCTGTTTGCTTTGTTGAGTTGGTGCAAAATTCAAATCGGATATTACGCCTACAAAATTGCGATTCGCTTCTTCAGGGAATGGAGAATATTTATTATATGTTCTTAAGCCTGCCTCAACATGACCTACGGCAACCTGCTGATAAAATGCAGCAAGTGCACCGGCGAAAGTTGTCGTAGTATCACCGTGAACCAGAACCAGATCAGGCATTACTTCTTTAATGACATCTTCAAGGCCCCTTAAAACATTGACGGTAATATCACTTAACGTTTGCCCCTGTTTCATTATGTTCAGATCATAGTCCGGTTTAATTTCAAAAGCATTAAGGACCTGATCCAACATCTGTCTATGCTGTGCAGTAACACAAACAACACACTCAATTTCAGGGCGTGATTTCAACTCTAATACCAACGGTGCCATTTTTATTGTTTCGGGACGTGTGCCAAAAATTGTCAGAACCTTAATTTTTCTCATAGCTCTGCTCCTCCCTATATTCTTTATTTATGGCTGCGAAAAACTTCAAATTGCTGTCAAAAAATCTCTTAAAGCGCTTAGGCTCCTTCAGAATTCTGTACAGCCATTCAAGATTAAGTTTTATAAAAAATTTTGGAGCACGTTTTTTCGTTCCGCTTAAAACATCAAGCGTTCCTCCTACTCCAATAAAAATACCCTTGTCAAAATCGTTCAATCTGTGCGAAATAAGAATTTCCTGCTCCGGTATACCAAGAGCAACCAGAACAAGATCCGGTTTCAATTGCACGATCTTATCAAAAATTGCATCGCGATCTTTGAAGTAGCCATTATATGCGCCTACAATCTTCAGAGACGGGTATAATTTGTGATACTTGTCAAGCAATGCATCTAACACTTCTTGTTTTGCACCAAATAAACAAACTGTCTTATTAAGCTTTGCCGCTTGTTCGAGAAGATACTCTGAGAGCTCGACCCCGGGTATTCTTTGAGTAACCGGCAATTTAACCCTATTCATAGCCTTAACAACGCCTATTCCATCAGGAATAACTGTCGTTTTCACATCCATAATAGCCGAATCAAACTCATCATTTTTATTGGCTGTCATAAATGTTTCAGGATTTGCGGTAATGATGAACATTTTCTGCTCATTCTCAAGTGCTGACCGTGCTAGCTCAAAAAAATCATCTCGGCTTCCGCCATAAGTTTTCTTTAGATATTTAAGCATAGTTTCTCCATTTTTCATTTTGGTTTTACCCATTTTTGTAATTTAATTAGATTATATTTTCCTAAGAATCCATTTTATGACTCTTAAAGGGAATGTTTGATAAAGTTTTTCCTTCAATGTTATACTAATTCTGTAATGAACGTCCTAACTTGCAGGAATCATATTGTAAATCAATTGGATGTATATAAATCGCCATCATGCAGGATTTTACTTTTCACTAAGACAGGAACATTCGTACACTCGTTAATATCCATGATGTCTTCAAAACACGAAAAAATTCAGCCTTTCTCGCAGAATCTCTTACATGGTATCATACCACATATCCATATAAATTTCAATGAAAACGCTTAAAATATGGCATATAATCCAAAAAACCAAATTTTCATCCATTAAAAACGCACGTACATCATAACTCCCCAATTTAAAGGATAACACCTGCGACGGCTTTGGTTTGCTGGTACGTACCCTGTATTCTCTTTATACAGTAAAACTCCCGACAGCTTGTCGGGAGTTTTACTTAAGAATACTGTTCGGTTATTTCTGCAATTTTAGCCTCTTCACTACGCTGGAATTTTCTCTTAACCAAGAACGCAAGCATTTTCTCAATCACATTAATGACAAGAATCAGCAGCGACACCAATGCAGTTCCTTCAATGAAGGATTGGCTTTCCAGCTGGGGAATCAGCAGCGCCAAAGGCATGGTACGGAAGTTAATAAGGAAGGAGACTGCCGAAATGGTAATCATAGCGTTAACGAAGAAATAGCTATACATCTCCACAATAGTGGACATGGTGCAGGGGATGTAAACATTAAAGAGAATTCGCATCCGGCTTATGCCCAGTGTCTGCGCCACATCTTCCAGGTTGGAGTTAAACTTCGACAGGGAGTTGTAGGCCAGAAGATAGGGTGATGAGAAGAAGTGAACCACATTGACGATCACCAAAATAAAAATGGTTCCATAGAAGGCCGCTCCCTTAAAGGCCAGCAGGAAAGATAGGCCCAACACCACACCAGGTACGGCCAGAGACAGCATACTGACAAAGTGCATAATCTTATTGGGAATGGATTTGCAGGAGCGGGCGGTGATATAGGCAGAAAAATAGGATAGACAAGTGCCAATAAGAGCCGTCAGCAAAGCCACTGCCATAGCATTGACAAAGTACACACCAATGTTATTTTCCAGCAGCTTTCGAATAGGATCCAAAGAGAAGGACATGTCAATGGGATACTGGCGGACAAAACTCAGGCAGATAAAGGCTGCAATGGGCAGGCACAGCAAAAACAGCACTACTCCAAAGCAGATATAGACCAGAATATCCCGCCGTTTATTGTCCTCAATATGGTAAGCCTTAGTGATGGTACTGGTGGAACTGCTGATGCCACTGTTACGCAAATCCATCAGGAAGGCTGCCACTGCAGGCAGCAGCAGCACAACGCCGACAACTGCACCGCCAGAGAAGTTCATCATACCGATAACCTCCCGGTACATATACACAGGCAGTGTCATAGCGGTACCGCCAGTCATCAGCGGCACGCCGTAATCGGTAAAGACCATGGTAAAGACAGCCAGTACTGCGGAAACGATGGTACGCTGCATATTAGGCAGAGTGATAGTAGCAAACTGATGCCACTTGGACAACCCTAAAACCTCGGCTGCTTCGTAGATGGTGAAGTCCTCGTACTGAAGAGAATCGTGGAACATAAGGAATGACACTGGGAATGAGTAAAGCACAGATCCGATAATGATACCCTTGTAGCCATACAGGCCGATGTCAAGATGCAGCAAATTGGTGATCAGGCCGTTGTCGCCGAACAGCAGCACCAGACCCATACCGTGAGAGATGCTGGGAATCAGCATGGGCACGGTAAAAAGCACCACAAAAACAGATTTGTATCGAATGTTGCTACGATTCAAGGCATAAGCCAGGACGAAGGATAGCAACACAGAAATGATTGTTGCCGAAAGGGTAGTAACCAGCGAATTTGTCAGCATAGGAAAGAACTGAGCGGAAGTAAACACATCCACCAAGTTCTCTGTCCGGATGGTGCCGAAAAGGAACGCCAGCGGAAATACCACTGTCACCAACAGATAGGTAAGTAGCAGGTATTTGAGTCCCTGAAAGGTCTTATTTCTCATGGCTGTCCCGTCCTGTGTAGTGCAGTAAGTCTGTGTATTTCTTGTCTAGCTGTTCCACCACAAACTGCCGTACATAGTCATTGACAGGTTGCTGATAGATAGCCAGCGGAGTATCCATCTGCTCAATGTTGCCCTCGTTCATGACCATAATTCGGTCAGACAGGAAAAAGGCCTCTTCCTGATCGTGGGTAATAAAGAGCATAGTGACGTTAAATTTTTTCTGTAAAGCCTTCAATTCAGCCTTCATGATCTCCCGGTTTGCAACGTCCAGTGCAGAAATGGGCTCATCCAGCAGAATGACATCAGGGTTAGTAGCCAAGGTGCGGGCAATAGCTACACGCTGCTGCTGACCGCCGGAAAGCTGGCTTGGCTTTTTATACATCTGATCGGCCAGTCCCACCTGTTCCAACGTCCGCTGGGCAATGGCAGTAGCCTCTTTTTTGGTTTCCTTACGAAGGGTCAGGGCATACGCAACATTTTCCAGTACCGTCATGTTGGGGAACAAGGCATAGTTCTGGAACACAATGCCCATACCACGTTCAAAACTGCTGAGCCCAGAAATTTCCTTGCTGCCTTTCAAAATCTCGCCGCTGTCTGCCTTCTCAAGACCGATGAGAATCCGCAGCAAGGTGGTCTTGCCGCAGCCACTGGGACCTAAAATGGACAGAAATTCGCCCTCCATCAGATCAAAAGACAGATTATTCAGAATTTTTTTGCCGTCAAAACTCTTATTCAGGTTCCGTACAGACAGCTTGGGGGTTAATACTTCCATAAGTCTAAAAGCCTCTCTTTCTCTTGAATGATCTCGATTCCGGTCATATCTGCATACCGAATGTTAGTCGGATAGTTAGGAATATTGTTGACCTGACCCTCGTAGATGGTTTCAGGGCTGAAGTGCTCCTTGTCATATACGAGGAATTCATTGATAATGAAGTCAAAAACTTCAGAAACACCAGGTTTTTCCATGTGACCCTTCAGCGCAGCAGTGCCGGTGAGAGAGTAAGGAGAACCTGACTCGGGGAGGATGATCTCAAATGGCTGACCATTTCCTATCTCGTTGACTGCCTGGAACGTCAGGGCAAGACCCACAGCAATTTCGCCCTGTTTCAGAAGCTTAATGGGACCTGAGCCGGATTCAGTAAACTGCTTCAGGTTACCGTAAAGCTTGTCAACATACTGCAAAGCACCCTCCTCGCCCATGGTGTTAACCCATGACTTAAAGAAGAAGAAGCCAGTACCGCTGGATTTGGGGTCAGGCATAGCAACAAGCCCCTTATATTCAGGTTTCAGTAGATCTTCATAAGTTTTAGGTGCTTCCAAGCCGTATTTATCCAGAATTTTGCGATTGACTACAATGGCACCAGCCTGCCGTTCCCAAGTAACCCATAGATTTCTATTATTCTCAGCCTCAAGGCCTTTTATATAGGGAATCTGACTCATACCGGAGATGTTTTCCAGATTTTTAGAGATCTTGTCCAGATAGCTGGTCTCTAGGGCGACCACAATATCTACCTCAGACTTCTCTCCTTCGGCGTAGATTTTAGCAGCCGCCTTACCGGTTGGCATATACATGACAATGATGTTATATTGAGGGAATCGCTGACTGAGCTGTTCCTGCAATTCATCATTGCGGAACTGCTCGGCAGAAGCACAAATGACAATGCTTTCCTTACCACCAAAATCCGCCAACAAAGTAAACACCAGCGTGACAGCAAGCAATATAATAAACAATTTTCGCATGGGTATACCTCTGTTTAGCAGTAAGCCTTGTCCAGCTTTTTCAGGTCGGAATAGTTGTCAATCTCAATAATATCATCGAAGGTGCAGTCCCGAACTTCTACCTGATAGTTCTTCTGGCAGTAACGTAGAGCCACCTCATCCCAGTAGCGTTCCTTACCGCCGGGCATCTCGTAGACGGTCTTGATGTCCTCGTACAGCTTAGCGCCGTCGCCATCAGTCCAATAGGAGATACCGAACATATGGTGGCAGTTAGTGCCGCCTACCATCACCTTGGTGATAATGTGATTTTTGGTTTCAAAGCACCAGTCATCGGTCTTATCTACCGGCACGCCCAGATAATTAGAGGCATACTGATATTTCTGAATCAGTTCGGGATTGTAAAGAACCAGATCAGCCTCCAGCACATAAGAGTTCTGCAGCAGATGGCGTACGCACATGGCAGAGGAGATATTGTTAGCCTCATTGTAGGCAGGATTTTCGATAAACTTAATCATGGGATATTTGTACAGCAGCTGATCAAACTGTTCGCCCAGATAGCCCCGGACTATATAAATTTCTTCAATGCCTGCTGCCACTACCGCATCCAGCATGGTGTCGATCATTCTGGTGCCCTTGACGCGCACCAGAGGCTTGGGGGTATTCAAGGTAATCGGTACAAGACGAGAGCCAAAACCAGCTGCAATGAACACAGCGCGCTTGACACGGTAGGGTTCCAGTGCGGCATAACCGCTTTCAGTCAATCTTCCGCCATCAATGTAACCGCGTTCATTTAGCTCGTTGATAGAGCGGTTAACGGAACCAAGAGACATATCTGTCATTTCGGAAATTCTGCGCTGTGTCAATTCGCCTCCATTGCGCTCCAGGCATGTTAAAATATCAAATTCTTTTCTATTCAAGTCTTTTTTCATATTTTTCTCCATTTTATTGTCAATATAAATGATAGTAAGAATAAATTCGATAAACAAGCAGGGCATTTACAAAAGAATTTATCTTCACTTATCTGCCGCATTTTTTGTTTATTTCCCGATGATGATACCATTTATTGAATAACATGTCAATATTCTTCACGCCAACATTGTATCCAATGCACAAAAATTACTATTCTCCTACATTCTCATTTTTAATATTTTTGTGTCTAAAATGAACATGACTCAAATCAAATGCCACAAACAATCGCAGCCAGACCAAACCGTGAACGAATAGTCCACCATCCATAGAAAATAAGATTCTTCTACGAAAGAATCTTGCAAACAAGGAACCTAACATAAGCTGCATACGATATAAACATTCAAGGCAGGGTCAAAAATTTGACCCTGCCGTTTTGATTTCCATACCACCTTATCCAATTTATTACGTTTCCTTTTCATCCCGATGTCCGTTGACGCCGGGAATCTGCATCAGCACAATGGATACCATGCTCAGAACCATCAGACTGCCATAGGAAAATACCTTGCTGCTGTCTCCCGTCTTGGGAATATCGGGATCGCCATCTTCAACCGGGAACTCGTCTACCCGAAATTCCCAGTCGAGATAACCAACAGCCTCCTGAAACTCATTGCCCATCTCAATGGGCACATCTAAGGTCAGATTTAAATCGATTTCCGCCCCGGAATAGAACGTACCCAAGTAAACCCAGTCCGTCAGCTGCGCCATTTCTCCCGCCGGTGCCTGAAACAAAACAGAATCTCCCTCCTGTTGCACCGTCAGCTGTAACTGATTCAGAAAATCTTCCGTCTCCTTCTGCGCTCCCAGTGCTCGCATGTAGACCTTAATTTTCACACTCTTGGAAGCATCATTGCGAATGGCCACCTTCTGTGTCAGACGGTCACCGGGCATGACACCCTTAAACCCGTCAAACAAGTCGGTGGGTGAATACCCACTGCCCGGCTCAAATACAAAGCCTGCGGCTTTTCCTTCATAGCGAACCGTTCCGTCTGCAAAAACCGTCACCGCCATGCTGGCAGCCAGCAAGAATACCAGCACCAAGGAAGCAAATTTTCTGAAAATCTTCATTCCAATCTACCTCCTTAAACCAGTGTTTCGGGGTCAACACCCCAAGCGGCAACAACCGCCTTTTCTCCGTCGGCATTTCTCCCATCTGCCTGAATGGCTTCTGCCATCACTTCAATCACCTGTTTCCCGCCGTCGGCATCAATGTATTCCGTCAGCCAAATCCCATCTTCACCAACGAGTGCCGTGTCAGGCTTTTGACCGGGTTCAACAGGATTTCTGTAGTAGTAAAATCCGCCGTGCTGCACCCACCCGTCACCGGGTAAAAACTCCGGTATCGGGGCAGCACCGCCAATTTTCTCCAGATTCCAATTGACACGGTAGCTAACCAACTTTACCCGGATGTAAACAGGAACGTCACTGGTATTTTTTACGCTGACATTGCTTTTTACCACACCGTCGAACTGTTCTTCCACATCGCAGGTCACATAGGCAGGAAGAAAGGTGTTTTTTGCGTTCTTAGAGGCGGTATGAAGCCACGCCATAGTACCGCCTACCGCAATGGCTCCCATCATCGCCAAGCAGGTCAGCACTGTGCAGATTTGCCATCGGCTCCGCCTGTTGTTGTCATGTCTGTTCATTACACCTGCCTCCTTTCCTTAGGCATCGCATGGGGAAACGCCCAAAATATTCTCAACAACGGTGCTGAATCCATTGAGCCACCGGGACAGCGGATCACTGTTGGTACAAGTAATCAAACCGGACTGATTTTTGCAGTTTAAAGCGGCAGCAGGCCCCACCGTTACGTTCCGATATCTCCATGCCCAGTCTCCGTCCTCCCGAACAGAGTAAATTCCCACGGGCAGTTCTTTAATGACAGCCGTCCCATTTCCCGTGACGGTCAGCTCCGTGTATTTGGCACCGTCCTTAAAGACATAGAACACATACGGCTCACCATCTGTACCGCCTGTTTTTTGAATGGTCAGCTGGCAGGTCGTAACGTGGAGCAGGAACGCCTCCTCATTTGGATCAAAGCCGCATCCTCCGGCACAGCTTTCATGCGCAAATGACACGTATCCGCCAATATCCGCATTGCCCATTGTCACCGCCACATGCACGGGGATGTCAGTCTTGGTGTTGATCTTACCGCTGTCTATCCCGGCACCGGTAGTGTAGCTGATATTCAGCACAGGTTCTGTGCCAATCATAGCAACATCCGAAGCCACTGTTTTTCCGTGGTTCCAGTCCGTCGAAATCAGGTTCTCGCCAAAGTCCGCCGGGGCATCTCCGCCGTAGCATACGGTACTGTCCCGGAAGGTCATCGCAGGCGTGAAAACACAAATCGGCGCTGTGGATGACCCGTTTTTCTCCACAGTGCTGTCACCGGACTGTGGAGTAATTATTGCGCTGACCGTATAGGTTTGGTCACCGGTCAAGTTCATCAGGGCTTCCGGTTTGGTGATGGCGATATCTACATACGCCGTCTGCCAAGGTTCTGCATTCTGAAGGTCAACACCGCCGGCGGTGATGGAAACCCCCTGCATCAGTTCCTCCTGTGTCACGCCGCCAAACAGGTAGACATTCTTTTCCTCTGCGGTGACGATGATTTCGGGAATTTCCACATTTACAGCGGGAACCTCAAAATGCTCAACAGCCTTTCCCTCATTATAAATACCCGAATCGGCACCGTTTGTGGGTACGTTGTTGCCGCCTAAAAATCCGTCACGGACACAGATTGGGATTTCCACAATCAGCTTTTTCCCCCTGTACGTCACCGCTCCATTGTTGGTCTCAGAGCCGACCCAGTTCCCGGCGTAGTCAAATCCCGTCACCGAGACGCTGTTTCCGTCCTCAGAAACGGTAACCGTTCCATTGTATGGCTTTCGCTCTGCAAAGGCATTTTCACCGATGCAGTCAGCCGTATAGATCTTAATGTCATCTGTCGTTGCCCCTTGGGGCAGTGCAAAAGAGTCAGAAATCACGTCCTTCAAAACTGCCTCTGTCCCCAGTGTAATGCCGGAACCGCCGGTTTCGATGTTGTCGGAAATGGTTTCAAAAATTTTATTCAGGGCATCGCTGTCACCGGCAGACAGATAGTAACTCGGGGTCTGCACTGTCCCGTTGTTGCTGGACAGATTCTGCATAAACCAGTTGCACTTTTCCACGGTTTCTCCCTTTTGATTGCCAACAGAGGTGGCATCCGCACCTTCAAAAATGCCCACAGAATAAACCGTTGCCTTGTGTGTATTCTTTGTGATGCCTGCTTCGGTGATTGCACTGTTTGCAACCTGTTTGTCAAAGTTCCTTGATCCGGGCTTTCCGTCAGTAAATACGATGACGACCCGATTTCGTTTCTCTCCCGGAGCAATTCGGTTGTGATCCAAAATACCATTGGCTAGCTCCATTCCGTAATTGATAAATGTTCCGCCATTGGCATCCAAAATACCAATGGATGTCTTTATATTAGAAACACCATCAGGCTGATTCATGTTCTGGAAGGCACTGCGGTACACGTGCTCCGTAACGCTCCTATATCCATACTGGGTTTCTCCGATGAGGATTTCCGTATTCCTAAAGGACTTCTCACCAGAAGCAAACCCCACCATGGCAATGCGGTGATTGACGTCATCTTCTGTTCCCGATTTTCCGTCTGCACCCTTGGCCTTTTCTGCAACACCGCCAGCAAAGGCAGTGACAGCCTTTTTCAGAGCGTCCAGGCGTGTCATCACAGCCCCCACTTCCCTGATATAAAATTCCCAGGCAGGAGCTATTTCGCCCGATTGTTCGGTGACTGTCCTTCCGTCCAAATTGGGATAGGAGAATACATATCCCGCCACCCCATCCCGGAGATAAAAGTCTGCGGAAAAATCACCGGCAGGACGGCTTTTCCCATAGCTTCTTCCAATATAACCGCAGTGACTGCAGATGTAGGTGTATTCACGCCTGCCCCCGTCTACCGTCACGGTTCCATAGGAACCATCCGGGCAATTGTGGTAAAAATTTTCGGACATATTGTAGTATTCTGAATTGGTTTTTCCGGAATACGGAGTGTACGCACCCTGCACCTCCACCGAAACAGGCGCATACGATCCGTCTGTCCGTTTAACATAGAGGTCTTTTCTGATTTGATACAGGTCAGCAGATGTACCGGAAACAGCTCTGTAAACAGCGGTTTCAAAATCGTATCCCATGGAGCCGGACTGGTCTAAAACCAGAATAATGTCCGTGGGAATCTGGGTCTGCTGGTCAATAATGGTCTTTTCTCCCGTGGCCCACGCTTCCAGCGTCAGGGTATACACACCGTTTTCGTCCGGCTGAGAAACAGACTTGCTGGTTTCCAGTCCGTTGTCCGGCGCAGGTTTCTTCCCTGCATAATTTTCCGTCATCATCCCCTGCCCCGTCACCGGAGGAAGAAAGGGTGCGGCAGTTGTAACGTTTCTGGTTGCATATTCTATCCGACGGTGATCCGTCTCCGAAGGAACGGGGACTGATGCTTCGGTCATCTCAACAGGCCCAGAAGCCTCCACTGGCGTAGATGTTTCGACGCACCCGGCAGATGCCTCAGCAGATACTGTCGGCTCCTCAACGGGGAAATTCCCTGTTTCCTCCGCCGCAAAAACGGCAGGCAGAGCGCAAACCGTCATGCAGACACACAGAAGTATGGCAAGAATCCGTTTCTTCATTTCTTACACCTCCTCTTCCCTATCTTTTGGGCCATCCGGCGGCGGTCAGCGCACTGTCACCGTTGTTGGCTGTCTGGGTTGCCTGTGCAGCCACAGTGACTGAAACTGTGCTGTTGCGGTACAAATTATCCATTTGGGGCGAGAATGTAACGGTAGTAAACAACGGTTTTGTTTCCTCACCGGGTTCCAGCGGATGATTATAGTAGAAAGCACCATCCTGCCGGGTCCAGTCGGCGGTATTCAGATCAAGACCTACTAAAGAAGTGTCCACTTCGCCGTTCTGCCCCTGTGCAAGGGTAATATCGGTGCTCACCAGCAGGCGTACATAGGCAGAATTTCCGCCGGTATTGGTGACAGTGACAATTTTACTTGCCTGCCCTCCGGGCATGACGCCACATAGGTTTTCAAAGGGAACCACTTCCCCATTTTCCAGAAGAGTCATTTCATTCAGCCGAATTTTGACACTGCCTGTTGTAATTACATTTCGAGCCGTATCATAAGACGTGAAATAGGCCAAGGTTACGGGAATCGCTGTACAAACGCAAATTACAAACACTGCCAGAACCGCAATCTTCTTTTTCATAGATACACTCCTTTGGGCGAGAGATAACATTATAAACCGACAAATTTTTGAGTTAGCCTTTTACAGGCCATATGGCAATACCAGATGGGCTGAACTTCGGGTACTCCCATACAGCCTGCCTCCTGACAGAAGCAGGCTATTCCCTTTTATTCTAAAATCATGCAGGGCATTACTGGCTCACCTTTGCCCATGCTTCTGCGGCAGTGGAAATATTGTCCTTCTGGCAGGCATATGCAGTGAAAGTCAGCGTGGGGCGGGTCTCATCGGTCAGACCGTCCATCATTTCCTTTGTCACTTCCTCATTGACCTTGACCTGATTGTTCTGCAGGACGTTGAAGGTCTGGTCGGCAGTGCCTGCCGGAACCTCACGATAGTAAACTCCCGCTTTCAGCTGTGTCCAGCCGTCAGCGACAGCATAGGTAATGAAGTCCTTCAGATTTGCAGACTCTTCGATTTTGACAAACAGCCAGCAAGCTTCGGAGTCAGCCAAGACAGTAACAGTGGGGTCTTTGTCCAGAATGTTGCCGGGAACCATCTTATACTCTGCACCGGTAGTCTCATCCAGTGTAATGTTGATGTCGCCTACCGTAAATGTATTGGCCACAGCATCGGTGCTTGCTGTCAGCCACGCAATGGTACCCCCGACCGTACAGCCGATCACCAGAACCAGAGCCAACAGTACAGAAATCGTTTTCTTCTTCATATGAAAACCTCCTGAATAATATATGGGAAGCCTTGCGGCATTGCCCTACGTTGAAGGGTCGGCAGACTGATTCTGGGTCTGCCTATTCTGTTTGGATTTTTTGTGGCCTGCTGCAATGAAATCGGGTATAAAAACCAGCAGTAACAAAATCGCCCCGACAGAAATGGCTGCATACCGCCCCGGAGGGCTTTGAATGCAGCCAGCTACATATCCAAGATATGGAATTGTCAGCACCGGTGTGCCAATAACATTCCGATGCTCGACGAGCCCCGCATCCTCCGACTCGTTAGCATCGCCTTTGGTGCGGTAGCAATAAATCCCCGGTTCTTTTTTATCCGGGATAACTTCAGTGACCCGGTGCGTGGCTACCGTGTTTTCATTCAGCATAAAGGTAATCACATCGCCGGATTTGATCCGGCGGTGTTCTGCGTTTTTAACATAGATGAGCGACCCTACGTGGTAGGTCGGTTCCATAGAACCGGACAGCACTGTGTACACCTTTAGCCCCGTCAGCCGAACACCCACAAGCAGCAGTGCCAAAATCACCACAAGGAAAACCAACACCGTCGTTGCGGCGTTGCAGACTTTTTTCAGCCTCATACTCATTATCATCCGTCACTTACTTCCGTTTTGAGATTGCCCCCTGTTCCCTCAGGGCAGGCACGCCGATATTATACAGTCCCTCTAGGGTAATTTGCTGTCGAAGGCGCAGGCTGTCCCAGCCCAAAATATGCTTTTCCCCCGGACGAGTGCATCAGTATATGCAACATCGCTCCATACAGATCCCAATATTAGAAAGGGCACTGCGTTTTTTTCAGTTTGGTACGCAAATTTGACGAATCTGCCATGAAACTGACGAACCGGCAAATGCACTTTCAAGTCTATACAGGAGGAGACAACATGACAGAAATTAAATTGATTGTCAACGGAGCCAGTGCAGAGGCTCAGGTAAACGGGCCGTTAACCGCAGGCATGGTAGGAATTCCCGTAACCATTGAATATGACCACATCTGGGACGGGCTTCAAAAAACATTGGTTTGCAAGGGCGAAGGTGTTCGGTCCATTGTAAATGTCGGGATCCAATCCACCGTTGCCCACGAGGTCCTGCGTTTTGGACGGAACTTGTATCTGGGTGTAGAGGGATGCAGCCAAGACGGTACGCTGGTGATTCCCACCGTTTGGGCAAATTGCGGCCCCATTCTGCCATCTGCCCAGGCAGACTGCGACAGCACCTCTGACCCTACCCCATCAGTCTGGAATCAGATTCTCTCCATGATGGGGGACCCTGCAAACCTCAACACGGAGGAAAAAGCAAATCTGGTTGCCGCCATCAACGAAGTGTTGGCAAACAAGAGCCTCACCGATTATTCAAGGCTCACGAACAAACCCAGGATCAACGGCGTGGAATTGACAGGCAATCAGACCTTTGCAGACCTGAAAATCCCCACAGTCACCAATCCGCAGACGGATTCGCACTTTTTTGACCCCTATTTGCGGGTGGCCTACACCGAAAATTCACTAAATAACGATGGCACCGTCAGTACCCAAAACCCGGAAATGCTGACTGAGTATCTTCCGGTTATTTCCGGTGAAACAATCTGGCTTAACGGCAATCTGACACATAAAGTGGCTTTTTATGATGCCGAGAAAAACTTCCTGTCCATTTTGACCGTTGCAGATAACTTAAATTCCTATATCGTGCCGGACGGTGCCGCCTATGCACGGTTTCAGAACACCGCCAACGGCGGAGCCGTCTGCATGTTTCCTATACGAAAAAAGGAAACTCCAGTCAACAAGAGCTTTGCTGACATTATATTAAGCCCGCTCAAATCAGATGTAATTGTGGGCTTTGTTGGTGACGATAACACCATGGGTGAAGGTCTCCATGTGGATGAAGATTCATGGGCGAATCTCATGGCGTATGAACTGTACCAAAACAAAAGCGTTCGTATTCTGCCCATTTCCAGATTTGCAGAAGTTTTAGGCACTTTTTCCACGGACAACATCGCCCTGACATACAGGGCAGGCTCCCAGTTCACGTTTTGGACAGACAGCTCATTTGTAGAGCTGACGTGCCGCTCTAACCAAAACGCTGTATTTTCATGGTACCAGGATGATGTGGAGATTCCAGACAGCAGGTGCATGACACAAATGCGCTTTGACTACAAGTTCCACAAAATCACGGTAAAATTTACAGCCGGTGAGATGACCGATGTATCGTTTATATCCAATAAACTGGTTATTTCCCAAAATCACTCCATCTCCACCTGCACAGCGGAAACCATACAAATTCCCATGGATTATGACTGGATTGTATTGATGGTTGGCACCAATGACCGAAAAGTTCTGAATCTGCCCTTTCTGACCATGCAGGTTGGTACATACGCAGGAAGAGGTACCTTTGTTGTTCCTTTTCCAAACCACAAAATAGACCCATCCTATGAGATTGCGCAGTATTACCGATATGGAGAATATCGGGAATATATGCGGGATCTCGGCTTTGAGATTATCGATTGCTCCGATGTTAATTCCTTTGCCTTCTATGATGACTCCCTGTATCAGAGCAATAAAATTTACTTCAACGCTAAGGGTCATCGCATTATGTGCAATATGATTGCCGGAAAAATGGGACTTCCCATCATGCTCAGCTCCGTGTAGTCCGCAAAACTCCACCAATGGCAGTTTTTCGGCGGCGCTGCCTCTAAACCTTTGCTTGACATGATTTTTCAAAAGGGGTATGATGTACCAAATTGTAAGATTGGGAGGAAAAAACATGCGCCATTCCATTGAAACTCTCTGTGTTCACGGCGATGAGCACAAATTCTGCGACGAAAGCCACGGTCTGACCGTGCCCATCTATCAGACTGCCGCCTTCAGCCACACAAAGCTGGGACACAACGACTCCGGCTTTGACTATACCCGGCTGTCCAATCCCACCCGCTCCCATTTGGAGGAGACCGTTTCTGCTCTGGAGGGTGCTGCGGACACCGTAGCATTTGCATCCGGCATGGCTGCCATCGCCGCCTGTTTTGAACTCTTTTCCCCCGGTGATCACATCGTCTGCTCTGCTGACCTTTATGGCGGCACAGTACTGCTGTTCAACACCGTCTCTCAAAAGAACGGTCTCAAACTGAGCTTTGTGGACACTACCGATCTGGCGCTTGTGGAGCAGGCCATGACACCCCAGACCAAGGCCATTTTTATCGAAACCCCCAGCAACCCCATGATGAACGTCACCGACATTCGTGGCTGTGCCCGGATTGCAAAAAAACACGGTGCCATGTTCATCGTCGATAATACCTTCCTGTCCCCCTATTTCCAGAATCCCATCGCTCTGGGTGCAGACATTTCTCTGCACTCCGGCACCAAATTTCTGGGTGGGCACAACGATACCATTTCCGGCTTCGTCTGCACCGCCGACGCTTCTGTGGGCGAAAAGGTGCGCAAAATTGCCGTCACCGTCGGCTCCCCTCTGTCTCCTTTTGACAGCTGGCTCATGATTCGAGGCATCAAGACGCTGGCCGTCCGCATGGAACGCCAACAGGAAACGGCTCTCACCATCGCAAAGTGGCTCAAACAGCAGCCCCATGTGACAAACGTCTACTATGTAGGTCTGCCTGACCATCCCGGTTATGAAATCAACGCTTCCCAGTCCCGTGGCTTTGGCAGTATGCTGTCTTTTACCATGGACAGCCCCGAAAACGCCCTGAAGGTACTGCAAAATGTCAAGGTCATCACCTTCGCTGAAAGCCTTGGCGGTCCGGAGAGTCTGCTGACCCTGCCGGCTACCCAGACTCATCGGGATGTGGCACCAGCCGATCGGGAAAAGCTGGGCATTACCGACTCCTTCCTGCGGATGAGCGTCGGTCTTGAAAATGCGCAGGATCTCATTGACGACCTGAAACAGGCCATGGCATAACTGATTTTTCCGGGGTAATGCTTACCCCGGAATTTTTTTGTCCAAAACGTCATATACTACCATTCCGGCCAGTGCCACCGGCATCCACAGCAGGGAAAACACCGGGCAGATCTGACCCAGAAAATTCCCGGGCTGATCCCGATAGTCCCACACCTGAAAGCCCCGGTTCCACATCAGCCCAGCCGCCAGCTCTACCGCCGTGATCATCATGGAGCCGGCGAGCATTCGCAAAGGCAGAGGAAGCTTCCATTCCCGCAGCTCCCCCAGCAGCAGAAAGCACAAGCCCCCTGCAAGGAACATGGTGCCATGGCTGAACCCCCGCCAAAGGACCTCCAGACCCATATAGGCACATCCCCCCAGATAAAACAGCACGGATTTTTTCCATAATTTCACAATCAATCACCTCTCCGAAATTCTACCCAAAAATTTTCGAAAAAAAACAGAATTTATGCTTGACTTTTTGTCAAACTAAAGATATAATAAGGAAGCTGATTTCGGTAACACCGAATCACCTTGACCATATGGCGGCATAACTCAGTTGGTAGAGTAGCCGGTTCATACCCGGTATGTCATCTGTTCGAATCAGATTGCCGCTACCAGGCCCGTTGGT
>RCNI01000076.1_pt1 | contig 62654 bp, 50 predicted proteins | sample 2041151 | NCBI WGS metagenome assembly RCNI01 (sample SAMN09708214, study PRJNA481090) | feces metagenome | isolation source: feces | place: Antarctica: Albino Rookery
GATTTTGTTTATTATGTAGCCCGTGGGGGAATCGAACCCCCCTTTCAAGAATGAAAATCTTGCGTCCTAACCGATAGACGAACGGGCCAGCCTATTAGGATGTTCCTGGGATTTCGTGAGGGTAATTTCCTCTCGATTGCGGATGCAAAGGTATGAAGATTTTTCATTCTACCAAAATATTTCAGCTTTTTTTTCTTTTCTCACCTGCAATATTTTCTGATTTTAGGGCTTTTAAATTGTTATATAGGCTTTTAAGTGGCTTGTAGAGCCTTTTGCAAGCCACTTTTTACAACTCCTAAAAAAACTTCAATTTTGAGAGTTTCCTAATGTATACAATCCCTTATTTTAGGCGTTTTGAATACCATGAATGAGTCGTTCCGCTACTTTGCTTGCCTGATGGATTCGGTCTGCCATTCCGATACCTCCTTTTATATTGCCAGCTAAAATGAGTCCCGGATATTGTTTTTCTATCTTCTCAATTGTTTGGAAACGTTCTCCACTGCTTAATTCGTATTGAGGAATGGCACGTTGGTGTCGGAAAATTCGGATGAGGTCGGGTTCTTTTCCTGCAGGAAACTTCAACATATTGTGAAGCTCTCGTCGAATCAAGGCTTTCAATTCTTCGTCGGATAAACTAGTGAGTTCTGAACGTTGTACGCCACCGATGAAGAAAGAGAATAAGGTACCTTTTTGGGGAGATCGTCCTTCAAAGCAGGCCGAGGGGTAAAGAATTCCTAAAACATCTTTCTTTTCACAGGAAGGAACCAGTCCGCCGAATGCTTGGAAGTGTTGTTTTCCCGTATCATTGAATCCAACGCTGACTTGTACCACCGGAGCATAAAAGAGGTTGCTGATTTTATCCATTTGCTCTTTGGGTACGAAAGGCAAAAGTTGAGGCAGTGTATATGCACCTGTGGTGGTGACGATGTGTTTTGCCACAAGAGACTGGGGACCTTCTGGAGTGTGGAAGGTGAGTTCCCATTGTCCTTTTACAGGTTGGATGCTGATGTTTTCGGTCTCAAGAAGAATCCGTTCTGTACCGATTGCTTCCGTCATGGCATCTGTCAGCTTATTAAGTCCACCTTTCACAGAAAATACTTTTTTGGTAGCCAGTTTGTCGCGGTCGGTTTTAGGCTGTTTCGCTTTAGCTATGGAGCCACGGATGAAACTACCATATTGTTGTTCCAGATTGTATAATTTGGGAAGTGCGTAACGTGTTATCAGCTTATTGGGATCTCCAGCGTATACACCTGAAAGAAAAGGGTCTACTGCATAACGTACAAACGACTTCCCGAGTCGGCGGGCAGCCAACTCAGCAACCGATTCATTGGGATTAGTTCCTTTTTTCCGGAAGGGTTCTCCCAAGATGCGGAATTTGTCTTTTAAGGTGAAGAGTGGGGTGGTTACGGCTTGTATCAGTCCCGCAGGAAGTGCATGGAACCGGTCACCTTTCCAAATCAGGCGGCATTTGGAAGCTTCACGAGCAGTCTCAAGAGAACATTTCGGAGAGAGTGCTTCAAAAAGTTCAATTATTTCTGGGTAAGAAACTACGCCTGTGTTCGGACCACTTTCAAAAAGAAAGCCCTCTTCTTGGAAAGAGTGAATTTGTCCTCCTGTACGGTTGCTGCGTTCTAAAATCAGAAGGTCTTTACCTGCCTTCTTCAACCAAAATCCGGTAGTCAGTCCTGTTAGTCCGGCTCCGATGATTACAATATCTGTATGTTTGACTTCTTTTTGCATGATGTTTATACGGGTTTAGAGAATGATTTGGTCGTACCCAGCATTAATTTATCCATGGAGGCCGCTACATTACGGACGAATAAACGTCCTTCAGCAGTCATCTGGATTCGATCCATATCGAATTCAATGATACCATCTGCAGCGAACTCGCGAAGTTTATCTTCGTTATAAGCTGTGGCTTCTTTTATTGTTTCCACTGGTAAAGAAAGATGGTTGGCCACTTCTTTCCAGTCTAATCGATAGTTGCACATTAGAATTTCAATGACTTCACGGGTGATTTGTTCTTCGTGGCTGAGTGCATAACCTTTGGCCACAGGGAGAATACCTGCTTCTACTTTCTCAATATACTCGCTAATGTCTTTGGTATTCTGTACATAAGCGGTGCTAAGTTGGCTGATTCCGGTGACTCCGAAAGCATAAACTTGTCCTGTAGTGCGTCGGGTACAATACCCTTGGAAGTTGCGGTGCAGTTGTCCGTTTTTAAGTGCGGCATATAATTCATCTTCTTTCTGAACGAAATGATCTAAACCGATGGGTTGATATTGGGCATTACAGAGAATGTTGCGAGCTTCTTCAAACATCTTTTCTTTTTCCTTGCTGTCAGGGAGCCCCGCTTTTTCTACTGCTTTTTGGCGTGGAAACATCCAAGGCACATGAGCATAAGAAAAAGTAACCAGTCGGTCGGGACGCAAAGCCACCGCTTTTTCTATTGTATCACTGAAGCTTTTGGCCGTTTGATGCGGCAGTCCATATAAGAAATCCATGTTGATGCGAATATTGGCTTCACGCAGGAGAGTCACCACTTCATCCATAGGAATCTGTGAAGGTCGACGATGTACTGTATTTAGCACCTCTTCTTTGAAATCCTGTACTCCCAAGCTCATGCGGTTGAATCCACATGTGGTTAAGTTTTTCCAATCGTTTTCGTCCAACCATCCCGGATGACATTCAATGGCTATTTCTGGTGATTCGATGGTGGCAAAGTGACTTAATACATGATCGTTCAATTCTTTGAGAACAGAAGCAGGCAAGATGGTAGGAGTACCTCCGCCATAATGTATTTGTGATATTTTGCGGTCTTTAGAAATTAGAGGGAGTACCAAATCGATTTCTTTATGAAGAGCTGCCACATACCGTTCTCTGATTTCTTTTTTAGGGGCCGGATATGAATTGCATCCACAGTAATGGCACAGACGCTGGCAAAATGGAATGTGGAAGTAAAAAGAAATGGTTTGTGGCTGCTGGTGATTGGATTCACGGATTGCGGCAGCATAATCTTTACTCTGAAATCCACTGTGGAAGTAATTGGCAGGTGGATAGCTAGTGTATCGAGGTACAGGGATATTGTATTTTTCTAAAATTGCTTGTTTCATTTTTAGTCCTTTCCTTTTTTAAAAATGGTAATTATATAGATGAGGGATGTTAAACCAAGAGCGGTCTCAAAGAAGAAGAGTCCGTGATATCCTGCCATATCGGCTATTTTCCCACTGAGAATAGCTGTTATCATCCCACTGAGATGCGTGATGACGGTTTGTATGGTAAAGTCAGTTCCCTCACGTCCGGGACGAACACAATCCATAGCTGTAGTATATACTATAATTGTTGCCATGCCATAACTTCCCCAAAGCAAGAAAATGCCTAGATAAAGCTGTGCGGTGGTTGGTTGGGTGTACGACAATCCTAAAAAATAGAGAGTTGTAAAGAGTACACATATCGAAAACAAGATACGCGACCAATATCGTCCTATTCTTCGGATAATGAATCCTCCGCTGAACGAAGCAAGAAACCCGATAAAGGTCCCTGCTAATCCGCTCATGGCACCGATTTCTTTCATGGAATATCCCAAATCAACCATCCATGGACGCAACATAGCTAGAATACCAATCAAGCCTGAATAATAGAGGAACAGGAAGAAAATTTGCTTCCAGATTTCCTTTTGTGTAAAGAAATAGATGGCATCGGCTTTCTTGGCACGTTCATGGAGGAGTTTCGGTTGGATCTTAAGACATTTGTTCCATGCCAAAGGCAGAATTGCTACCAAGACGAAAGCCGATAGGCAGGGGAGAATATTATTCCATCCCGTTTGTTTGAATAGTAGCAGCAAGAGTCCGCTTCCTATCATGGTACCTCCGAAACTTCCCATTGACTGCATACTATTTACCATGCTCTTTTCCGAAGTGCTGAATGCACGTACGGCTAAAGCATCTGTAGCAATATCTTGAGTTGCAGAAGCAATAAAGGAGAGAATGATTAAGGCGACAATCGTATAAAAGTCGGCATGAAAATCTAGAAAAGTAACAGATAGGATCAGAATTGCATAAATCAATTCGGATGAAAATATCCATCGCTTGTAGTCACCAGTTGTCGTCGTATGACGATCAATGAGGGGTGACCAAAGGAACTTTATAATCCAAGGCAGCTTGATGAGTTGCAGAAGCCCGATAGCAGAAAGTGAGAAATTCTCTTGTCGCATCATTACGGGAATAACGGTCGAGAAGAAACTCATGGGAATAGCTTGTGCTATGTATAGGCAAAAGAAGGTTCCTAGATTAAATATTTTTTCTTTTCTTGTCATAAATTAAACAAATTCTTTTCTATCAAAAACTCAACTCAATGTTGGCTCCTAAGGTGAATGGACGTCCCTTTTGGGCCAACTTTTTTCCACCGGACTCAAAGAAATAGGTAGAGTAGCTAGCGTTTGTAATGTTTTTGGCCCAAAGAGCAACTGTCAGGAATTTCTTGGTAACTGAAGCTTTGGCGTCCAGCAGACCGTAATATCCTTGTGACATTTCATTGTTTTCTTTCCAGTAAATTTTCCCTGTTCCCGTATAATTTACGCTGAACGTGAAACGGTCGATCTGTGGAAAAGGATTGGCCAAAGTGTAGTTGGCACTTGCTGCAAACGTATGTTTGGGCACTAGTGGCAAGTAATTTCCTGAATAGTCGATGTTCTTGCGTTCGTCCTTATAGTTTTTGAAAGTTGCGTGTGTGAAACCGTAATTGAGGTTCATCATCAGTCCATTTATAGGATTGGCTCTCAAACTAAATTCTACTCCTTTGCTTTGGCTACGTCCAGCATTACGCAGAAATTGTCCGTTTTGAGTAGCCAGCATCTGATAAATCTGTTGATTTTTCCAGTCAATCCAAAATATACTGACTTCTGCATTCAAGCGATTGTCCAAGAAAGGGTGTTTAGCACCGATTTCATAGTTCCAGCTGCTTTCCGGTTGGAAGGTACGGTCTTCATCTCGGTCGAACGAGGTATTGAATCCACCTGTCTTGTATCCCTTGGCTACTGTAGCATATAGGATTCCGGTACAAGGAAAAATATATTGCAAGGCTATTTTCGGAGTCACTTGATTGAATTTCAACTTCTCTTTAAAGCTGTCAGCCTGTTCATTCTTTTCATCGGTAATTCGATAATATTGGTAATCATCCGAAGCATGCTCGTAATCGTATCGGATGCCGAAAGTCAGTGAGATCCCATCGGTAAACAAGTGGTCAATAGTAGATTGGTGATAAAATGCAATGCCGTAGGTTGGCGTATCGTAGAATTTGCGGGTGGTGAATCCTTTCTTTAAATAGTTCAAAGTGACGATATTGTCGATTCCTTGCCAAAATCCGAAAGCTCCCAAAAGCCATTTGTAGCGTCCATTGCTAGTTGACTTGATATTGAATTCTTCCGAAAGCATTTTTTGTTTCATGTCTTGTCGGGCAAAATAGATGGCCTTTTCCGTGAAATCTTGGTCAATGCCTTGGTGGTCGGAAATGTATTGGAATGCGGTGCGGCTATTCATCTGAAATCCTCTTCCTTCATAGTCAGCAGAGAATCCAGTAGTAGATACGGCACGTTTATAGTAACTATAGTCATTATAGTTTACTTTTCCTGGTTTGTTTGTCAGAGAATCACATACGGCATAAGGATACCCTCCTTGGTTAGAACGGTCATAGGTATTCATCAGTCCCAATGTCAGCCGTTCATTAGGTTTCCATTCTATGCGGATTCTTGCTGAACCGGATTTCATCCCATCAGCTTTCTTATCGGTGTATTGGTTGGTAAAATAACCGTCTTGATGATGATAATTACCAGATACAGCAATGCCAAATTGGTGGTTAATCAGCTGGTAGTGGGAAAGACTATAGTCTTGATTACCGTAGTTCCCGTTTGAAAGTTTGATATTTGTTCCTTGGTAGTTTAACGGTGATTTGGTAAAAACATTGATGATACCTCCCATGGTGTTTCTTCCGTACAATGTACCTTGAGGACCCCTAAGAACTTCTATCTTGTCTATTTCTGTAAATTCGAAATCAAAAGCCGATTTCTCAAAGTAGGGGATACCGTCGATATACAGTCCTACCGAAGGAGAATTAATTTTGGATCCAATGCCTCGAATGAATACCGGTGACGTTAGTTTAGAACCGTAATCAGGCATAAAGAGATTCGGAATGAATGAACTGAGTTCTTTGATTCCGGTTACGTTGCGGTTGCGTATAGATGTTCCCGAAACCGAGGAAGCTGATAACGGTTCCAAGCGTAAGTCACCCCGTTGTTTGAATGATTGAATGACAACCTCTTTTAGATGGATGTTTTGTATATTCACCGAATCTTGTGGTGCTTTGTTGCTTTGTACAGGTGAAAAAAAGGAAAGTAATACTAAAATGCTGATAAAAAATTTCATGCTTTAAATCTTCGTTTTGTCTTTGCCTAAACAGACTCGTTTATTTATAATGGTTTGCCAATAGCAGCTCGTGCAAAGATAAAAAGATTTATAGATATGATTATAGCCTTTTTGTATCTAATTTATTATAAATGTGCACATTAGTCGCTTTTTTGAAGAGCAAAATCCCCATAAATAAGGACAAAATGCCCCTTTTATTTCTTCTCTCGTTTGAATGGCTTATTTAGAATCGACACTTCTGCTCTTGATGAAAAATCGGTGTTCCCGGATGATTACTTCTTCTTTTAGACTCCATTGAAGCAGGTTTTATGGAAAAGATGTATCTTTGTCGTACTATGATACAAAAAATGTCGGGAATCGTATTGTGTTCCTTCAAGTATAATGATAAAAAGAATATAGTTCATCTCTATACAGAGCAGAACGGACGAATGTCTTTTTTGATTCCAGCAGTTCGTTCCCGTAAGTCTACGGTGAACAATGTGCTGTTTCAACCCCTGTCGCTTGTAGAGTTTGAAGCGGATATTCGTCCCAAGTCAACGATTCATCCTATTAAGGAAGCAAAGTTGTGGTATCCTTTCCAAACATTGCCTTACGATCCGTATAAGTCGGGAATAGCCTTATTCTTGGCCGAATTTCTGATGCGAGCTTTAAAAGAAGAGGTTGCAAATCAGAGCTTATACGCTTATTTGGTACATTCAATTCAATGGCTTGATGCTTGTGAGCAGAATTTCGCCAACTTTCATTTGGTGTTTCTTATGCGACTTTCGCGGTTTTTGGGACTGTTCCCTTACATAGAGAATTACCAACCTGGGGATTACTTTGATTTACAGAATGCATGCTTTACATCTCTTCAGCCAGTTAGCGGGATGTTTCTTCGCCCGCAAGAAGCCTCACATATTCACATCTTGATGCGTATGCGTTACGATACCATGCACTTGTTTGCAATGAATCGTATGGAACGAAATTATTGTTTGAATGTGATTGTTGCGTATTATCGTTTGCATATACCGGAATTCCCGGAGTTGAAATCTTTGCCCGTCTTGCAAGAATTGTTTGCTTGATTAGGATGAAGGGGTAGGCAAGAGAAGGGATGATCCGTATTAATCTCCTTTGAATCGATGGATTATGTTTGTTGTCAATCAGATTTTAAGCCCTGAATTGGGGCATTGGTAAGTGGATATACAAACCGACACGTTTATAAAAAGGCTCGAACTTGGGAGGAACCAGTCCGAGCCTTTCTTTTGGAGCTACATCCTATATGTAACGAAGAGTATTTATTTGTATGTAATCCATTTCAGTATTTCTTTAATGGTAGGCTTTTTCCCATACATGAGAATACCAACGCGATAAATCTTTCCAGAAAACCATACCATAGCAAAAACAGAAATGTAAAGAATGATTAAAGAAAGAAGCGTTTCCCATAGAGGAACATCCATCGGAATACGGACCATGGATACAATGGGAGCCGTGAATGGAATCATGGAACACCAGAAAGCCAAAGGTCCTTCTGGATTATCGGCACTGTACATCCCTGCATAAAGTGCGAAAATCAAAAGAATGACGATAGGCATCATGAATTGCTGTGAATCTTCCGCCTCATTGATGGAAGCACCGATTGCTGCGAATAAAGAGGCATAAACGATATAGCCTCCGATAAAGTTCAATAGGAACATGAGTCCTAAGAAGGGGAGGTTCAAGTTATGTATACTTTCTAATAATTGGGCTGCTTCAGCAGTTTCAGGAGCTGCAGCCATCAAAGTAGGATCGGATGCCGTTATGTTTTGGCTCAGTTCAGCCGTTGAAACTCCAAAGATCATTCCAGCTATCGTAATAATCACGAAGAGCATGAATCCCCAAATAGTGAGCTGTGTGATACCTACCAATCCGATACCAATGATTTTGCCAATCATGAGTTGGAATGGCTTTACAGAAGAAATCATCAGTTCCACAATGCGGTTGGTCTTCTCTTCCATCACACTTTGCATTACCATACCTCCATAGGAGAGTACGAACATATAGATTAATAAGGTAAGCATAAAGCCTACGCCGATAGCTAAATCGGTATTGGAAGTATTCTCTGTCCCGTCTTCTCCCCATTTGATGGTACGAATGGAAAATGAGTGTTCGTAATCACTCATGATATTGGCTAATTCGGGTATGTTGTAGCTTACAAGTTTGTCATGACGGATCTTTTCGGTCAAAGCATCGTTGATGAGTTGTGAGAGGCTGTGGGGAATTTCCTTTCTGGAATAAATGGTAGCAGCCTCTGGATGCTTTACCAAGTCCTTTGTTATTTCCACAACAGCAGCAAATTGCGTTGAGTCAGAAAGAAATTCTGGAAGCATTTGGAGAGTAGGAACAAAACGGTAAGATTCGTTGTCCTTGAATAGAGTCATGTATTTTCCCGTTTGGTCTACAATAGCGATGTCTTTCTTTTCATCGCTTTTCACCATAGAAAGAAAGAGTGGAACGAGAATGAGAGCTGCCATGATGAAGGGCATCAAAATGGTGAGGATGATGAAAGACTTTTTGCTCACCCGATTGAGGTATTCTCTCTGTATGATAATGAGTGTCTTATTCATGATTCTTTGTTTTGAGTTTTTTCTTCAACGGTACGAATAAATATTTCATGCATGGATGGCAGACTTTCAGTAAACGAAGTGACCTCGTTTTTCTGAGCGATAGCAGCCAAAAGTTGGGAGTTGCTGACTCCTTCTTTCTTTTGTATTTTGTATCGTTTACTTCTTTCTGTGTTTTCCTCTGATAGAATGTCAAACAGGGTGTTTTCTGATAGTGTTTCGTCTGCTGGTATTTCGAGAAGGTAATGGTTAGAACGATAGCGTTCACGGATTTCTGACACATTTCCTTGAAGGACTACTTCGGAATGATTGATCAAGGCAATGTTGTCACAAATTTCTTCAACTGAGCCCATGTTGTGGGTAGAGAATATGATGGTATGACCTGCTTTTTTCAATTCAAGAATTTCTCGTTTCAACATTTCAGCATTGACTGGGTCAAAACCGGAAAACGGTTCATCCAAGATGATGAGGTCTGGCTTGTGAAGTACGGTGATGATGAACTGTACTTTTTGTTGCATCCCTTTTGATAGTTCTTCCAGCTTTTTGTTCCACCAAGGCATGATGTCGAATTTTTCAAACCAAATTTGCAGGCGTTTCTTTGCTTCTGCTTTGCTGAGTCCTTTCAGTCGGGCCAGATAGATAGCTTGTTCACCAACTTTCATCTTTTTGTAGAGTCCGCGTTCCTCTGGAAGGTATCCAATGTTGTAGATATCTTCAGGACGAGTGGGACGTCCATTCAAAAGGAATTCACCAGAATCGGGTGCAGTGATCAAGTTGATGATTCGTATAAGTGTAGTCTTACCGGCACCGTTTGGCCCAAGCAAACCGAAGATCTGTCCTTTCGGAACTTGAATGCTTACGCCGTTGAGTGCGGTATGGTTTGAGAACCGTTTGATAACATCGCGAGTCTCTAGAAAAAAGTCATTCATAAATTATATTCTTTAAAATCGTATAGTTACAAATCTATGAATTAAAATTGATAATTCCTTGTGTTGAAAGAATCAAAAGATATAGCTTTTATAGAAAATCCCTACAAATAAGTAAAGGAAAATAGTTTTTAAGGCCCTATACGTCTGAATTTTGTAGAATCTACCTTACAAGTGTTCTGTTTGGCAAGATAGGGGAAGGTACGATAATGGGACGGAAAGATTCGAGAGTACTATGATGGAATATAAAAAATCCTGAGATAGAACAGGAAAGCATTTGCTTAGACTTTTCTATCTCAGGATTGAGCATATAAAAAGTTATTGGGAGATTAACCCAACAATTCTTTAACTTTAGATGAAATGGTACGGCCTTCAGCTAATCCGGCAAGTTCTTTGGTTGCGACTCCCATTACTTTACCCATATCTTTAGCGCCAGCAGCACCCACGCGTGCGATGATTTCTTTCAATTTGCTTTCTAACTCTTCGGCAGAAAGTTGTTTAGGAAGATAAGCCTCGATAACATGTACTTGAGCCATTTCTTCTTCAGCTAAATCTGCACGTCCTTGTTCGGTATAGAGAGCTGCAGAGTCTTTTCCCTGTTTTACCAGCTTTTGCATAATTTTAAGTGCAGCTTCATCTGTTAAAGTGTCATTGGCTCCTGGAGCTGTTTTTGCTTCAAGAAATACCTTCTTGATGTTGCGGAGCGTACCCAATTTCACTTTATCTTTAGCCTTCATGGCTTCCTTGATGTCGTTACTGATAAGTTCAAATAAATCCATAATATAGTTGTCTTTAAGTTGTTCTTTGTTTATTGGAAGGTAATTGTTACACTACCCGAATCGTTCGCTTCTGTCTTTTGGATTACATTTTCTTCCTCAGCTGCTTTCGATTGGATAGCTTCTAATTCCATCTTGCTACGTTTGTATGTAGGAGTCGTTTCTACCATACTGATAACATCATCGCTGTTCAAGTCTTCTTGGCTGAAAATATAGATGTTAGGACGTCTTTTACGATAGAAACCGTTCTGGTTTGTTGGATAGAATAGAATTCTACGGTCACTCTTCTTTTGTTCTTCTTCCTCTTCTTGTTCTTGTTCTGCGGCAGAACGTTTGGTTAATACACCGTCCATGCCAGGAACATCTTGGATACCGAATCCTGTAGCCAAGATGGTGAATTTAACCTTTGTATCCAATGACTCGTCAATGTAAAGACCCCATTTTGTCTCTACGTTACTATCGAATTTACTCATGAAATCATGGATCTCATCCATTTCATTCATCATCAGTTCACTGCTCGGACTGTAAGTGATGACGAACAAGACTTTTTTAGAGTTGAAGATGTTGTTGTTGTTCAATAAAGGAGAATGAAGGGCGTCACTGATAGCTTGGCTTACACGACCTTCTCCTTCACCGAATCCAGTACTCATGATGGCTACACCTCCGTCTTTCAATACGGTTCTTACATCGTTGAAGTCGAGGTTGATTTTACCACGTAAAGTAATGATTTCTGCAATACTTTTTGCAGCAATGGATAAGGTGTCATCGGCCTTTCCAAATGCATTCATTACGCTGATGTCTGAATAGACGTCGCGCAAGCGTTCATTGTTGATAACGAGCAAAGCATCTACATGGTTGCTCATTTCTTCTACACCGTCGAGTGCCTGGTCAATCTTCTTATTCCCTTCGAAAAGGAACGGAATGGTCACAATACCGACGGTCAAGATGTCCATATCTTTGGCTGTCTTGGCAATGATTGGAGCTGCACCTGTTCCTGTACCTCCTCCCATACCAGCAGTGATAAAGGCCATACGACATCCGTCATTCAGCATTTCCTTCACATCTTCCAAGCTTTCTTGAGCGGCTGCTTTTGCTCTCTCAGGGCGATTCCCAGCTCCTAATCCTTCTTTACCTAGTTGAAGTTTGAAAGGGACCGGTGATTCCTCAAGAGCTTGGTTATCTGTATTGCAGACCACAAAAGTTACGTCATGAATACCTTCTTTATACATGTGGTTTACGGCGTTTCCTCCGCCGCCTCCCACACCAATTACTTTTATTATATGAAGTGCGTCTTTCGGAAAATCGAAAGGCATTGTTGTATCATCAGTCATAATGTTGCAGTTTTATGAATAATTTTTAGTCTTTCATCAAATCGTTGGATGCTTTAGTCATTTTTTCAATGAGCGAAGCAATAAACCCTTTTTTCATTGAAGAAACTTCTTCTTTAAGCTTTTCAATCTCCTCTCTCTTTTCTGGAATGTTCAATTTGCTTGCTTCCTCCAGCTTGAATAAGACTGAGCGATAATTCTTTTTCTCTTTAAGTTCTTTCGCCTCATTGATCAAAGATTCGCATTGTTCCAAACGTTTCTTTGCCCGTTCTTCTTCTTGTCGCTGCTGCTCAAGTCTTATGACTTTTACGCGTTCGGCTTCTTCATAAAGGCGTTTGGCTTCCTTTTCCAGGGATTTGATTTCTTCTTCTTTTGCTGGAATATTCAGTAAACGGGCATTTTTCAGAACTTCCAAGGCTTCAAGATAGCTACGGCCTAATATCATTTGAGAAGCTTGATTCAACAGCTCTTGACATTCTTGCTTTCGCTTTTCAGCCTGAATTTGAGCTTGAACTTGTACGGCTTGATCGTCTTTAAGTTTCTGTCCTGAATCCTGCATGAAATCCAATTGGACATCTTTCTCTGGTGTTGGTCGGCAGCAGTTTTCTTTTCCAGTTGCAAGTAACCCCAATAGGGTATTGAAGGCTCCGTTTTGTGGCAACTCAATGAGTCCTTCAACGGAAACTTCTGCCGTTTTGGCGATACGTATTTTATCGATCTTGGTAATGTTTGCTAAAGCTTTGTCTAAGTTGGGAAGGTTAGATGCACCACCGGTTAAGATGATACCTCCAAGCAACTTGTCGCTATAGTCGGAAACTTTGATTTGATTCCATACATTAGCCAAGATTTCATTGACGCGTGCTTCCACGATTTCTTCTAATTGACGAGCACGGATAGTAAACTTGTTGTTATCAAGATGATATTCCTTGTTTTGTTCGTTCTCGTCCTCAGAAGGAGCTGTATAAGCCGATGCGAAACGTAGTTTTAGTTGCTCGGCATCTTCCTCTTCAATCTGGAGACTGCAGATATCTTTAGTGATGTTGCTGCTTCCCAAAGGAATGACAGCGATATGACGCAACAGGTTATTCTTGTAGACAGTTACCGTAGTGGTATCTGCTCCAAAGTCAACCAATGCACATCCTGAACGCTTTTCATTTGTACTCAAGACGACATCGGCAGTAACTAATGGTGCCATTAAGTAATCAGCTATCTCATATCCGGTCTGCTTGAAACATTGAGTGATGTTTGATTTCAGCGTATTTCGAGCTATGATATTCAAGAAGTTGCCTTCAATGTTGTCTGCAGGAATACCTACCGGTTCAGTCAGCAAGTTGTTTCCTACTTTATATTCTTGTGGCTCTACAGCCAACAATTCTTGGTCAATAAGTGATATTTCACGATTGCTTTTCAGAATTGAGTCAATGAGAGCTTGGGAAATTTTTGTATCCTCATCAAGGTGTCTTGATTCTGAGTTTCGGATACTTCTAATAGATTGTCCTCCTATACCTACGTATACCTGTTTAATTGAGGCCTGCAGTTGGTCTTCCAGTTGTTTGATCACTGAAGTAAGACTTTGTGCGGTTTTGTCGAGGTTGTAGATTGCACCTTTCTTGATGCAGTCAGAAGAGTGTTCAGATGCATAAGCCAAAAGTTGGATGCTACCGTCTGCATTCTTCTTTCCGGCAATTCCTGTTATATTGGTTGAGCCTAATTCAATTGCTACTATAAAATCTGTTGCTGCCATATCTTGTTACTCTTTTTTCGTACATATAATTTGATTGCTGAACTCGATACTGATTCGGCTGTATTTGTTCCATCCTACGTGATTGAGTGCTTCGTGATAGAATTTTTGAAGTTTTTCAAACTTCTCTTCCATATTATCTAGATTTCCTATAAAGATAATATGATTTCCGGCACGAGGGACTAATTCAACTTCCCTTTTGGGAGTTATATTGATTTGTTGTACCTGGGAACGCCAAAAAGGATCATCGTATAGGAATTTACCCAATTTGAATAAGTTTTCTTGTGCGAATTTCTTGTCGATGTATCCGGTAGCGATGGCTACATGTACGGCTTTTCTACCCGCAGGCATAATCTTCCCTTCATTATCAATATAATAATTGTCGCCATTGCCACTCATTACGCGTATCAGCGGAATGCGTTGGTCTATGTCAATCCTGACCTTTCCTCCTGCTGTAAGATAACATTCGGCTTTACGCACGAAAGGGTGTTTGGAAACTTCATCTTCGAGTTGTCGGATATTGATTTCACTTTCAGCCTTTCCTGTCGGATGTATTCGTTTCTTCTTCAACAAGGATTGAACTTCCTCTTCACAAATGAATCTATAATTGCTACTGTCTGCTATGGTTAATTTCAGTTCTTTAGCAATCCATTTTTTCGGCTTGCTATTAATCACAGTTACTGCTACGGCAAAATAGGCAGCAGTAAGCAGTAACATACAACTTATGAAGATTCGTTTTATCATCTATTAGTTAATAATTCTGTGATTTGAGGAACAAAATTTTCTATATCTCCAGCACCAAGAGTAATCAGTACTTCTATTTGGGTTTCTTTTAATTTTTCAATAAGGTCTTCTTTCTTGCATAAGCTTTTGACCATGTCAGGACGCAAACAATCATAGATTAGTTTGCTTGATACATTTTCAATCGGTAATTCTCGTGCTGGATAAATGTCCAGTAGAATTACTTCATCCAATTGAGAAAGACTATCGGCAAATTCCTTGTAGAAATCACGGGTACGGGTGTACAAGTGGGGTTGGAAAACTGCTGTAATCTTTTTATGTGGATAGAGCTTACGGATGGAATTGACGCTTTGTTTGATTTCTGCAGGATGATGAGCGTAGTCACTTAAGAAAACGCAGTGTTCATTCTTGATTTTGAAATCGAAACGTCGGTCTATACCTTGGAAACTGGCCATACCTTCACGGATTTCATCTGCGTGTGCACCGCTGATTTGTGCCAGAGCCATGGCTGCAATTCCATTCTCTATATTGACATAAACGGGTACTCCCAATTTTATATTGTCAATGTTTCCGAATGGAGAAATATAGTCAAAGTAAATTTCACCATTTTCTATACGTATATTTTCAGCATGGAAATCACCTTCATCTGTTGAGTAAGTATATACAGTGACTCCTTCTGCTGTGTCTACCTTTAATTCTATACCTTTTTTCATAATAAGGAAACCGTCTGGACGAATCAGTGACGTATATTTCTGAAAGCTTTCCAGATAGGCTTCTCTTGTGCCGTAAATATCCAGATGGTCAGAATCCGTTGCAGTGATTACGGTTGCAAAAGGTGTTAACCAATGGAAGGAGCGGTCGAACTCATCGGCTTCTATTACAATGTATTCACTGTCTTCAGACAGTAAAAGGTTCGTTTTGTAATTTTTAGAAATTCCTCCTAAAAAGGCATTGCATTTTACATGCGACTGGTGAAGCAGATGGGCTGTCAAGGTTGAAGTAGTTGTCTTTCCATGAGTCCCTGCCACGCAAAGACCTTTTCCGTTTCGGGTGAGCATGCCTAAAACTTGGGCACGCTTATGAATTTCAAATTTCTTTTCTTTGAAAAATGACAATTCAGTATTGCTTGTCGGTATGGCAGGCGTATAAACTACCAATGTCGTTTCAGAATTCAGACATTCTTCTGGTATTAGTGAAACATTGTCTTCATAGTGAATCTGTACACCTTCTTCCATGAGCTTATGAGTGAGTTCACTAGGTGTACGGTCGTAGCCTGCCACCAATTTGCCTTTTGACAAAAAATAGCGAACCAATGCACTCATGCCGATACCACCGGCACCAATGAAATAGACAGCTTTCAACGTATTAACATTCATGTTCCTTTTTATATTTTTCTGCAAGAAGGCATACTTCATTCGCTATGACTTTAGCGGAATCTCTGAAGGCCAGTCTTGCGATGTGGTTACTTAATTCTTTTAATTTCTCTGGGTCTTGTACCGTTTGTATTGCTGTATCCAACAATTGATTTTCGGCATCAGCATCTTTGACATAAATAGCTGCGCCTTTGTTGACAAGAGCCAAAGCGTTCTTTGTTTGGTGATCTTCGGCTACGTTGGGTGATGGAACCAAAATAACCGGTTTCTCCAGCAGGCAGAATTCTGAAATTGAACCAGCTCCGGCACGGCTGACTACCAAGTCAGCAGCACTATAGGCTGCATTCATATCTGAAATGAAGTCGGTAGTGTGTACCATGGGAAGTTCTCCTGCTTGTTTTATACAGGCTTTTGCTTCCTCAAAGTAGAACTTGCCCGTCTGCCAGATAAATTGTACTCCAGAATCTTTTATTTTATTTAACCCATGCATCACGCAATTGTTCAAAGTACGGGCACCCAAACTTCCACCAACAATTAGTATGGTCTTTTTTGAAGGGTCCAATCCGAATGAACGAACTGCATCATCATGGCCTAATGTTTTTTCCAATAGGTTTTGTCGAACAGGATTTCCCGTCAGGATGATTTTTTCTTTCTTGAAAAATCGATCCATGCCATCATAAGCAACACATATCTTACAAGCTTTCTTGGCCAGTAACTTGTTGGTTACTCCAGCATAGGAATTTTGTTCTTGAAGTAGGGTAGGTATGCCGAATTTCTCCGCCATGTTTAATGTGGGACCACTTGCATAACCACCAACTCCTACTGCCGCGTGAGGCTTGAAATCTTTGATAATTTTTCTTGCTTTCAGTTGGCTGCGGAAAAGCTTAATGAGAACACTAATATTCTTCAGTAAATTTTTTCTATTGAATCCAGCAACAGGTAGTCCAATAATGGGATATCCTGCAGCAGGAACACGTTGCATTTCCATACGCCCTTCAGCTCCGACAAATAAAATGTCGGCATCTGGATGCATTTCTTTTATAGCATTGGCTATTGAAATAGCAGGGAAAATATGTCCTCCTGTTCCTCCTCCACTGATGATAATTCTTAAGTTCTTTCCCATATTAAGCGTTTTAAATGCAAAGTTATTAATAAAGTTGTGAAAACCTTGATATTAGATATAAATTATCTTTTTTTTCAAGACCCTGCTAATAATCCTTAGTTTTCAGTTTTTAGCTCAATGAAGATTCTTGCTCTTGTAAATTTTGATTTGTGTTTTGAGGCAGTTCAGTCGCAGCACTTTGTATCTCTTCTTGATGCCGTAGGGCTTCGTCTTCTTCTGCCTTCTTTTCAGCTTTCAATTTATTGACATGCTGGCTTGCACTTAATATCATTCCGATGTATGCACAGTTGACCAAAGTGGATGTACCTCCTTTACTGATGAGGGGAAGAGGCTGTCCTGTTACCGGCATAATACCTACGGCGACCAGCATATTGAACATGGCTTGGGTCACCAGTAGAATGCCGAATCCCATAACAAGGAAGGCGTAATAGGATTTATCACAATTTCGAGCTATTTTCCCTATTCGCATCAGAAGTATGATGTATAAGATAGCCACTCCAGCTCCTCCGACTAATCCCAGCTCTTCTATGATGATTGCATAAATAAAGTCAGAGAAAGCTTGTGAAAGGAAATCGCGCTGTATACTGTTTCCAGGTCCTTTCCCTATGATGTTGCTAGTAGCTATCGCAATGTTAGCGTGGGCTACCTGTGCATCGTTGTCTATGTCAAATTTGGCGGCAGGTATTTCTCCTGGATTGAAATGATCATTAAATCGATTTTTCCAAGTGGTCATACGATGCAGTCCAATGTTATCCCATGCTGTTTCTGGAACAGTCTGGATAATTATAAAGAATGAAGCGACGAAAGCTATTCCAGCGAACATTAATTTGCCGAGTTGCTTGTAGGGAACACGTCCAACAAACATCATCATAAAGACGCTGCAAGCCAGCAGAACGGCCGTGGAAAGGTTTTCTGTAACAATTAGTAAGCACGTTCCAGCAGTAATTCCAAGAATGATTTTGAACGCTCTTTTATTAGTCCCTTCTTCTTCTTGAAACTTGGAAAGAACGAAAGCTACAGAGATAACCGTAGCCATTTTTGCCAGTTCAGACGGTTGGAATTGGATAAACCCTAAGTCAATCCAGCGCTTTGCACCGTTCGTCAGGGCTCCCAATATGATGACTAGAAATAGCAGAATCCAAGATATAGGAAGTAAGACAATGAACGTTTTAAACCATTTACATGGAATATTATGAATGATAAGCACGACGAAAGTACCTATTAGCAGCAAGATTGTATGCATTGTAATAGGGTGCCAATAATCACCTGTTTTATAGCTTAGAGTGCTGGATGCACTGAAAACCTCAATGATAGAAATTAGACAAAGGCAAAGGAAAACGATCCAAATAACTTTGTCGCCTTTAAATAAATTCTTTAGCAAATCCATCGTCGCTCTTGATTCAAATTATAAGTTATTTACACATGCTTTAAACTTCTCACCTCTATCTTCGTAACTTTTGAAAAGATCGAAGCTAGCACAGCAAGGGCTGAGCAATACGGTTTCTCCTGGCTTAGCCATCTTTTGACCTGCCTTTACGGCGTCTTCCATGGTGTTGACATCAGCTATAGGAAGTCCAAATTCATCAAAGAAGGCATGCAGTTTTTTATTGTCTGCGCCCAAGAAAATTAATCCCGAACATTTTTCTTTTACCAGTCCGGCTATTTCATTGTAATCGTTTCCTTTATCCTTGCCTCCTAAGATAAGAACAGTGTTGGTCTTCATGCTTCCCAAAGCGTACCAGCAGGCATTGACGTTGGTTGCTTTTGAGTCGTTGATATAGACTACATCATTGAGTGTTCTGACTGTTTCTAATCGATGCTCTACTCCTTTGAAGTCGCTCAAGGCTTCACGTATGCATTCTTTGCGGATTCCGGCAATGTTGGCAGAAATACCGGCGGCCATTGAATTGAACAGGTTGTGGGTACCTGTCAATGCCAGCTCTTCCTGTTCCATATTAAAAGCAAAAGGTTCAGTGAAGTAAAGTTTGGTTTCTTTTACGAAAGCGGCCAATCCTTCTTCCTTTTTTTCTGCAAATGGATAATAGTGTCCGTGAATACCGTATTTATGAAGTTCTCTTTGGATGATTGGGTCGTCATTCCAAAATACAAAAGCATCATCTTCTGTCTGATTCTGGATGATGCGGAATTTTGCATCGACATAATTCTGCATCTTATATTCGTATCTGTCCAGATGATCGGGAGTGATGTTCATCAAAACGGCGATATTGGCATGGAACTGATACATATTGTCCAACTGGAAACTGCTCAGCTCAATTACATAATAATCAAAATTGCATTCTGCAACTTGAAAAGCCAAGCTTTGGCCAATATTGCCTGCCAATCCAACATTTAATCCTGCTTTTTTGAATATGTGGTAGATTAATGAAGTTGTAGTCGTTTTTCCGTTGCTGCCGGTGATACAAATCATTTTGGCATGAGTGTATCTGCCTGCAAATTCTATTTCAGAAATGATGGGTGTTCCCTGTGCTTTCAGCTTTAGAATAATGGGAGCATTGTTGGGTATGCCAGGGCTTTTGATTATTTCGTCCGCATTCAGAATGAGTTCTTCGGTATGTTTACCTTCTTCCCATTGAATGTTTTTCATATCCAACATATTTTTGTACTTGTTCTTTATCAAGGACATATCGGAAACGAAAGTGTCAAAACCTTGTTTCTTTGCCAGTACAGCAGCACCTGTGCCGCTTTCTCCGGCTCCTAAGATGACAATTCTCTTAGCCATGGTCTTCTTTTATCTAATCTTTAATGTTATAATCGTAATTGCTGCCAATAAAATAGTGATAATCCAAAATCTGACAGTAATCTTGGATTCATGATATACATTATTAGGTCTTGTTATCAGGTAAGAACAATTTGGATCAAGTTGTTCTAATGTGGTACGGAAATGATCATGAATAGGTGTACGTTTGAATACACGTTGCTTCTTTCCTTTCTTCTTTCCATGTTGGAAATATTTGACCTGAAGGATAACGGATAAATTTTCAATCAAGAAAATACCGCATAAGATAGGAATCAGTAATTCTTTATGAATTGCAATCGCAAAGACGGCAATGATACCGCCAATGGTTAAGCTACCCGTATCTCCCATAAATATCTGAGCTGGAAATGCATTGTACCAAAGAAAACCGATCAAGGCTCCGATAAAGGCACAAATATAAATTACTAATTCTTCACTGCCAGGTATGTACATGATATTTAAGTAGCTGGCATACTCTATGTGGCTGGAGACGTAAGCTAAAATACCAAGTGTAACCCCAATGATGGCAGAATTTCCAGCGGTCATACCATCCATGCCGTCATTTAAGTTCGCACCGTTGGATACGGCCGTTACGACGAATATGGTTATCAGTACAAATACAATCCAACCGGCTGTTTGTGCATTGTCGCCTAAAAAACTTACTAAGTCGGCATAGTCTAAGTTGTTGTTCTTGAAAAAAGGAATTGTCGTCTTGGTTGATTTCTCATCCATGCTTTTATGAATGACGTTGACGATTTCTCCTTTTTCTTGCACTTCAACATTTTCGCGAATCACAACATTGGGGCTAAGATAGAGTGTTAGTCCCACGATGAAGCCTAATCCCACTTGACCGATAATTTTGAATTTTCCATGAAGCCCTTCCTTGTCTTTCTTGAAGACTTTGATGTAGTCGTCCATGAATCCTAATGTTCCCAGCCATAAAGTGGTAATCAGCATTAAGATCATATAGACATTATGAAGCTTGCCCAATAGCAAGCAGGGTATCAGAATGGCTGTGATGATGATGACCCCACCCATGGTAGGTACTCCCACCTTTTTTACATTGAATGGATCGATGGATGCATCTCGTTGGGTTTCCGTAATCTGTCGTTTCTTTAACATTCGGATGAAGTATTCTCCGAAAATGGTAGAGATTAGCAGTGAGAGAATTACGGCCATTAAGGAACGGAACGATACGTAGCCGAACATTCGTGCTCCTGGAAAATCAAATTGTTCTAGATAATTGAATAAATAATATAACATTTTTAAATTCTTGCTTCTTTATTAGTCATCATTGTTCGGTTGAAAAAATTTCTTTTACAACCTCCTTGTCGTCAAAGTGGTGCTTTACTCCCTTTACATCTTGGTAATTTTCGTGTCCTTTACCTGCAATCAAAATCACATCATTAGGTTGTGCCAACATGCAAGCTGTGCGAATAGCTTCCTTGCGATCGACAATAGAAAGAACTTTGCGCATTTCTTCTTTGTTGAGGCCTGCCAACATATCATTGATAATATCTTGAGGTTCTTCAAATCGAGGATTGTCGGAAGTGATGATAACTTTGTCGCTCAATTTTACTGATTCTTGCGCCATGATTGGACGTTTGCCTTTGTCTCGGTTTCCACCGGCACCTACTACTGTAATCACATGTCCCTTTCCATTCTGTACTTCTTGGATCGTATTCAATACATTGACCAATGCATCTGGCGTATGTGCATAATCAACGATGGCGGTGTATCCTTTCGGTGAACGAATGGCATCGAATCGTCCGCACACAGGTTTTAATGTACTCATAATCAAAAGCACATCTTCAGGATTTTTCCCTAACATGCAAGCTGTTCCATAAACAGCTAATAAGTTGGAAGCATTGAATCTTCCGATGAACTGTACGTTGACTTCTCGGTTGTTAATATCCAAAAGCATTCCCTCGAATCCATCTTCCAATACTTTACCTTTGAAGTCGCTCAGCGTACGGAGTGAATAAGATACGACTTTGGCTTTTGTGTTCTGCACCATTACCTTTCCGTTTTTGTCATCCAAGTTGGTGAGGGCAAAAGCTGTCTTGGGCAAAGAATCAAAGAAAGCTTTCTTGGCTTTCAAATAGTTCTCTACGGTTTTATGATAATCAAGATGGTCACGAGTCAAGTTTGTGAAAATTCCTCCTGCAAAAATAAGTCCGTTGATGCGCTTTTGTGCTACAGCGTGTGAGCTTACCTCCATAAAGGCATATTTACATCCTTCATCGGCCATCTTGGCTAATAAGGCATTTAATGTGATAGGATCAGGAGTCGTATGGTCTGTTGGAATAGCTTCTCCATCAATATAATTGCATACCGTTGAAATCAATCCAACCTTATAGCCAAATTTACGGAACATCTTATATAATAAGGTGGCGATAGTCGTTTTTCCATTGGTTCCTGTTACACCAATCAAGTCAAGTTTCTTGGTTGGATTACCATAAAAGGTAGTAGCAAGTTTACCAATAGAGTCTTCTGTATCCTTAACTGTTACATAAGTCACTGTATCTAACAAACTTTCAGGTAATTGCTCGCATACTACAGCGGTAGCACCATTCTCAATTGCTTTCGCTATATAAGAATGTCCATCGGTTTGAGTACCTTTGACAGCTACGAATAAGTATCCGGTTGATACTTTTCGTGAATCCATCTCAATTCCAGAAATCTCTATGTCGTCATTTCCGAGTATACTACCTGGAAGGACAGCTTTTAGTATCTCTTTTAGTCTCATGTCTTTCTAATTTCTTAGTGTCAATGTTATGGTTTGTCCTTTATGTATAACAGAGCCTGCTGGAATGCTTTGTTTGGATACGCTTCCCATACCAGAGAGACGGACTCTCAATCCACTTTCTTCTAGTAAGAATACGGCATCTTTAGCTCCCATTCCTCTTACATTCGGGACTAAACGTTTATTTATCTTATTCTCTTTTAATTCAGCAGAATTAACGGTGTTGTTTACTTTTCCCCATAAAGGCTTTTCTTCAAAGTTCATGGTTGAACTGTTGTTTTGTATATCCAGAGCTTCCAGTACGTAAGCGGCTTCTTTCAAACAGCCATTTTTGACATCTGGAGTCAGGATGGCTGTAGAGTCTCTCGCTTCGTCCAAATTGACCACCAGATTTTTAGCATAGATACGTTCAGCTATTTTACTGAAAACGCTACCTGCTTGTAAACCTCCTGAAGGAATACCTTTAGGTGCTTGGATTGCTACGTAGCAACTGTATTTTGGTGCTTCAGATGGGAAATATCCACAGAAACTAACAAGGTGTTTCGTCCTTCCGGATTTATAACCGGCTTTACCTTGAGAGATTTGGGCTGTACCTGTTTTCCCTGAAACGCTGAATTGCTTACTTCCTGCAGCTTTTGCCAATCCATGGGAAACTACTCGTTGCAAGATGGTTTGTATTTGTTTGATGGTCGTTTCTGAGCAAATGGCAGGATTCACCACTTCAGTAGGGATTTCTTCGATAACTTCACCGTCTTTTACGATTGCTTTTACAAACTTAGGTTTGACCATCTTTCCGTTATTGGCAATGGCATTGTAAAAGTTCAACAGATAAATAGGAGGAATCATCGTTTCATAACCGATGCTCATCCATGGCAAGCTCGTTTTTGAGAAGTAACGTTCTTTCGGACCTAAGATAACGGGACTTGCTTCTCCAACGAATCCCAGGTGGAGAGGGGTGTCGATATCCATTCGCTTCAATGCATTAATGAAGCGCTGCGGGTCATCTCCATAAAATTTGTCGATGATGGAAGATACGCCCACATTGGATGAAACTTCCAAGATACGAGTGACATCGATTTTTCCATATCCTCCTTTGTACCAGTTCCAGTCTTTCATCTTGCTGCCGTGCATATTCACCACACCTTTTTGAGTGTCTACTACATAGTCGGGGGTAATGTATTTATCCTCCAAAGCCACCATGATAGAAGCTGTCTTGAACGTAGAACCAGGCTCCATCAAGTTGCTGACGGCGAGGTTACGCATCTCATAATACTTCCCATCGCTGGCACGAGTCATGTTTACATTCGCTTTTACTTCTCCTGTTTGTACCTCCATGACAATAGCGACACCGGCTTCTGCTTCGAGATTGACCAACTGGTCGACCAATGCTTTTTCAGCGATGTCTTGCATGTCTACATTGATGGTCGTAATGATGTCAGCTCCATCTTCTGCAGGCTTATCAACAATGTTCAGGTATTTATTCATCACCTTTCGGCGGTGTGTGATACCATCTTTCCCTTTCAGAATTGAATCGTAAGTAAGTTCCAACCCATTTTTTGCTCCCAAAGCCATATCGGGGTACATGTCTCCCAACGTACGCATAGCAAGTGAGCCAAAAGGCTTTTTGCGTTGGTTGAAAGCTAACTCGTGGAATCCTCCCTTGTATTTGCTCAAGCGGAAGACTGGGAGTTTTTTTACTTCTTTATATTCGATATAGGAGATTCTTTTAGGATAGAGCTGGTAATTTCTGCTCTTCTTCTTTCTACCGGCCAGAATTGTACGGCGGAACTCATTGGCACTACGGTCTGGGAATATTTGATGTAAACCATTGCATATTTCACTCAAGTGGTTCATTAACATCGTGTCTTTCTTGATCCCTCCCGCTTTGAAATCCATGTAGATTTTGTATTCGGGCAGACTGCTTGCCATAAGTTTTCCATCAGATGAAATGATATTTCCTCGGTTGGGATGGACAATAACATTCTCCTTGACGAAGCGGTCGGCCACGTCTTTCCAGTATTGTCTTTCAGCAAACATGATGATGGTTGCTTTTATGATGACCAAGAAGGCCAATAAAGCCATAATCAACACGATGAATGTATAGCGGAGGGTAATATTTTTATGTCCTTGTATCATGTCCAATGTTACTCTTTAATCAGAAAAGGAGGGGTAGCAGCAGTCTTGAGTGGGGTACCCTTGTCTGATATATATTTTTCAATTCTTGACTGGCGGCTTTTTTCTGTTAATTCGGAAGAAATGGTCAGTGCATCATATTTTATATCCGTCAATTCCTTTTTCAAACGGTCTATATCTATAAGTTCTTGTTGGCTTGCATAGCGATTGCTTACATATAGAAAACAAAGAAATACAATCAAAATGATTAAGTTAGCCTGTCTTCTAAAGAAAGCGTGAGCGAGTATGTCTCCTCCAAGAATGCTCTTGAGTGTGATAGTCGTATCTTTTTCTTGATTCTTATCTCGTTCTTCCATTGTTTTGTTTATTTTTTTTCAGCAATTCTTAATTTCGCACTTCTGGAACGTGGATTGGCATTGATTTCTTCATCTGAAGGAATAATGACTTTATTATTGACCAGACGGAATGGTGACTGAACGTTCCCGAAAAAGTCCTTTTCGGCTTTTCCTTCTACATTTCCTGTTTTCATGATGTTTTTTACCATGCGGTCCTCCAAAGAGTGATAAGTGATGACAACCAGACGACCTCCAGGTTTCAGAGCATCAGCAGCGGCATACAGCATTTCCTTTAAGGCTTCCATTTCTTGGTTGACCTCAATGCGAAGTGCTTGAAAGACCTTTGCCAGTTCTTTCTTTTCACGTTCTCTACCATAAAGAGGTTTGACTACTTCCAGAAAATCACTGATGGTAACAAATTGCTTGCGGGCACGTGCCTTTACCAAGACAGACGCCAGTTTGCGACTGTTCTTCAGTTCGCCATACAAATAAAATAAATCAGCTAATTTCTCTTCATCGTAATTATTGACAATGTCGGCAGCAGTCATGCCAGAACGTTTGTTCATACGCATGTCTAAATTACCATCAAAACGAAATGAGAATCCACGTTCAGAATCATCAAAGTGATGGGAAGAAACTCCTAAGTCGGCAAGTAGAGCGTCAATCTTCTCAGCGTTATAATAGCGGAGAAAATTATGTAAATACCGGAAATTGCTTCTGACAAAAGTGAAACGGGAATCATTGACGATATTTTGTTCAGCATCCTCATCTTGATCAAAGCTCAGCAAACGGCTATCATCGCTCATTTGTCTAAGAATTTCTTTTGAATGACCACCTCCTCCGAATGTGACATCTACGAAAATGCCATTGGGCTGTAAGTTCATTCCTTCGATACTTTCATGTAGTAAAACGGGAATATGGTAGGTTGGTTCAGCTTCGTTCATGAGTCTATTTTTTATATATTTACCTTATTATATGAATTGAACCGTAAAATTAGACAATTCTATACAAATGCGGACCTAAAAAAAGGAAAAACTTTTCAAAAGTTATCAACAGGGTGAGGCTGGTGGTGGATATGGATTCTGTGATTCGGTGATGAATGAAGGTCTTTTACCGAAGAAAAGTCCCTTTTTTTGTAAATTTCTATGATTTTTGTGTATTTTTCCGTTATAATTGAATGCCATTAGAAAAGATGAGTTATTTTTGCAAGTGAAAGAAAATTATTAATATGGCAAATGATTCTATTTTTTTGATTGATTTGGATAAAATCATTCATGAAAAGGCTGGATCCAAAGCGAAATATATCCCTAAATTCCTGATTTCTTATCTCAAACATGTGATTCATCAAGATGAGATCAATCGTTTTTTAGCGAGTGTTTCAGATAAGACCGGGGTCGATTTTTTGGATGAATGCATGAAATATCTGGATGTGACTTTGGATGTTCATGGCATAGAAAATCTTCCGTCTGACGGATTGTGCACTTTTGTGTCGAATCATCCTTTAGGTGGACAAGATGGAGTATCTTTGGGATATGTTTTAGGAAAACATTACGACGGTAAAATAAAGTATCTTGTAAATGATTTGCTGATGAATTTGCATGGGCTGGCTCCGTTATGTATTCCTATCAATAAAACGGGTGCACAGTCACGTGATTTTCCGCGTATGGTTGAAGCTGGATTCAGTTCCGATAATCATATCATCATGTTTCCCGCGGGATTATGTTCTCGCAGAATCAATGGGAAAATCAGAGACTTGCAGTGGAAGAAAACTTTCATTACGAAAAGTGTAGAGACTCATCGTGATGTAGTTCCTATTCATTTTGAGGGAAGAAATTCCGGCTTCTTTTACGGCTTGGCAAATTTGTGTAAATTCTTAGGTGTTAAGTTCAATATTGCTATGTTGTTTTTGCCGGATGAGATGTATAAGAATTGTCATAAGACATTTAAAGTAACCATTGGTAAACCAATTCCTTGGCAGACATTTGATAAATCGAAGACACCGAATGAATGGGCCGCTTATGTACGTGATTTGGTGTATAAACTTTGATAAGACGAAAAAATAGATTTATGGAAGATATTATTGCTCCGATAGATAAGGAATTATTGAAATCGGAATTGACAGAAGATAAACGCTTGCGATTTACGAATAAGAGTAATAATGAAATTTATATCATTACTTGGAAAAACGCTCCTAATGTGCTGAAAGAAATCGGCCGCTTGCGTGAAATCGCTTTTAGAGCTGCTGGCGGAGGAACTGGCAAGGCTCTGGATTTGGATGAGTACGACTTGATGGAAAATCCATACAAACAGCTAATTGTTTGGAATCCAGATGCGGAAGAAATTTTAGGGGGATATCGTTATATTTTGGGAGATGAAGTTGAATTTGATGAGAATGGACAGCCGATTCTGGCGACTGCTCACATGTTTGACTTCTCTGAAAAGTTCTTGAAGGAGTATCTTCCTACTACCATTGAATTGGGCCGTTCGTTCGTTACTTTGGAGTATCAGTCTACACGTGCTGGCTCTAAAGGGTTGTTCGCTTTAGATAACTTGTGGGACGGTTTGGGCGCTTTGACTGTAGTGAAACCAAACGTGAAGTATTTCTTTGGGAAAATGACCATGTATCCTAGCTACAACCGATTCGGTCGCGATATGATTCTGCATTTCTTGAACAAACATTTCCCAGACAAGGATAATTTGATAGTACCTGTACATCCGTTGGAAATAGAGGCTGATCCTACTCAGTTGGACCAGTTGTTCTGTTATGATTCATTTAAGGATAACTATAAGATTCTTAATACGGAAGTTCGTAAATTGGGCTTGAACATTCCGCCGTTGGTAAATGCTTATATGAGCTTATCTCCAACTATGCGAATGTTTGGAACTGCAATTAATGATGAATTTGGAGATGTCGAAGAAACAGGAATTTTGATTGCTGTAGATGAAATCTTGGAAGAAAAGCGTATTCGTCACATTGAATCTTATATAAAGGAACATCCTGAGGCTTTGGTTTTGACATCTGGAGCTAATTCGGTGATTTCTTGATAAGAGCTTTGCGAAAATAGCTGGTCACGATATAAAAAGGGCTCTTTATAGATTGTTCAGGAAAATCATTTCATCAGCCGATCATTCTGGCCCCATCCTAAAGTGCTGGAAGGCTGTTTCCATTAATCTTCCGATAAAGGTCGAGGGCATAAACGTCGGTCATTCCTGATATGTAATCTAAAACGGCTTGTATCTTTCCGTATAAAGACGAAGCTTGTGTATCGTATTGGCTTGAAACACGGTTGATCAATAATTGGGAGTAGGCTTTGTCAGGGAACCGTACAGCCTCTATCATCAAATCGATCAATGTGGTGATGACTTTGTAGCCGGCCAATTCGATGTCCACTACATCCTTGGAATTGTAGATCCTGCTGAAAGCTGTGGCGGAGCATGCCTTATAAGCTTCTTTAATGCGAGGCTGCATGTTCCAGATAAGTGTTCCTTCAAATTTTCCCGCAAGAATCTCGTCTTCTTTTTCTAAGAATACTCTTGTGCATTCTTTTACTAACACTCCGATAGCTGAAGAGCGTAAATAGGCAATGAGTTCATTGGTGTCTGTTACGATGGATGCAATTTCCCTCATCTTGGTTTTTCGCTCCTCGGTAAAGAAACGATTGTAGAGTGCAATTGTTTCTTCAGTAGTGAGTATTTTTAATTTGTGTGCGTCCTCAATATCCATCATCTGGTAGCAAATGTCGTCGGCTGCTTCAACCAAGTATACCAGAGGATGTCGTGCAAAACGTAGGGGCTCCTTTTCTTTGCTGAGTTGTAGAATTCCTAGTTCTTGAGCGATGTTTTGATAATCAGCTTCCTCCGATAGGAAGAATCCGAATTTCTGCTTTTCACCTGCCAAAGAAGATGAAAATGGATATTTCACGATGGAGGCAAGTGTAGAATAGGTCATTACAAATCCTCCTCTTCTTCTTCCTTTGAATTGGTGTGTGAGTAGGCGGAAAGCATTTGCATTTCCTTCAAAATGAATAAGATCCTGCCATTCTCGTTCGGAGAGCATGGGTCTCAGCTCTTGTCCTTTCCCCTCTGAAAAATAGGTGCCGATGGCTTTTTCTCCAGAATGGCCGAAAGGAGGGTTGCCCATATCGTGAGCGAGACAAGCTGCGGCTACGATGGAACCGATTTCGGAGAGGTGAGTTTCTTGAAGTTCCGGATTCTTAGAAAGTAAGGCCTTGGAAACCTCATTACCTAGTGAACGTCCCACACAGGATACTTCCAAGCTGTGGGTCAATCGGTTGTGGACGAAAACACTTCCTGGAAGTGGAAATACTTGAGTCTTGTTTTGCAGGCGGCGGAAAGGTGCGGAGAAAATCAAGCGGTCGTAATCCCGTTGGAACTCGCTTCGGTCGTCTTTTTTAAGGTAATGTAGTTCCTCTAAGCCAAAGCGTTTATTTGATATCAATTGTTTCCAGTTCATAGGCTATATGCTTATAGTTCAATACAAAAGTATAAAAGATTCCTATAAAAAATGGTAAATTAACGGCTAAATCACATGAAATGTGTAAATTCGCAGTTTGGAATTAATTGTATTAAATGAATCATGAAAGTACAGATTATAAATAACTCAAAACATCCTCTTCCTCAGTATGCAACTCCTCTTTCTGCAGGGATGGATCTTCGTGCGAATCTGGATGCTCCAGTCGTTTTAAAGCCCTTGGAACGTTGCTTGATTCCTACGGGATTGTCCATCGCTCTTCCTGAGGGGTACGAAGCCCAAGTACGTCCACGTAGTGGTCTTGCTTTGAAGAAAGGAATTACCGTATTAAATAGTCCGGGTACCATTGACGCTGACTACCGTGGCGAAATCCGTGTCATCTTAGTGAATCTTTCGGCTGAAGAATTTGTGATTGAAGACGGAGAACGCATTGCCCAGATGGTTGTTGCTCGCCATGAGCAGGCCGAATGGCAAGAAGTGGAGGTGTTGGATGAAACAGAACGCGGTACCGGTGGTTTTGGGCATACAGGTACTTTGTAAAAAGCTTGGCTTATGAGATATTTGATATCATTGATAACGATAGGTCTTTCCATTTTTTTCTTGTCGTGTGGTACGTCGAAAAAACAGGCCTCATTAGCAGTCCCAGCTCGTACTGTTCAGGAAGAAAAAGATCCGCTGACTTACGAACAGCGACGCAAATTCGATTACTTTTTCTTGGAAGCTGTACGCAAGAAGCAGAAAGGTGATTATGACGCAGCTTTTGAGTTGTATTCACATTGCTTGGATATTTATCCCGAATCGGCGGCGGCACTTTATGAACTTTCCCAATTTTATTTGTTTTTGGGACAGGAAGAAAAAAGTGAAAAGGCTTTGAAGAAGGCTGTTCGTTCAGATGAAAAGAATTTTTGGTATAAGCAGACATTAGCCGCTTATTACCAGAGCAAACGGGATTGGCCGAAAGCAATTGCCGTTTATGAGGATATGGCTACTTTGTTCCCTTCTCGCCTGGAACCCCTCTTGTCACTGTCTTCGTTGTACGCCATGACGAAGAGTTATGAAAAGGTGGTGAGTACTTTGGACCGTGTGGAACTGTTGGATGGTAAGTCCGAACAGATTAGTATGGAAAAGTTCCGTATGTATCTGGCTTTGAACAATCAGGAACAGGCTTTCACTGAAATAAAAAGTCTGGTTGATGAATATCCTTATGAAATGCGTTATCGTACGTTGTTAGGCAACTTGTATCTAACGAATAATCATCCGGATGAGGCGTATTCCACGTATCGAAAGATATTGGATGAAACACCTGATTACGCTCCAGCATTGCTGGCGATGACGAATTATTATCAAAAGATAGGTAATGACAGTTTGTATCGTCAGTCTTTGGATTCAGTCTTGTTGAATGACAACGTTGAGACAGATACGAAGATGGAAATAATGCGCCAGCTTATTGTGCAGGATGAGCAAAGCTCCAAGAAGGACAGCACGCAAATCATCGCTTTGTTCAATGAAATAATGAAGTGCCCACAACCCAATGCGGATCTTCCGATGCTTTATGCCCAGTATCTTTATTCAAAGAAAATGGAAAAAGAATCTGTTCCTGTTTTGAATAAGGTCTTGGATTTGGACCCGGAAAATAAGCCGGCTCGCTTGTTGCTGCTTGGGTATGCACTGCAGGAGAATGATACAGATGAAGTAATTCGTGTAGCTACTCCTGCCATGCAGTATAGTCCGGACGTTTTGGAAATCTATTATTATCTGGGAATGGCTTATTATCAAAAAAAAGAAGAATCCAAGGCTTTGGAGGTATTTAGAAAGGGAGAAAAGCAGATAACAGATAAGATGGAGAAACCTATGGTCTCTGATTATTATGCTATTATGGGTGATTTGTGTCATTCTTTGCAAAAGAAATCAGAAGCGTATGCTGCTTACGATTCGTCGCTGGTATATAATCCGAACAACATCAATACCCTAAATAACTACGCTTATTTCTTGTCGGTAGAACGCAGGGATTTGGATAAGGCGGAGGAAATGAGTTACCGTACGGTGAAGGCAGAGCCAGAGAATGCAACGTATTTGGACACCTATTCTTGGATTCTCTTTGAAAAAGGAAAATACACCGAGGCATGTATCTACATTGAACAAGCCCTGCAAAACGGAGGGGACAGCAGTCAGGTGATTCTTGAACACTGTGGCGACATTTATTATAAATTAGGTAATAAGGCAAAAGCGGTAGAATTCTGGAAAAAGGCCGATGCACAAGGAAGTGAGTCTGAGGATAACAGTGCTCCTCGTACTGAAGCGGAAATCAAACGATTGAAACAGAAAATAGCGTTACAAAAATATATCTCCGAATGATAAAGAAAATAAATTATAGCTTGCTCGTGGTGCTGGTTGTCCTTTTGGCAGCTTCTTGTTCATCGTCAAAGCAAGCAAGTAAGGCACCGATGGTTGGAAATCTGACAGGTACCGAATATTTGGAAAAATTCCTTACTTCTGCTCCTCAATGGAGTAGTCTTTCTTCAAAAGCTTCTTTCGATTTGGGATTGGGCGGGAAAGGAAACATGCATGTAAGCGGGACTTTTCGCATTCGTCGTGGTGAAGTGGTGCAATTCTCTATTGCCCCCGTGTTGGGAATTGAAGTGGCTCGTATGGAATTAACTCCTAAAGGAATGTTGCTGGTCGATCGGATCAACAAGCGATATGTTCGAGCTTCTTTTAAAGAAGTCAGCGAATTGTTGCACATGGATGTGAATTTTCATATCTTGCAGTCCTTGTTCCTGAACGAGGTGTTTTTGTCTAATAAGACTGAATTGGGTCGAGATGATCTGTCTTCTTTCGGCTTGTCGATGCAGGGAAATCAGGTCGCTATTCAGCCTAAAGGTATGAAAAGAATCCATTGTCAGTTCCTTACTTCAGCCGAACAAGGTCTGTTGGAACATACCTTGTTGACACTCCAAGGAACGAAATATCGTTTGAATTGGGATTATACGGATTTTACTGACTTGCGTGGACGTTTATTCCCTAAGAAAACGAATGTCAGTTTGCATGGAATGAGTAAGCCTTACTATTTGAATTTGAAACTGTCTCGCCTTTCTCTTGATGGGAAATGGGATAGTTATACAGAATTGTCGGCTCGCTATGAAAAAATAGAACTTAAAGAACTGCTTAAAGTCTTGCTGAAATTATGAGATATTTGTTGGCAATTTGGTTGATAGGAATGTGTGTGTGTTCTTCAATGGCACAGAGTACACCCAAAATTCGTAGATTGGAGAAAGAACGTAGTGAACTTCGCCGCCAAATCGACGAATCAGAAACTTTATTGCAAACTACTCAGAAAGGGGTTAAGAGCCAACTTGAAAATCTGGCTCTTTTGTCTAATCAGATAAGCGAACGTAAAAAGTATCTTCTTACCATAGAACGTGATGTTTCATCCATTCAACAAGAGATTCGTAGATTGGAAGTTGAACTTACTGGATTGAAGCAGAATTTGGAGGCACGTAAGAAACGTTACGAACATTCAATGAAGTACATGTCGACGCGTTTGAGTATTCAAGAGAAACTGATGTTTGTCTTTTCTGCTGAAAATCTGAATCAGATGTATCGTCGTATGCGCTATGTGCAGGAATATGCTGGATTCCAGCGCTTGCAGGGTGCACAGATTCTGAAACGGCAGCAGGAAGTAGAAGGAAAACGGAAGACTTTGCATCAGTCTAAAGAAGCGAAAGAAAAGCTGTTGGCACATGGAAAAAGAGAAAAGGCAGAACTTGAAGGTAAAGAAAAGCAGAAGCAGGAACTGTTGGGAAAATTGAAGAAGCAGCAGCAAGACATTCAGAAAGAGCTGAAACGTCAGAAACGGGATGCAGATGCTTTGAATGCAAAGATTGACCAATTGATCGCTTATGAAATAGAACAGGCAAGGAAGCGTGCTGAGGCTGAGAAAAAACGTCAGGAAGCTCTTCGCAAGCGTCAGAACTTGGAGCGTGCTAAAAAGCAGGCAGTTCAAAGAGAACAGGCCGAAGGCAAGTCGGTAGATAAAGCACCCCAGCATAGACCTGTTAAAGCCCAAGAAGTGTATCATACAGATTCAAGCGACCGAAAATTATCTGGAACTTTCGAAAAGAATAAGGGTAGGTTGCCTATTCCTGTAACAGGAACTTATGCTGTTATCGGACATTACGGACAGTATCAGGTAAGTGGCTTGCGCCATGTTCGTTTGGATAATAAAGGAATTGATATAAAAGCACGTGAAGGAGCGATGGCTCGTGCTATTTTTGATGGTGAGGTTTCTGCTATCTTTAAATACAATGGCTTGAGTAATGTTTTAGTTCGTCACGGAAGCTATATATCTGTGTATTGTAATCTGTCATCAGTATTAGTTAGAAAAGGCAGCCAGTTGAAGACACGTGATGTGATTGGACAAGTACATACGGATTCTGATGGGAATACAGTCTTGCACTTCCAATTACGAAAAGAAACAGTGAAATTGAATCCGGAATTGTGGATTCATCGTTGATATTTTGTCTCATAAAAACGAAAGCTCCCTCTGAAATTTGATGGATTTCAGAGGGAGCTTTTCTATATTTTTTATTCTTAGATAGCCAATCCGTCTAATAATTTGATGTAAAAGTCAATTGCTTCTTCAATCTCGTTGAGCATAATAAATTCATCGGCAGTGTGCGAACGCGATGATTTGCCTGGACCTATCTTCAATGAAGGGAAAGGCATTAATGACTGGTCCGATAAGGTCGGAGAGCCGAAAGGCTTTTTCCCTAATGAAATGGCACGTTGTACTATGGGATGGTCTGCAGGAATGCATGATGAATTCAAGCGGAAAGAACGTGCTTTGGCCTCACAACTAATATGTTTCTTTATCTCCTCAAACAATTCTTCGTTTGAATAACATTCGTTGGTACGGATGTCAACAACTGCACTGCATGTTTCTGGTACAATGTTGTGTTGTATGCCTGCATTGATTTGTGTGACAGTCATCTTTACAGGGCCCAACAGGTCAGATTCTTTAGGGAAGTGGTAAGTGCGGAACCATTCGATATCAGGCAACATCTTGTAAATAGCATTTTCGCCTTCATTTCTTGCTGCATGTCCTGAACGTCCGTAAGCAGTCAAATCCAATACGACCAATCCTTTCTCTGCAATAGCCGGCTGCATTTCTGTAGGCTCTCCCACCACTCCTAATGTAATAGGAGGTAACTGTTTGAGGACACTCTCTAAGCCGTTTTTTCCGGAAATTTCTTCTTCGCAGGAAGCTAAAAAGATTGAGTTGTATTTCTGTTCGGTGGCACTTAAATAGCGATAGACTTGGAATAAAGATACTACACTTGCTCCTGCGTCGTTACTTCCTAATCCATAGAGCTTTCCATTTTCCTGCTTCGGAGTGTATGGATGTCTGCGCCATCCATTGACAGGCTTTACGGTGTCAATGTGTGAATTCAATAAAATGGTGGGCTTTGAAGTGTCAAACATTGGACTGATGCACCATACGTTATTGCCTGAACGCCCCGTCATGATACCTGATTCTTCAATATAATTCTGTAAGAAATCTGCTGCCGCATCTTCTTCGCGACTAATTGAAGGTATTCCTATCAGTGCTTGAAGTAAAGTAAGAGCTTCTGATGTATAATAATTTATATCTATCATAATGTCTACGTTTTAGACACAAATATAAGATTTATTTTCTGTAAGCGCTTTATTTAGTCTGTATTTTTTATTTTGTAGCTGTATGAGGTGGTTGGGCTTGTTTAGGGAAAACTCGTTTCCCAAAACTGAATAGATGAATGATTTTCAATTATAGATAAGGTATTCGCTGCTTGTCTTTTCTTTGTCTTTGACGATGCCCTTTGATTTTTAAAAAGTTGAGAAATAAACGTATTGATTTTTAAATACTTGGTATGTATTGATTTATAGTATATTAGGAATATAGAATATACTAAATAGTTCTTTTTACAACTAAATAGTTCTTGTTTAGAGATTAAATCATCTTTAACTGCCTGTTATTCCAAATTAAACTTTATCTTTGCAGTATTATATTAAACTACTTATTTAATTATGAGTCAATCTTATTTGTCAGACCTCGTTTTTCGTCAGGCCAAGAAGTATGGTGATCGAGTAGCGTTGAAGTATCGTGATTATTCGAAATCGGCTTGGATTCCTGTGTCGTTTAACAAGTTTGCTGATACTGTACGGCGTGCAGCTCGTGCTTTTGTAGCATCGGGTATCCGCGTACAAGAAAATGTGGGTACTTTCTCCCAGAATATGCCTGAATGCTTATATGTAGACTTTGCATCTTTCGCCACTCGTGTGGTTACGATTCCTCTTTATGCTACAAGCTCTGAATCACAGGTGCATTATATCTTGCAGGATGCGGAAATTCGATATCTCTTTGTCGGGGAACAGTATCAATATGATGTAGCTTGGAGAGTTCAGCAGATTTGTTCTTCTTTAAAGCAAATTGTAATCTTCGATAAGAGCGTAAAGCGTGCCAAAGGAGATAACCAGTCCGTTTATTTTGATGAATTCATTAAGTTAGGTGATGATTTGAAGTATCAGGAGGAAGTGGAAACTCGTACCAAGGCTTCCAACACGGATGATATCGCTAATATCTTGTATACTTCTGGTACTACAGGTGATTCAAAGGGCGTTATGCTGCATCACTCTTGTTTCAATGCGGCTATCAGTGCACATGATACCATGCTGACCAATGTTACGGATTCAGACGTGGTTATGAATTTCCTTCCTTATACTCATATTTTTGAAAGAGCGTGGACCTATTATTGTATTCATAAAGGCTGTACTTTGTGTGTCAATTTGCATCCTCAGGATATTCAGAAGACGATTAAAGAAGTTCGTCCGACAGCGATGTGCAGCGTTCCTCGTTTCTGGGAAAAGGTGTACAATGGAGTCATGGAGAAAATCAATCAATCTACCGGTGTAAAGAAGCAGATGATGTGTTCTGCTCTGGAAATTGGTAGAAAACACAATATTGATTATTTGATGAACGGCAAGAAGCCTCCTATGTGGTTGCACTTGAAATATAAGTTCTGTGAAAACACGATTTTCAGCGTCTTGAAGAAAACTATCGGTATTGAAAACGGACGATTCTTCCCGACGGCGGGTGCTGCTATTCCTGTTAAGGTTGAAGAATTCGTTCATTCTGTAGGAGTCAATATGGTGGCTGGCTATGGATTGACGGAAACCACTGCAACTGTTTCTTTTGCCATGTATGACAATTTCCGCTTGGGTTGTGTCGGTGACTTGCTTCCTGGATTGGAGATGAAGTTTGGTGAAGACAATGAAATCTTGCTTCGAGGAGCGACGGTTACTCGTGGATATTATAAGAAAGAAGCGATTACCAAGCAGGCATTTACAGAAGATGGTTGGTTCCATACAGGAGATGCTGGTTATTTGAAGGATGGTCGATTGTACTTGACGGATCGAATCAAGGATTTGTTTAAGACATCGAATGGTAAATACATCGCTCCGCAGGCTATAGAAACGAAGTTGGTAGTAGATCGTTACATTGACCAGATTTCCATCATTGCTGACCGACGCAAATTCGTTTCTGCCTTGATTGTTCCTGAATATGAACAGGTAAAGAATTATGCAGATGCACATGGTGTTCAATATGCTTCAATAGAAGAACTTTTGAAAAAACCGGAAATAATCGAATTGTTCCGTACGCGTATTGATACGCTTCAGCAGCAATTCGCTCATTATGAGCAAGTAAAACGATTTACACTGCTTCCTCATCCGTTCTCAATGGAACGTGGTGAATTGACGAATACCTTGAAGGTGAAACGTTCGGTATTGCTGAAAAATTATGCTGCAGAAATAGATAAGATGTACGAAGACTAATTTATTCCATCAGCTAACTTGCGGGTAAGGATTCGCAAGCGGCTGAAAGCACTTGAAAGTGAAATTAGTCGGCAGGATTTTGAATCCTATATAATAAGATGGCCTCTATAATTTATTGAGTTATGGGGGCCATCTTTATTTATTAGAATGAATTTGAAAAACAAAATAACTAGATTTACAATTAGTTATTAAAGATTATAGGGTACATTTCATGATTTTTGGCTAATTTTGTACACTAAAACGAATTTAATTTCACAAGATGATTACAATAGAACAACTCAAAGACGTAAAAGAACGTGTAGAAGCACTTTATCGTTACTTGGACATTGAAAACAAGAAAGTCCAGGTAGAGGAGGAACAGCTTCGTACTCAAGCTCCAGGTTTCTGGGATGATGCTAAAAAGGCTGAGATTCAAATGAAAAAGGTTAAGAGTCTGCAGTCATGGATTGAAGGATATAAAGAAGTGAAAACATTGGCTGATGAATTGGAATTGGCTTTTGACTTTTTTAAAGACGAACTCGTTACCGAACAAGAGGTAGATGATTCTTATGCGAAAGCTTTGTCTGCTGTAGAAGAATTGGAACTCAAGAACATGCTTCGTTCAGAAGCCGACCAGATGGATTGTGTATTGAAAATCAATTCAGGTGCAGGTGGTACTGAAAGCCAGGACTGGTCGTCTATGTTGATGCGTATGTACATGCGTTGGGCAGAAAGTAACGGATATAAATTGAGCATCTCCAACTTGCAGGAGGGTGATGAAGCTGGTATCAAGACTGTAACCATGACGGTGGAAGGTGATTATGCTTACGGGTATTTGAAAGGTGAAAATGGTGTGCATCGTTTGGTACGCGTTTCTCCGTACAATGCTCAAGGTAAGCGTATGACTTCTTTTGCTTCTGTCTTTGTTACTCCATTGGTTGACGACTCCATTGAAGTCAATGTGGAACCTGCACGTATGTCATGGGATACATTCCGAAGCGGTGGCGCCGGTGGTCAGAATGTGAACAAGGTAGAATCAGGTGTTCGTTTGCGTTATCAGTATAAGGACCCTTATACAGGAGCAGAAGAGGAAATCTTGATTGAAAATACGGAAACCCGTGACCAGCCGAAGAACAAAGAAAATGCACTCCGTCAGTTGCGCTCTATTTTGTACGATAAAGAGTTGCAGCATCGTATGGAAGAACAAGCAAAGGTGGAAGCTGGAAAGAAGAAAATCGAATGGGGATCACAGATTCGTAGTTATGTCTTTGATGACCGTCGTGTGAAAGACCATCGTACCAACTATCAGACTTCAGATGTTAATGGAGTTATGGACGGTAAGATTGATGGCTTCATTAAAGCTTATTTGATGGAGTTCTCTGATAGCGACCTTTAATGTGTTAAAAAAGGACTTTTAAAATTTGCTTTCTCATAAAATAGTCGTAATTTTGAGAATGTTAATTCTTAATACAACTAATCATTATGGGACAGAATAGAAAAATTAAGAGAGAAAATTATAGTAAGCGTGAAGAAGAAAAGGCAAACAGAATCTTTAAAATGATTTGCATCTTCTTGGCTTTGCTAGGCGTGATTATTACGATTGGTTTTGCTATGCTTTAAACCTTTCGGATCTATTACGATAAACAGCGTGTCTAAAGTATACAGTGTCATACTTTGGACACGCTGTCTCTTTTGAATAAATCAGTATTTAATCTTATTGTTATGGCACAAGAAATAGAACGCAAGTTTTTGGTGAAAGACGATTCTTTCAAAAAGATGGCTTCCAGTTCGAGTCGAATCAAACAAGGGTATATATGCAGTGCTCATGGCCGTACTGTTCGTGTTCGTATTCGAGGGGAGAAAGGCTATCTAACCATCAAAGGTGCATCGGATGCAGCAGGAATGTCACGTTACGAATGGGAGCGGGAAATTCCTTTGGATGAGGCAGAGGAACTGATGAAATTATGTGAACCTGGCATGATTGACAAGACAAGGTATCAGGTAGAGTGGAAGAGTCATGTGTTTGAAGTGGATGAGTTCTATGGAGAGAATGTAGGACTTGTTATGGCTGAGGTCGAGCTGAAATCCGAGGATGAAATCTTTGAATGCCCACCTTTCTTGGGTAAACAAGTTACAGGAGATATTAGGTACTATAATTCATTTTTAATGAAAAATCCTTATAGTCAGTGGTAAAAACACCTAAAAACTATCATTTAAAGGGGTAATTTCTATCAACTGTTAGCTCTTGCCCCTAGTTTTGTCTGTTTTCGTGTGTTACTTCCTTCTTTGATTCTATATTTTTGCAACGTCGAGATGAAGAGGTAAAATATTAATAAGAAAAAGACAAAAATCTATGATAGCTGTAAATTTTGCAAATAATTTATTGAACATACAATCTGAACTATTCAACTTTGCCTATAAGTTGACTTCCGACCGTGAGGCCGCAAACGATCTTCTTCAGGAAACCTCGTTAAAAGCTTTGGTGAATAAAGAACGATACATGGATGAAACCAATTTTAAAGGTTGGATTTATACCATTATGAGAAACATATTCATCAATAACTATCGGAAAACGTTGCGTGATCAAACATATATTGATCAAACTGACAATCTATATTTCTTGAATCAAGGATTAGACCTTGAAGGAGATTCCACTGAAAAAAGATACGATTTGAAGGAAATGCACCGCATCGTAAATGCATTGCCAAAAGAGTATCGTGTGGTCTTTACTATGTATGTTGCCGGTTTCAAATACCGCGAAATTGCTGATAAGTTGAACTTGCCTTTAGGTACGGTGAAGAGCCGCATTTTCTTTACCCGCCAACGTTTGCAGGAACAACTTAAAGATTTTCGATAACAAGTAAGTACTCTCTATCTTTAAAATTATATAATAAGGTTATTAACCTCAAATGCCAGTTGCTGTGACAGCGACTGGCATTTTTTTTTTAGGATTTTCGTTTACGGTTGAAAAAACGGAATGTATAAAACCAGACGACACTTGCTGTAAGCACTCCCAATGTATTGGCTACAAAATCCATCCATTCTCCCGAGCGGTTGTCTGTAAGTGTGCTTTGTCCTATTTCAATTAATCCGCTCATCAGTATAGGGCAAAGGATACCTCCTATTCTTAAGTGTTTCCAGTGAATTGTGTGATGATGCCAGTAATGTTCCAGCCATAAAAATGAGGTTATTCCTCCGTACATGCAGAAATGAACAATCTTGTCGAAAAAAGGAATTTCTGCCGCTTGAGTTTCTGGAGGAGTAAAAAATGACAGGTATAAAATGACGATTGCGGTCGTGATAGATATCGGATACGTTCTAAAAAAGTAATACATGATTATAAATTGTAGTATTTGTGTGCAAAAATACGATTTATTTTATATTTTTGCACCTCTTTTGTTTTTAATCAGTAATTAAATGATGATTTATGGAACATCATGGTAATAGAGTAAATTTTGGAAGTAAATTAGGAGCTATTTTAGCAGCAGCAGGCTCGGCAGTAGGATTGGGGAATATTTGGCGTTTCCCTTATGAAACGGGGAATCACGGGGGAGCAGCTTTTATTCTTATTTATTTAGGCTGTATCCTATTGTTTGGTTTGCCTATTATGATGGCAGAATTTGTCATAGGTAGGCGTTCGAAAGCAAGTACAGGTGGAGCGTATGAGAAATTAGCTCCTGGAACTCATTGGAAATGGGTCGGCTACTTAGGCGTTCTGACCGGATTCTTAATTCTTGGTTATTATTCGGTAGTAGCGGGATGGACCCTTGAATATTTGTTTCAAGCTGTGACTGGAGGCTTTGCTCATAAGGATGCTGCTGGCTTTATCCAGATGTTTACACAATTTTCTCAGGATCCTTTTCGACCTCTTCTTTGGCTCTTTATCTTTATGTTCATGACTCACTTGGTCATTGTGAGAGGAGTGAAAGATGGAATTGAAAAGTCGTCCAAAGTACTTATGCCCATACTTTTTATATTGGTCATTGTATTGGGTATTTGTTCGGTGATGCTTCCGGGAGCAGAAAAAGGTATCAACTTTTTGCTGAATCCTGATTTCAGTAAAGTAAATGCTGATGTCTTTCTTGGAGCGATGGGGCAGGCTTTCTTTTCATTGAGCTTGGGTATGGGATGTCTTTCTACCTATGCTTCCTATTTTGGGAAAGAGACTCGTTTGGGACATACCGCTTTGAGTGTAGGAGTCATAGATACGTTAGTGGCAGTATTGGCAGGGTTAATTATATTCCCAGCAGCCTTCTCTGTGGGTATCCAGCCTGATTCGGGACCTTCTTTGATTTTCATCACGTTGCCGAATGTATTCCAATTGGCATTTGGGGATATGCCGTTTGTAGCCGCTGCTTGTTCTGCTGCTTTTTATTTATTATTGGCTTTGGCAGCGCTGACTTCCACCATTTCTCTGCATGAGGTATCGACAGCTTTCTTGCACGAGCGTTTTCATTTTACTCGAGGTAGAGCCGCTACGTTGATTACAACAGGTTGCTTGATTATTGGAATCGTTTCCTCCTTGGCCTTGGGCGAATGGAGTTCGTATACCATCGGAGGCTTGAATATGTTTGATGCATTGGATTATCTTACTGCAAAAGTCATGCTTCCTGTAGCCGGCATGTTGGCTGCTATTTTTGTAGGATGGGTATTGGACAAGAAGATTCTTCAGGAAGAAGTGACAAATCATGGCCACTTGAAGGTCTCATATTATCCTTTGTTACGTTTTATACTTAGATACTTGTCTCCAATCAGTATCTTGATGATTTTCTTGAATGAACTTGGATTCTTTAAATAAACAATAATGTGGAAGGATTTCTTTTACTATAGTAAGTCAGAGCGAAGAGCAATTCTCTTTTTACTAGGTATGGGAATCCTTCTGATCGTATATGGAGGATTCAAGAAATCGTGCAGGCAAGTTCAGCCTGTTTATACCGACAGTATGGGTATCGATTCGTTTTTGGTGAAGAGTTACCGTCGGAAACTTGCGGCGGATAGTTTTCATACAGTAAAGAAAAGAAACTACAGATACCGTCAGGAAGTCCACTTGAAACCTTTTGATCCCAATCTTGCCGATTCCGCTGAACTTTGTAGGTTAGGATTGCCCCCATTTTTAGCAAGGCGGATAGTAAATTACCGGAAAAAAGGTGGAGTATTCCATCGAAAAGAGGATTTTGCTCGCATTTATGGCTTGTCGGAACAGCAGTATCAAGAATTGTACCCTTACTTATGCATTGCACCTGATTTTCAGTCGAAGCCTTCGGCTCGAGGTACGATACGCTATGCCAAAGTTCAGAAGGATAGTCTCCCTTTGAAATATCCTGAAGGAACCGTGCTTGATTTGAATGCAGCGGATACGACTCAATTGATGAAAGTGCCGGGAATAGGTAGCGGACTCGCGAAGATGATTGTAACCTATCGCAACCGTTTGGGAGGATTTGCTTCGGTGGCACAATTGCAAGAACTGGCGTATCTGGATTCGTCTGTCAATCGATGGTTTGCTATTCGCTCTGGAATTTACCGTCCTTTGAAGGTGAATAAAGCGGGCTTGGATGTCCTTCGCAATCATCCGTACATGAACTTCTATCGTGCAAAGGCGATTCTTGAGTATCGCAGGAAAAGAGGAAAAATAACAGGTCTTTCTCAGCTGTCTCTTTTCCAAGAATTTACTGAGGAAGACCTGTTGAAACTCAAACCTTATTTGGATTTTGAGTAAATGATGGTTGTCAATGAGAATATCCTGCAGCTTCTGCAATGCGTATTGGAATTTCCGCATTGTCCATCCGCCCTTGGAACAAGTTAGCTCCTGCACCTATTGCACAGACTGGAACATATCCTGCAGAATGTTTTCCGCTGGTCCATCCTACCAAAGCGATTTCGTTGATGATACGCTTGGCTTCAGAAGCGATTGGTTCATCTTGTGAGTATTCGCTCTCTTCTAGTTTCACGGATTGTCCTTGGAAACTTTCTTTATAAATCTTTTTCAGACGGTCTTCTTGTGCTTTGTCCAATGGAATATTTTCCCAAAAACCAAAATTTTCTTTTAAAGTATTCTGGATGACTTCCCAAGGTACTTGGTTCTTGTATTGGGCACGGAGTTGGTTGATGATGCGGGTCAATCCCACTTCACTGACTTTTTGGTTCTTCAGGACCTGAAGATTTAACTTGTATGGTCCGGTACCCAGAACCAGTCCTCCCGTTTCATGATCGGCCGTAATGACAATCAATGTTTCATCTGGATGCTGTGAATAAAATTCGTATGCCACTCGGATCGCTTCATCAAAATCTTGAATTTCACGGATAGCTGTGGCTGCATCGTTGGAATGACAAGCCCAGTCTATTTTCCCTCCTTCTACCATCAGGAAAAAACCTTTGTTTAAGTCTTTCGACAGGAAATTAATGGCTGAACGGGTGATATCTTGTAAAGTCAAGTCATTTTCCTTTCTGTCGATGGCATAAGGAATACTGTTACGATCGATTACAGATGCCTCTTTGGTTTGGAAGAGCAGCATCTTATCTGCTTTTTTGCTTTTCTTGAAATATTCCTTTTTCTCTCGGGCGATGGTGTAACCATTCTTCTCTGCCAATTCATAGAGGTTTGCTGAAGCCGGGTCCTCTTTATCGATGGGTTTTCGGAAATCGGAACCAGCGTAAAAATCAAATCCCGCTTTGAATAAGTCTTTGCCTATCTGATGATACTGCTTTCTTTGAGGAACACTTACAGAAAAAAGGTTTGCTGTTTCATGCCGAACAGCAAGCCTTTTTTTATTTTGGAAAGAGTTTGGAATGAAAAGTTCTATTTAGAGATGTTATAAATAAAGTGGCAAAAGTATTGAATTGTGATTTTAATATCTATTTTTGTATAAAATTAGAGGAATACCCTATTTCTCTTTCAAAATAGGATATTTTAAGAAAACCATATATGATTCTACAATTGATTTTCGTTCTGCTTGCCATTGTTTTGGGAGCACGCCTTGGAGGTATTGGACTGGGCGTAATTGGTGGTGTTGGCTTGGTCATTCTTACCTTCGTTTTTGGATTGCAGCCTACCGCACCTCCGGTAGATGTAATGTTGATGATTGCTGCTGTTATTTCTGCAGCGGCATCCATGCAGGCAGCCGGTGGCTTGGACTACATGGTGAAGCTTGCTGAGCATTTATTGCGTAAGAACCCTTCTAAAGTAACCATCTTGAGTCCTTTGGTTACTTATCTATTTACCTTTGTTGCGGGTACAGGACATGTCGCTTATTCGGTTCTTCCCGTCATAGCAGAAGTAGCCCGTGAAACAAAGATTCGTCCGGAACGTCCGTTGGGTATTGCGGTCATCGCTTCACAGCAGGCTATTACAGCTTCACCGATTTCAGCAGCTACAGTGGCTTTGTTAGGTATGCTGACTGAGTTTGAAATTACCTTATTGGATGTTCTTCTGATTACGATACCTTCTACTTTATTGGGCGTATTGGCAGGAGCCATCTATTCCATGCATGTAGGTAAAGAATTGGAGGACGACCCGGAATACCAACGTCGCGTTAGAGGAAATAGGATAGGCGAGTCGGAAAATCTGCAATCGAAAGATGTGCAGAACATGCATCGTGCCCGCCTTTCCGTAATTATCTTTATTCTTGCCACTTTGCTGGTAGTGCTTTTTGGCTCCATTCCTTCGTTGCGTCCTGCTTTCGACGGCAAGACCTTGGACATGCCTTTGCTGATTGAAATCATTATGCTTTCGGCTGCAGCCTTCATTCTCCTTCTTACTCATACCGATGGCATTAAAGCCGCTGAAGGAAGCGTGTTCTCTTCTGGAATGCAGGCCGTGATAGCCATCTTTGGTATTGCTTGGATGGGGGATACATTCTTGAACGGCAATATGGCTGAGCTGACAGGCTCTATAGAAAGCATGGTAAACAGTATGCCTTGGCTTTTCGGATTGGCACTGTTCGTCATGTCTATATTGCTTTATAGTCAGGCGGCAACCGTTCGTGCCGTGATGCCTTTGGGCATTGCTTTGGGCATTTCACCGATGCTGTTGATAGCCCTTTTCCCTGCTGTAAACGGTTATTTCTTTTTCCCGAATTATCCGACAGTCGTGGCGGCCATCAACTTTGATAGAACAGGGACCACACGAATCGGCAAGTGGGTATTGAATCATTCATTCATGATGCCGGGACTCATTGCCACTTTTGTAGCTATTGTTACAGGCTTCTTGTTGATTCAGCTATTCTGATAAAACGGACGAGGCATATAAGTAAGCTGTCCGATGGTATTTTATTTTGATGAAATTCCATCGGACAGCTTTTTTCATGTTTTCAACGTTTCACTATTTCTGTTACTTCTCTTTGGGTGGAAAGCGAAAGTCCTGTAAGCTTTACATATTCCACGTTCAGTGGGTTTCTGGGATTCGCTTTGACATATAGCGACTGGAGAATAGCCGGTTCGTTATTGATGGTAATCAGGCAGATATACTTATCCCCTTGCTGCTCGATTGTCAGCCTTCGAGATGGATAAGCTGTCAGTGAGCAGATGCAAATGTCATTTTGGGAAGAGAGCAGTTTGTATCCGTATGCCAATTTTCGCTGGATGAAGCTCAGTTCGCCGATTTTTCCAGGATGCTCCTCTCGGTTGACCCAATACACTTTCAGAGGCTTCCGCGAGTCCATCTTTCCCTCTTTCAGGTTAATGTCATAACAAACCAAATTTTTATTAGCACTTCGTGAAATATAAAAGAGGCGTTCTGGCGTCTTGTATGTGTTTCCTTCTTCATCCTTTGCGTATCCTTCAGAGAAAAAGCAGAACAGCGAAAATAAAATGAAAAGAATTTTATTTTTCATGACTTATATATTTATATGTGAATTCAATATACGGATAAATATAATCTATTGAAAGAATAGGAACAACAAAATTTTTAGATTTATAATAGTATATAATGTTAAAAAACTACATCTTATTATCAACTTCTAAAGTTACCGGGATTTATTGTATGGCAATTGATTTATGCAAAGCTTTTTGTTACAATAGGGAATATAATGATTGGAGATAAAGAATAGAATATAGTGATAGGTCCAATTGCAAGAGTGATGTTCTTGTTGTTATTTGAACTATTGAGTATTTTGAGAATTACTCTTTTTCAAAACTTTGCAAGCTATCCTAGAAGTTAATTTTGTTAATGATTTATAGCTTGTTATTGTTTGACTTTATATGAATTCATGTTAATTATAGATATGCTGATTAATATTCTTTGGGTTAAAGAATAGAAATTTATGTATATTTACATAAATTTGTATCTTGATAGATTGTATGAAAAGTATATGAACTAAGTGAATTTATAATGGATGAATCAATATTAGTAGCTCAGCTTAAAAGGGGTAATCAATTGGCTTTTACTGCAATTTATAAAAAGTATGTTCAGCAAGCCTTTACATTATCTTTCAAATATCTATGTAATAAAGATTTAGCAGAAGATGCTGTGCAGAATTTATTTATGAAGCTATGGATGAAGAGAGATGAGTTGCGAACGGATGTTCCGATTAATCGTTTTTTATTTACTATGCTTAAACATGATTTATTGAATATATTACGGGACTCTAAATCAGATATATTTGTGCTTGATGATTGTTTAGAGATTCTTTCGTTTATTGATGGCGAGGACGGTGATGAAATAGAACAAGGACAACTTGAACTTGCACGACAGATGGTGAATAAATTGTCCCCTCAGCGAAAGAAAATCTTTCTTATGAAAATTACGGGGAAATATTCTAATCAGGAAATAGCAGATTCTCTTTCTTTGTCAGTTAACACGATTAAGTTTCAATATAGTCAAACATTGAAACAATTGAAAGAATGGATTCGTGAGGCAGCTATCTTCTCTTTGCTGTTACTATGAATTTTATGATACATTAAACCTTTAATATAATACTTTTGAATATATCGTGTGTATTAATATAAATAAAAATTGTTTTATATATGCCATATAAAAAAGTAAAGAAGAATATTAATAAAGATATTCTTGACTCAATAGAACGTCACATGGATGATGACATTAACTTACTATTAGAAAATAAGTCTGTAAATTTAGGAAATCGTGAGTTGCCTAAATTGGATGAATTTGCTTTGTATGATCGTATTAATGCGTCGATAAAGGTAAAAGAGAAGCATTCATGGAAAGTGGTATTGAAATGGGCTGCAGTAGTAGCTGTGTTGGTAGTTAATATTGTTTTGTTATCTCAACAGTTCGTGAGTGAAACGGAAATTGTTCAACAAAAAGAGATTGTAACGCTGAAAGGAGATAGAATGGTCGTCCTTTTGGCAGATGGTACGCGAGTATGGCTGAATTCTGATTCTAAATTGATTTATCCGGATCATTTTGTTGGTAATAATCGTAAGGTGGGGTTAGAAGGAGAAGCTTATTTTGAGGTGAAGAGTGATGAAGAACATCCTTTTTATGTATCGGTAGGAACGATTAATGTTAAGGTTACGGGCACGAGTTTTAATGTTTCTGCATATCCTTCTGATGATGAAATTATCACGACTCTTGATGAGGGAAGAATTCGGATCGGTACGAATGTGGATGCTGGTAATTGCTATATGATGAAACCTCAACAAACAATGGTGTATAATAAACTTAAGAAGGCATATAAGATTACAACGAACGAATATTATCATGAGGCCTCAGACTGGAAACTTAATCGTTTGACTTTTCGTGATGCTCCTTTGGATGAAGTGTTAAAGAGATTGTCTAGACGTTTTGACGTATCCTTTAAAATATTAAACGAAAAAGTACGTAAGTATACGTATAATTTGTCGTATAAGGGGAATGATATAAAAGAAGTAATGAAAATAATGGAGGGTATAACACCAATTAAATTTATTAAAGAATCTGAGTATTTATATATAGTAAAATAGTTCATTTTACTTTTTTGTGTTGTCAAGCCGGTTTCTGATGAGACCGGCTTTTTCTATGTAAATGAAAAAAATAAAAAATATATATAATACTTTTTGATGTCCTTTGTGTATTACATGTAGTTAACGTCATAAACTATGAATGGATTACATTATATAACTGTTAAATTGATATGCATGAAAACACTTTTTGTTGTTCATTTATATGAATATGATAAAGATTTCGATTCTTAAATTTATTACGCGTATAAAAGAATAAAACAATTTGAAACTTTAAATTTTATTTTATGAGAAAAAGAAATATCCGTTTAAATGTTCGGAAATGGTGCATAGTTGGAGGGTTCTGCTGTCTCGTTCCGTTTTCTGGATATGCACAAAGTCAAAAGATTTCTGTAGATATACATAATGTTTCTTTAGAGAAAGCCATTCAGATAATAGGTAAGCAAGCTTCAATGGATATAGCTTATAGTAAGGAAACTATTAATTCTAATCGAAAGGTTAGTCTTAGTGCAAAAGAACAATCGTTAAGTAATGTCTTGGAGCAATTGTTTGCTAATACAGAAATTGGCTTTCAGTTCAGAAATGGAAGTATTTTGCTTTTTAATAAACGCGAACAAGTTACTGAAGCCGATGATATAAAGATAACAATAAAGGGTACGGTAACCGATAAAAAGACAGGTGAACCTATTATTGGTGCAACGGTTGCTGTGTTAGGAACAACTCAGGGCACAATTACAGATTTAGACGGAAATTATTCTTTGACAGTTCCTAAAGGTCATGTAATAGTTACGTCTTTTATAGGCTATCAAGATCAAAAGCAAGTAATAGATAAGGCTGGCGAGTATAATGTTGTCTTAACGGAAGAGTCTGTTAAATTGGATGAAGTAGTAGTAGTAGGTTATGGAGTTCAGAAAAAAGTTAATTTAACAGGTGCTGTATCCATGGTAAACGGGGATGCATTAGAAGAACGTCCAATAACGAACTTAAGTACAGGATTACAGGGTATGCTTCCAGGTGTAACAATTACAGCTGCTTCTGGTCAGCCAGGTGCTGCTCCTGATATTAAAGTACGTGGGGTTAATACAATTAATAGTAGTACTTCGCCTCTGATTTTAATTGATGGTGCTGTAGGGGGTGATATGAATATGTTAAATCCTAGTGATATTGAATCTGTTTCTGTGCTTAAGGATGCAGCTTCCGCTGCCATTTATGGTGCACGTGCTGCAAATGGTGTTATTCTCATTACGACAAAAAAAGGTCGTCAGAATGAGAAAGCTCAGGTAAGTTATTCAGGATATGTAGGCATGCAAGTCCCAACTGCTCTTCCTGAACTAGTGAATGGTCGTCAATATATGGAATTATATAATGAGGCTATGGCTGCTGCAGGTTTCTCTAAACCTTACTCAGAGGAGGCTTTTGAAAAGTATGACTCAGGTATGTATCCTAATGAGTATTCAAATACGGACTGGGTAAATGAGATTTTTAAGAAAAATGCACTTCAGACAGGACATTCTGTAAATCTTCGTGGAGGTAGTGAAAAGGCTGGGTATTTTATGTCATATGGCTATTTGAAACAGGATGGTCTTTTGGTAGGCGATTCTTTCAATTCTCGTCGTCATAATGCGCGTATTAGTGTCAATTCGGAGGTGAATTCTAGATTAAAATTGAATGGTACTTTCAGTTTTGTTGATTACTATCAAAGTTCTTCTGCTTTTTCAGGAACTTCTGGTGCTTTTCGTCTAGCTCAGCGAATTTCACCTTTGTTACCAACAAAATGGAAACAGCAAGATGAGCAAGGTAATTGGATAGATACTCCTTACTGGTCACATGGTTCGGTGAATAATCCTTTGTATGTAGCTTATGAAGGTGGAACCGAGAATAGAAAATCAAGAACATTAAATTCAATTATTGAAGCTAATTTCCGAATAATTGATGGTTTGTTCCTTAATGGACAATATTCTGCTAATTATTATGCGAGAGAGACAGATAGATTCCGTCCTACATTGCCGAAATTTAATCCAGATGGTTCTCCTGAACCAGATAATAAGGATCTGAAAAATTCGGTTAATCAAGCTCATCAAGATGCATTGACGCAGAGTCTACAAATGACACTCAATTATAATAAGCAGATCAAAAAGCATGAATTAGGAGTTTTATTGGGATATTCTCAGGAATGGTACGACTATAGCGATTTAGATGGTAGTAGAAAGAATATCTTGTTGGATGGTATTTATGTACTTGATACAGGTACTGAAGATATTTCAAATGGAGGAAATAAAAAGGCTTGGGCTTTACAATCATATTTTGGCAGATTGAATTATGCATTTGATGAAAAATATTTGTTTGAAGCCAATATGCGTATTGATGGAACTTCTCGATTTGCTAGAAATAATCGTTGGGGATATTTCCCTTCTTTTTCTATAGGTTGGAATTTTTCTAAAGAAAACTTCATGAAATTCGCAGAACCTGTGTTGGCTCTTGGTAAATTGCGTACTTCTTGGGGTGAATTGGGTAATCAGAATGTAGGTAATAGTTTTTATCCTTATCTAACTCCTATTGAACGTCTGGATAAGTCTTATCCTATAGGTGGAATGAACAATGTTGGATTTGTTCAAAATAAACTAGGTAATCGAAATATAAAATGGGAAACCATTCGTATGTTTAATATCGGTGTTGACCTTTATTTTTTGAATAATCGATTAGCTATGTCATTCGATTGGTTTAAGAAGGACAATATTAATGCGTTAGTAAAACCTGTATATCCTACTGTTGTTGGAGTTACTAATATAGCTGATCTACCTTTTGAAAATATGGGTGAAATAGAGAATAAGGGTTGGGAACTAAATATCTCATGGCGTGATCAAATTAATCATTTTAAATACGGCTTTGATTTTAATATATCTGATTCAAAAAATAAAATTACTGATTTAGGAACAAGTGAACCTTCTTTGGGTAATAAGATACGTAGAGTGGGCGATCCTATTAATTCTTATTATGGTTTCTTGACTGATGGATTGGCACAGATATCGGATTTTGGAGGTCAGGATGCAAATGGTAAGTATGTTAATCCGAAATTCGTTGTTCCTGCTGCTAGCAAGTCCATTGTACAGCCTGGTGACATCAAATATCGGGATATTAATGGTCCGGAAGGATTCCCTGATGGAATGATTGATGATTATGATAAGGTAGTGTTTGGTGATCCGTATCCACATTATACTTATTCTTTTAAAGGTTATTTAGGATGGAAAGGATGGGACTTTAATTTTTATTTACAAGGGGTCGGAAAGGTGAATGGTTATCTTGAAGAAGAAGCTCGTCACTGTTTTATTAACGATTACTCTGTTCCTAAAGTTGAACATTTGGATCGTTGGACGCCTGAGAATCCTGGTGCTTCGTATCCAAGACTCTATCAGGGGCAAACGCATAATTTGTTATTTAGCAATTATTGGTTGGAAGATGCATCTTATTTAAGACTTAAAAACATTCAGCTTGGTTATACTTTCCCTGAGAAGTGGGTGAGAAACTTAGGAGTGAATAACTTGAGGGCTTATATATCAGCAGATAACCTGTTTACATTTACAAAATATTTTGGGGCATACGACCCTGAAGTACGAGAAACTTCAGGAGGTGCTTATCCTCAAGTTAAGACTTTTGTATTCGGCTTATCACTTAACTTTTAATCTTATTAAAAACGAATGAAATGAAGAAATATACTTATATTGGAATTTTACTTGCTGGCCTTAGTGTAGGAACTTCGTGTTCAGATTTCTTGGAAAAATATCCGATGGATTCTGTTACAAATGAAACTTATTGGAAAACAGAAGAACAGTTGCGTGCTGCGCTTTATCCTTGTTATGAGGCTTTTGATTATGAAACACTATTAAAATGGTCGGAGTCAACGGCTGAAACGGTGATGTGGGGAAATATAACAAGTGGTCTTAGTAAGGTGTCAGGTGGGAAACATACATATACGGATGGTTTTCCTATTACGAGTTATTGGAAAAATTCGTATGGGCATATTTATAGATGTAATAATTTCTTGGATAATTATAATGCGGCAGGTATTGACCAAGCTATAAAGGATGTTTATGCGGCAGAGGTGAAAGTTATTCGTGCGTATGAATATTTTATGTTGACTACTTTTTATGGTGATGTGCCTTGGATAGACCATGTAATTAATTCAAGTGAGGCTTATATGCCGCGTACAGATCGTAATAAAGTTATTGATAATATCATGGCTGATTTAGATTGGGCTATTGAACGGTTGCCCAAAGAACGTCAGGTCGGAAAGGATGTGGGGCGTATCGATCGTTGGGGAGCATTAGCGATGAAGGCACGTATTGCTCTTCAGAATGAACGTTATGACGTTGCAAAAAAGGCTTCAAAAGAAATTATAGATTATAGCCCTTATGATTTGTTTGATTATTCTAAAATATACAGTCAAGAAGGTGACATTGAAAATAATCCACGAAATCATGAATCTATTATTTCAGCCATGTATGTAAATGATGTTCGCATGCATAATGCACCTCGTGAAATTTGTTCTCCGTTGGATTATACGCGTTTTATGCCTTCTAAAACATTGGTTGATGCATATTTATGTATTGATGGTAAACCTGCTAAGACCGGATTAGAATATTATAAGAAAACAAATGTTATAACTTCGGAGCTTTATACCTATCCAGAACAGCATTATGCTGATTATTTTAAGAATAGGGATCCACGTATGAAGATGACACTTTATACTCCTGGAGATAAATGGCCAGGAGGTGATGATGGAGATCCAGATATTAATACCAAAAATCCAATCTTTAGATTGCCTCGTTTTGCGTCTTTAAGTAATAATAATCGTAGTGGTGCTAATAGTTACACAGGATTCTATTTTAAAAAATATAATATTGGAAATGAAATAGCTTATAAGAAAGCACATAATAATTTGAATGTGATTCGTTTCCCTGAAGTGTTGCTTATTTATGCTGAGGCTTTGTATCAATTAAATGGTACATTGACTCAAAATGAAATAGATGAAACAATTAACCGATTACGTGATCGAGTAGGAATGCATCCTATGAAACTGGATGAACTTAAGATGTGGAATATGGATTTATGGACAGAGTTAAAACGTGAACGACGTATTGAGATGACTTTTGACGGTATGCGTTATGCGGATATTGTACGTTGGAAGGAAGGTGAACTTCGTTTTGGAAGAGCAATTACTGGTCCGAGTGAAGCTGTATGTATTAACGACTTAGGTAAGAATCCGTATCCAGATACAGGTGTCGATGAGTTTGGAGATATTATTCATGAAAAGTCTATAGCAGAGGGAGGTGTCCGTAATTTCGATCCTTCTAAGCACTATTTATGGCCGGTTCCATATGAAGAACGTATGAAGAATCCATCATTGGGACAGAATCCAGGTTGGGAGCAGTGATTTGAATAATTAATAGAGAAAAATATAATGCAATGAAGAAAGAATTATTAGCTATCGGTATTTTATTAGCAGGAATATGCATGTATTCATGCGGTGATGATAGTAATGAAGTTCAAGAAGGTCAATTGAATCCCACTCCAATAGAACAGGAGAATCTAACGGTGATGAGCTATAATATTCATCATTGTGCTCCCTATAGAGGTTCAGGGGTAGAAACTAAGGCGGATGTTAGTGGTATTGCTAAGGTTATCAAAGGTAAAAATGTAGATATCGTATTTTTGCAAGAAGTTGATTCTTGTACTACAAGAAGCTTTGGAGTGGATCAGACTAAAAAATTGGCAGAATTGGCAGGTTATAGTCATTATCACTTTTTCAAGCAACAGGACTATCAAACAGGAGGTTATGGTGTTGCTGTCTTATCTAAGCTACCGTTGGAGCAGATGGTGAATCATAAGCTTCCAAAAGAAGTGGATGGACAGCTTATAAAAGGGAATAATGTACTTGGAACTGTTAAGGTAGATTATAAAGGACAATATATTCATCTTGCTACGACTCATCTCTCTGTTACCGAATCGGAACGCGTTAAGCAGCTCCCATTCATTTTGAAAGAATTAAAAAGATTAAAAAATGGACCTATTATTTTGGCTGGTGATTTTAATGAAGTACCAGGTCATGGGGTGTGGGATGAATTAAAGAAAAACGGATTTGTTTCTACAAATACCGATCGGAATAAGTTTACGATTCCAGCAGATAAACCAAATCGTGAACTGGACTATATTTCTTATTGTCCTTCAGACGCTTTTAGCGTAGTTTCTCATATTGTGGTTATGGGAACTACTGCATCTGATCATTTACCGATTATGACAGCCTTAAAACCTAGGTGATTTAATAGAAGGCTTATTTTTAATATCTTATTTCATAAATGTTCGCTAAAATTAATAATTAGATAATTATAAATAATATTTACTTTCTGCTCTTTAATGAGTGAGACGCTTAATATTTCATGGAGTACAAATAGAATGTAGTTTTGATTTAGTGATTTCTATTTTCAAATCTAAAAGAATCAAAGATTTTAGTGGACATTTATAATTTTATATACTTAATATAATTGATTAATAATAAATAAAATGAATAAATTTTTAGCTCTCTGTTTTTGTATGTCAACTTCAATAGTAAGTATGGCCATTACTCCAAAAACAACAGAAATACAACAAAAGAATGTAATAAGTATGGTCAATCAGGATAAAGATGGCAGTGAAAAGAAGCAGGCTCCACGATGTATCAGGGTGATGACTTATAATTTACGTTTTGGAGAACTTGCTTCTTTAGAACAATTAGCTCAACATATCCGTTCGTTTAAGCCAGATTTTGTTGCCTTACAAGAAGTCGATTGTAATACTCATAGAGATAGGACTCCTCATCAGCATGATAAGAATTTTATTAATGAATTGGCTTATCATACAGGTATGTTCGGATTATATGGTAAGACCATTGATTATCAAGGGGGGTATTATGGTATTGGGCTCCTTTCTCGTTTCCCTTATATTTCAGTAGAAAAGAATCTGTTACCTCAGGGTCAGGACAAAACGGAACAGCGTGCGGTTATAGAGGGAAAATTCGATATGAATGGTGATACTATAATTGTGGCATCAACTCATTTAGAAGTTTCTTCAGAAGAATTACGTAAAGTTCAAGCTGATTTTCTTTGTAAACATTTTGCTAAATTGGATTATCCTGTCATTTTAGGAGGTGATTTTAATGCTATTCCAGATTCAGCTCCTATTCAATTGATGAAAGCAAATTGGTTCTTTGATAACGATGTAAGGCCGACTATTCCATCTAATAATCCCCAACGTCGTATTGACTTCCTTTTTGCTAAACCTGTAAAAGCATGGAAAATAATTCGTTCTCAAACAATATATTCATTGTTGTCCGATCATTTGCCTGTAGTGATGGATTTGGAATATGTTCCTCAAAACTAAAGAACTATGAAACGAACTCATTTTTATTCAAGTCTATTATTACTTTTACTAGGATTGACCTCTTGTCAAACATCTGTAGGAGAAGAAGATATAACTAAAGCTGCTAGAGAAGTTATTTCTCGTCAGATTGGTAACCGTTGTGAAGATATTCATTTAGAAATTGTTCCTAGTGAAAAAGGAAAAGATGTATATGAAATTCAAGCAGAAAATGGACGGTTGACATTAAAGGGTAGTAGTAGTGTCGCATTGTGTCATGCATTTCAGAAATATTTAAACAAAGGATGTAGCTCAATGAAGACTTGGGGAGGACAGCATATGCAACTTCCTGATGTGTGGCCTGATTTTGAAGAGAAACGAACTTCTCCTTATACCTTTAGATATTTTTTAAATGTTTGTACATTTGGATATACTACCCCTTATTGGGATTGGAAACGTTGGGAAGAGGAAATAGACTGGATGGCTTTACATGGCGTTAATATGCCATTAGCAGCGACTGCAAATGAAGCGATTGCTGAACGTGTATGGCTCCGTATGGGATTGTCAAAGAATGAAATTCGCTCTTTTTTTACAGCTCCGGCACATTTGCCTTGGCATCGAATGGGTAACCTTAATACTTGGGATGGTCCGTTAACGGATGCTTGGATGCAGAGTCAACTTGATTTGCAGCATCGAATTCTAGACCGTTATAAAGAATTAGGGATGATCCCTATAGTTCCTGCTTTTGCAGGTTTTGTACCTATGGCTTTTGCGGAGAAGCATCCGGAAATTTCGTTTAAGCATTTAAAATGGGGTGGATTTGATCCAAAATACAACGCGTATGTACTTCCGCCTGATTCTCCTTATTTTAAAGAAATAGGTCGATTGTTTGTAGAAGAATGGGAAAAAGAATTTGGTAAGTTTACTTATTATTTGTCGGATAGTTTTAATGAGATGCGTTTGCCGGTTGATCCTAATGATGTAGAAGGTAAACATCAGTTGTTGGCTCAATATGGTAAGTCTATTTACGAATCTATAGCTGCAGGAAATAAGGATGCAGTTTGGGTTACTCAAGGATGGACATTTGGTTATCAGCACGATTTTTGGGATCCTAAGAGCCTTAAAGCTTTACTTAGTCAAGTACCTGATGATAAAATGCTAATTGTTGATTTAAGTAATGATTTCCCTAAATGGGTATGGCATACCAAACAAACTTGGAAGGTACAAGACGGGTATCATGGGAAGCAATGGATATTTAGTTATGTTCCTAATTTTGGAGGAAAGACACAGCTTACAGGTGAATTGCAGATGTATGCTAGTTCCTCAGCAATGGCACTTCAATCAGCTAATAAAGGTAATCTTGTTGGATTTGGATCAGCACCTGAAGGTTTGGAAAATAATGAAGTAATTTACGAACTATTGGCTGATATGGGTTGGACAACAGAAGCTATTCATCTTGATTCATGGATGAAAGATTACGGGAAGGCTCGTTATGGAGCTTTTCCTGCAAAAATGGAAAAGGCTTGGAGTTTATTGCGTCAATCAGCTTATTCAAGTTTGTATGCATATCCTCGTTTTACTTGGCAAACTGTGAAACCGGATACGCTTCGTGTTAGTAAATTGGATTTTAATGATGATTTTCTGTATGCAGTGAAACTGTTTTTGGATTGTGCGGACGAATTGAAAGGTTCTGAACTTTATGTCAATGATGCGATTGAATTTGCTGCATATTTTTTAGCAACTAAGGCCGATGAGTTTTATATACAGGCTTTAAAAGCCGACCAAACTGGAAATTCGAAAGTGATGGCAGAAAATCTAAATAAAGCTGTGAGTTTATTACTGACGACAGATCGATTACTGGCCTCGCATCCTCTGTACCGTTTACAGCCTTGGGTTGAATATGCAAATCAAAAAGGTACTACGAAAGAAGAAAAAGTTTCTTATGAAAGTAATGCAAAACGACTCATTACGACTTGGGGAGGTATTCAAGGCGATTATGCTGCTCGTTTTTGGAGTGGTCTTATTAAGGATTATTATATACCTCGTATGAAACTTTATCTTTCAGGCTCACGTTCTCAATTGCATGATTGGGAAGAAAAATGGGTAGTTACTCCTTGGGTGAATACGACTGTTCCTTTTGATGATCCGTTGCAGACTGCGATAATGGAAGTGAATAAAGCAGAAAATTTATATTGATCTGAGTTATGCATAAAGTAGTTTTAGCTTTTGATTCGTTTAAGGGATCAGTAGATGCTGTTGATATTACTTCTAATTTAATTGATGAAATTCATCATTATTGGCCAAATTGTGAAGTTCTGTCGTTTCCTATTGCTGATGGAGGAGAGGGTACGATGCAAGTAATTGAAAAATGTGTATCTGTACAGCGCTATGCCTGTCAAGTAAATGGGCCTTTACAAGAAAAACTTATGGCTTCTTATATTATAACGGATCAACAAGTTGCAATTATAGAAATGGCAGCAGCCAACGGTTTACCGTTGGTTGCTCCTAATTTACGTAATCCGATGGAAACAACTACTATTGGAACTGGAGAGTTGATTTCTGATGCTTTAAATCGTGGGTGTAGAAACTTTGTGATTGGTTTAGGTGGTAGTGCAACGAATGATGCAGGTATAGGGGTAATGTATGCGTTGGGAGTACGTTTCTTGGATGATAAAGGAAAGGAATTGACTCCGAAAGGCAAGAATCTTGGACGGATTCGTACTATTGATACTAGTCATATGCGTTCAGAAGTGGCTGAGTCAAAATTTATCTTTGCTTGTGATGTAACGAATCCTTTTTATGGGAAACAAGGAGCTGCTTATGTGTATGCACCTCAAAAAGGGGCAACTGAAGAACAAGTTGTATTTCTAGATAAAGGACTTTGTTCATATGCAAATTTATTATTGGAAGAAACAGGTTTCGATGTGGCTCAACTTCCAGGAGCGGGGGCAGCTGGTGGTATGGCAGGAGGGTTGTTACCTTTTCTCCATGGAGAAATCAAATCAGGAATTGATATTATTCTTGATTTAGTGGGGTTTGATAAAGCTTTGCAGGATACAGATATCGTTTTGGCTGGTGAAGGTAAAATTGATGCCCAAACAGGAATGGGAAAGGCCTTGAGTGGTGTCTTAAAAAGATCGCTTTCTGCAGGAGTGCCCGTAGTCGGGATAGGCGGATGTATTGAGGATGCTGAATTGTTAAATCAGTTAGGATTTACTGCATTATTTTCCATCCAATCTTCACCTATAGATTTAGAGAAGACCATACAAAAAGATATTGCTTTAAGGAATTTAAAACGAACTGTAATCCAAGTACTACGCTTGATGAATAGCAAGTGCTTTTAAATCATGTAATTATGCAAACTGCGTTGGGAGCATTATTAGGGTTGCTTGTTGCTATCCTTTTAATTATAAGAAAAGTACATCCTGTTTACGGACTTATGACAGGTGCAGTTTTAGGTAGTTTATTGGGTGGATTATCACTTAATGATACTATGACTGTTATGATTGATGGGGTGAAAGATGTATCACCTGCTGTTATTCGTATTCTTTCTGCTGGAATCCTTTCTGGAATCCTTATAGAAACAGGTGCTGCTGCAAAAATATCAAGCGTTATTATTAGCAAATTAGGAAAAAAACAAATATTTCTTGCGTTAACTATAGCTACGTTTATGTTATGTGCAGTAGGGGTCTTTGTTGATGTAGCTGTAATAACAGTGGCTCCTTTAGCTTTGTCCATGCATAAACATCTGAGAATTCCTGTTTCTCCGATGTTGGTAGCAATGATTGGAGGAGGAAAGTCGGGTAATATTATTTCTCCTAACCCAAATACGATTATTTCAGCAGCAAATTTTGGAACTGATTTGTCTTCTGTGATGTTCGCAGGAATCATACCGGCTATTGTTGGAATCTTTGTGCCCGTTCTTATAGCTCAATGGATGTTTGGAAAGGAAATGTCAGATGATATTTCGTATTGTTTTATTGATGAAAAGACAGATGAGTATCATCCTTCACTTTGGGCGAGTTTATCAGCTCCTTTAACAACTATCGGACTTCTATCTTTTCGACCTTTGTTTGGCTTTATAGTGGATCCTTTGCTTGCTTTACCGTTAGGTGGTATTGTTGGCATTATATGTATTGGGTGTTACCGCCAAGCTCCTCAATTTTTAGCTAGTGGACTTGCAAAAATGACTCCTGTTGCTGTATTGCTTATTGGAACGGGAACTTTAGCTGGTGTTATTAAAAATTCCGCCTTAAAGGATTTAATTTTACAATTTCTTACTTTTTTGGATTTAGAAGGTGTGATTATAGCTCCATTGTCTGGTGTCTTTATGTCGGCCGCAACAGCTTCAACGACAGCAGGTGCTATGTTGGCTTCAGCATCCTTTTCAGATGTCTTGTTGTCTATGGGAATTCCTGCAGTCTGGGGAGCTGTAATGGTTAATGCAGGTTCGACAGTACTTGATCATCTGCCTCATGGCTCTTTTTTTCATACTACAGGTGGAGTTTGTTCTTTACAATTTAAAGAAAGACTACGATTAATCCCTTATGAAACAGCAATAGGTTTGGCATTGTCTTTATTATCTGTATGCTGTTTTCAAGTATTTAGTTAATCATGGTATGATTAATCTAATGTTGTGAAATGTGTTATATTTTATAATTTAAATCTAATTAAAACCAATGAAACGAGTAAAAATATTATTGTTTAGTTTATTTTGTTTCCCTTTATTTGTAATGGCTGGGGAAATAGATGTAGTGAAAGCATTGACTATGCGTTTACTTCCCAATTATGCTGAAAATTTTATTTTCCAGTTGTCAAATGAACATTCTTCTGTCGATTTTTTCAAATTAAGTAGCCATAATGGAAAAATTCTCCTACAAGGAAACAATGCAAATTCGATGGCGGTAGGATTAAATTATTATTTGAAGTATTATTGTAAAACCACTGTTTCGTGGTATGCTGATATACCTGTATCTATGCCAGTTAGTCTTCCTGTAGTGACTGAGCCTATTCAAAAAGAAGCTAAAGTAGAACGCCGTTTCTTTTTGAATTATTGTACATTTGGATATACAATGCCATTTTGGAAATGGAAAGATTGGGAGAGATTAATAGATTGGATGGCTCTAAATGGTATAAATATGCCTTTAGCTATAACTGGTCAAGAATCTGTATGGCAGAAAGTATGGCAGAAAGTAGGACTTACTGATGAAGAAATACGTTCTTATTTTACAGGACCTACTTATTTGCCTTGGCATCGAATGGCGAATATTGATGCTTGGAATGGGCCGTTGCCACAACATTGGCTGGATACACAATTGGCATTGCAAAAGAAAATTTTAAATCGCGAACGTGAATTAAATATGCGTCCTGTACTCCCTGCATTTGCGGGACATGTGCCTGGTGCTCTTAAAAGAATATATCCGCAAGCGAATATTCAATATCTTGGCAAATGGGCTGGCTTTTCAGATAAGTATCGTTGTCATTTCTTGAATCCAGAGGAACCTTTGTTTGCTAAAATACAAAAGTTGTTTTTAGATGAACAAACAGCATTATTTGGTACAGATCATATTTATGGGGTTGATCCTTTTAATGAAGTAGACCCTCCAAGTTGGGAACCTGATTATTTGAAACAGGTATCGTCAGATATGTTTGCTACACTTACTCAGGCCGACCCAAAAGCGGAATGGATGCAAATGACTTGGATGTTTTATCACGATCGTAAAGAATGGACATCCCCGCGCGTTGAGGCTCTCTTGACAGGAGTACCTCAAGGGAAAATGATGCTTCTAGATTATCATTGTGAGAATGTGGAACTATGGAAGCAAACTGACAAATTTTTCGGACAGCCTTATATTTGGTGCTATTTAGGAAATTTTGGAGGTAATACGACATTGACTGGTAATGTAAAAGAGAGTGGAGAACGTCTAGACAATGCTTTGAGAAATGGTGGTAATAATTTAAGCGGTATTGGTTCTACGCTTGAGGGATTAGATGTAATGCAATTCCCTTATGAATATATTTTTGAAAAAGCTTGGACTTCTTCATTGTCAACAAATGAATGGGTAAATGCATTAGCAGATCGACATGCAGGGAAACGTTTGGGAAATGTACGTAAAGCATGGAATATTTTGTTTAATGAGATTTATGTACAGGTTCCCAAAACGTTAGGTGTTTTACCGAACCTTTCTCCTGTTTTCGATAAACCTAATAAACGTACAATTATTGATTATTCAAATAAACGTTTGTTTGATGTTTGGAAGTTACTGGCTGAGGCTAGTGATGTACATTCAGATGCTTTGCAGTTGGATATCATAGCAGTTGGACGTCAGTGGATGGGAAATATGTTCCTAGAAGCGAAAGAAAAATTGGATAAAGCATATCTTGAGGGTAATAGCGAGAAGGTGAACGCACACATCGCTTTTATGCGTGAATTGCTTAAAGATATTGATGGTCTTACAGCTTATCATAAATTTACTTCTATTCATGAATGGTTGAGACAAGCACGTGAATATGGTAATACTAAAGAACTTTCTGACTATTATGAATTGAATGCACGTAATTTGATAACAACATGGGGGGGACGTTTAAATGATTATGCAAGTCGTTCTTGGTCAGGTTTGACATCTGATTATTATGCGTCACGTTGGAATTTATACTTCGACGCTATAGAATATTCTTTAGCTTCAGGAGAGCCTTTTAATCAGGAAAAACTTGATATTTTAATTAAAGAGTTTGAGAATAATTGGGTTAATTCAAATCAGGTGATAACCTCTGTTAAGACAGCCAAATTTAGTAGTTATGTATACCAACTCATAAAAAAATATAGTAAGGTATACTAATACAGCTCAATTGCTTCTCGTATTTTTTATGTGAGGCGTAAAATAAAGAATAGTAAGTCGTTTGTATTTGATAAACTTAAAACGGCGAGCTAAATATGTAGCAATGGTAAGCGAATAATTTAAAAGAATAATACCTTAATTCCGCAACACTTTTTTATGAACTAATTTTAAAGCACTGAGTGATAGTATATTACCCAGTGCTTTGCCATGTCAGA
>RCNI01000373.1_pt1 | contig 62370 bp, 47 predicted proteins | sample 2041151 | NCBI WGS metagenome assembly RCNI01 (sample SAMN09708214, study PRJNA481090) | feces metagenome | isolation source: feces | place: Antarctica: Albino Rookery
GCCAGAGGACGTACACCGTCCTGCACGGCGACCAGTTCGGGATCGGTCTGCAAAGCCGCCAATCCGTTCTTCACCGAGAAGAAACGCTCCTTTCCGCCCGCCGCCACTTCGTGTTTCGGAAGCGAGAAACGCGCCGAGAGATCTTTCCAAAAATCAATATGCTCTTCGGGCAGCACCACGACTATTTCGGCGGTGGGCAATGCCTCCCGGAAACGCTCAATCGTATGCGCCAAAACGGGTTTTGTACCCAATATGCGGAATTGTTTGGGGACAGAACCGCCACAACGGACTCCGCTGCCGCCTGCGACAATGATTACCCCGACGGATTGTTCGATCATGACGATTTATTTTTCGGATTTTACTTGGGATTCGACCTTCGCAGAAATGACGATCGAATCGAGTTGCGTGATTTTATCCGCTTCGGCAACCTCTCCGTGCAATTCGGCGATGATGTGATCACGCACATACTCAAAACGCTCTCGATGTTCCTTACGAATCGGTTCGGCAGGCTCCTGCGGTACGTTCAGCGGGTTGATCGGCTTGCCGTTTTTCCAGATGCGGTAATCGAGGTGCGGCCCCGTGGACATACCCGTCGAACCGACATAACCGATCAGCTGCCCCTGCGACACGCGCGATCCCTTCTGAATGCCTTTGGCATAACGGCTCAAGTGCAGGTATCCCGTGCGGAATCCGCCCGCATGTTTAATTTTGAGGGTGTTACCTCCTCCTCCGCCCCAGCCTTTGAAGATCACCACGCCGTCGGCCACCGAGTGTACGGGCGTACCCATCGGTGCGGCGTAATCGACACCCGTGTGGGGACGTACACGCTTGGTCACGGGATGACGACGCGCATAGGTGAATGTCGAACTGATGCGCGTATATTTGAGCGGAGCCTTCAGCATCATCTTGCGCAGACTCGCACCGTCGGCCTCCCAATATTTGAGTTTTCCGTCCTGTTTGTAGGGGATGGCGTAGTACTCCCTGCCTCCGTGGTTGAACTGCGCACCCCACACCCGCGAAATACCCGCCGACACCGTGTCGTCGATGAATTTCTCGTCGTAAATCACCGTGAAACTGTCGCCCTCCCTGATGCCGAAGAAATCGACCGTCCACTGGTAAATATCCTCCAGTTCGGCGGCCAGTCCGTAGGGCAGGTTCTGCTCCATGATCGCCCCCCACAGCGAGGAGGTGATCACGGCCGATTTCTTGGTGCGGGCAACTTTGCAGGGTTTCTCGCCGAGCACCACGCCCACCGAATCGCCCATAAAGTCAAAACGCACGTAATCAATCGGATTCCGTTGATAAGCAAAGTGACACAGACGCTTTCCGTGAATCGAATCGCGCCCCACAAAAGCCGTGTAGCGATGCCCGGCACGAATGTTTCTTAAAGGGAATACACCGGCCGCGGCGCGATCCAGACGATCGACCTCCACCGCCGACAGCCCCAACTCACCGAGGATTGCTCCCATGGTTGCACCGTTGCCTATTTCGCCGTGACGCAATTCGTATTGGTCGGCATCTATTCCGAATACAAGATTTTCGGGCGTTTCGACCTTTGCTTCGACCGAATCGTCATTTGTTTTTTCCGTTGAAGAGCACGCCGTCACAAGAAGCGACAGAAGTGCCAGAAAGGCTCGATTTAGTGTTTTCATAGTTATAGCAAATGTAGGCATAATTTTCAAGAAAACAGCATTTCGCGCCCCTAATATTGTTCCGACAGGAGAAAGATTGCAAATTATTTGGTATTTCGGGTAAAAATCACTATATTTGAAAATATAATATATAGTACTAACCGAAAACCTGCTCTAATCTAAACCGAAAATTCGCATGCGGAAATTCATGTTGGCACCTCTTGCAGCCCTCTACAAGGCGGGAGTGACGTTCCGTCACTTTCTTTTTGATCACGGGTTTTTGAAGAGTGTGCGTTTCAATATTCCGATCATCTGCATCGGCAACATCACCGTGGGCGGCACGGGCAAAACGCCTATGGCCGAAATGGTCATTTCCTACATGACCCAGCACCATAAAGTGGCTCTGCTTTCGAGAGGATACGGACGCAAGACGAAAGGTTATATCGAAGTCGGAACCGACTCGCACTACCGCAGTGTGGGCGACGAGCCGTTGCAGATCAAACTCAAATTTCCCGACGTGACGGTTGTCGTATGCGAAAAACGCGTCGAGGGCATCCGCCGCATCCGGGAGGAACACCCCGAAGTCGATCTGATCATCATGGACGACGGATTCCAGCATCGTTTCGTCGAGCCGAAGGTCAATATCGTGATGATCGATGCCACACGCCCCGTGCAGCACGACAAGATGATGCCGGCAGGCTCCCTGCGCGATCTTCCCGAACAACTCTACCGCGCCCACTACTTCATCGTGACCAAGTGTCCCGATCCGATGGTGGCGTTGGACCGTTCGATCCTCAAGAAACAACTCGTGCAGTACGCCTATCAGAGCATCTACTTCACGCGCTACGAATCGTTCGTACCCCGTCCGATTTTCCACGATGAGGGAAAGACGAAGAATTTCGTGTCGGATCAGGAGGTCATAGCCCTGTCGGGTGTCGGCAATCCGAAACCTTTCCTGAAAACGCTCCGCGATCATTACAAGGTCATCGAAGAAATTACGCTGGACGACCATCATGTCTATAAGATGCGTGATGTCCACCGTTTGGAGGCTCTTCTGAAACAGAATCCCCAAGCCGTAGTCATCACCACCGAAAAGGACGCCGTGAAATTCGCCAACCGCGCCAAGGTGCCTTCCACGCTCCGGCAGAAGATGTATTACCAGCCCATAAATATTACATTCATCGGAGATTCCGCAACGGATTTTCTCCAAAAACTTGAAGATAATGTTAGAGGAAATTAAGAAATGCGCTGCGTTCATTAAGGCGCAGACCAACGATTACAAACCCGAGGTCGGAGTCATCCTCGGAACGGGTTTAGGCGGTTTCGCCGACAGCATCAAAGCTGATTACATACTCGAATACAAGAATATTCCCGGATTCCCCGTATCGACCGTACAAGGCCATAAGGGGCGTTTGATTTTCGGTCAGGTGGAGGGTCGCCGCGTGGTTGCCATGCAGGGTCGTTTCCACTACTACGAAGGCTACGCCATGACGCAGGTCACCTTCCCGGTACGTGTCATGCAGCAACTCGGCATCAAGTATCTGTTCGTGTCGAACGCTTCGGGAGGCGTGAACACCTCGTTCCGCACGGGCGATCTGATGATCATCACCGACCACATCAACCTGTTGCCCAATCCTCTGATCGGCCCCAATATGGAGGAACTCGGCCCGCGATTCCCCGACATGCACAACTGCTACGACAAGAATCTGATCGCCAAGGCCACCGCCATCGCCGAAAAGGAGGGCATCAAGTTGCAGTATGGCGTTTATGTGGGCGGCACGGGACCGACGTTCGAGACGCAGGCCGAATACCGTTTCTACCACGCCATCGGCGGTGATGCGGCAGGTATGTCCACCGTTCCCGAAGTGATCGTGGCACGCCACATGTCGATCCCCGTATTCGGCGTGTCGGTGATCACCAACTGCGGTCTTTCGGACGAGGTGGGCGATCACGAAGATGTGCAGTTGCAGGGTCGCAAGGCCGGCATCCGCATGGAAAAACTCTTCAAAGAGATGATTAAAAATTTGTAAATCCCTATGGTAAACAAAGTTATCTTGGTAGGCAACGTGGGCATGGATCCCGAAGTGCGCACCTTGGAAACCGGCACGAAAGTGGCACGTATCCGCCTTGCCACGACCGAACGCCTTTTCGACCGTCAGTCGAACGAAACGAAAGAACACACCGAATGGCACACGATCACGCTGTGGCGCGGATTGGCCGACGTGGTGGACAAATACGTGCATAAAGGCTCGCAACTCTACATCGAGGGTCGCCTCCGCACGCGCGAATGGATGGATAAGGACAACAACAAACGTTACACCACCGAGATTCTGGCCGACACGATGAATATGCTGGGTCGCCGCGGTGATGCACCTGCCTATACGGCACCCGATCCTGCCGCTTCGCAACAGCCCTACGGTCAGCAGCCGCAACCCGCCTATGGTCAGCCGTCGCAATCCCCCTACGGACAACCACAGGGCGGTTTCACGCAGCCTACGTTTGCGCAACCCGCACAACAGCAGCCTGCACCCCAGCCGACCGTGCCGCAGGAAGATCCCGACGATCTGCCGTTCTAAACACCGAAAACCCCGTTACACGAATGGTTGTTTTCCCCGCCACGGATGTGGGAAAGCGACCATTTGTTTTTAAATTCACGTCCTATGCTCCGATACCTGTTTATATTGGCGGGACTTTTGTCGAGCCTCACGCTCCGCGCCGCCCGCCTCGATTCTCTGGCGGTATTCAGCCGAGCCATGCAACGCGATGTAGCCTGTCGGGTCATCATGCCCGATGCCCCCCAAGAGGAACGTCTCCCGACAGTCTATCTCCTGCACGGTTACAGCGGCAGTGACCGCACCTATCCGACGCGCTTCCCCGAAATTTTCGCTCTGGCAGATCGCTACCAAATGATCCTCGTGATGCCCGACGGCCGCAACAGTTGGTATATCGACAGCCCCGTAAATCCCCGAAGCCGTTACGAGGAGTTCATCACGCGGGAACTCATTCCCCACATCGACTCGCTCTACCCGACCCTTGACGACCGCCACGCGCGGGCGATCACGGGACTGAGCATGGGCGGTCACGGTGCACTCTACCTGACGATCCTCCACCCCGATCTGTTCGGTGCGGCGGGCAGTATGAGTGGTGGTGTGGATTTAAGGCCCTTCCCCGGCAAATGGGAGTTGAATAAGGTATTGGGTACACAGCAGGAGCATCCCGACAATTGGGAGCGTTACAGCGTCATTCATCTTGTGCCGCTCATCTCGGCAGATCACCCGCAACTAATCTTCGACTGCGGTACGGAGGACTTTTTCTTTGAGGTGAACAACGCCCTCCACCGCGCCCTTCTAAGGCGGGGCATCCGCCATACCTACACGACCCGTCCCGGCGCACACAATCCCGACTATTGGCGCGGATCCATCCCCCGCCACCTCGAATTTTTCCACCGTTATTTCTCACAACAATAAAAAAATCCGCAACCGAGCAGTTCGGTTGCGGATTTTCCGTATTAAATCGGAAGGAGTTTCTGTTTCTCTGTTTCTCTGTCCTCCCCCTCACGCACTAATTAGCGTACTTTGAAATCGGCATCGGCGCAGTGCGGGATCGGCATCTTGGCATAGGTACCGTTCTCCAACTTGGCACGAACCGACTTGAAGGCCTCGATCGTGTACTTCACATCTTCCAAGGTGTGGGCAGCGGTCGGGATGACACGCAGGATGATCTCGCCCTTCGGGATTACGGGGTAGATGACGATCGAACAGAATACACCGTGGTTCTCACGCAGATCGACAATCAGGTTTGTAGCCTCAGGAATACCGCCCTTCATGAATACGGGAGTTACAGGCGAGTTGGTGACACCGATCTCGAAACCGTTCTCTTTCAGACCGCCCTGCAAAGCGCGAACGATCTCCCACAACTTCTCCTGATATTCGGGGTGGTTGCGGATCAGTTCCAGACGCTTCAGCGCACCCATCACCATCGGCATGGGCAGCGACTTTGCGTACAACTGCGAACGCATGTTATAACGGAACAGGTTGATCAACCAACGGGGACCGCTGACAAACGCACCGATACCGGCCATCGACTTTGCGAAGGTGTTGAACAGCACATCAACGCCATCAACGCAGTTGAAGTGCGAAGCCGTACCGCGACCGCCCTTACCCATCGTACCGAAACCGTGGGCATCATCGACCAACAGACGGAAATTGAAATCTTTCTTCAGAGCCACGATCTCGTCGAGTTTGCCCAGATCGCCCTTCATACCGAATACACCCTCGGTAATGACCAGAACGCCACCTTTCTGCTCCTCGGCAAGGTCGGTGGCATGCTGCAACTGCAAACGCAGCGACTCCATGTCGTTATGACCGTAAACGAAACGCTTGCCCTTGTGCATACGCAGACCGTCGATGATGCAGGCGTGCGCCTCGGCATCGTAAACGACTACGTCGCGGGGGGTCAGCAGACAGTCGATGATCGAAATCATACCCTGATAACCGAAGTTCAACAGGAAGGCATCCTCCTTACCGACAAACTCTGCCAACTCACGCTCCAACTGTTCGTGGTATTTGGTCTGACCGCTCATCATACGGGCACCCATCGGGGCTGCCATACCGAATTGTGCGGCACCCTCGGCATCAGCCTTGCGGACTTCGGGGTGATTAGCCAGACCCAGATAGTTGTTCAAACTCCAGTTCAGCATCTCCTTACCGCGGAACTTCATGTGGGGGCCGAGTTCACCCTCCAATTTGGGGAATGCGAAATAGCCGTGTGCATAAGACATATACTGTCCGATGGGACCTCCGGCATTCTTCTCAAGGCGATCAAAAATATCAACCATTTTTTTATAGCATTTTAAAGTTAAAAGACATCAAAAATTCAGACCGTTGAAGCCGGTCCGATTAAAACATTCAAAATTACAGGTTTTCCATCGAGCGGGAGTAAGTATTTATACCTATTTATCCGCCATAAACCGCATTCCAAACGGTTTTACATCATGCGATCGAAGGTTTTGCGTCCGAACATAAACCTCAAAACGACCGATCCCCGATAAATATGCTCACGCGCATCACTCCGGCGTCCGGCTCGTATCTTATGCCGTTTTCGGGAGAGCATCGGATGCCACTTTATAAAATCTCGATAGGCACGAAACACGGCGCAGAAATTCGCCCCGTGCCCTGCCGACAGATACGACAGGGCGGCCAACAGATCCAACGCGGGACGCACCACGGCCACCACACAACGCTGCACGGGCGATGCACACTTATAGAGCATTGCCAGATTGTTACGGTGATTGTAGAAGATTTTTCCCGGCGAATCGACCGTGAGCGTACCTCCGCCCAAATGCTTCACGACACTTTGCGGCACGATGCGCACGTGCCATCCCGCCAACTGCATCCGCCAGCAAAGGTCGATCTCCTCCATGTGGGCAAAGAAATCGGCATCGAAACCGCCCAATGCGCGAAACACCTCGCTTCGGCAGCAAAATGCCGCTCCCGTTACCCAAAACACATCCCGTGCATCGTCATACTGACCGCAATCCTGCTCCGTACGGCGCAAGATTCGGCCTCGGCAGAAGGGATAACCCAAGTAATCAATGTATCCGCCCGACGCCCCCGCATATTCGAATTTTCCGGGTTCGCGAAGTGCGTGCAGTTTCGGCGCGACGGCCGCCACATCGGGATGCTCGTCAAGTTCTCTGATCAAAGGTTCGAGCCATCCGCGCGGGGTCTCCACATCGGAATTGAGCAGCACGAAATACTCCGCGTCGATCTGCTCCAAAGCCAAATTGTAGCCCCCTGCAAATCCGTAGTTTTTGTCCAGCAGGACAAGTTCCGCTTGCGGAAAATCACGGCGCAACATCTCGACCGATCCGTCCGTCGATCCGTTGTCGGCCACCACCACACCCGCATCTTCGGGCAGAGCGTCCAGCACACTCGGAAGACAGGCACGAAGGTGTTTTTCGCCGTTCCAGTTGAGTATGACGATCTTAGTGCGTATCATGGGGACGTTTATGTTTCCAACGGCGGTGCGACCACAGCCACAAATCGGGATTCTCTCTGATTTCGCGTTCCAGACGACGCACATAGCGACCCGTAATCTCATTGGGAGCGACCTCTTCCACTCCGTCATAGAGCATCTCCACCGCCACATCGTAGCAACCCCGTTCGACACGGGTCATCGAAATGAAATAAACGGGCAGATGACATTTCAAAGCCAACTTCTCGGCTCCGTCGAAAAATACCGTGTCCTGATTCAGGAACCGGAACCAGTGGCTGTCGGGACGAAGCGGCGGATTCTGATCGGCAATCAGTCCGATGGCATATTTCTTTCCATCGCTCTCCTTCGTTCGGTTGTGCAGGTAGTGACGGATGCACTCCTTCATGGGTACGGTCTCGGTATTCGGCCAATGACGCAGGCGTTTGTAAAATTCGTCGATCACACGGCTGTGCAGGGGATGATACACCGACATCACCGTGCGCGAGGTATCGTAATACCCCCAAAACGCGCAGTACTCCCAGCATCCCAAATGCGCCGTCATGGCGATCCAGTCACGACCGCGGTTCTTCTCGATGAAATCGTGCATACGATCCTCGCTCATGCGGAACAGGTTCTTGGCCTTGCGTTCGTGCAGATGTGCGGCATTGAACGTATCGACAAACATCTCGGCCAGCGTCAGATAAAATCCGCGACAGATCTTCTGACGCTCCTCATGCGTTTTGTCGGGGAACGATTTCTCAAGATTGGTCATCACCACCCCGCGGCGGTAATGCAGCACATGATAAAGCAGAAAGAAAATGACATTCTCCACCACATGGTACTTGAACCAGTGGGGCAGGACGGAAAACGTCCACGCAAAAGCCCACAAAAGTTCCAACACCACCCGTTGGAGCAAATTAAGGTGTTGCTTGTTGTTCATCAGTAAAAAATATTAACTACTTCGCCTCCTTTTTCTCGGATTCGGACTTCGGGGTGTTTTGTACGGGGGCGGCTTGTCGCTCGACAAACAACTTGACGTTCTTGACCTTGGTACGAACCCTCAGCCAGTTCATCATCACCTCGCGGTCGATCGGCGTCTGGCTCGTTTCGGGGACGACAACACATACGACGGTCGTATCCAGCGGATTACCCTTCACATCGAAGGTCAGTCCCTTCATCAGCGAAATACGGCGTACACCGGGAATCACCATACCCACCTCACGCGAAAAATCCTCCACCTCGACATTGGTCATGCGGTAGCGTTTGAGTTGGGTGGTCATCTCCGAAATGCGGCGGTTCTTCTCTGCCAGAAGATCCGTGTAACTCTCCTGCAACGACAACACGTCGATCTTTTCGCTACGATTATCCTGACTGACCGCCAATTCGCAATTCTCCAATCCGAAATACGACATCTGTGCCTTCACGCTCTCGATCTGTGCCTCCTCCAGCGGTTCGCCGACCAGCACCAGTTCGATTTTCGACGGCAGATCGCCGTGTCCGTAAATCTTCTTATAATCGATCACGCGCGTACCGCGGAACGATTCGTTGTTGAATACCTTGGCTACATATTTATCGGCCATCGCCTCGAAAATCGAGATGCGCACCATACGGAATCCCACAAACACACTCGGAATGAAAGTCACCAAAGTGATGATCATCATCAGGCGTTTCACGTTGCGTTCGCGCACCTTGTCGATAAAGACTTTCTTCTCGTATTTCAGGAAACGCACTCCGAGATAGGTGGCCAGTGCAATGAATACCGAGTTGATGAAGAACAGATAGAATGCGCCGAGGAAATGGTTCAGGTTGCCCGAAGCCAGACCCGAACCTGCCGTACACAGGGGCGGGATTAGGGCGGTGGCAATGGCCACACCCGGAATGACGGTCGAGGTACGATCCGTACGGGTTTGCGCCACGATACCCGCCAAACCGCCCACAAAGGCAATCAGCACATCGTAGGTCGTCGGCGTGGTACGCGCCAAAAGTTCGCTTCCGTTGGCCGAAAGCGGGGTCAGCGCAAAATAGAGGGTCGAGGTGACGATCGCCACCACAAACATCAGCGTCAGATTGCGCAGCGATTTTTTCAGCAGTTCAAAATCATTGACACCCAGCGAGAAACCGACACCCATGATCGGGCCCATGATCGGGGAGATCAACATGGCACCGATGATGACGGCTGCCGAGTTTACATTCAGACCGAGCGATGCGGTCAGCGTGGCAAAAATCAACACCCAAAGGTTCACGCCGCGAAATTCGACCCCTTTGGTAATTACCGACACCACCTCCTCGCGCGATGCCTTATCTTCATCCAAACTGAAACGCCCCTTGAGGAATCGGCGCAAACCGTCCGTCCCTGTTTCCAAAAATCCCTGTCCGGAGGGTTGGGATTCCTTATCGGGGATATTGTCCATCCGGTTGTTTTGTTTCATAATATATCAGTATAAATTTATCACTCTTCGTTATCCGCTCCTTCAGGTTCGTTGTTTACGCGGACAGCCTTGAGTTTGCCGCCCACGATCAACACAAACTCGCCTTTGGGCGGGGTCTGACGAAAGTGTTCGAGTACTTCGTCAATCGTACCGCGCACGGTCTCTTCATGGATTTTTGTGATTTCGCGCGACACCGACACGGGGCGGTCTCCACCAAACACCTCGCGGAACTGTTCCAGACATTTCACCACGCGGTAGGGCGATTCGTAAAAAATCATCGTACGCGTCTCGTCGGCCAGAGCCTGCAAATGTTTCGAACGTCCTTTCTTCTGCGGAAGGAATCCCTCGAAACAGAACCGGTCGCACGGGAATCCGCTCTGCACCAGAGCGGGAATCAGAGCCGTGGCACCGGGCAGCGTAATCACTTCGATACCCTGCTCCACACAGGTGCGTACCAACAGAAATCCCGGATCGGAAATGCCGGGCGTACCCGCATCCGAAATCATCGCGGCGGAACGTCCCGCCGTGATCCATTCGGCCACCTGACGCACGGTTCCGTGTTCGTTGAATTTATGGTGCGGATAGAGTTTTTTCTCGATACCCAGATGTTTCAACAGTACGGACGAGGTGCGCGTATCTTCGCACAAAATGAAATCCACCTCGTTGAGTACCTTGATTGCACGCAGGGTTATATCATCCAAATTGCCGATCGGTGTCGGCACAATGTAGAGTTTTGCCATGGGCATTATTTGTCAAATTTGCGTTCGAGGAGTTCCATCAGCAGTTTTGCACCCTCGGAATTGGGATTCCATGTGTAATTTTCGGCAATGTAAATCAGACAGTCGTCCAATGCCTCGAAGTGATTTAAAATATGTATTACTTGGTTGTATGCGCCCACATCGTTGTTGAACAGATCGCGGATCAACAGGAATTTGTCATTGACCCCGATGCCGTCCTCCAATCCGATGCCCTTCTCCTTGTGGCGAAGTTTGTCGCCCAGCCCCTGTTGCGGAACAAAACGGTCTCCGAGAGTCTCGGTATGGGGACGGATCACCTCGCCCAAGACGGGTTTATCGCTCGCCTCGGCCAGTGATTCCCCGATCGAGTCGCGTTGCGGCACGACAATCTGCACTTCGTCTTCCTCCTCTTCCTCGGCATCCAGATCCAAATCCACAAATTCAAATTCGTCCTTTTCCGGAGCGGATTCTTTTATGGCGGACGCCTCTGCGCGGGATGTGTCGTCACGCGACTCTTCTCCCTTTACGGAAATCGTCTCAAGAACGAAATCAGCCTCCTGCTTGGAGGATTCTTCGTATCGCGGTTCGTCATCATCATAAAGCGACATGATGACCCGTTGCTTGTGGCGGTGACGTCGCGCATGCTCATCGTCCTCCTTCTGCCCGAACAGGTTCACCTGCAAGGGAACAAACTCCTCGCCTTTCTCTCCTTTTTCGGGCTCGGCTGCGGGAACTTCCTCGATTTCGGATTCGGGCTCGGATTCCACAACGGGTGCTTCCTCTTTTTCGGGTTCTATTTCGGGTTCGGAAGTCTCCTCGGCGGGGATCTCCTCTTCTTCAGTCTCTTCTTCAGTCTCTTTTTCGGCAACGGGGATATGCCCGGCGGGAGTTTCTTCTGCGACAGGCTCTTCCGTTGCAGCGGTTTTCTCCTCCTCGGCAGGTTCTTCTGCGGTTTCAGCAACGACCTGCTCCTCCTTGTCGGAAGAATCGCCCATGCCTACCTCACGGAACGAAATTTCTTCCTCCTCCGAGGCCTCCTCATGGATTTCGGGTTCGGCGGAAGATTCGCCTTCCTGAGCAGGTTCTTCCTGAGCAGGCTCTTCCGCGGGTTCGTCCACAGAGGCCACCTCAAACGAAATCTCCTCTTCGGATTCCTCCTCCGTGGCAGATTCTTCGGCGACCTCTTCCGCCGGCTCATCCCCGGCAACATCCTCTGATGTCTCCTCGTCGGCGACCTCAACAGGCTCTTCCTCCTTGTCCTCGTCGGCAACCGCTGCGGGTTCTTTCTCCACAGCCGCAACGGCTTCTTCCGAAGGCTCCTTCGCCGAAAGTTCCACGGCGGGTTCTTCTTCGGATTTTTCCTCCGTCCGGCCGGTCTCCTCTTCCAGATCGAGCGTCATCAGATCGTCGAGGTTAATCCCGTTTGCAATCGGATCCGATGCCCCCGCACCGAGTTCCGGTGCCACGATCGACGCTGCCGACACCACGGGACGCACCCTTTCCGAGTTTTTCTCCTCCGCCTCGCATTCCGCAACCCCGGCTTCATCCGTTGCAACCGGACGGAAGTCGGTTTCCGCCGTCTGTTCGCCGTCAAAGCGCACCAACTCATAGATCGCCTTGAGGTGGTCAAGTGCCAAATCTCGTTCCATGGATGCGATCTCGTCCTTGCGGAGTTGTTGCCACCCCTCGACAATCGCCTTGAATCGGGACATTTCCCGCTCTATTTTTTTGAAATCCATAATCACTGAATTTTATCGACAAATATAGAAATTTTTTATGATTCCGAAGCCTTTTCTCCGTTTGATTTTTTCCGTTTGATTTTTTCCGTCCTCTGCATCTCCGCATTGCAAAAACCGGTCAAAACGGAAGAAATAAATACGGGATTCCTTCCGACAAGACAGATTCTCAAAGAAAATGCGTATCTTTGCTTCAAATTTGCCCCGTTGAGAAAACAGGGCAACGCGACAAGCAGCAAAATTAATTCAATTCAGATAAAGAAATGGCATTACAATGCGGTATCGTGGGACTTCCCAACGTAGGTAAGTCCACACTTTTCAACTGTCTGTCCAACGCCAAGGCACAGGCAGCCAATTTTCCTTTTTGTACAATCGAACCCAATGTGGGTGTGATCACCGTACCCGACGAGCGTCTGGTTCGTCTGGCGGAAATCGACCACCCGAAACGTGTCATCCCCACCACCATCGAGATCGTCGATATTGCAGGTTTGGTGAAGGGCGCATCGAAAGGCGAGGGGCTGGGTAACAAATTTCTGGCCAACATCCGCACCACCAATGCCATCATCCACGTTCTGCGTTGTTTCGACAACGACAACATCACCCACGTTGACGGATCGATCGACCCCGTCCGCGACAAGGAGATCATCGACACGGAACTTCAGATCAAAGATCTGGAGACCGTCGAAAACCGTCTGAGCAAGACCCAGAAACAGGCCACTTCGGGCGGTGACAAGAACGCCAAACGTGCCGTGGAGATCATGTTGCAGTACAAGGCAGCCTTGGAACGCGGCGAGAGTGTCCGCACCGTCGAACTCGAAAAGGAGGATCGCAAACTCGTGGCCGACCTCGATCTTATGACCGACAAACCCGTCTTGTACGTCTGCAACGTCGATGAGAAGAGTGCCGTCACGGGTAACGCCTACACCGAGGCCGTCAAGAAGGCCATCGCCAACGAGAAGGCCGAAATGTTGATCGTGGCAGCCGCCACCGAGGCCGACATCGCCGAGTTGGAGTCGTTCGAGGAGCGTCAGATGTTTCTGGAGGATCTCGGACTGAAGGAGTCGGGCGTGGCACGTCTGATCAAGGCCGCCTACAAGTTGCTGAACCTCGAAACATTCTTCACCACGGGTGCCGACGAAACCCGCGCATGGACCTACGTCCGCGGCATGAAAGCCCCCAAGACTGCCGGTATCATCCACACCGACTTCGAGAAAGGATTCATCCGTGCCGAGGTGATCAAATATGACGACTACACAACCCTCGGCTCCGAGAAGGCCTGCCGCGATGCGGGTAAGATCGGTATCGAAGGCAAGGACTATGTTGTGCAGGACGGTGACATCATGCACTTCCTGTTCAACGTATAAAGAGAATAACTTAAAAAACCTCAAGCCATGAAAAAAGATTTGAAGTATTGGATTTTGGCTGTTGCAGCCATCGCGTGTTGCTTTGTTCTGGGCAAAGCCTACACCTACAAATACAGAACACAACAAACAATCATTGTCACGGGATTGGGGGAAACGACATTCGACTCGGATCTGATTGTGTGGAACGCCACGCTTCAGGTCGAAACCCACGAAGTGACCGAAGGCTATGCCCGGTTAAAACACGACAAGGCAAAGGTCGAGAAGTTCCTTTCGGATCGGGGCGTAGATCCTCAGACGGTCGTCTTTTCGTTCGTGTCGGTCAATAAGGAATACACCGACAACTACGCGCCCAACGGCAATTGGGCTGGACGCCGTTTTTCGGGTTACTCCCTGAGCCAGACGCTCTCCATCGAATCGCAGCATGTCGATCAGATCGAGGCCGTCTCGCGCGGCATTTCGGAACTGATCTCGCAGGGCATTTCGATCGAGGCATCGGCACCCGCCTACTACTACACCCGATTGGACGACGTAAAACTCGGTCTGATTGAAACGGCATCGGCCAACGCACGCCAACGCGCCGAGAAGATCGCCGAAAATGCGGGTACGAAGTTGGGCGATGTGAAGTCGGCACGCATGGGCGTGTTCCAGATCACGGGTACGAATACCAACGAAGAATTTACGGCAGGCGGATCGTTCAACACATCGAGCCGCACGAAGAAGGCGCGGATCACGGCTCACATCGAATACCGCGTCAAATAACGATAATAACAAAAACACAAAAATACCATGGAAAGAGCAGTCAGAGTACGTTTCGCACCGAGTCCCACGGGACCGTTGCACATCGGAGGCGTTCGTACGGCACTTTATAACTACTTGTTTGCCCGCCAGCACGGCGGCAAGATGATTCTCCGCATCGAGGACACCGACTCGCAGCGTTTTGTCGAGGGTGCCGATCATGGATTCGCTGCGTTGGTGCGGTATCGAGATCGACGAAGGTGTCGGTGTGGGTGGTCCGCATGCCCCCTACCGTCAGTCGGAGCGTCGTGACATCTACTTGAAGTACGCCCTGCAACTCGTCGAGTCGGGATGGGCATACTACGCATTCGACACCGCCGAGGAACTGAACGCCCTGCGTGCCGAGGGCGAAAAGGAGGGTCACATCTTCGCTTACGATCACACCGTGCGCGAAAAATTGGCGACCTCGCTGCGCCTTTCGCCCGAGGAGGTTCGCGAGCGCATCGACCGCGGTGATCAGTGGGTCATCCGCTTCAAGATGCCCGTGGGTCGCATCGTCAAGATGGACGACCTGATCCGCGGTCACGTGGAGGTCGATTCCTCGACACTCGACGACAAGGTGCTTTACAAGTCGGCCGACGCACTGCCCACCTACCATTTGGCCAACATCGTCGATGACCATCTGATGGAGATCTCGCACGTGATCCGTGGCGAGGAGTGGTTGCCTTCGTTGCCGCTGCACTACCTGCTCTACGAGGCATTCGGATGGCAGGACACCCAACCCCGGTTCGCACACCTTCCCCTGTTGCTGAAGCCTACGGGCGGCGGCAAACTCTCGAAACGTGACGGCGACAAGATGGGTTTCCCCGTATTCCCGCTCTTCTGGCAGTCGCCCGCGGGTGACACCGCCCACGGCTACCGCGAGGACGGTTACTTCCCCGAAGCCTTCATCAACATGTTGGCTCTCTTAGGCTGGAACCCCGGCACCGAACAGGAGATTTTCTCGATGCAGGAACTGATTGATTCGTTCTCGCTGGAACGCGTGTCGAAGGCCGGAGCCCGTTTCCAGCCCGACAAGGCCAAATGGTTCAATGCCCAATACATGCACCACAAGACCGACGCCGAACTGGCAGAGATCTATCAGCCAATCCTCAAGGCACACGGCATCGAGGTATCGGACGAACTCGCAGGCAAGGCCGCAGGCATCATGAAGGAACGTGCGCAGCTGATCACCGATCTGTGGGATCTTACGTCGTTCTTCTTCATCGCCCCGACCGAATACGAGGCCAAGCAGCAGAAGAAATATTGGAAGGGAGACAACCCCCGCATCCTCCGCGAGGTACGCGAAGTACTGGCTTCGATCGACGATTTCTCGCTGGAAAATACCGAGCGTATCGTGCACGCATGGATCGAAGAGAAGGGCTACGGTATGGGACAGGTCATGAATACGTTGCGTCTGGCTCTGGTCGGCGCGGGCAAGGGTCCCGGCATGTACGACATCACGGCATTCATCGGTAAGGAGGAGTGTCTGAGACGCATCGACTATCTGCTGGAACACGTCACGCCGGCCGAATAGCCCCGCAACACGAAGTTCAATAAAAGGAGGAAGCGCATGTTTTCCTCCTTTTAATATAAGAAACCATGATCGAGATCGAACAAAGCCTGTGGGGCATGACCGGGGAGGGCGAGGCCGTCATCCTCTATACGCTCCGCAACAATTCGGGAGCCGAGGTGCGTGTGACCAATTTGGGCGCGGCCGTCGTCGGCTTCACCACGCCCGACCGCGAGGGGAAACTCGCCGACATCGTTTTGGGTTACGCCTCGGCGGCGGATTATCTGAAGGACACGACGGCAATGGGTCGCGTCGTGGGACGCACGGCGGGCATCACCCGTCTGGGTCGTATCCACATCGGCGATACGGACTACACGCTCGACCGCAATGCGGGACGTCACCATCTGAACGGAGGCTCGAAAGGATTTTCGGAACATCTGTGGGAAAGTTGGGTCGAGAACAACCGCCTCGCAATGGCACTCTCGTCGGAGAGTGGCGATATGGGTTATCCGGGCGAGGTGAACACCCAACTGATTTTCGACTTTGACGACGAAGGAACGCTCGAAATCACCTACCTCGCCAAGTCGGAAGAGGCAACGCCCGTCAATATGACGCACAACCTGCTGTTCAACCTTTCGGATGCGCCTTCGGTACTGGATCACGAACTGCAACTCAACGCCTCGCGCGTTGCGGAAACCGACCCGACGGAGATTCCGACGGGCGTATTGTTGGACACCGCATCGACCGCCCTGGATTTTCACTCGTTCCGCCGTTTGGGGGAGGACATCGAATCGCCATTTAATCACATTGCCGATCTGGGCGGTTACGACCATACGCTCTTGCTCGACAACTGGAAGAAAAACATCCTCGGCGAAGCGGGTACGTTGCGCGACCCCCTTTCGGGACGCACCCTGACCCTGCTTACCTCCCAACCCGCCCTTACGCTCTCGACCGCCAACACCCTGAAAGGCAGTTGTCCCGCGGGAAAATCGGGTGCTGTGTATGAAGACCATGCGGGAGTTGCGCTTCGGGCGATGAATTTCCCCGATGCCGCCAACCATCCCGAATTTCCTTCGCCCATCCTCGAAAAGGGAGAACTCTATTGTCAGAAGGTGGTTTTCCGACCCGGAACTTATTGACCACAAGAAGATTACGGAAGAAAATAAAAAAAAAGGGGGCAAAAGAGACTGCTTTTGCTCTCTTTTTTGTATCTTTGCGACGACAATTCAAAAGGGGTGCCTTACTATCAGGCTGAGATTATACCCATTGTACCGGAGACGGATAATGCCGATACCGGGATGCAGCGTAATCAACACCACATACCCCTTTTCAGTTTTATTAATTATTTAATTTAACTATGAAAAGGTTTTTACTTGCTCTGGCCGTATTTTCTATGGCCGCCCATGTCATGGCACAGGAGAAATCCGAAAAACATCAGGATTCCGTGCGCATGTTCCGCCTTCAGGAGGTCGAAGTCGTCGCCACCCGCGCTTCAAAGACCATGCCTGTGGCTCACAGCAACCTCTCGAAAGCAACCATCGCCCGTAACAGTTTCGGATTCGACATCCCGACGGTGTTGGCTCTGACGCCTTCGATGATCGCCACCAACGAGACCGGTATCGGTATCGGTGCCACCTCGATGCGTCTGAGAGGTACGGACGCAACCCGTCTGAACGTAACGATCAACGGCGTTTCGATGAACAACCCCGACTCGCACGCCATGTACTGGTACGATACGCCCGACCTGCTGTCGTCCGTAGGTTCTATTCAGGTACAGCGCGGTGCCGGTCTTTCGACCAACGGCACGGGTGCTTTCGGCGGTGCCATCAACATGACCACCGATGCGCTGACCACCGAATTTGGCGGTGAGGCTTCGCTCTCGTACGGTTCGTACAACACCAACAAACAGTCGGTTCACCTCTCGTCGGGTCTTCTCAAAAACCACTGGACGATCGACGCGCGTCTGTCGCACATCGCATCGGACGGTTTTGTCGATCGCGGCAAGACCGATCTGAAGTCCTACATGTTTCAGGCCGGTTACTATTCGGGCAATACGATGCTCAAACTCGTGTCGTTCGGCGGTAAGGCCTCGACCTACCTCACCTACGACGGTGTGACCAAAGAGGATATGGCTCTTTACGGTCGCCGTTACCACACGGGCGGTCAGTACGAAACGGCCAATGGTCCGTATGTTCTGGCCGACGGTACCCACGTCAATTACTACGACGACCACACCGACAACTACCTTCAGTTGAACAATCAGTTGGTCTTCACCCACAAATTCAACAATTCGTGGAAAATGAACGCCACGGCATTCTACACCTACGGCTACGGCTACTACAAGCAGTACAAGGGTGGCAAGAAACTCGCCGAGTACCTCAACATCCCCGCCGACAAGGTCTATACGCCCGAAGGCGACAAGGTACGTGCCGACCTGATCCGCGAGAAACTCATGGAGAACCACCTGTCGGGTATCAATGCCGCCGCTCACTACTCCACGCGCGGTCTGGATGTTTCGTTCGGCGGTTCGTACAGTTACTACACCTGCCCTCACTGGGGTAACCTCGACTGGGTTGATGGTCTTGAGGCCAAGGATTATGCAGGTCGCTGGTACGACAACGATGTCGAGAAACACGATGCCAACCTCTTCGCCCGCGCCAACTGGGAGATCTTCAAGGGCTTCCGTCTGTTCGCCGACATGCAGTACCGCTATGTAAACTACAACGCATGGGGCGTAAACGACAACAACATCGAGAAGACCCCCGCCCCCGGTGAGGAGGGCGAAGGCATGATGCAGCCCATCTCGGTCGATAAGACCTACCACTTCTTCAACCCGCACGCAGGTATCAGTTACGACTTCGGCAAGCACAGCAATGTCTATTTCTCGTTTGCCATTCAGCAGAAAGAGCCGACCCGTGGCGACTTCACCGACCGTTACCAGTTCGCACAGGGCAACATCAAGGAGTACCCCACTTCGGAGAAACTCTTCGACTATGAGTTGGGTTACACCTTCCACTCGGAGAACTTCTCGGCAGGCATCAACCTCTACTACATGAAATACGACAACCAACTGGTTCCCATCGGCCGTATCAACGACGGTTACGATTCGCTGAACGACAACGTGAAGGACAGTTACCGCCGCGGTATCGAGTTGTCGGCTGCATGGAACGCCACCCGCTGGTTCACCCTTTCGGCCAACGCCACCTTCTCGCAGAACCGCATCGAGAACTACACGAACTACATCTCGGAGTATATCCACAACGACGATTACTCGGTCGAGGATTCGGGTTATGTCGAGCAATACATGGGTACGACCCGTCTGGCCTTCTCGCCGAAAACCATCGCCAACGTAAACCTCGACTTCCACTACAAAGGATTCGAGGCCGTTCTGACCAACAAATACGTGTCGAAGCAATACTTCACCAACTACGAGAACCCCGAAATGCAGTTGGATGCCTTCTTCGTATCGGATCTGAATCTGGGTTACACGATGAAGACCCGTTCGGCCCGCTCGGTACGTTTCGGTGTGATGATCTACAACGTATTCGACACCCGCTACGAGGGTAACGGTTACGGATGGTCGGAGGCCGACACCAACACCTCGACCGGCAAGACCGACATCAAGTACCACGCCTTCTACTTCCCGCAGGCTCCGCTCAACGTGCTGGCCAACGTCACCGTTAAGTTCTAACCGCCGCTATGGATATGGATTGGAAACTTCTGCTGCAAATCACGGGTGTCCTGCTCGGACTGCTTTATCTGTGGCTTGAGTACAAGGCCGACATCCGATTGTGGATCGTGGGACTCGTCATGCCCTTGGTGCATGGTACGCTCTACTTCTCGAAAGGATTGTATGCCGACGCCTCGATGCAGGTCTATTATGTGCTGGCAGGCCTCTACGGGTTGTTTGTCTGGATGCACCGCAAAGAAAAAGCACACGACAAAGCCGAGGACAAGGAGATGCCCATCATACACACTCCCTTGCGTCTGATTCCCGCTCTTGTGGGTGTTTACGCCGCAGCGCATGTGGGCATTTACTTCTTCCTGACACGCCTGACGAACAGCACCGTCCCCTTTTGGGACAGCCTCACCACGGCACTTTCGATCGTGGCGATGTGGATGCTTTCGCGCAAACACGTCGAGCAGTGGCTCGTATGGCTGTTTGTCGATCTGGTGACCGTGGGACTCTACTTCTACAAGGGAATCCCCCTCACGGCAGGCCTCTACGGCCTGTGTTCCGTGCTGGCCATTGCCGGTTACCTCCGTTGGAAAAAACAGGTCGCAAAATAGATTCCGATCCCTTCAAAACGAATCCCGTCTTACGCTGTGTAAGACGGGATTTTTTATCGCTTGGGCAGGAATTTGTGCGAAATACCTATTCTCCATCCGGGAAAACGATCTTTTCTTGATCCGCCACCACAGTCTGTTCCACCGTGCATCTGCATCGCCGATCGTTTTTTCTGCGTTCGAAGACCCGCCGTCACTCCTTTCACAAAGATGCGCACCATTCTTTTTTCTCATGCTCCGCTCCCGAAATTCCGCGGCATCTCCGCCCCCGAAAACACATCTTTCCGTCTCCGAAGATACGCGTCTCTTCCCTCTCCAAGCACAAAAAGAGGGCAAACCCGTCGGGGTTTGCCCTCTTTTTATTTAAAATCGACTTTTCGATTAGTTGTCACCGGTTACATGCTCCAACTTCTTCATGATCGAGAAGATGAAGGTTGCCGACAGCAGACACAGTACGATGAGGATAGACCACAGAACCCACAAGGGCAGGCTTCCCCACAACATACCGATAATCGAAACGAGGTAGTTACCGAATGCGGTAGCGGCGAACCAGCCACCCATCATCAGACCCTTGTACTTGGGAGGAGCCACCTTCGACACGAACGAGATACCCATCGGCGAGAGGAACAACTCGGCAAACGTCAGTACGAGGTAGGTCGAGATCAAGAGGTTCGGAGTTACACGATAATCGGTCGTCGTCGCAGCCAGATCGTTCGGAATAGGCAGACCGATCGAGCCGAGTGCCATGATCGTGAAACCGAGTACGGCGATCACCATACCGATACCGATCTTACGGGGAGCCGACGGCTCTTTGCCTTTGGCGGCCAGAGCACCGAACACCGCCATCGAGACAGGCGTCAGGGCAACTACGAAGAAGGGGTTGAACTGCTGGAATTTCTGGGGCAGGATCTCTACCGAAGCATCCATAGTCGAGTATTTCCAAGCGAGGAGTGCCAGTGCGGCGACAACGACACCGCCCGAAATGCCACGCTCTTTGCCTTTACCCTGGAAGAAGCCTACCAGACCGTAAACGGCAAATACGATCAGTACAAGGTTCCATACATCGAAACCGATACGGGTCAGACCCTCGGCCGACTTGGCCGTGTAGTCACGGGCGAAGAACGTCAGCGTCAGACCGTTCTGGTGGAATGCCATCCAGAAGAAGATCACGACGGCAAATACGAGCAACAGAGCCTTCACGCGCGAACGGGTCTGTTCGGGAGTCAGATCATCGACATGAGCGGCACCTGCGGCGGCAGCCTCCTTGGTGTTCACGTCGGCATGCTTGAAGGTCTTCTTGCCCAACACGTAGATGGCCATCGAAAGGATCAGCGACACACAAGCCACGGCGAAGCCCCAGTGATAAGAACCTGCCAGTGAGTTGATGTAGTCGTTCGAGAAAGCCGTCAGGTCGGTTGCATATTGTGTACCCTGCTGCGCAGCCAGTTCGGTGAACTTGTTCAGAGCCTCACCCGACAGATTGCCGTCGAGAAAACTGTGTGCCATTGCGGGGATGTCTCCATTGTAGAAGAAACCGTCCTTACCCATATACCAAGCGGTGATTTTCTCGGCAGCCGTCGGAGCAAACAAAGCACCGATGTTGATGGCCATGTAGAAAATCGAGAATGCGGTATCTCGCTTTGCCGAATATCGGGGATCGTCGTAGAGGTTACCCACCATAACTTGGAGATTACCTTTGAACAGACCCGTACCCAGTGCAATGAGGAACAGCGCACCGAACATGGCGGCGATACCGGCAAAGTTGTTGCCCGTCGGGATGGCCAGAGCCACATAGCCGAGGAACATGACCACGATACCGGTGGTCACCATCTTACCATAACCGAACTTGTCGGCCAGATAACCGCCCAATACGGGCAGGAAATAAACCAAGGCAAGGAAACCTCCGAAGATGTTGGAGGTCAGACCCGCCGTGAAACCGAATTTAGCCTGCAAGAAAAGTGTAAAGATTGCAAGCATGGTGTAGTATCCGAAACGCTCGCCCGTGTTGGCCAGCGAAAGGATCCACAACCCTTTGGGATGTCCTTTAAACATGATTGATTTGAGTTTTTTAGTTTGGTTTTGTTGTTTCGATAATTTTGCTATTTTATAAAGTCCTATTTTTGCATCGCAGACAAAGATAGAAAAATTTTTCGTATATTTGTGTATTAACATATTTTTATATGTCAAAAAACGAGAAACATTTGCCCGTCGTCCTTCACGACGAATGGCTCCGCCCGGTCGAAAAGCAACTCAACGCACGCCACGAACGCGCCCGGAAGCGTTACGCAGAAATCGTCTCCTCGTCCCGATCCCTGCCCGATTACGCCAACGGCTATCTCTATTTCGGATGGCAGTGGGATCCGATGCTCGACGGATGGTGGTTTCGCGAGTGGCTGCCGGGGGCGCAGGATGTCTTCATCTTCGGCGATTTCAACAACTGGCAACGCACCGAGATCCGTCTCGAAAAGGACGAGAGAGGTGTGTGGAGCGGATTTTTTCCCGCAGCCATGTACCGCGACCGCCTCAAGCACGGATCGCTCTACAAGATCCACGTGCACGGCGAAAACGGCTGGCACGACCGCATCCCCGCCTATGCCATGCGCGTGGTGCAGGACGATGACACGAAAAACTACAACGCCCAATTCCGGCTGCCCGAACACCCGTTCGACTGGCAGGGCGACCAATTCACACCCGACGACCACAGCCTTCTGATCTACGAGGCGCACGTGGGCATGGCGCAGGAGAAGGAGGGGGTCGGCACCTACCGCGAATTTACCGAAAACATCCTTCCGCGCATCAAACGCGACGGTTACAACGCCGTCCAACTGATGGCCGTTGCCGAACATCCCTACTACGGTTCGTTCGGCTATCACGTGTCGAGTTTCTTCGCCCCCTCGTCGCGTTTCGGCACGCCCGAAGAACTCAAGGAATTGATCCGCACGGCACATAAGACGGGTATCGCCGTCATCATGGATCTGGTGCATGCCCACTATGTCAAAAACCTCAACGAAGGCATCAACGAACTCGACGGCACGGATCATCTTTACTCGCGTCCGGGTGCGGAGGGCAACCAACCCTACTGGGATTCCAAGATCTTCGATTACGGCAAACACGAAGTAGAACATTTCCTGCTCTCGAACATCAAATACTGGCTCGACGAATACCATTTCGACGGCTTCCGCTTCGACGGCGTGACCTCGATGATCTACCATCACCACGGCCACACGGAGTTCGACTGCCGCGAGAAATTCTTCGACGAAGGGGTCAATGAGGATGCCCTCACGTATCTGACCCTTGCCAACCAACTCGTCCACACGTTCCGCCCGCAGGCCATCACCATCGCCGAGGATATGAGCGGCATGCCGGGCATGTGCTGCCCGATCGACGAGGGCGGCATCGGATTCGACTATCGCCTCGGTATGGCGATCCCCGACTTCTGGATCCGTCTTCTGAAGGATATTCCCGACGAGGATTGGAATATTTGGGAGATGTGGTCGGTGATGACCTCGCGTCTGCCGTCGGTCAAGACCGTAGCCTACGCCGAATCGCACGATCAGGCACTGGTCGGCGACAAGACGATCGCCTTCCGTCTAATGGACAAGGAGATGTATTTCCACATGGATCGCGCCTCGGAAAATTTAGTGATCGACCGCGGTATGGCTCTCCACAAGATGATCCGTCTGATGACCATCTCGACGGGCGGACAGGCCTACCTGAACTTTATGGGCAACGAATTTGGTCATCCGGAGTGGATCGACTTCCCGCGCGAGGGCAACGGCTGGAGTTATGCCCACGCTCGCCGACAGTGGTCGCTCGCCGACAACGGATTGTTGCGCTACAAGTGGCTGGGTGATTTCGATCGGGCAATGATCGCCTTGGTCAAGAAATACAAGGTGTTGGAGGACGGCTACCCGTGGAATCTTCAGATGGACGAGCAGAACAAGACGATGGCGTTCGCTCACGGCAAATTGCTGTTCGTATTCAACTGGCACCCCACGGCATCGATTCCCGATTACGAACTCCCCGTGAAGGAGGCAGGATGTTACACACCGATTCTCTCGACCGACGAGAAGCGTTTCGGAGGCAGCGAACGTCAGGCACTCGACGGCGAACATTTCTCGTTTGAGAAAAAAGACGACGAAGGAAATTCACATCCGTTCATCCGTATATACAATACATCGCGCACGGCAACCGTTTTCTTGAAAAACGAATAAGCATGGACTTCACGTTACTGGCCGACAACACCCCCGATCCCGAACACCGTCTCGAATCGGAACACGGGTTGAGCATCTACCTTGAAATTGACGGGAAACGCTGGCTGTTGGATGTCGGCGCATCGGATCTCTTTGCCCGCAATGCCGAAAAATTGGGCATCGACCTTTCCGAGGTCGATTTTCTGATCCTCTCGCACGCCCATGCCGACCATACGGGCGGACTTCGTGCGTTTTTGGAGCGCAACACCAAGGCTCGGATTTTCCTTTCGTCGCACATCGACGGACGGCGATTCATTTCGACACGTCACAACGCGCCGCACGACATTTCGATCGACTATTCGCTCCTCGATGAGCATCACGACCGATTCATGTTCCTCTGCGCCGACCTTGCCGTCACCCCCTCGGTCTATATCCACACACCCATCCCGCACCTCTACCCTGCGGTACGCGCCAATGCGACGCTGAAGGCCGACGACGAGCCGGATGATTTCAGCCACGAGATGGCGGTCGAGATCCGAGACGGGAATCACGGCATCATGTTGTCGGCGTGTTCGCACCTCGGCCTGTTCAATACGCTCTCCACGGCGCGGGGCGAGATTTCGACCTACATCGGCGGACTGCATCTGGTCGATTCCGATCCCACGCATCACTTCGAGAGCGAAGCCGAAATCCGCGAAATGGGCAAGATGCTTCAGAGCACCCATCCCCGTCTTTATGTCTGTTCGGGGCATTGCACGGGGGCTCATGCCGCCGCCATTCTTCAGGATGTGCTGGGCGACCGGTTCCGGCTCTTCTACACGGGCTATACGATTCACACCGCATAAGAAAACACCCCGTTCCAAAAAGGAACGGGGTGTTTTCTTATTTTCTTTTCGCTTTAGAACTTGGTCGGCACAGCGCACGTATAGCGTTTTGCAAGACCTCCTTCCGAGGTTTCACGATACAGACTCGGAATGTCGTGCCCCGTCTCGTTCATCACCTCAACCACCTTGTCGTAACTTACCATGTGGGTACCGTCCGAAAGCATGGCGTAGGCATTGGCATCCAAAGCACGTGCAGCGGCCACGGCGTTACGCTCGATGCAGGGTACCTGCACCAATCCGCATACGGGATCGCACGTCAGACCCAAGAAATGCTCCAGAGCCATCTCGGCAGCGTATTCGATCTGTGCGGGCGTACCGCCGAAGAGTTGGTTTGCGGCGGCGGCGGCCATGGCACAGGCCACACCGACCTCTCCCTGACAACCGACCTCGGCACCCGAAATCGACGCATGGGTCTTCGCCACATTACCGAACAAACCTGCCGTAGCCAGAGCCTTCAGGATGCGGTGACGCGAAAATTCGCGCGACGATGCCAAGTGATAAAGCACGGCAGGAACGACACCGCTCGAACCGCACGTCGGAGCCGTCACGACCAGACCGCCCGAGGCGTTCTCCTCCGAAGTCGCCAGCGCATAGGCGTAGATCTTGGCACGCGAACTGAGCGAAGGCGAATAACTCTGCGAACGAATCCAGTAATTGGCGGCCTTACGGGCAACTTTCAATCCGCCGGGGAGTACACCTCCATCGACATTCAGACCCTTCTTGATGGTTTCGCACATCACCGTCCAAATCTCGTCCATGTAATCCCAAATCTCCTTGCCTTCGCACTCCTCGACATATTCCCAAAAAGTACGTCCCTCACGGTAGCACCACTTTTTGATCTCTTCGATGGTCGTCAGCGGATAGATGCTGTCGGGCAGAGCCTCGTGGGTCGTCTCGTTGGCCAGCGAACCGCCACCGACACTGAAAATCGTCCATGTGTCGATCACCTCGCCCCCCTTCAGCCCCTCGTACATCATGCCGTTGGGATGGAACGGGAGTACCACCGAAGGTTTCCAGATGATTTCGGTCGGGGCTTTGGGCTCCAGCACCGAGAGGATCGCGACATCGGTCAAGTGACCGCGACCCGTCGCGGCCAGTGATCCGTAAAGCGTCACACGGTAGGCATCCGCCTCAGGGCAACGCTCCAGAAACTGCGTTGCCGCTTTCTTCGGGCCGATGGTATGGCTGCTCGACGGTCCGTTACCGATCTTATATAACTTTTTGAGTGAATCCATTGCTGTTACTTTATATCACCTTAGGGGCGGACATTCTGCACACCCCTATCTGTTTTGCTTCTTGTCTTTCTGCTCTGTTACGGAGGCTTCCTTTTTCTTGTTATAGAGGAAGCGGCGGATCTTATGGGTCGGCGTGCGCACGAACTCCTCCTTCTCCTCGACGACCTCCGAAATACGCGAGAAGCGGTTTACCTTTGAATTGACGAAGTCCATGATGTCCTTCTTCAACTCCTCTTTCTTGTTCTCCAGATCCTCCTTCAGGTCGTAGAACTTGCGCTCCAACTCCTCGGCATTGAAATGCACCAGAGCCACAAGGTGTCCCTCCTTTTCAGTCACCAGCGAATCGGCGATGCAGACGTGCGAATTGAGTACACACTCGATGTCTTCGGGGTAGATGTTCTCTCCGGCAGGGCCGATGATCATATTCTTCAGACGCCCCTTGATGAACAGATAGCCGTCCTTGTCAAATTCGCCCAAGTCCCCCGTACGGAACCAGCCGTCCTTGGTGAAGGCTTCGGCGGTGGCTTCGGGGTTCTTGTAATAACCGATCATGGTACTCGGCGAGAGAGCCACGATCTCACCCTGATGGGTTTCGGGATTGATGTTTTCGAGACGCAGTTTCACCATCGGCACGGCGGGTCCCGTCGAACCGAGACGTGTGTCCGAAGGCGGTGCCCCTGCCAAAAGCGGAGCGGTCTCCGTCAGACCGTAACCGATGGCATAGGGAATTTTGGCCTCATTGAGGAAATTCTCGGCACCCTTGTCGAGTTTCGCACCGCCGATGCCCAAGAAACGCAGGCGGCCGCCGAAAATCTTGAGGAGTTTCTTTCCGGCCAGACGGTGGAAGAATCGGCGCATGAAACCGATGCCGTAGATTGCAGTCCACATCTTGTTCGCGGTGAAGCGGGCAAGCACCTGATGGCGGTAGATCTTCTCGATGACCAGCGGCACGATCAGCATCACCGACGGGCGCACCTCCTTCAGAGCAGGCATCAGTGCCGATGCCGTAGGCGGACGATCCAGATACGACACCCGTGCACCCATCGAGAAGGGATAGATCATACCGATCGAACACTCGTAGGTGTGCGACAGGGGAAGCACCGACAGACAGATGTCGTCGGGATTCAGCGGGAAAATGGAGGCCGAGATCTTCACCTGAGCCGTCAGAGCCTTGTGGGTCAGCATGACCCCCTTGGGTTTGGAGGTCGTACCCGAAGTATAGATGATCACGGCCACATCGTCCGGTCGGGGAATGCCCAATGCACCTTCGCCCGAAGAGTGTTCCGAAATGACACCCAAGTTTTTGGTACGCATCACCACGTTGAGCGAGGAGACCGTTTCTTTGGAAATTTTACTGAAGAGTCTGTCCGAAACAAACAAAGCCTTTGCTTCGGAGTGTTTGATGATCATGTCCAGTTCTTCACCCGAAAAATCGGGAAGAATCGGAACAGCAACCATGCCCGCGGAGGTAATTGCAAAATAGCACACACCCCAGTTCGGCATATTGCTACTCAACAGGGCGACCTTATCGCCCTGCTTGAGACCCGCCTTGACGAGGATCTCCTGAACCTTTTCGATACGTTTGCCCACCTCGGCATAAGTCACGTCCTCGCCATGCACCATGGAAAATGCAATTTTCGAAGCGAACTCCTTGACGCTGTTGTGAGCCAAGTCGTAAAGTGTCTGAATTGTCATGTATGTAGGTATTATCGCAAAGTAAAAACGCGAATATTCGGTTCAAAGGTACGCTTTTTTGTGTGAAAATACTACTTTTGAGGCAAATATCGCATTTTCATGCTCTCTCACTCCCACATAAAGCAACTTGCCTCGGAGGTCGGATTCGATCTTTGCGGGCTTGCACCGTGTCGTCATCTGTCTGATAATGAGGCATGGTTCCGCTTTTGGCTGGATCACGGCTATCAGTCTTCCCTGAGTTACATGGAAGAGAACACCGAGAAACGGTTTGACCCGCGGAAACTGGTGGAAAATGCCAAAACGGCGGTAGTTTGCGCCGTTTCCTACAAAAGCCGCATCAGTGGCGGTTATCCCGCGGGGCATCGTGCGAAAGTGGCCTCCTATGCCTGCAACCGCGACTACCACAAGACGCTGAAAAAAATGTTGAAAGACCTGACGCGCCGTCTGAAGGAGGCGTATCCCGACCTCGAAGGGCGTGCCTTTGTCGATACCGCCCCGTTGTCCGAAAAACAACTTGCCGTTGAGGCGGGTTTGGGATGGATCGGACGGCAGTCGCTCTTGGTCACACCCCGACTGGGTACCTATGTCTTATTGGGGGAACTGATCCTGTGCGACGAGGCCGACCGCTACGATCGCCCTCTGGAGGGGGTACATTGCGGGGCATGCCACCGCTGTGTCGATGCCTGCCCCAACCACGCCGTCCTCCCCGAACGGATGATCGACACGAACCGTTGCATCTCGTGTCACACCATCGAGCGCGAACCGCGACTTGAGGTCGATCTCCACGGCTGGATCTTCGGGTGCGATATGTGTCAGGCGTGCTGTCCCTACAACCGCCACACGCCCCTGCACCGCAACCCCGCCTTCGATCCCATCATCGACCCCACCCTTATGTCGCCCGACGATTGGCTTGCGATGACCGAGGAGGAGTTCCGGGAGCGGTTGGGCGGATCACCCATGACGCGCAGCGGGTTGGAGCGCATTCAGAAAAACATAAAGCGGTAGCGCATCGTCTGCACCACCGCTTTTTTATGGGATTTTCCCGAAATTTATTTTCGTTTCGATCGTGACGAGCGCGACACCTTGATCTTACTCATGCCGCGGCGCGAACTGCTCGTCCGCTCCTTTTGCGGGGCGAGATCCGGCAACAGCAATTCGAAATCCAACTGTCGGTGTTGCAGATCGGCACGCAACACGCGGATGCGCACCTTGTCGCCGAGCGTCATACGGCGACCCGTCGAACGGCCGACCACCTCGTAATTCTCCTGATCGAATGCGAAATAATCGCCCGCAATATCACGCAGGAAGGCCATACCCTCGATATGGGTCTCCTCCAGTTCGACATAGATTCCCCACTCGGTCATACCCGAAATGTGACCCTCGAACTCCTCGCCGATGTGTTCCTTCATGAACTCCACCATCTTGTATTTGATCGAGGCGCGTTCGGCTTCGGCGGCGATCACCTCACGCTCGGACGAATGTTCGCAGAGCGATTCGAGCGTCTCCTTGTCGGCCGAAGATCCCCCATCGAGGTAACGCGCCAGAAGGCGGTGCACCATCATATCGGGATAACGGCGGATGGGCGAGGTGAAGTGGGTATAATCGTCAAACGCCAGACCATAGTGACCGATGTTGTCGGTCGTATAGAAAGCCTTGGCCATCGAACGGATCGCCATGGTCGATACGGCGTTCTCCTCAGGAAGTCCCTTGACGGATTTGAGCAGTTTGTTCATCTCCTTGGCCACGGCACGACCTTTCTGTGCCTTGAACATATATCCGAAGCGGACGATGAACTGACGGAAACGATCCAACTTTTCGTCGCCGGGTTTGTCGTGGACACGATAGACCATCGTGCGCGGAATGCGGCGTCCCTTGTCGCTCAGGCGGTGTCCGCAGAACATTGCCACACGGCGGTTGGCCAGAAGCATGAACTCTTCGATGAGTTGGTTCGACTCCTTCTGCACCTTGAAGTACACACCGACGGGGCGAGCCGCCTCGTCGAGTTTGAATTTCATCTCCTCGCGGTCGAATTGCAGGGCACCGTTCTTGAATCGGTTTGCGCGCAGGGTCTGTGCCAGACGATGCAGCGTCAGTACCTCTTCGGCATAATCGCCTTTGCCCGTCTCGATGACCTCCTGTGCCTCGGCATAGGTGAAACGGCGGTCAGAATAGATCACCGTACGGCCGAACCACTCGTCGAGCACCTCGCCCTCCTCGTTCAGGGTCATGACGGCCGAGAAACAAAGGCTGGCCTCGTGAGGACGCAGCGAGCAGAGTTCGTTGGAAAGGCGTTCGGGCAGCATCGGTACGGTACGATCGACCAGATAGACCGATGTACCGCGTTCGACCGCCTCATCGTCGATCGGCGTATGCGGGCGCACATAGTGCGTCACATCGGCGATATGCACGCCGACCTCCCATACGCCGTCCTTTATCTTGCGCACGGAAAGTGCATCATCAAAGTCCTTGGCATCCGCGGGGTCGATCGTGAAAGTGGTCACGTTGCGGAAGTCGCGGCGCGAGTCGATCTCCTTCTGGGTGATCTCGCCGTTGAGTGCCTCGGCGGCATCCAAAACCTCCTTCTCGAAGTGGTACGGGAGTTCGTATTCGGCCAGAATGGCGTGCATCTCGGCATCGTTCTCGCCCGCCATGCCCAACACATCGACCAGTTCGCCCTGCGGGCTCTTGCTGCCCACGGGCCAGTCGGCGATACGCACGGCCACCTTCTCGCCGTCGTGGATATCGGGGTTTTCGCGTTTCGAAAGATAGATATCCACGGGCATACGGCGCGAATCGGGACGCACGAAAATCTGATGCGCGCCCACCTCGGCGATGCCGACATAAACCTTATGACTGCGTTCCACGATGCGCGAGACTTCGCCCTCCGCCTCGCCCTTATGGTTGCGGTGGACGATGATCACCTCAACACGGTCGCCGTCCAGAGCATTCATCGTGTTGCGCTGATGTACAAAAATATCGTTCTCCTCACCCTCTGTACGCACATAAATCGATCCCTGAGAGGTCATCATGGCCGTACCCTCCAGATGAGGCAGATGGTTGTGGGTCAGGCGGTATTTCTCCCGCGAACACTCCTCGACCACACCGTCTTCGTAGAGTTGATCCAAGATGGCGAGTGTTTCGCGTCGTCCCTGTTTGTCGGCACCGCCCGAAGCGGATGCCAACTGCTTGAGCGAGAATTTATTGTTCGGAAATTCACGGAAAAGGGTCAGAATCAACCCCATGCGATCCGATTTACCGCTCTTGCGGCGATCGCTTCTGTTTTTCTTCGTTTGCTTCATCATTTTTCCAATATTTGCAGGGCGAATCGTTTCATGAAATCAATACCCGTGGCGATCGCCCGCTCATCGGGCGCGAATGTCGCCGTATGCAGGCGTCCGGTATCCTCTCCGACACCCAAACGGTAAAACAGCGAGGGATATTGCTTGCAGTAGAAGCCGAAATCCTCCGCCGTGGTGCGCAAGGGCAACATCTCGACCTCAAGACCACACTCCTTGGCAAGGATCACCGCCTGCTGTACCAACACTTCGTTATTCACCACACACGGATAACCATAGTTGATGTCCACCTCGATCGACACGCCGAGGCGGTTGTCGATGTCCGATGCGATGTTCTTCAGACGGCTGTGGATGATCTCGCGGCGTTGCTCGTCGAAGGTGCGCAGCGTACCCTCCAGCGACACCACATCGGGAATGATGTTCGTCGCGCCGTCGGCAATCACCCGCCCCAGCGACAGGACACACTCCTCGTCGTTGAGTTGGTTCAGGCGCGTGATGAGTTCGGCGGCAGCCACCACGGGATCTTTCAACTGCGCCCGCATGGCACCGTGACCGCCCACCCCGTGCACCTTGAAGCGCAACTCATCGTTGGCTGCCATATATTTTCCCGCACGGAAACCGACCGTACCCACCGCCATTCCCGGTTCGACGTGCTCGCCCAACACGGCGCGGATCTGATAGGCATCGAACGGACGCTCGGCGAGCACCTTCGACGCACCGCCCGGATTACACTCCTCGCCGGGTTGGAACAATCCGAAAAGCGTGCCGCAGAAATCGGGTTCGGCAGCCAGTTGCTGCAAAACGCCGAACAGGACGGCGGCATGTATGTCGTGTCCGCAGGCATGCATCACACCTTCGTTTTGCGAAGCGTATTCCAAACCGGTTCGTTCGCAGATCGGCAGGGCGTCGATGTCGGCACGGAGCACCATGGCAGGGCCCCGGTAGGCCTCGCTGTTGGTCGTGTTGATCTGAAGCGACTGATGGGTGTTTTTGCGGTGTCCCTCGATCCACGCCAGAACACCCGTACCGGCAATGGGTCGGTGCGGAATGCCCAGCAGGGTGAGTTGTTCCGAGATGAAAGCCGCCGTCTGCTCCTCCCGAAACGAGAGTTCGGGGCGACGATGCAGGGTGCGGCGGAATTCGACAGGATTCATTTTCGTATGGATTAAATCGACTTCGGGGAACAGGTTTCAAGCCCCCTCCCCCGAAGTCGCTGTTGTTACTGTTTAACGAGTTCGATTTCGAAAAGTTTCGGCCAGTTTTTGCCCGTGACAAAGATGCGTTTCGACTGAGGTTCGTAGGCGATGCCGTTCAGCACATCGGTATCGTCCTCCAAATCCTCCTCACGCAGCAGGCCGCTGAAGTCAATGACGCCTTCCACCACGCCCGTTTCGGGACGGATGATCACCACGACATTCGACAGATAGACATTTGCCCAGATGCGGCCGTCAATCCACTCCAGTTCGTTGATCATCGGCACGGGTTCGCCGCGAAGCGTCACCGTAAGGGTCGCCTCACGGCGGAACGTGTCGGGATTCACCTTGAAGATATTCGCCGAACCATCCGACATATAAAGACATTGACCGTCGTTCGCAAGTCCCCATCCTTCGCCCGCATAGCGGAACTGCCTGAGCGTATTGCCTGTTTTACAGTCATATACATAGGCTTTGTTATCCGTCCATGTCAGTTGATAGATCCGATCGCCGAGGAGCGTGATGCCCTCGCCAAATTCCGATTCGGGAAGTTCGCGAATAACGGTCTCCCGACCCGACTCCAAGTCGATCGTCTGAAGGCGCGATTCGCCGTTCTGCCCCGTACCTTCCCACAATACCCCGTCGTAAAATTCGAGTCCCTGAGTATAGGCCGTGCGCGAATGGGGATAGGTGTTCTTGATGCGGTAGGAGTAATTCTGCACCGAAACCGAAGTCGTGCGATCGTTTTCCGGAGTGCGCTTTGCGGAATTTCCTCCACAAGCAGCAAGCAGCAACCCCGAAATGAGTATGGTCAAAAATGCTTTCATTTTCATCTTAATAATTTACAAAAATATAAATTTTCCGTGACATTTCATAATTTCCCGCCCCGCAAAAACACTCCGTCTCCGATCAGGCCGACAAATTCCATACGAAAAAACACACACCTCCGCCCCGCAAGAGGAAGAATTTGCACCTCTCCGCATAAAATTAAACTATTCTGGCAGAATATTTTGGCATCACGGGAATATTTTCGTACATTTGCCAGCCAATAAAATGAGCAATTCTGAAAAATAACAAACACAATACATTCATTATGAAGATCGTAAGAGAACAACGCGAAGAACTTACTTCGTTGGTAAAAGTTACAGTCGAAGAGGCCGACTATCGTGAGGCAGTCGAGAAAGATCTGCGCGCATACCGCCGTAAGGCCAATATCCCCGGTTTCCGTCCCGGCATGGTTCCCATGGGAATGATCAAAAAAATGTACGGAGCAGGCGTTACCGCCGAGCAGTCGTATCGTACGGCTTCGAATGCCGTATTCGAGTACCTCCAGAAAGAGGGTATCGACTATCTGGGCGACATCATCCCCTCGGACGAGCAGGGCAAATTCGATTTCGAGAACGAGACCGAGTTCGAGTTCATGTTCGAATTTGCAGAGGCTCCCAAAATCAACCTCGAATTGTCGGACAAGGACGAACTGACCTACAACCGCATCAAGATCGAAGAGAAGATGCACAACGACTACCGCGCCAACTTCCTGCGCGGCTACGGCCGTCTGGTTGATGCCGACGAAGTGGTAGCAGACGAGGCTCTGAACGTAACGCTCGACAACGGCGAGATCAACGTATCGGACGCTTACGTAGGTCTGGTTTCGATGACCGAGGAGGAGCGCAAGCCGTTCATCGGTCAGAAGATCGGTTTCAAGACCAAGGTAAACATCAACGACCTGTACAAGAACCCCGCACAGCGTGCCGCCATTCTTCAGGTCAAGGAGAACGAGTTGGAGGGCATCAACCCCGAATTTGAGTTGGAGATTACGAACATCCGCAAGTTCGCCGAACCCGAAATGAACGAGGAGTTCTTCAAGATGGCTTTCCCTTCAGGCAACGTAACCAACGAAGAGGAACTGAACAAGTTCATCGACAGCCGCATCGAGGAGGAGTTGGGTCACGAGTGCGACTACATGTTCACGCTTCAAGTTCGTGACTTCCTGATCAAAAAGGCCGGACTGAAGATGCCTGAGGCATTCCTCAAACGCTGGTTGTTCACCATCAACGAGGGCAAGTTCACCATGGAAGAGATCGAGAAGGATTTCGACCAGTTCCTGAAGATGTTCACTTGGAACTACATCCAGAAGCACTTCATCAAGGAGGACAAACTGGAGGTTTCCAAGGAAGAGGTTGATGCCGAGGCTCTGGCTTTCGCCGCCGCCCAGTTCGCCCAGTACGGCATGCCGTCGGCTCCCCAAGAAATGCTCGAAAACTTCAAGACCAAGATCCTCGAAGACAAGAATCAGGCCCAGAAGATCTACGAAAAACTCTTCGAGAAGAAGGTCGTGGAGGATGTGAAGTCGAAGATCAAGGTATCGGAGAAACAGATCACCACCGAGGAGTTCGCCGCTCTGGCTAAGGAACTCTAATCAGTAGAGATCCAATTTATATCTTTGGACTTTGCAGGCTTTTACCGGTTTGCAAAGTCCTTTTTTGATTCTGTGGCAATCCCCCATGTTTATGCCACTTCACTCTTAAAACAAGAAAATCATGTCCGAATTTGAAAAATACGCCCGCCTGCATTGCGGGATCAGTTCTTTGAAACTTCACGATTTTCAATCGGTTGCCCAAGGATATGTGTCACCCACAATCATCGAGGAGCGACAACTCAACGTCGCCACGATGGATGTCTTTTCGCGACTGATGATGGATCGCATCATCTTTCTCGGCGCACCGATCTATGACGATGCCGCCAACATCATTCAGGCACAGTTGCTCTTCCTCGAAACGACCGATCCGGAGAAAGACATCCAGCTCTACATCAATTCGCCGGGCGGATCCGTCACGGCAGGTCTGGGCATTTACGACACGATGCAACTCGTTGCCCCCGATGTGGCGACCATCTGTACGGGTCTTGCCGCCTCGATGGGTGCCGTACTGCTGACGGCAGGTGCCGCGGGCAAGCGTTCGGCTCTGCCCCACTCGCGCATCATGATCCACCAGCCGCTGGGCGGCGCGCAGGGTCAGGCCTCCGACATCGAGATCACGGCTCGCGAGATCGCCAAGACCAAACGCGAACTCTACGAGATCCTCGCCCACCATTCGGGTGCTTCGATCCGCAAGATCGAGAAAGATGCCGATCGCGACTACTGGCTCACGGCCGACGAAGCCAAGGCCTACGGTCTGATCGACGAGGTGTTCACAAAACGTCAAAAATAACAGAAATGGCCAACAAAAATCATAAGGGAGGCGACGAAAGCCGCTGTTCTTTCTGCGGTGCTTCGCGCAACGAGGTGGAACTGATGTTTCAGGGTGCCAACGGCGCGAACATCTGCAACAAATGTATCGAAAACGGATTCCGCATCATGGCGGACAACCACTTGGTCGAAGAGACACAGGCCGTATCGGGAAAACCGTCGGGCGCAGCCCCCATCACAAAGGAGGATCTGATGAAGCCCGCCGAAATCAAGGCATTCCTCGACCAGTATGTCATCGGTCAGGACGATGCGAAGCGTTACATGTCGGTGGCGGTCTATAACCACTACAAACGACTGATGTACGCTCCGAAAGAGAACGATGTGGAGATCGACAAGTCGAACATCGTGCTGGTCGGCCCGACGGGTACGGGTAAGACGCTCATGGCACGCACCATTGCGCGTCTGTTGAAAGTCCCCTTCACGATCGTCGATGCCACGGTACTCACCGAGGCGGGTTACGTGGGTGAAGATGTCGAGGGTATTCTGGCACGCCTGTATCAGGCCGCCGACTACAACCTCGAACAGACCGAGCGCGGCATCATATTCATTGACGAGATCGACAAGATCGCGCGCAAGGGCGACAACCCCTCGATCACGCGCGACGTATCGGGCGAGGGTGTGCAACAGGCACTCTTGAAGATCCTTGAGGGTACGATCGTGAATGTTCCCCCTCAGGGCGGCCGCAAGCACCCCGAACAGAAGTTCGTGCAGATCAACACGCGCAACATCCTGTTCATCTGCGGCGGTGCGTTCGACGGCATCGAGAAGAAGATCGCCCAGCGGCTGAACACCCGCGCCGTGGGTTACGGCCGTAACAACGCCGACAAGATCGACCGCAACAACATCATGCAGTACGTCACCCCGCAAGACATCAAATCGTTCGGTCTGATCCCCGAACTGGTCGGTCGTCTTCCGGTACTGACCTACATGCAGCCGCTCGGCCGCGATGCCCTGCGTTCGATCCTCACCGACCCCAAGAACGCCATCACCAAGCAGTATGAGCGTCTGTTCGAGATGGACGGCGTGAAACTTACGTTCGACGAGGATGCCCTCGAATTTATCGTGGACAAAGCCGTCGAGTTCAAGTTGGGTGCACGCGGTCTGAGATCAATCTGCGAGGCGGTTATGATCGACACGATGTTCGAAATTCCGTCACAAAACATCACGGAATTTCACATCACCCGCGACTACGCCGCCAAAAAGTTTGAGAAATCGAACGGTTTAAATTACAAATAATAGGAGGTATTTCGAATATTTCGTTATCTTTGCATAGATAACCGAAGGGCAAACCCCTCGAAAACTAACCTATCGAAACAGATATGTCAACAAATTCCAAACTCACTCGTGTAGCCGACAACATCAGAATCCTGTCGGCAGCCATGGTCGAACGTGCTAAATCGGGTCATCCCGGAGGTGCCATGGGCGGTGCGGATTTTATTGCGGTGCTCTATGCCGAATTCCTGCGCTACGACCCCGAAAATATGGCTTATCCGTTCCGTGATCGTCTTTTCCTCGATCCGGGACACATGTCGCCGATGCTTTATTCGGTGCTGTCGATGGCCGGTCACTACTCGACCGACGATCTGAAAAACCTGCGCCAATGGGGCAGCGTCACTCCGGGTCATCCCGAAGTCGATGTGATGCGCGGCGTGGAAAATACCTCCGGCCCGCTGGGTCAGGGTCACGCCATGGCACTCGGTGCCGCGATTGCCGAACGCTTCATGGTGGCCCGATTCGGCGAATGGATGGCACACAAGACCTATGCCTACATCTCGGACGGTGCCGTCGAGGAGGAGATCTCGCAGGGTGTCGGCCGTGTGGCAGGTCACCTCGGACTGGCCAACCTGATCATGTACTACGATGCCAACAACGTACAACTCTCGACCATGGTCGATGAGGTGGATGCCGAGAACATCGCCATGAAATACGAGGCTTGGGGCTGGCATGTACTCACGATCGATGGTCACAACATCAACGAGATCCGTCAGGCTCTGGTTGCCGCCAACTCCGAAACGGAACGTCCCACGCTGATCATCGGTCACACGATTATGGGCAAGGGCGCACGCACCGCCACGGGAGAGAGTTTCGAAAATAAGGTCTCGACCCACGGACAACCCCTGTCGAAGGCAGGTGCCGACATCCCCGCCACACTGATGAACCTCGGCGGCGATCCCGAAGATCCGTTCAAGTTGTTCCCCGAAACGCAGGAGGTATTCGCCGAACGTCGCGAGGAGTTGAAACGCTGGATCGAGGAGCGTCACGAGACCGAGAGCATGTGGCGTTCGGAACATGTCGATCTGGCACTCAAACTCGACGGATTCCTTTCGGGCAAGTTGCCCGACATCGACTACAAGTCGATCGAACTGAAGGCCGACGGTGCCACCCGTGCCGCTTCGGCCACCGTACTGGGTGTCTATGGCGAGAAAATCGAGAATATGATCGTGGCCTCGGCCGACCTGTCCAACTCGGACAAGACGGACGGGTTCCTCAAAAAGACCAAAGCCTTTACGAAGGGTGATTTTTCGGGCAAATTCTTCCAAGCGGGAGTATCGGAACTGACGATGGCCTGCGTGATGAACGGTATGGCACTGCACGGCGGTGTGATTCCGGCCTGCGGTACGTTCTTCGTATTCTCGGATTATATGAAACCCGCCGTACGTCTGTCGGCACTGATGCGTCTGCATGTGATCTACATCTGGTCGCACGACTCGTTCCGTGTCGGTGAAGACGGTCCCACGCACCAGCCCATCGAGCACGAGGCTCAGATCCGTCTGATGGAACAGGTCCGCAACCACCGCGGCGAACGCTCGATGGTCGTGCTGCGTCCTGCCGACGGCGACGAGTGTGTCATGGCTTGGAAACTCGCCCTTGAGGAACATCGTCCCGTTGCCCTGCTGCTCTCGCGTCAGGACATCAAGACCCTGCCCGCCATGAGCACCAGCCGTCGTGAAGAGGCCGCCCAGATTTCAAAAGGTGGTTATGTCGTCATGGACGTTGCCAAACCCGCCGCCGTATTGGTTGCCACGGGTTCGGAGGTTTCGACCCTGATCGAGGGTGCCGAAATCCTCGCCAAAGAAGGCATCGGTGTCCGCGTCGTGAACGTACCGAGCGAGGGTCTGTTCCGCGACCAGCCCAAATCGTATCAGAACACGGTACTCCCGCAGGGTATCGTCCGCTACGGCATGACATCGGGTCTTCCCGTAAACCTCCAGAGTCTGATCGGCGAAAACGGCATGATCCACGGTCTGGATCACTTCGGCTACTCGGCTCCCTACAAGGTACTCGACGAGAAGTTCGGTTTCAACGGCGAAACAGTGGCCAAAGAGGTCAAGGAACTCCTTGGCAAGTAGGTTTTTCCTATTCATACATAAATCGGAGACGGCTTTCAACGAAGGCCGTCTCTTTTTTTCGGAGCAAAGGACGTAAGTTTTTGTTTTTCCAAAAAATGTCGTACCTTTGCCCTCCCATTCGAACGAAGAGGGAAATGTGGAAAGATTTGACTGATTGCAACCACAATAAAAAATCGCTAAAACAGCTCATTTTTTATTCTATCAGCCTATTTTTCCCATTTTATACGTTTAACTGAAAACGGACGGGCACACCCCGGACGCTTTCCCAACAATTGTATATTATGGGTTTTTTGTTTACATCGGAGTCGGTCTCCGAAGGCCACCCCGACAAAGTATCGGATCAGATTTCCGATGCCATTCTCGATGAATTTCTGCGTCACGACCGCGAATCGAAGGTCGCTTGCGAAACTCTTTGCACGACGGGTCTTGTCGTTGTTGCGGGCGAAGTCCGTTCGGAGGCCTATGTCGATGTGCAGGAGGTCGCACGCCGCGTAATCCGCCGCATCGGCTACACCAAGAGCGAATATCAGTTCGACTGCAATTCGTGCGGCATTCTGTCGGCCATCCACGAGCAGTCGAAGGACATCAACCGCGGTGTCGTCCGCAAGGAGGAAGAGGAGCAGGGTGCCGGCGATCAGGGCATCATGTTCGGTTATGCCTGCAACGAGACGCGCGAGATGATGCCCGCAACGCTCATCCTGTCACATGTCATCCTCAAGGAATTGGCCGTCATCCGCCGCGAAGGCAAGGTGATGACCTACCTGCGTCCCGACTCCAAATCGCAGGTGACGATCGAATATGACGAACAGACCAACAAGCCCGTGCGTGTTCATACGATTGTCGTATCGACCCAGCACGACGAGTTCATCCTCCCGAACGACCACCTTACCGAGGCCGAAGCCGAGCGAAAGATGCAGGAGCAGATCCGCGAGGATGTCCGCACGATCCTCATTCCGCGCGTCAAGGCACGTCTGGAGCGAGCCCACGACAAACTGGCCGACCTGATCGGCGACGACTACATCCTGCACGTGAACCCCACGGGCAAGTTCGTGATCGGCGGCCCTCACGGAGATACGGGTCTGACGGGACGCAAGATCATCGTCGATACCTACGGAGGCCGCGGTGCCCACGGTGGCGGTGCTTTTTCGGGTAAGGACTCCTCGAAAGTCGATCGTTCGGCCGCATACGCCGCACGCCACATCGCCAAGAACTTGGTGGCCGCAGGAGTTGCCGACGAGATTCTCGTCGAGTTGTCGTACGCCATCGGTATCGCCGAGCCGCTTTCAATCTACGTGGACACCTGCCGCTCGGAACGTCCCGCAGCCATCAAGGGCATGACCGACGGCGAAATCGCCCGCCGCATCGGCAAACTCTTCGACCTGCGTCCCGCGGCCATCGTCAGGAAGTTCGGCCTGAAGAACCCGATCTTCGAAGCCACCGCATCGTACGGCCACTTCGGAAACCGCCCCTACACCAAGACCGAAAAGATCTGGACGGACGGCAAAGAGGAGGAACGCGAAATCGAATTTTTCTCGTGGGAGAAACTCGATGCCGTGGAGGCCATCAAAGAGGAATTTGGACTCTAATTTTTCGAAAAAACGACCAATTCGGGAAAACCGGCCGCTACGGAACACCTCCGTCGGTCGGTTTCCTGTTTTTAAGGAATCTGAATTGGAAGCCCCCGAAAATAATAAATTTGAAATACTCTGAATTTTTAAAATTTTAAATAATTCGGTTCCTTTTGAAAATTCACAAGAAGTGCATCCCGCTTCGTAGAAAAAAGGATTTTCCTTTTGTAATTCCGATTTTATTTGATAATTTGCACCCCGATATTCAAACAAAAACCGTTTTTTAAGGGTCGAAGGCGTGCGATAAGAAAACCCGATTTTCAAAGGCGCACCCCCGAACCGACTTTTCGGACAATGTTTGTTTTAAATTTGCATAAACAGATTATTAACTGAATACAAACCTTAAATTGTGAATATGAAACGTTTATTCTTATTGCTTTTCAGCATCCTGCCGGGATTGTTGTTCGCTGACAACATTTCGGTGGAAAAAGCCCAGAATGTGGCAATGAAATTCATGCAATCATGCGGTATTCCCCAGACCCGCAGCACCCAGTTGCGTATGGCTTGGGACGGTGAGAGCAGAGAAACCCGCGGCCAGCAGGAACCCGCGTTCTATGTGTTCGACCTCGAAGGTAACGGACAAAAAGGATTTGTGATCGTTGCCGCCGATGATCGTGCGATGCCTATTCTGGGTTATTCGTTCGAAACCGGTTTCAACGAGCGCAACATTCCGTTGGCCATGCGCGGTCATCTGAACGACTACCGCAAGGAGATCAACGGCCTGCGTCAGATGAATGCCGTTGCCTGCGACGAGGTACGTCAGGCTTGGAAAGAGGCTTCGACCGTAACCCGCGCAAGCGAGTCTTACGACAAGAATGTTCACGGCAACATCCTTGTTCAGTACGAGACCGCAAAGTGGGATCAAGATGCTCCCTTCTGGGATCAGAACCCCGTATATCATGGCCAGAAAACCTATTCGGGTTGCCAGATCACTTCGATCTGTATCCTGATGCGTCACTTCAAATGGCCCGATCATGGTGTCGGTACCGTTCCTTCGTACTACTGCCAGCAGATCAATCAGCGCATTAATTCCCGTACTCTGGGCAAACCCTACGAGTGGGACAAGATGCCCATGAAATATGTCAAAGGTCAGTACTCGAAAGAAGAGGGCGAACGCGTTGCCCGCGTAATGGCCGATTTCGGTGTCATGATCAAAGCCGAGTACGGTACGGCTCAACACGGTGGTACGGGTGCAATTCCTCAGGATGTTCCCGCTGCCCTGATGACCTATATGAAATATGACAAATCGATCATTTATCGTCCCCGCGACTATTACAGTATGGACACTTGGTTGGATATGATCAAATCGGAGTTGGATCGTTGCCCGATCCTCTACACCGGTGCCGATGACAGCGGTAAAGGCGGTCACGCATTCGTATTCGACGGTTACACCGACAACGACTACTTCCACACCAACTGGGGTTGGAGCGGCGCTTGCGACGGTTGGTACAAGATCACGGCTCTTGCTCCTACGCAGCAGGGTGCCGGTGGTAACAACGGTAACTTCAACGTTATGCAGGGGGTTGCCTTCAATATGAAACCCGATGAGGGTGGCAAACGTGTCGGTGGCGAGATCAAATATCTGACCAACTACCCTTGGAAGGGGCGCACATGGTACGGTCTGCGTGCTCTGACCACCCACATCTCTCAAGGTAGCCCCTTCAAGGCTGAAGCCGGTATTTTCTTCAATGTTGGCGACCTGCCCGTAGATTTCAAACTTTCGTTCTGGTTGTGCGACCGCAACGGTAACCGCAAGGAGCAGATGACCATGAAGGTAAATAACCAGGAAACCCAAGAAATGTCTTTTGGCAACATGTCCCCTTGGCATGAAGCTGTACAAATCCCTTCGATGGATCTGACTTACACCTCAAATCCCGAAAAGGGCGACCGTGTTCGTGCATTCTACAAGAAGGATGGTCAGTGGGAGTTGATCTCCGGCACGACCGACCGCGCCGACGACGGCAAACCTTGTAGTTTCGAGATCGTCGTAGGTGAGGATGCTCCCGCCGATGTAAATATCGAGCAGACCACCAAAGTCAAGTACGACTTCCAAAGAACTGACCCTTACCGTAAAACGCGGTGTCACGATGAAAATTATGGACGCAACGGGTAAGGATCTGACCTCGACCGCAGCAACCGTCAGCGGTACCCGCATCGTAATCGACGGCAAGAAACTTTCGGCAGGTTCGTACACGATCCGTCTGACGGCAGGTGCCATCAGCAAGGAGTTCAAATACACGGTAGGTGCCGGCAAATAAGTTGTATCCGATTAAAAAAAAGCAAAACCAATGAAAACTATTCAAAAATATTTACTTGCACTGCTCATTGTTGCAATGCCTATGATGTGGGCAGGTTGTTCGGATGACGATACCAATACCCCGAACCCCGGTCCCAATCCCGGTCCCGCGGACGGTCCGATTGTAATCGAAAATGAAGGCAACATCGTCATCCCCATGGAGGGCGGTGAGCATGTCCTGAAATTCTCGGCCACCAGTGCGTGGGAGGCAGTACCCGATCAGTCGTGGTGCCGTATCAACCCCCGCAGTGGCGAGAAGGGTCAGAACCAGTTGACCATCACGGTTCCCGCCAACAACTCGTACAACGAGCGTAACTCGATGGTCATTCTCCGACTGAAGAACCGTTCTTTCGAGAAGAAGTTCACCGTAACGCAGAAGCAGAAAGGTGCCCTGACACTCACCTCGAACAAGGTAGAGGTCGGTTCGGCTGCCGAGGAGATCACGGTTGAAGTAAAGACCAACGAAGAGGTTACTTTCGAGATCGCGGCCGATGCAAAGAACTGGATCAAGGAGGCCGCAACCCGCGCCATAGAGACCAAGACCTACAAGTTCCGCATCGAAGAGAACGCAAGTTTCGACAAACGTCAGGGTAAAATCACCTTCAAGGCCGCTTCGGGTCTGACGGAAACCTTCACCGTATATCAGTCAGGTGCCAAGGAAGAGGTGATCCTCTCGCAGAGCCAGTTCACGCTGGATCACAAGGCACAGGACTTCACGGTCGAGGTACGCAGCAACGTCGAGCACCGCATGATCATGCCGACCGATGCCAATTGGCTCACCAAGAAAGAGAGCCGTTCGTACTCGTCTTCGACCTATGTATTCCACGTAGAGGCCAACACCAAGCAGGAGATCCGTACCGCAGAGATCAAGTTCGAGTACACGGCCAAAGGCAAGACCGAGACCGAAGTACTGACCGTACTCCAGAAGTATGAGGGCGGTATGAGCCAGAACCTGATCATCGTTCACAACAACAAGAAGTTCACGACTCCGACCCTGTTCGGCGAGCAACTTGTAGCCAAGATCCTTTGGGGTGACTCGGCTAACTTCGAGGACTACAAGGCCGGTGCAACGCACACTTACTCGGACAACTCGAAACACACCGTAACCATCGAGGCTGAGGGTGCCGAGAGTTTCAACATGAACGACATCGAAGGTCTTGAGGAGTTGAATGTAACTGCATTCTAAACGACCTCCGATTTTCGGATCGGAAAGATAGAGAGGGTGATCGAACGATCACCCTCTTTTTTGTGCCGTTTTATTTGGCGGAAGTTGCAAGCGACACCCTACTTTTGGGGGATCGGGGAAAAGTTTTCAGCGGACAGAGTGTACTGCTTGTAAGGCGGGAGACTATGGAAAAGAAGCGTCTGCTTTTATGAAACGGAGCGGATCGAGTGCAGAAGGGATTTGAGGGTAAAAGAGGGTTTGGCATGGCGTATTTGGTACGGAGAAATTTGCGTAAAGAAGCACCGACTTTCGGGCTGTGTGCATGAATATGGGGAAAGGTGGGACATCCATTTTCCGCCCCCCCCCCTGAAATCCGCCTCAAAAAAACCGCGGCCTTTCCGCCCCGCCCACCGCCTTTCCCCAACTTCTCCCCCGCACCGCTTCCACTTCCACTTCCACTTCCGCTTTCTCTCACGCCCCTTTCTCCGCACCCCGCATCTCCTCCCCCCCCTCCACACGTTCCGCCGTTTTCCGCCCAAACTCCGGTCTCATTTTCCCGAAACGGCTCCGGGAAAAACTTCAAAACGCAAATATTCAGACAGTATTCAGAATTTAGAAGACCGTTCTTCTGGAAAAACCGCGTCACAATGCGCTCAAACCACGTTTTTTTTGTTCGTTTTAGGATAAAACACACTTCACGGATCACTTTGTCCGTTAAAACCACAGACACCTCTTTTAAGGTCAAAGTTTTCTTTTTACCTTTGTATTTAACAAACAACCTTTTATATGATTTCAAAAGAGAGAACCATTGAGCAGAGTATGCGTATGTTTGTCGCCCAAGGCGTAAAACAGGTTCGTATGGACGACATCGCGCATCAGTTGGGAATGTCGAAGAGAACACTCTACGAGTTGTTCAACGACAAGGAGGAGTTATTGGATTTGGCGATCACTTGTTATTTCGACCAGTATCGGGCACGTTCGGCGAAAATAAGCCAGCAGGCAACAAACTCGCTCGAAGCACTTTTTCTGGTGACCAACTACTATTTGAAAAATTCAGCCGCCATCATCCGACTGATCAACGAACTTCGACAATATTATCCCCGCATCCACAAGAAAGTCATCCAGCACGAACAGAAACTCAACCGCGAAAACCTCTACAAGATGTTGGAAGACGGTATGGCACAAGGATTGTTCCTCCCGTCCATGGACATTCATCTGGTGATTACGATGCTTTACTACACAACAGCCGCAATGACCGAACACCGTCAGGAAATCCTTTTGAAGGGTATTTCGCAACGACAGATCTTCCTGTATCTGATCAGCAATTTCTTCCGCGGGATTTCGACCATCCGGGGCATCGAACTCATCGACAAATATCTGAAAGATCTGAGAGAGGAGAAGTAAAAACCTCCTCTCTCGATTTTCGGAACCTTAAACTCAATTAAGCGATGAAAAAGTTTTTTTGGACGTTCCTTTTAATCGTCGGATGGGGCTTTGCCGAGGCTCAAATGCGTTTGACTCTCGACGAAGTTCTGGAACTCGCCCTGAGCGAGAACCCCACCATCCGCATTGCGCAGACCGAGATCGAACGCTACGACTATGTAAAACGCCAGACGTGGGGACAACTCCTGCCGCAGATCAGCCTCGGAGGACAAATAAACCACACGTTCATCAAACAAAACATGTCGAAGGGTTTTTCTCTGGGCGGTGACCGGTACACGAACATTTCGGCTTCGGTCGATGCCACACTGCCGCTGTTCGCCCCCGCCGTCTATCGCACGCTGAAAATGAACCGCACGCAGATGGAATCGGCCGTAGAACAGGCGCGCGCCACCCGACTGGGACTTGTCGCCGAGGTACGCAAGGCCTTCTACAACATCCTTCTGGCCGAACAGTCGCTCGAAGTGCTGCACTCCTCGGAGGCAACCATGCAGCGCACCGTCGATGACACGAAGGTGCAGTACGACCACGGTCTGGCATCGGAATACGACCTTTTGACCGCCCGCGTGCAGTTGAGCAACATCCGTCCGACAATTCTTCAGACCGAAAATTCGATCATCATCGCCAAACGCATGCTCAAGATGCTCCTGTCGATCCCCGAAGAGATCGAGATCGAAGTGACGGGACGCCTCGACGATATGCGCGACAAAGTCCTTACCGAAAACCTCGAACTCTCGAATGACCTCTCGGCCAACAGCGACCTGCGTTCGCTCGATTTGCAGGAAGAGTTGCTGACACGTCAGTTGCGCGTGGCGAATGCTTCGCGCTGGCCGATGATCGGTCTGTTCGGCAACTTCACGCTCATGGGTAACAACATGGGTTCGTTCAGCATGAAGGACATGAGCGTCATACAGGACGGCTACTACTGGCAACATCCGCTCTATGCAGGCGTAAGGATGACCGTACCGCTCTTTTCGGGACTCACGAAGATGAACAAATCGCGCGAGATCAAAAACCGCATTGTGCAACTCGGACTGCAACGCCAATACACCGAGGATCAACTCCGAGTGGAAGTACATGCCGCACTGAACAATCTGCTGACCGCCCGCGAACGCATGACGGCACAGGAACTTACCGTAGAACAGGCCGCCAAAGCCTACAAAATCTCCGATACGCGCTATCGTGCGGGTGCGGGTACGATCTTGGAACTGAACTCGGCACAACTCTCCCAGACTCAGGCACAACTGAATTTTTCGCAGGCCATATTCGATTTTCTGTCGGCCAAGGCCGATTACGACCGCCTGATCGGTATCGAATACGAACCCGTAGTCAAGCATCAAGAACCATGAAAAAATCACTCCTCCTCATTCTGATCGCCATCTCAGGATGGAGTTGCGGACAGAATACCGCAACCCGACATACCGCGACCGAGCAAACCGAACGCATTGCGGTCAAGACGCTTGCTGCCGAAGAGGCCACCGTCTCGCTCACCGAACAGTTCACCTCGGAGATCCGTCCGTGGCGTGAAAACGACATTACGCCCGCCGCATCGGGTGTCCACATCGAACGCATCATGGTCGATGTGGGCGATCCCGTCCGCAAGGGACAACTCATCGTCACGCTCGATCCGACGATGTACCACCAGCAACTCGTGCAGTTGCGCACCATCGAGGACGACTACAACCGTCTGAAGCCTGTATTCGATGCAGGAGGCATCTCAAGCCAGCAGATCACACAAGCCAAGGCCCGTCTCGACATGCAGAAAGAAGTGGTGGCCAACCTAAAACGCAACATCGAGGTACATTCGCCGATCACGGGTATCGTGACGGCTCGAAATTACGAATCGGGCGATCTGTTTGCCCAGAAACCCGTGCTGCACATCATGCAGATCGAACCGCTGAAGGTCATCGTCAATATCCCGGAGCAGTATTTCCCCGACGTAAAGGTCGGAATGCCCGTTGCATTGGATGTGGACATCTTCCCCGAAGATCGTTTTGAGGGACATGTCGCATTGATTCATCCCGCACTCGATCCCGCCACCCGTACCTTCACGGTCGAAGTGCGCGTCCCGAATCCCTCCAACAAATTGCGTCCCGGCATGTATGCCTGCACGCAGTTCGACATGGGGCGGAAATCGGGCATCATGGTCTCGGATGTTGCCGTGCGCAAGCAGACGGGATCGGCCGAGCGTTATCTCTATGTCATCAAAGCAGATTCGACCGCCGAACGCCGCCGTGTGGAGGTTGGTCGCCAAGTAGATGACCGCCTCGACATCCTGTCGGGAGTACGTCCCGGCGAGCAGATCGCCGTCACCTCTCTGTCGAAACTCTATGACGGAGCCTTAGTCCGAATCGAAAAGTAACCCCGTTCCCGCCTCCGAACGACGGGAACACAACGGAACCAAACCATGAAAATTTACGAGAGTGCGGTTCGCAAACCCATTTCCACGACGCTGATCTTCATCGGAGTGATCGTTTTCGGTCTCTTCTCGCTGAAAAATCTCGCCATCGACCAGTATCCCGAAATCGAGATCCCGCAGATCTCGGTCATCACGATGTATCCGGGTGCCAATGCCGCCGACATCGAAACCAACATCACACGTATTCTGGAGGACAACCTCAACACGGTGAACAACCTCAAGAAACTTACTTCCAAATCTCAGGATAACGTGTCGGTGATCACCGTCGAATTTGAATACGGATCCGACCTGAATGAGGGGGCGAACGAAATCCGCGATGTGGTATCGCGCGTGCAGTCGTTGCTGCCTGAGGGCATCGAATACCCCACCATCTTCAAATTCTCGACTTCGATGATCCCGGTCATGATGCTTGCCGTCACCGCCGAGGAGAGTTATCCGGCACTGAACAAGATTCTCGACGACAAAATGGTCAATGTCCTGAACCGTATCGACGGCGTGGGTTCGGTGACAATCGTCGGGGCACCCGAACGTGAGATTCAGGTACATGTCGATCCCCGGAAACTCGATGCCTACGGGCTTTCGGTCGAGGATTTGGGACGCATCATCAAGGCCGAAAACATCAACATCCCAAGCGGTACGATCGACATCGGCAACAACACGTTCAACGTAAAGGCCGACCGAGAATTTAAGTTGTCGGACGAATTGCGCAAACTCGTCATCTCGAACAAGGACGGTCGCACGGTGCATCTGACGGATGTGGCCGTCATCCGCGATACGCTGGAGAAATTCACGATGGATGAGCGTGTGAACGGCCGTCGCGGTGTGCGCGTCATCTTCCAGAAGCAGTCGGGTGCAAACACCGTGAGCATCGTCCGCAAGATTCAGGAACGTCTGCCCGCCATCATCAAATCATTGCCGCGCGATGTCAAGACGGAACTCATCTTCGAGGGTTCGGGAGAAATTACCGATGCCATCGACTCGCTGACCGAGACCATTTTCTACGCCTTCTTTTTTGTTGTGCTGGTCGTCATGATCTTCTTGGGGCGTTGGCGGGCAACGATGATCATCTGCATGACGATTCCCGTGTCGCTGATCTGTTCGTTCATCTACCTCTTCGCCACGGGATCGACCCTGAACATCATTTCGCTGTCGTCCCTTTCGCTGGCGATCGGTATGGTGGTCGATGATGCCATCGTGGTATTGGAGAACATCACCACCCACATCGAACGCGGTTCGAGTCCGAAGGAAGCCGCCATCTATGCCACCAACGAGGTATGGCTGTCGGTGATTGCCACCACACTGGTCGTCATCGCCGTATTCCTGCCGCTGACCTTGGTACCGGGCATGGTGGGCATCCTTTTCCGCGAGTTGGGATGGATCGTCTCCATCGTCGTCTCGGTATCGACCACCGCCGCGCTGAGCCTGACGCCGATGATGTCGTCGTTCCTCTTAAAAGCCAAGGGCGGTGCGCACGACTACAAGGGAGCCGGCGTCATCTACAAGCCGATCGACCGCTTCCTTTCGTGGCAGGACGATGCCTACGCCCGTTCGCTGCACTGGTGCGTCAGTCATCGCCGCATCACGCTGGCGATGATGATGTCGGTATTCTTCATCTCGCTGGGGCTTTTGAAAACCGTCCCCACGGAGTTTTTCCCGCCCTCGGACAACGGCCGTATTTCAGGCGTGGTAAAACTTGAGCAGAACCTTTCGGTGGAATACACGGCACGCATCGCACGACAGATCGACAGCACGATCTACGCCAAATTCCCCGAAGTGGTCTTGGTGTCCGCCTCGTCGGGTGCCAATTCGTCGGGTGATGCCTTCGCCGCCATGCAGACCACCGGATCGCACATCATCAACTACAACATGCGTCTGACGGATTATGCCGACCGCGAGCGTTCGATTTACGAGATTTCCGACCTGTTGCGTGAGGAGTTGAACCGCATCCCCGAAGTGCGTCAGTTCTCGATTGCACCGGGTGGCGAACACGGGAATATGAGTGGCGGTTCGACTGTCAATATCAAGGTCTTCGGTTACGACATGGATCAGACAAATGCCATCGCCAACGATCTGAAGGCAAAAATGGCCAAGATCAAGGGTACGCGCGACGTGGAGTTGTCGCGCGACGACCTGCGTCCCGAATACAACGTCGTTTTCGACCGCGACCGTCTGTCGTATTATGGTCTGAACTCGCGCGATGTGTCGCTTGCCGTCCGCAACCGCATCGACGGACTGGTCGCTTCGAAATACCGCGAGGATGGTGACGAGTATGACATCGTGGTACGTTACGCCGAGCCGTTCCGCACCCGTCTGGAGGATATCGAGCAGATCACGCTGCACACGCCTCAGGGCAAAATGATCCGTCTGAGCGAGGTAGGAAAAGTCGTCGAGGAGTATGCCGCCCCGATGATCGAACGCGAGAACCGTCAGCGCATCATCACCGTAAAATCATCACTCGGTGCCGGTGTTGCATTGGGTGAGGTGGTTGCCGAAACACGAAAACTCATCAAAGACTACCCTCTGCCCGCAGGAATTGATCTGGAGGTGGGCGGTACGATCGAGGATCAGGGCGATGCCTTCTCGGATCTGTTCACGCTGTTGATCCTGATCGTCATTCTGGTCTATATCGTGATGGCCACACAGTTCGAATCGCTCAAATTCCCGTTCATCATCATGTTCACCATCCCGTTTGCCTTCACGGGCGTATTCCTCGCCCTGTGGATCACCTCCACCCCGCTGTCGCTGATCGCACTGATCGGTGCCATCATGCTGGTGGGTATCGTCACGAAGAACGGTATCGTGATGGTCGATTACATGAACCTTCTGATCGAGCGCGGTTCGGGTGTATTCGAAGCCGTGATCGCAGGAGGCAAGAGCCGTCTGCGTCCCGTTCTGATGACCTCGTTTACGACCGTTCTCGGCATGTTGCCCCTCGCCATCGGTACGGGTGCGGGATCCGAAACGTGGCAGCCGATGGGTATCTCCGTAATCGGCGGTCTGACCTTCTCGACCATTCTGACGCTGTTTGTCGTTCCGGTGCTTTACTCCCTTCTGGTAAATCGTCAGCAACATAAAGAGCAGGAACGCAAGGCCAAAGCCCTCAAAAAATAATCAAACCCATGAAAGCAATATTCATCTCCTACAATCAGGCACTCACCGACCGCATCAATGCGATCCTCGATGAGCAGCACATACGCGGATTCACACGTTGGGCACTGACCGAGGGGCGCGGAACGCACGACGGCGAACCTCACTACGGCACGCACGCATGGCCGTCGGTTAATTCGTCCGTATTGGCCATCGTCGAGGATGCGCAGGTAGAGCCCGTCCTCGATGCGTTGCGCAAACTCGACTCCACAACCCACATGCAGGGATCGAGAGCCTTCGTGTGGAACATCGAACAGATGTCCTGACCGCCGAACGGTTTTTTCCATAAATAAGATCGCCGCAACGACCCCTTTTCGGGCGTTTGCGGCGATCTTTTTATCGGGGCGGGTAAATTACTCCATATCAAGAATACATTTCCTTATACGCACAAAAAAAGAGTGTGACCCGAAATCGGGATCACACTCTTTTCTATTTTGACCGAATCGAATCAGATTACGCTCGAAATCAAATATACGGCGGCAACCGTCAAAATTGCATACAACTCAGGGAATGCGGCGAGGATCATCGTCTTACCCATTACGTTGTGACCGTTACCGATGGCTACGATACCGTTGGCGCAAACCTTGGCCTGATAGTACGATGAGAACAAGCAAACCAGACCCATCAGCAGACCGGCACCGAAGATCGCAGCACCCTGAAGCATGGTCATTTCAGCCGTCAGGAAGCCTTTGATCATAAAGTATCCTACGAAACCGTAGAGACCCTGAGAACCCGGAACGGCCGACAGAATCATGTAACTACCGAAAGCGTTGCCATTCTTCTTCATGGCTCCGATTGAAGCCTGACCGGCCAACGAAGTACCCATGGCACTTGCCACGCCCGAAAGACCGACCATCAACGCTACGCCGATGTAGCCCAAAATAATTGCAGATGTTGTTTCCATAATGTTTTTAAGTTGATTTAATTATTATTTTCCTTTTTGTTTTAAAATTTATTTGTCCAATTTACGCAGCGGATCGAACAGGCGCGAAGCCATATCGAAACCTGCGTTCTTGTAGAACTCGACGAATGTCAGACGCATCGGGTGAACGAACGACGAGATAACCGACATGAAGAGGTTGATACCGTGACCGATGAACAGAATCGGGATCATGATCAGCAGGCGGACGATGATGCCCGAACCTTCGGGAACAAAACCATCAGCCAGCGAGTTGAACACCGTTGCCAGAATACCGCCCGACAAACCGATTGCGAACAAACGGATGTAGGAAAGCATATCCGAAAGGATACCCGTCAGGTTGTTGTAGGTCTCCCACAAGCCCGCACCGAAATTCACGAACGGGTTCTTACCGGGCGAGTTGAAGAACAACATGAGGACGGCACCCACGGCAAGCGTTGCCTTGAAGGCGATCGAATCGGTCGTATAGAACGGGATCACCCACGACTCATTGAGGATCGGCAGACCGCCGGCGATACTTCCGCCGAGCAGGATCAGCCACCAACCCAGTGTCGAGAGGGCATACTTGAATCCGACCGTACCCGACAGCAGGACGATCTTCAACAGCATACCGAACAGTACCTGTACCATACCGATGGCGAGCGACACGGAGAAGAACTGCCCCTGAAAATCATAGAACGGGATTCCGGGGAAGTAATCCTTGAGCGCAAGGCCGAAGAACGATCCGCAGAACAGACCGAATGCCATAGTCATGGCACCACACATCGTGGCGAACCATGCTGCCTGACGCATCATACCCTCCTGCTTGTTCTTGTGAAGCAACCAACCGCCCATCATCATCAGAATGGCACCGTAACCGGCATCGTTCAGACAGATTCCGAAGAAAAGCATGTAGAACGGAGCGAAGAACGGCGTAAGGTCCATCGTGCCGTATTTCGGACGGGCGTACATATCGCCGACCAGTTCGAAAATATGGGCAAACCAGTTGTTCTTCAAAAGTACGGGCGTTTCGTCCTCCTCGGTGGGATCACTCTTGATCCATACCACATTGGGATAGGCTTCGAGCAGTTGATCCACCTGCGACGAGGTTTCCTTTTCGGCCCAGCCTTCCATGACGAGCAGACGGCCGTCGGCAGCCTCGGTTGCCGCAGCCTCCACGCGCACGCCCTGCAATTTCTCCTTGAGCGAAATGGCGTGGCGGTGCATCAACTCCTCCGAAGCGGCTACGCGCGAGAAAACAGTGTCCTGCTCGGCGAGTTGTTTGCGCGCCGAAGCGATCTGCATATCGGCCTCGCGGATATCCATCTGCGGGGTCTTCATCTCCTGCGCATCAATGGCAACCTCCTCTCCGGGTGCTGCCACAACCACGAACCACACGGTGGCGGTGTTGCGGGCAACCTCCGAAAGGGTGTATTGCGCAGCCCACTCGCCCGCAAGTTTGTCGTAGGCCGAGCGCGATGCAAAGAAGAAACGCAGCACGATGCCCTTGTCCTGCAAAGCCTTCAGGCGATTCAGATCAAATGCACCCCACGGACGAAGTTCGTCGGCCGTCTTCTCCAGACGGGCAATCTCCTGATTCAGGCGCGTGCTTTCGGCGACGGCGTTGCGGTAGGCTTCGAATGCCTCCTCTCCCGTTGTGTAGGGTGCGACCTTCGCGTCCAGACGGTTCTCCTCGCAAAGCGATGCGATCAGTTCGTCGGCTTTCGTGTGGGCTTCGATATCCAACAGCAGTTGTCGGTCATCCTCCGAAGGCTCCCAGCCCGTCGTCGTGATGTCCACCAAGCCGATTTCACGCAATTTCTCGATAAAATCCTCACTTTGTGTACGAAGCAGCACAAAGTCATATTTCGACATCTTTGCTATCATAACATTGCGCCCTCCCCGGCTTGCTGTTGTTTGGTCTTGACGATCTTCTGGGCGGATTTCGAAAGGTTCTCCTCATCCTCCATGAAGCGTTTGATTTTACGTATGGCGTCCTCGTATCCGGGTATCTGAACCTTTTCATACAAGTTCACCTTCTGAGTGGTCTTTCGGCGGGCGTGGTCCAAGAGTTCCATCTTGCGCTCGTAAACGGCATGTTCGATCCCGAGGCGTGCCAAACGCTTCAACAGATCGACACCGTCTGCGAACCACACCGGCGAGGAAAAGAGATCATAGGGCTTTTCATCGAACTTCACATCCTCCAGAACCGGAGTGCGGACACCCGCAATCTTTTGAACCGAAAGTTCGACATCGGCAATGCGCACCAGATCACAATCAAACTCTCCCCATAACGACACCATGTAGTCGTACTCGGCCTTCAAGCGGCCGAGCCGTTCCACAAAGTCGTTTGCGGAGTCCTTCGCCTTCTTCACCTCGGAGCGCAGAGCCGACTCCTTACTCTTGATGGTAGGGAGTGCCTTCTGGCGCATTTTAAGTTGTTTGCCGAGTTCGCCGAGCGAAGTCTTGTTGTATTGGAATTTGATTGCCATAAGTCCTTATGCTGCTTTCCAGTATTTCTTGATGAGTTCTGCCTTGATGGCAACCTCCTCCTTCGAGAAGTATTTGCCGAAGAGCGTCCATGCCGTATCCAACATCTCGGTGATGCCGATATTGACATTGATCGCAAGCAGTTTTTCCGAATAATCGTGGGCAAACTTCAGGCAGCGTTCGTCGTAATCCGACAAATCGAAACCGTTCTCCAACTTGGTCTTGGCGTTGGCGGCATCGGCATACAGACGGACACAGGCGTTCATCACCTGCGGGTGATCCTCACGTGTCTTCTTGCCGATTACAAGTTGTTTCAGACGCGACAGCGATCGGAACGGATCGACGATTACCTTACCCGTATCGGAGTCGTTACGCAGGAACAACTGACCCTCGGTGATGTAACCCGTGTTATCGGGGATGGCATGCGTAATATCACCACCCGACAGCGTCGTCACGGCGATGATCGTGATCGAACCGCCGTTAGGCAGCTGAACGGCCTTCTCGTAGATCTTGGCCAAGTCCGAATAGAGCGAACCGGGCATCGAGTCCTTCGAGGGGATCTGGTCCATACGGTTCGACACGATGGCCAGAGCATCGGCATACAGCGTCATGTCGGTCAGCAGCACCAGCACCTTCTCGCCCTTATCCACGGCGAAGTACTCGGCGGCGGTCAGTGCCATATCGGGAACCAGCAGTCGCTCCACGGGAGGATTTTCGGTCGTATTCACGAACGATACGATACGATCCAGTGCTCCGGCGTTCTCGAATACCGATTTAAAGTAGAGGAAGTCGTCGTTCGTAAGACCCATACCGCCCAGAATGATCTTGTCGGCCTTGGCACGCAGTGCCACATTGGCCATCACGGCGTTATAGGGCTGGTCGGGGTCGGCGAAGAACGGGATCTTCTGCCCCGTCACGATCGTGTTGTTCAAGTCGATACCTGCAATACCCGTGGCGATCAGTTCCGACGGTTGAAGACGGCGGAACGGATTCACCGTAGGGCCGCCGATCTCGCGTGCTTCGCCCTCGATCATCTCGCCGCCCTCAAGCGGTTCGCCGTATGCGTTGAAGAAACGGCCGGCGAGGTTGTCCGAAACACGCAATTTGGGAGGCTCGCCGTGGAAAATCACTTCCGAGTCGGTAGCAATACCCTCCGTTCCGGCGAATACCTGAAGGGTGACGTTCTCACCCATGATCTTCACCACCTGAGCCAGTTTGCCGCCAACGGTGGCCAGTTCGTCGTTGCCGACACCCTGAGCGCGCAACGTGACGGTTGCCTTGGTGATGTTGTCAATCTTCGTATATATCTTTTGAAATGCTCGTGTTGTCATTTTTTTCTTCTATTTCAATTTTTCACTCACATACTCATCAATCTGCTTGCGGTAGTTCTCAAACTCCTCGGACTGATAAACCGTGTAGTTCATCTGGCGGAACAGGTTGATCAGACCCTTGAAGAATTGCGAGCACTCCTCGAAGTCGGCAAATCCGAAGTCCATGTTACAGATCTCCAGAACACGCTTGTACATCATCTTCTGACGCTCCATCGGGCAGTTGGCGTCGATCTCGTCGAAAGCGTCCTGCTGAAGAATAACGAAGTCCAGAAGTTCCGATTTCCAGAAGCGTTCGTGGTACTCGACGGGTACACCGTCATCACCCAAGATGTTGATCTGGTCGTTGGCCTCCTTACCGCGCTGTACGATCGTCTTGCCCTGAAGTACGAGATCCACCCAGTTCTTCTCGACATGCTCGTCGAGGTATTCGCGGATTTCGGGGTATTCCAGATATTTCGAATACGACTCCAGCGGGTCGATTGCGGGGTAACGCTTCGAGTCGGCACGACCCTGCGAAAGTGCATAGAAGCAACGTGCGGCCTTCTTCGTCGATTCGGTCACGGGCTCCTTGAGGTTACCACCCGCAGGCGATACCGTACCGAGGAACGTCACGGAACCCGACTCGCCGTTATACAATTTAACCAGACCGGCACGGGCATAGAAGTTTGAAATGATTGCCGAAAGGTCCATCGGGAAGGCATCCTGACCGGGAAGTTCCTCCAGACGGTTCGACATCTCACGCAGAGCCTGTGCCCAGCGCGACGTCGAGTCGGCCATTACCAACACCTTCAGACCCATCGAGCGGTAGTACTCGCCGATGGTCATACCCGTATAAACCGAAGCCTCACGGGCGGCAACAGGCATGTTCGACGTGTTGCAGATGATGATCGTACGCTCCATGAGTTTGTGTCCCGTACGCGGGTCGATCAGTTCGGGGAACTCCTTGAAGATCTCCACCACCTCGTTGGCACGCTCACCGCACGCAACGATGATGATCACATCGGCCTCTGCCTGTTTTGAAATGGCATGCTGAAGCACCGTCTTGCCGGCACCGAACGGGCCCGGAATGAATCCCGTACCACCCTCGGCCATCGGGTTGAAGGTGTCGATGGGGCGCACACCCGTCTCCAAGACACGTGCCGGACGCGGTTTCTCGGTATAGCAGCGGATGGCCTGTTTTACCGGCCACTTCTGAACCATCGTGATGTCGTGATCCTTGCCCTCGCCATCCGTAATGACGGCAATGGTGTCGGTCACCTTATATTTACCGGCCTTGGCAACGCTCTTTACCACGTAGTTGTCGGTCATGACGAACGGAACCATGATCTTGTGCATGACCCACTGCTCCTTGACCTCACCCAGCCATGAGGCTGCACTCACCTTGTCTCCGGCCTTGGCCAGCGGCGTAAAGTCCCATTCCTTGTTGAAATCGAGCGGATCGGTGATCGAACCGCGGGCGATGAACAGACCGTCCATCTTCTCCAGATCGTTTTGCAGACCGTCGTAGTTGCGCGACAGCAGACCCGGAGCCAGCGTGGCCTCCAGCATGTGACCCTCAAACTCGACCTTGTCGCCGATCTTCAGACCACGGGTACTGTCAAAAACTTGGACATAGGCATTCTCACCTATGACCTTGATGACCTCGGCCATCATTTTGGTATCTCCCGTATATACATAACAGATCTCGTTCTGACCCACGGCACCGTCGGTCTTTACGATGACGATGTTGGAAATGATACCATTTACTCGTCCTGTAGTTTTCATTTAAGTCTATTTGGTTTTTCGTTTTTCCTAAAGTTTACTCCTCGGCATCCATATTGCGGTCGATGGCCTTGCGTCCGTCGAGTTCGGCCAGAAGGCGGTCGAACATCTCGCGTCCGCGACGCGCGTCGAGTTGCGTCCAGCGCGCCACGATGTGAATGCGCACCAGATACGAAAGTATGGCGTCGATATTGAAATAGTCGAATGTCGAGAGTTCCGAAGCCTCGTTCCAACGGATCATGTCGATCTTATGCTCCTTCTCGACCATATTCTCCTCGTCATTGACCGCTGCAATCACAGCGTCGATATAGGGAAGTTCGCCCCTCAGACCGAAGTCTGCGGCCGAACTGCGTTTGAGTTGCTCAACAACGTCGCCCGCGCCCACCGTGACCTCCTCGATCGGGCGGTTGATCGTGCGTGCCGTGACGGCCGCCGACACATTGCGCAGAGTACGGTCAAATTCCGACCATGCTTTCAGGAAACGGCCTCCCTGCTGACGGCACAAACCGTAGTAGGCGGCAAAGAGTTCCGATTCGAACCGGTGGTTTACGTCGATCTGCTCGGCCTCCTCGCTTTCGGGATCCTGATAAGCCCTGATTACGCGGGCGATGGGATCGGCCAGAAGTTTCGGATTCTTCAACTCCTCCGACAACTGCTCCCGGCTGAAATTTCCCAACGGATTGCACACCGTACGACCGGCACGCAACGCCGCGATATTTTTGCAGTCGTAGTAGCCCTTCAGCAAGTGCACCTGACGGGCATCGGCATCCGACACTTCACCGAGGATCTCCTCCGTGACGGCATCGACATCGAAGCCCTTGGTGTCTCCGTCGAGTGCATACTCGCGGAAACCGGCTACCAGACAATAATAATTGTTTTCAAACATGGCGTACCCGACTTAGGGATCAGTCCCTGAACAACATTTTGGCCACACGCTCGCGCAAATACTCGCACATGAGTGCCTCCAGATCGGCATCCGAGAACGAGATGTAGTAACCGCCGTTCTTGGGAGCCACTTTGAAGCCCGATTTCACCTCCTTCGAGAAACCGACCTCGACACCTGCCGCAAGCAGATCCCCGGCACACTTCTGAAATTCGTCGTTGAGTTTATCCTGCTGCTTTTCGGGCAGCAATGCCTTCAACTCGACCTTGGCGGCATCGGCACCGTTCCAATTCTTGGCAACGCTGACGAGCATCTCCTTGATGAACTGGGGATCCATGCCTGCCTCTCTGACGCCTTTATCCGTCGCACGCGCAACGATCAGCTGTTCGATCTCCGACTTGATCTTGGCTACGGCCTGCTTGCCGGCCAGTGCGATCTCGGTCATGGTGTTTTTTGCCACATCCTCGGCCTTGACTTCGGCCTTGCGCAGAATCTCGTCTGCTTCGGCCTGTGCATCGGCCACGATCTTGCGCGCCTCCTCTTTGGCATCAGCCACAAGCGTTTCGGCTTCGGCACGACCCTTTTCCAATCCCTCGTCGTAGAGTTTTTGGGTCAATTGTTGAAGTTTATTTTCCATAGTTATATAAGTTTTGATTACGATTCGTTCTTGCGTACACAAATATATAAAAATTTCTCGAAAAATAGCATAATACGATTTCTTTTTCTTCGTTTTTAAAGAATAAGCCGATATTCGGACACCGATGGCAGGGCATCTTTTAAAATCCTTAAAAAACCGTATTGCCCCACGGCATTCCCACTCCCCGACCGGCTCTTTCAATTGAAATAAAACGTACTTCCGAGGGAGTTTATTCTACAAAAAACACACGAAGAGCGTTCCTTTTCGGAACGCTCTTCGCTAATTTGTCTTCTCTTGCAATCTTTGCTGATGCTGTTCGCGGAGCAGATCCTGCACCACTTTCACGGGCGAGAAGGTCGTGACGGGGACATCGACAAAGACCGTGTTCCAGCGTGCCATCGCGCCGTTCCACAATCCGGGCAACTCCTGTGCACGCAGATCGCGGCCGCCGCTCGACTTCCGGGAAATAAAGCCCGTACGGGGATCGACATATTTCTTCAAATCGAATTTCCGCCCCTTGTAATCGCGCATGCCGCACACCAGATCGACGGGATTGAAGTGCGTGGCGGATTTCATCAGCGGGAGATCCTTTTCCGCAATCTGGCTCGACTCGGCAATCTGAAGCGACCGGGTACCGTCGTCGTTTCCGACCCAGAAGGGACCTCCGCCCGGTTCGCCCTCGTTGCGTACCATACCGCAGACACGGATCGGGCGGTCGAGGATCGAGCGCAACAGTGCGCCGTCCCATTCGGAGGGAAGTTCCACGCAGAGCGACTCTCCGACAAAGCGGGCGATTGCTTCGAGATCGGCCGTGCCTTCGTCCATTTGTTTTATATAGGTAAAAATCCGTTGCTGCAAATCGAGCAGAACTCCGCCCAAGAGTTTTTTATAAAGTACGGTATCGGCGCGGCGCGAATCGGTCGTCACATTGTCGATGTTCTTGACAAACACCACATCGGCATCAATCTCCGAGAGGTTGGCGATCAGTGCGCCATGGCCTGCGGGACGGAACAACAGAGAGCCGTCCTCCCGGCGGAAGGGCGTATTGTCGGGATTGACGGCGATGGTGTCGGTCGTGGGTTTCTGCACCGAGAACGACACCTCGTAGCGCACGCCGAACTTCTGTTCGTAGTGCGGGATTTTCTCTCCGAGCAGGCTTTTGAAGCCGTCCTCATGCTCCTGCGAGACGGTAAAATGGATGCGCACGACACCTTTCGACGATGCGTAAGCCGCCCCCTCGACCAGATGTTCCTCAACCGCCTTGCGCACACCGTCCTCATAGGCATGGAAGGTCACAAGACCCTTGGGTTTTGATCCGTAGGCCAGTCCGCGGCTGACGATATACTCCACAATCGTGCGGTCGTCGGCATCCTTCGGGAGGATTTTTTCGAGTTCGGGGTAGAATGCGAATTTACGGATGTTTCCGAGAAGAAGATCAATGCCCTTGCCCCTCACGCCCTCATTGACGAAGGCAAAGAGTTCTTTGAACATACGTGTGGCGGCACCCGATGCGGGTACGAATTTCACGATCTTCAGCCGATCGGCACTCTTTTCGTAGAGTGATTTCAGGCGGTCGCGCTCCGTTGCATCAAGAATGCGGATGCCGTCGCGGGGCGATGCCGCCCGCACCACCGGAAGCGGAGGAAATCCCCTCCGGAAATTTTCGAGTTGTGTTTCGACTTCGGGCAGCGTCAGCCCGTGCCGCTCGATCTGTTGCAGATCCTTTTCGGAAAACATGGCTTTCATTTTTAGCAGGGTTCAGATTCAGTCTCTTTCGGCGGAAGTTACCTCCGCAAAAAGGGGGATGCCGGGTGCGGATCAAAGGATTCGTCCCGAAGGGCGGAGTGCCTCGAAGGGCAGATAATTCCGCCACCCGATTCAAAGTTAATAAATTTATTCTAACTTTGCATTATCATGATCAGAGAATTTCACAACATCAATCTGAGTCGGCGCAACAGTTTCGGTGTCGATCAGACGGCTCATCGGCTCATCGAGTTCGATTCGGAAGAGGATCTCAGACAGATCTTCGGAAACGGCGCACCGTCCCGGTGGATGGTATTAAGCGGAGGAAACAACATCCTCTTCACGCGCGACTACGAGGGTTTGCTCCTCACGCCCGTTGCCCACCAGATCCGCATCAGAGAGGATCGGGGCGAAGAGGTCATCGTGAAGGTCGATGCGGGTGTCGAGTGGGACGATCTGGTCGAATGGGCCGTTGCGCACGATTTGTGGGGGGTGGAGAATCTTTCGCTCATCCCCGGCAAGGCGGGAGCCGCTCCCGTACAGAACATCGGAGCCTACGGCGCGGAGGCCTCACAGGTCATCCGCCGGGTACGCGTGTTCCTTACGGACGAATGTCGCATGGTCGAAATTGAGGCCGAAAAGTGTCATTTCGGTTACCGCGAGAGCATCTTCAAGCACGAACTCCGCGGACGGGCGATCATCACCTCCATCGAAATCGCCCTGCACCGCACGCCTACGCCCCACTTGGATTACGGCGATGTGCGTCGTGAGGTCGAAAGTCGCGGTGGCGAAACCCTGCGCAACATCCGCGATGCGATCTGCGCAATCCGTCACTCGAAATTACCCGACCCCGCCACAACGGGCAATGCGGGCAGTTTCTTCAAGAACCCGATCGTAAGCGCAGAGCGTGCCGAGGAACTCAAGCGCGATTTCCCCGATATGCCCGTTTACCCGACGCCCGTCGAGGGACAGGTCAAATTGGCAGCCGGCTG
>RCNI01000077.1_pt1 | contig 62306 bp, 64 predicted proteins | sample 2041151 | NCBI WGS metagenome assembly RCNI01 (sample SAMN09708214, study PRJNA481090) | feces metagenome | isolation source: feces | place: Antarctica: Albino Rookery
GCGTTTCCCGGTCTGCGTTGACCTCCTCCAGCAGTTCCTTAGCGTAGTGCTTTGCCGCTTACCAGCAGCTTCTATCACCCAAGTCCTTTTTACCATATCAAAGTCAAAAAGCACAGCATTTGCTGCACCTTTTTCGACAGACTGAAGGCGGCTGTTTTCAGCCGCCTTTTAAAATTGTATAAAGCTTTGCGATATCTTGAAATTTGAAAAATAAAGTAGTAAAAATTTAGAATTTTAAACAAATTTTGGTTATTGTAGTAGAGCTATATCCCCTAAGGGGGCTTGTAAAGGATATTTTACCGTGATGTAATATACACAAGGGCAAACCCCGAAAATACATTAAACAGGAGGAAAAGTTATGGCATGTTTTTTAATCAGTGCAGCTGAAGCGTTGGTAGTTACAGCGGTAGCACAGGGCGTAAAACATCATGAGAAGAAGGGAGAAGAGAATCTTGGACACACGGCAGAAAGACTGAGCAGTGAAAAAACCTACCCGTGGAGCCGCAGACTAATGCTGCTTGCATATCTGCTTTGGGGAGGCGTAGTGCTGCTTGCGTTCGAGCATGTGTGGCACGGCGAGGTTGTGCCCTGGTTCCCGTTCCTAACGGCTATGGGGGACCCGAACGATAAAGCCGAAATGCTGCACGAGATGGCAACGGTTGGCGTAACCATGGCCTGTCTTGTAACAGCAGTGTGGGGCGTTATTATGGCCACGGCAAGTGCAATATTAAAAAGACCGGAAAAAGAGCCTGTACTTGAGGCTGCATAAGTTCGGAGGTTGGAAAAATGACATTATTGATATGCGTTTTTGCCGCAGTTATATGCACATACAAGTGGTATACCTTGAAGGATAATAGTCTTTGTCTGGCTCCGCTGTGCTTTATGTATTGGGGCGCGTCTTTGATGTGGCTTGTAGATGCTATATTTGAATATGCAGAATTACAAGCAGAATATTTTACTCCAGCCGCAGAGGATATGCTTAATGACGCATTTCTCGGTCTGTCAGTAGTGGCTTTAGGCCTTATAATTTGGGTAATAATCCTTCTTGTGAAAGATCCTCAAGGCACAGTGAAAAATGCTTTGGCAAAAAAATCCAAATAATAAATTAAGGCATCTATATTATTAAAAAGGAGTAAAAAGGAGTTACTCATGCAAAGAAAATCTGTAAAATTATTAGGTTTGCTTTTAACTTTCGTGATGATAATGGCACTTATGTCGATTGCTGCCTTTGCAGATGAAGAGCCGTATACCGGCGCGTGCATGGTAAAGGTTAATTCATATACTTTAGAAGTACCGTTTGGAAAGACTGCCAACATCACATGGCAGTTTGAAGAAGTAAATGAGTATAACAGCGGCTGGGTGATGCACGTAAATGGTGAATCCTCTTACGATAAATCAACAGATGAAACCCTTGGAGGATTTAAAATCACCGGCACTCCATGGAATTCAACTAAAGCTTTGATAAAAACTGCAAAACCCGGAACTTTGAGCTTCAGCCCCACAAAAGAACAATGCAAAGCAGGAGAGGCTGTGACACTTGAGGTGCCTGTAACTCCTCTTACCGAGGAGGACTGTTCCTATACTATCCACCTTATATTCAAAAATACGGGCAGCGAAATAGGTCAAATACCTATGCATACCCCTCAAATGTATGGTACATATACCGAAAAAGCATTCAGCCACAACTATATTAAAAGTTATGTTACAAAGAATTACAATGGTTACAGAATTTATGCGGGGAAAGTGGGCGCCGTTGACAAACAGCCTTTCACAGTGAAAGTAGGGGAAAACGGATGCGAACCAAAGGATATTAACATTTTTGTTGATGTAAACCACGGTACAATAACCCCAATGCACGTTCAGCCCGTCAGTTTTGTTTGTGATGGAGTAGAAGTATATAAAACCGATGTACAATGTTCTGCCTACTTGAACAGGTATGTGCCTGTAACTTTGGATATGAGCGAGGCAGCTGAGACTCTAAAGAGTATGGGTTACTTGCTTGATACCGAGAAAGAGTATACGGTGGAATGTGATAGCTATACTCACAACCCTGAAATAAGTGTTGTTGAGGTAGAAAAATGTGCCCATGAAAACACAGAGCTTAAAGACAAAAAAGAGCCTACCTGCACAGAAAACGGCTTTAGCGGAAATGAAATCTGCACTGTCTGCGGTATGACCGTAAAAAAAGGTGAAGAAATACCGGCACTGGGTCATAAGATCGAAATCCTGAATAAAAAAGAAGCCACCTGTACAGAAGACGGGTACTCAGGAGACGAAGTTTGCACAGTCTGCAACGAAGTTATAAAGAAAGGTGAGGTAATTCCAGCCGGACATAAGACGGAACTTAAAGGCCGAAAAGATGCTGCATGCACCGAGACCGGATACACAGGTGATGAGGTGTGTACTGTATGCAGCGAAGTTATAAAAAAGGGAGAGGAAATCCCTGCCCTTGGCCATAAGTTCGGAGAATGGAAAGACAGCGGCAACGGAAAAACTCACGAGCGCAGTTGCGAAGTATGTAACGACTCTGAGAAAGCGCCTCATAACTGGGACGGAGGTGTGGTAACTAAGCAGCCCACCGATAAAGAGAAGGGCGTTATGACATATACATGCAAGGATTGCGGTGCAGTTAAAACTGAAAAAATATCTAAAGACCCAAAGCCTAAGACCGGAGATGAAAGCAACGCGATACTGTGGAGCAGCCTGCTTGCAGTGTCCGGAGCGGCCGCAGCGGTAATTGTCGGCAAAAAGAAAAAATCTGATTGCTGATAAAAGATAATCTGTGTGAAATTTACAGCAAGAATATAAAAATGCGGGGGCGCTTAAAGCACCCCCGCAGCATGAAAAGTTTAAATATAAATAAGGGCTTAAACAATAAGCAGAGACGAAAAACGCCTCTGCTTATTGCATTTATTCTTCCGGTTCCAGAACATGAATTTCTTTAATATTGAAATCAAGTCCTGTCAGAACTGTTTTTTCAAAGCTGCCGCAGTTGGGGCAGTAGCCCTCGTGCTCGATAACATTGAATATCTCATCGCATTCATCGCACTCCGCCATACCGGGCACCATCTCAATAATGAGCTTTGTGTCCTTTAAGGGCATTTCTTCTGCAACTACGGGGTAGAGCTTTTCAACGTATTCCGGAACTACAAGGGACAGTTCACCTATTTCGCAGACTATTTCGTCAACATGCCGCACGTTATTTTCCTTTGCGTAGTCCAAAACAGTTTTGCACATACTTCTAACTATGCCTATTTCATGCATATTAAGTCACCAGATTATATTTTTTTAAGCTTTCTCTTCTCAACGATTATATTGCCGATAGCCTTGGGAGTGTTGCCCACAACTCTGGTAAGAGTATTGAAGTAGCCTCTGCCGTGATAATCGCTGACCTTTTCAAGATGAATTGCGTCAAACTTACATCTTGTGGTGCAGATACCGCAGCCGATGCACATGTAATCGTCAACCACAACTGCGCCGCAGCCAAGGCAGCGGTCGGCTTCCTTTTTAATCTGCTCCTCAGTGAGAACGCCGCGCAGATCCTTGAAGGTCTTTTTAGCCTCGGCAGCGGGAGCGTTTGCAGCCTTCTGGCGGGGAGCGGTGTCAAAGCAGTCAAGAGAAACAGCAACATTGCTGGCATCGAGAGAATGGTAGTCTCTATTGTCACGGCCCAGAACAAGGCTCTGACCGCTGTGGACATAACGGTGAATGGAGACTGCGCCTTCCTTACCGGCTGCAATAGCGTCAATGGCAAACTTAGGTCCGGTAACAACGTCACCGCCTGCAAATACGTCAGGCTGACCGGTCTGATATGTAGCAGCATCTGCCAAAACATTGCCCTTGGGTCCAAATTTCATTGTTGTTCCTGCATCTATTCCGCAAAGGTCTATCTTCTGACCAATAGAAGAGATGACGGTGGAAACCTTCATAGTCTCAAATTTGCCGGTACCAACGGGCTTTCTGCGGCCCTTTTCGTCGGGAGCGCCAAGCTCCATGATTTCAAGCTTCAGCTCCTGAGCCTTGCCGTTGCCGGAAATTTCGGCAGGAGAGGCGAGGAAACGGAACTTAACGCCCTCTTCCTCAGCTTCCAGAACTTCATCGTCAGCGGCTGGCATTTCCTCTCTGCCGCGGCGGTAAATCAGAGTGACATTCTTAGCACCCAGACGGACAGCGGTTCTTGCAACGTCTATTGCAACATTGCCGCCGCCGATAACTGCAACGTCGTTTCCGACTTCAACTTTATCGCCAAGATTTACGGCTTTCAGGAAGTCAATTCCGGTGTATACGCCGGGGAGATTATCGCCCGGGCAGCCCACTGGAACGCCCTTGGATGCGCCTATACCAAGATAGAAGGCCTTGTAGCCCTCAGAGCGAAGAGTGTCGAGAGTAATGTCTTTTCCGACCTCAACGCCGGTCTTGAATTCAACGCCCATTTCTTTGAGAATGTCGATTTCGGCATTGACAACGTCTCTTTCAAGACGGAAGGAGGGGATACCCATTGTGAGCATACCGCCCAGCAGCTTTTCTTTCTCGAAAACTGTTACGGGATAACCCTTTACAGCCAGATAGTAAGCACAGCTCATACCGGCGGGGCCTGCACCTATAACGGCAATCTTCTCAGTGTAAGGCTTGCCGGTGGTGGTGAGCATATTGGGTACAAAGCGGGTCTCACTGTTAAGGTCTTTTTCAGCTATGAACTTCTTAATATCGTCGATAGCGATAGGAGAGTCAAGCTTACCTCTGGTACATGCGTCCTCACACGCCTTGTTGCAGATACGGCCGCAGACAGCAGGGAAGGGGTTCTCGGTTTTAATAAGCTCCAGAGCTTCTTTATATCTGCCATCGGATGCAAGCTTAATGTAGCCCTGTACGGGAATGTGAGCGGGGCAGGCGCTCTTACAGGGAGAAGTACCGGTTTCTACAACATCTGTACGGTTGGTACGGTAATCAATGTTGTAGGTGCTTCTCTTGAGCATGGAGGCTTTAGCATCTTTTTCACGGTCTACTATCTCAACAGGCTTAATCTCGGTAAGCTTCTGACCAAGTTTAAGAGCGTTAGTCTGGCAGGTTTCAACACACTGACCGCAGGCAACGCAGTTGTCTTTATTAACCACTGCCTTAAAGTTGGAGCTCATGCCCTCAGGCTTGCGGAACATCTGAGCGATACGCAGAGAGTAGCAGGAGCAGCCGCAGCAGTTACAGATTGCGGTGGACTCTTCAAAGCCGGGGGTCTGGTTAACCTCGTGTACAAGGCCGTTATCCTCGGCGCGTTTCAGGATCTCATATGCCTCTTCCTTGGAAACAAGGCGGTGTTCGCCGGTCTTGGAGAAGTTGATTGCGTTGTCGTTTAAGTACATGCACATATCTTCTTCAAGGTGTCCGCAGCCTTCTCCCATCAGACGGCGGGAGCGGCGGCAGGAGCAGGGGCCAACGGAAATAGCCTTTGCATTTTCAATAAGAGTGCTTATTTCATCGTAGGAGGCGGCGTGACTGTTATTTTCGATTGCGCTCATAACAGGCATTACACGCATAAAGAACATGCCTCTGCCCATAAGAGGAACTACGGGTTCTGGTCTGCGCCTTGCATATTCCTCGAAGCATTCACCCAGTACAGGGTATTTTTCGCACTGCTCTTTTTTACTGAGAACACCTTCCATGATACCGGGAACCCAAATGGGATAGTAGTAACCCTTTTCGCCGTTCTTATCAGCTACTCGCACAACACCGCAGGCAACAAGCTGATCCAGAAGGCGCTGAGTTTCGTTAATGTCCTTTTTACAGCGTCTTGACATCTCACTGACAGTGCGCGGAACCTCCAGACGCATGTGCATCATAATCTCGCACATATCGTCGCTTATTATCGGCTCTAAAATCTTGTATTCCGGATCGTTATATGTAACTCCGGTGTAAGTAAGACTCTCAAGACTTATTTTTGAAGCAAGCTTGAGAATATTAGGTCTTTTGCCCATGATAATCCCCCTCGATAATTTTGTTAGTATTATGAGATATTTTAACTATAACATAGTTGCAGAAAATTAGCAATGTGTCATTTTAATAACACTGTATAAATAGTTTCATCCTATTTAGACGGAAAGTATAGAATGTATGGAAAAATCAGGATATGGCCGAACTTGATTTATTAACAATTTCGCTGTATACTCAAAAGCACTTAAAAAATACGGGGAAATTATTATGAGTGACCTGCCGCTTGAGATAGAAAGAAAGTTTTTAATTGAACATCCGGATGAAAAATTTATTTCCGAAGCTCAGGATATAAGCGACATAGTCCAAACTTATCTTGTGACGGAGGAAAAGGGCGTTACCGACAGGGTGCGTAAGAGAACCGGAAACGGACACTCGGTTTATACTCATACAAGAAAGATACGGGTTAACGATATGCGCCGTATTGAGTACGAGGATGAGGTGGACGAGGAAAAATATAATGCTCTTTTGCAGAGAACTGATAAGGACAGAAACGTGATCCTTAAAAAGCGAATCTGCTATTATTATAAGGAACAGATGTTTGAAATCGACCTGTTTTCGTTCTGGAAAGACAGAGCGGTAATGGAAATTGAAATTGACAACGAAAATGCTGAAGTTGAGTTTCCCCCATGTATTAAAATTATAAAGGAAATTACCGCAGACCGTCGGTACACAAACGCAGCTATGGCCCGCCAGATTCCGCAGGAGGAGATTTAAGGGAACTTAAATCAGCCTTGTGCGTCCAAATCTGTGAACGGCGTTATATATAAAGAAAGCTATTCTACTTATATATGGTAAGAAAGGAACAACGAAATGAAAAAAATCTTAGCACTTATTCTCTGCCTTGGTATGGCCTTCTCAATGGCGGCCTGTGAGGAATTAGAGGCTTTAAAGAATGTGAAGCTGCCGGCTCCTCCCTCTGCAAGCAACAAGGAAGAAGCAGCCGAACCCTCTGCTCCCACTGAGAGGGTAGAAGAAAAGTCCGTTGAGGCACCTGCACCGGCTGACGAAAAAGCAGAAGAGCTTGTAATCGTTAAAAACGAAAAGACTCTTATTCAGGATTACGACCCCGCCGAAGGCACTCAGCTTATCCTGACCTTCTCTTACGACACACCCAAGGTTTATATAGACGGCAGAGACGAGGCTACTTCCAAGATAAATGAATATATCGGACTCATGGATGAGAGCTACTATACAGGACCCAATGGCTCTGAATATGACGCTGCTGCAACAGGCGGCTATAATATGATGTTACAGATAGCACAGGACAATTTCACATATTGTTACGAAAACAATATTGAGGATATGCCTCTTGAACTGTCTTCTGTGCGAGGATACAGCGTTGAACGTGCCGACGGAAATGTTTTGAGCATAGTGTTCCACATTTCTTCATATACAGGCGGAGCTCATGGTAATTACAAGGATTATGCATGCAGCTTTGATACCCTTACGGGAAACAAACTGGCACTTCCGGATGTAAGTGCCGACTATGACTCCCTTGCAGACTTCCTGATTGAATATATGAATAATGCTGTAAACAACAGTGAAAAATATAAGGAACAGTTAAAGGATATAGCTCCGGAAGAACAGTCTAAAGCAATTCAGGCGCTGCTCAGGGACGGCAGCTGGTACTTTGACAATAACGGCCTTGTTATTTTCTCAGATAATCAGGAGCTTGGCAGCTATGCTGACGGAAATATAAGCTTTACAATTCCTTATGCTGAGCTTGAAGGCAAAATAGATGATAAATTTATCCCCTCTGCCAGAACCGGAAACGGAGAATTTCATCTTAAAGCTATGAAAGATGTTCAGGATGGAAGTGTTAAGCTGATAGATAAACTTAATATTCTGCCGAAAGGCGGTGCGGGCGAGGAGCTTTGCCTCAGCGCAAGCGGTAATGTTTACGATGTGGAACTTGTATCAGTCAGCTATACCGACAAATTCTATGAGCTTGACACACTCTGGTATGCAAATGAAATGGGTGACAGCGCTTTGCAGCTGCTTACCTCAATTCCCGACGGAATTCCCAATCTTATGCTTAAATACCGCATTGCTGACGGCACAGAGGTGCACAAACTTATCTCCCAGAGCGGCAAAGACGGCAGCTATCTCCTGATTGATGACGATATAGAGGCCGTAGGCTGAAAAAGCAGTAATAAAAAGAATAAAAAATTCTCAAATATTATTGACAATAGAGGATTTGCGTGTTATTCTATTATAGCCGCATTGAAGGGGTATTTGAAAGACGACTTTGCTCCACCCCAAGAGCGAGACCTTAAGAATTGGAGGATTTCATAATGAAGCATGCTATCATCGTGACCGGCGGCAAGCAGTATCGTGTTGCCGAGGGCGACGTTATCTATGTCGAGAAGCTTGATCTGGCCGCTGGCGAGACTGTCAAGTTTGACCGTGTTCTGGCTGTTGTTGACGGCGAGACCGCAGTTTTCGGCGCTCCTGTCATTGAAGGCGCATCCGTTACCGCAAATGTCGTTAAGAGCGGCAGAAGCGCAAAGATCCGCGTCTACAAGATGAAGCCTAAAAAGGGCTACCGCAGAACTCAGGGCCACAGACAGCCCTACACTAAGGTTCAGATCGAAACCATCAACGCATAATTTTCCGCAACTGATAATGACACTAATGGAGGTGTAAGCTAAATGGCACATAAGAAAGGTATGGGTTCCACCAAGAACGGCCGCGACAGTGAGTCAAAGCGCCTTGGAGCCAAGAGAGCAGACGGACAGTTCGTTCTGGCCGGCAACATCCTTGTCAGACAGCGCGGAACTAAAATCCACCCCGGTACCAACGTTGGTAAGGGTAAGGACGACACTCTGTTCTCCCTCGTGGACGGCACTGTGAAGTTCGAGCGCATGGGCAAGGACCGCAAGAAGGTCTCTGTTTACGAAGAAATCGCTCAGTAAATCTGCATCTTAGGCCGGACAGTTCGTCCGGCCTTTTTAATTCTGTTTTATTATGCCGCATTGGCGGCAAAAGGAGGCGCGAATGGCAGCATCTTTTGTTGATAAGGCCCGAATTGTTATCCACGCCGGCAAAGGCGGAGACGGGGCCATAGCATTCCACAGAGAAAAATATGTGGCAAACGGCGGCCCGGACGGCGGCGACGGCGGCAGAGGCGGCAACATCATTTTCGTTGTTGACGACAATATGTCTACCCTTATGGACTTTAGATATAAAAGAAAGTATTCTGCCGGCAACGGACAGAACGGCATGGGTAAGCGCTGCTTCGGCAAGGACGGTGAAAGCCTTAAGATTAAAGTTCCCAGAGGTACTATTATAAGAGATACCGCAACCGGAGCTATTATGCACGATATGTCTACCGGCGAAGACTGGATTGCCGCCAAGGGCGGCAGAGGCGGCTGGGGTAACATGCACTTTGCAACACCCACCCGTCAGGTTCCCCGTTTTGCTAAACCAGGTCTCCCCGGTGAAAGCCACGAAATCACACTGGAGCTAAAGCTTCTGGCAGATGTAGGCCTTGTAGGATTTCCTAACGTCGGTAAATCCACTCTGCTTTCTGTCGTGAGCAAGGCTCACCCCAAAATAGCAAACTATCATTTTACCACTCTTTTCCCCAACCTTGGTGTTGTATATGCCGAAGAGGGAAAATCCTTTGTAATGGCTGATATTCCCGGCATTATTGAGGGCGCATCTGAGGGCGCGGGTCTCGGACACGATTTTCTCCGTCATATAGACCGCTGCCGTCTGCTGCTGCACCTTGTTGATGTTTCCGGATCTGAGGGCAGAGATCCCATTGAGGACTTTGACACCATCAATGCAGAGCTTAGCCAGTATTCAGAGGAGCTGTCTACCAGACCTCAGATTGTAGTTGCAAATAAATGTGACCTTCTGGGCGGCGACAGAGAGAATATTGAAAAGCTTAAAGAGCACGTTGAAAGTCTCGGTTTCAGCTTCTTTGAGATGAGCGCTGCTACCCACGAGGGTACAAGAGAGCTCATTAAGGAGTGCGTACACAGACTTTCCGAACTGCCTCCCGTTATAAGCTACGAGGCAGACTATGTTGCTCCCGAGCCTGAACTAGGTACTCCTGAGGAACTCACAATCACCAACTTTGATGATATGTGGGTGGTTGAAGGCCTTTGGCTTCAGCGCCTGATGACGAGAATTAACTTCTCCGATTACGAGAGCCGCATGTACTTTGATAAGCTTCTCCGTGAGGCGGGAGTGTTCCAGCGCATGGAGGAAATGGGCGTTCATGACGGCGATACAGTCAGCATGTACGACCTTATGTTTGAATACAAAGAGTAAAAAAGAGGACAGGTATTACCTGTCCTTTTTTATTGCTTTAAATATATAAGCTTATTTAAAAATGCCTAAAAAGCCTTTCTTGGTGTAAGGCTCTTTTTTGATTGAACCAACATCATAGCCAAGCTCAGTTATGGATTTTCTGATTAGGTCTTCGTCCAGCTCTGCCTCGGCAATAATCTCAGTCTGATTCTTAGAACGTGATGAGCTGACTTTTTTGACCTCAAAATTTCTGCGAATTGCATCGTTAGTGTGAGACTCGCACATTCCGCACATCATTCCGCTTACTTCTACTGTATACTTCCACATAGACTTTTCCTCCGGTTTATGTCATAAATAATTTCATTTTGCCATAGACAAAATGATAAAAAGCACGTGATGATATTATACTTAAAGTATAATGCTGTATAAATAAATGAAATCTGCTAAAAAGAGTTAAACTAATCTAACCGCATGATAGCACATAATCCTGCTTATTTCAATCGTTAGTTACTTTAATAAATATTTAAAACAAAAATATATGCCTGCAATACGGCAGCTTCTAAAACTACAATGACGGAAAGCCTCGTGCAGCAGTCATTTTCTGCGTTTACCTTTTCTTGAGAATTTTGCTATTTTTTTCTTCGCATATATATTCGTCATAAGCAGAAGATAAATGCGGGCAGAAACCCAAAGAAAATTTAAGGAGATGCATTTTATGTCTACTAAATCCAGTAACAATCTCGTAAACCCCGCAGCTCGTGAAGCTATGGATAAGTTCAAGATGGAAGCCGCTTCTGAGGTTGGCGTAAACCTTAAGAACGGTTACAACGGTGACCTTACCAGCCGTCAGGCAGGTTCCGTCGGCGGCCAGATGGTCAGAAAGATGATCGAAGCCTACGAGAATGGCCTGAAGTAAGTCAAAACCGAAAAGCTTAAGAAATAATTGCGGGGAAGCCTGTGCTTCTCCGTAATTTTATTTTGAAAAGCCGATTTTCAGTAATCAGCTTCTTTATATAGTAAAATAGCCAGATGAACATTTTGTGCTCGCCTGGCTATTACAATTCTTATGTTATTATCTTATGCTTTTTTCATGGGAGGTTTTGCAAAAAGTATTCCGAGAATACCCAGCACGTTAAAAGCAATGACCACAATGAATGCCGAAGTATAACTGCCGGTCATATCAAACAGCTTTCCTGCCAGTGCAGGTGATGCATCAGACTCAATACACTTGCACCCTCTGCCTTTACCATGTCCGGAGCTGCTGTCTGACCGTCAGAAATCTGGCCTATATCAGAAGGTCTATTTTAAATAAAAATCAGGTCAATAAGCAGTGCAATAAGTTCTGTACAGGTACAACAGTGCCAAAACCAACTCCTACACCGGCAATAATGCCGAATACCAGTAGGAACATCCACTCATTTTTTACAACATAGCCCATCATTACAGCCGCTATTAGTATAAGAGCTGAACCGATGGCAAGGAAAAAACGGCTGCCTTTTTTCTGAATGGTGTATCCTATAAGCGGGCCGGGGAGTCCCTGAAACAGATTGAACAGGGCAAAACCTGTGCCGAGAATGGTACGGTTAAAGCCTATCTCATCTGCCATAAAGGTATTAACGGTTTGACCTCCGTACATTGGAAAGCCAACGTTCAGAAAGTAAATTATCCAAAGAGAAACTACTATGGTCCAACCGTAAAATTTCTTCTTTTCAGAATCCATACTGTTACCTCTCGAACCGGCTCGCAAAAATACGTATAATTATTCTCTTTGAAATTTCCCATTGAGCGGGCATTATCTTTTGCTCTGAAGGCTATATCGTAATATCCGAAATCCCAGCTTGGCCGATCCTAGCGAATTTCTTTTTTCGGGGTATTGCTGAAACAAATCAGCTGAAGCAAAGTAGGCTGAACATCGTTTTTCAGCATTGCATATTGCGCTTCACTATCTTTTATCCCGTACAGAGCTTCAACAGAGGCGCTGTCAGTTGCAGTTAATGCAAAGACGCAGACCTTCTTCATCTCCGCGTTCAAGTTTCTTGACATATTCAGGTTTATTTCTCTGTAATTTTATGTTCTTGTAAAATCGGAAAAAATATTGTATTATAAAGATCAAATCAGTTGGTTTTAAGGATGTAGTTATGGAAAGCTCAAAACACAAAAAATTGCTTATCACATACGGCGCGATTACATTTGCCATCATGCTTGTAATCTTCCTCATGTCAGCTCAGGACGGCAATGAATCGGGCAGTTTCAGTAACGGCTTTTTGAAGAGCCTTATCGGCGGAATTTTAAGCAAAATTTTACCGCCCCTTACTGACAAGGGATTTGATTATGACATAAGGAAATATGCCCATATGTTTGAGTATTTCTGCCTCGGAGTCAGCAGCTTTCTGCTGTTTTCCGAAGTCTTTTTAAAGCACAAGGACAGACTTTTTAAAACGCCTCTTGTTACTTTGTGCTTTTGCTTTCTATACGCATGCTCCGATGAATTCCATCAGCGCTTTGTACCCGGACGAGCCGGAAGGCTTATAGACGTAGGAGTGGACTCAGTGGGCTACGTTTGCGCTGTTTTAATAATGCTTCTGTTTTTCCTTGCTATGCAGATTGCCGGAAGCAGGAAAACAGAGAGCATGTGACATTTACAATATGAACTTATATATAAAATAGGAGAGAATTATGGCAAATCATCTTCCGCCACCGAAAAATAAACATTTGAGTCAGTCAAGCCACAAGGTTAAGAGGGAGCCTATAATCAGCGCCAAGGACAGGGATGTTCTCAGCGAGAGAAATTTCTCCGTGAAAACTCTGGTGGTATGTGCAGTCGCGATTATTCTGCTTGTAGGTATGCATTACGTTCCTGCCGAAGGCTGGCTTAAAGCTGCAATATATGCAATTCCGCTGCTTGCATTGTCTGCGGGAGTAATTTTGCGGCTTATCGCCATGCTTTCTGCGCGTGACTATTATGATGAAGATGTAATTATGCTGGCTGCTGCCATAGCTGCTTTTGCTACCGGTCATTTCCTTGCAGCTAATATTGCGATGCTTTTTTACAGATTAGGCGAGGCAGTTACTAATTTTGCCGTGTCCATGTGCAGAAAAAATATGGACGAATTTATATCTGCCGGTACCAGAAAGGCAAATGTTCTAAAAAACGGCAGAGTGTATTCTGTCCGTCCCGAGCAGCTCAGCACCGGCGATATTCTTATAGTTTCTCCCGGTGAAATCATTCCTCTTGACGGTGTTGTAACTGAGGGAATGAGTGTTATTGACAGTTCACTCATATCCGACGACAAGACACCTATCAATGTTACCGCCGGTTCAAACGTCCTTTCTGGCTGCCGTAATCTCAGCCGTGACCTTAAAATCGAAGCTACCAGAGAATACGATCGGTCCGCATTTACTAAGATAGTTGACCGGCTTATGGATACGAACAGAAAAAAGGCAAAGCAGGAGATATACGCATCCAGATTTGTGAGATATTTTACTCCCACTGCCATTTTGCTTGCCGTTCTGCTGTCTGTAATACCGCCTTTATTCTACGGCGGCTGGGCTGACTGGATAGAGCGGGGCATTGTTATTTTAATAATGGCCTGCCCCTGCGCGCTTAGTGTTTCTGTGCCACTTTCATATATGAGCGGCCTGATTAAGAGCACAAGAAACGGTATTCAGATTGAAAATGCCGATGTTCTGGAGAACCTTTCAAGAACCGAAATTATGGTTTTTGATAAAACCGGTATAATAACCGATGCAAAATACTCCGTTGCGGCTGTATTCCCCGAAAAGGGAATAAGCACAAAGCAGCTTTTACATGCAGCTGCTGAGGCGGAGCGATACTCCAAGCACCCTGTTGCAATGGCACTGAGACAGGTTGGAGAATTAAGCGAGCTTTCAGAGGGGGAAACCGTTGAAATCGAGGAGCTTCACGGCAAAGGTATAAGCGCTTACGTTAAAAGACATCATGTATATGTAGGCAATGCTTCTCTTATGGACGAGCATGAAATTCATTATAGAGTGCCTCAAAGAGCGGGTGCTGCAATTCATGTTGCGGTGGACGAAATTTACTGGGGCTATATATTGGTAAGCGATAAGCTTAAATCCGGCGCCTTTGATGCCATCGAGTCTATGCGCCGTCAGGGTGTACGCAATATGGTTCTTTTAACAGGCGATGTACGCTCGGTTTCAAGAACTCTTGCTTCTTCCCTTAACTTCGATATGGTTAAGGCTGAGCTTATGCCTGAGGGCAAGGTGGCGGCTGTGGAGTACCTTATGGCAACCAAGGGTGAGCATTCAAGTCTCGGCTTTGTCGGAAATGCAGAAAACGACAGAGAAGCACTTCTCAGAGCAAATATAGGAATTGCAATCGGAGCCATAGATGCAGAAACTCCATTTGATACAGCCGACGTTGTTATAATGAGCGAGAATCTTGCAAAGCTCCCCAAAATGATGGGGATTTCAAGACTCAGCGCAAATATCGCCAGAGTGAATATTCTGGCATCCACAGCAGCAAAGCTTGCACTTATCATCCTTGGTGCATTCGGTATTATCCCCATTGTTTTTGCAGCCGGAGTTGAAACCGGCGTAACCGTATTCTCTATGCTTAACGCTATGAGAATTCTGAAGCCTGAAAAGAAGGTGAAAGAGGATGAATGAGACTGTTGAAACAATAAAAAGCAGAAGAAGCATCAGAAAATATAAAGCTCAGTGCCCCACAAAAGAAGAGCTTCAGACTGTAATAAGTGCCGGAGCTTGTGCTCCCAGCGGCAGAAACCTCCAGTCTGCCATTCTTGTGGCGGTTACAAATCCTGAAGATGTCAGCACTCTTTCTCATCTTAATGCAAAAGTAAGGGGAAACGAGGGAGAGGGCTATTACGGTGCTCCTGCTGTGCTGCTTGTACTTGCAGAGGCAGACAGCCCCTATAAAATTCAGGACGGCAGTCTGGTTATGGGAAACCTTATGAATGCAGCCCATGCAATAGGCCTTGGCACATGCTGGATAAATAAGCTTGATCTTGTGTTTGAGCTTCCCGAAGGAAAAGCCCTTCTCAAAAAGTGGGGTATAGAGGGGAAATATGCCGGCGTTGCAAGCTGCATAATCGGATACCCGGATGAGGAGCCGGAAATGAAAACAAGAAAGGAAAACTACGTTTATTTCGTTGAATAATCTATATGAATTGCTACGATTTTGATAAAACTATTTTTAACCCAGACAGTTCCATGTTGTTTTCATTATACTGTATAGGGCATCATCCGCTGGCTATGCTCTGCTCAGTTCCGAATGTTGTCCACTACGGTATAAAATACCTTTTCAAAAAGACAGATTTCCGCACTTTAAAAGAAAAATCCTATGTTTTCTTAAAGCACCTCAAAGACGTTGACGGAGATGTAGAGCGGTTTTGGGCAAAGAGAAGCTGCCGCATTGAGCAGTGGTATCTGGCACAGAAAAAGGACGATGATATAATAATTTCCGCATCACCTGAATTCCTGCTGCGACCTGTTGCGGATATGCTGAAAGTAAAGCTTATTGCAACAAGGATAGACAAGAAAACCGGAATAATGGACGGAGAAAACTGCAAAGGGCCGGAAAAAGTCAAACGTCTCAGACTTGAGTGTCCTGATGTGGCAGTTGATGATTTTTACTCCGACTCGCTTTCCGATACGCCTATGGCTGAAATCGCAAAGCGGGCTTTTATAGTCAACAAAAGCGATTTAAGACCCTGGCCCGAGAAATAAATAAACTTAAAAAGGCCTGCTGTCTGTTTAACATGACGGCAGGCCTTTTGCAGCAATAAACCCCGGATACATTTTCGCATCCGGGGTTTTGATAATTTCTTCTTATTTGAATTCGGGGATAAATGTGTCTTTAAAGCCCATTGCTCTGAGACGGGAATTTACCTGGCTAAACTTCTTGTTGTATATAGCAGTACGGAGTTCATCGTCAGGAACAAAACGGTAGTAGGTAATGCAGAAAGCTTCAAACATAGGCTTGTTGCGGTAGCTGAGCTTGGTGATGAACATTATTAAAGCAATAACTGCACCGACTATAAAGTTTATGTATACGAATGCTGCACCCTTTTTAATGCTGAAATACAGAACGAGGAATGCGACCAGAGCAGATAAAAAGGCGGTAACTATCAGAGAAACGGTGGTATATCTGGTAGCACCGACAGCGATTATCTCTTTATCCAGCTTTTTCATTCTGCCGATAAGGGGATAGGCTGTCATTATGTCAAACAAGAACTGCCTTACAAACATAAAAAACCAGAACCAACCACCTGCAAGGGCCAGTCCTCCGTATAAAATCTTAATTTCCATGGGATAACCTCCAAAACGCTATATATTTATTATAAAGAATAATAACACAGTAGAGGTGAAGTTTCAAGAATAATTCCAAATTGGTTCTCATAGATTAGTCACAGGAAGTGATAATATGGATCCATTCAGCAGGGCGGTGTACATGCTGCCGCCGGAGATAAGGCAGGGGGCAGAGAGGCTTAAAGAGGCAGCGCCTGAGGAATTCAGGCTGAGGCGGGGAAGAAAGCCTACTGCCTTAATAAACGGAAAAGAGCGGGAACTCAGCGCCCCTGAGGTGACTGAGCGGGATATTGAAAGAATACTTGAAAAGATAACCGGAGCTTCACTTCATGCGGCAGCTCCTGCAATGAGTGAGGGTTATATAAGCTTTATGGGGCTTAGAGTTGGCATATGCGGAGAGGCAATAATACATAATAAGGAGCTTAAAGGCTTTAAAAATTTCAGCTCTCTGGCAATAAGAATTCCGAAAGAGTGTAAAGGGGCTTGCGACAGCCTTATAGATGAAATGTATTTCAAGGGCTTTAAAAATACTCTTCTCATTTCCCGCCCCGGCGGGGGAAAAACCACAGCCCTGCGGGAGATAATACGCAAGCTCTCAGATTCGGGTTACAGGATAGGCGTTCTGGACGAGCGTAATGAGCTGGGGGCATCTGAGGGAGGAAAAGTACAGTTTGATCTTGGCACTCACACCGACCTTATATCCTTTGCGCCTAAGGCTGCGGGAGCTATGATGCTGCTCAAAGGCATGAATGAAGAAATAATAGCCATGGATGAAATAAGCTCTGCGGGGGACATTTCGGCACTGTCTCAGATATGCGGCTGCGGAGTGGGTGTTCTTGCAAGCGCTCACGCAAACCGAAAGGACGAGCTATACATGAGACCGCTGTACAGACGGCTGATTGACCTTGGAGTGTTTCAATATCTTGTTACAATAAGCGGAAGCGGCACAAAGAGAAAATATACCGCGGAAAGGATATAAAATGCGCTGGATTGGTGCTGTTTTGATTATTTTTGCAGGGATTTTCTCAGGGATAATTTACTTTGTCGAAAAGAAGAGAAGACTTAATGCCCTTGAAGATGTTTGCGCGGCATTTGAAATAATGGGCGGAGACTTACAGACAAAGCTAAGCTCTCTGCCTGAACTGTGTGATGCACTGAAAGAGCGGGCAAATGGGGCGGCACAGATGTTTTTTGAAAATCTGAGCACCTCTTTTACACAGCTTGGTGAAAAAGAGTTTTCGGAGCTTTGGGATGAAAGTATAGGTACAAGCTTCACAATGCTGCAAAATGAGGAGCTGAGGCAGATTTCAGCCCTTGGAAAAGTGCTTGGCCGCTGTGAGGTTGAGAGACAGCTTGAAGCGCTGAATTCCCTCAATTCTTATTTGCGGACAGGTCTGGAAAACGCAAGAAACACATACCCGCAGGAAAGAAAGCTGGGGCTCGGAGTAGGCGCTGCGGCAGCAATGCTGCTGGCACTTGGACTTTTATAGGAGTTACTATGGATGTTGACCTGATTTTTAAAATAGCCGCTGTGGGAATACTGGTTTCGGTTTTGAATATTCTGCTTCAGCGCTCAGGCCGTGACGAACAGGCCCTTATGACCACCATAACAGCCCTTGTAGTTGTACTTATGATAGTGGTTCAGAAAATAAGTGAGCTTTTTGTAACCATCAAAAACCTTTTCGGATTGTAACTATGGAGCTTATTATGAAATCGGCAGCCGCGGCTTTTATGGCTGTGGCTGTGGGGCTTTTAATTAAAAAATCAAATCCGGAGATTTCAATGCTTTTGGGCGCTTGTGTGGCGGCGCTTATCGTGACGGCGGCTATGGGATTTTCAAAAGGTATAAAGGAGCTGTCCGAAACGGTAAAGAATATTGCCGGAGGCTCGGAAACCTTTATAGCGCCGGTGATGAAATGCCTTGCGGTTGCAATAATTACCAAGCTTTCCTCTGATTTGTGCCGCGACTCGTCTCAGGCGGCGGTAGGCTCGGCTCTTGAGCTTGCAGGGAGTATATGTGCCATGAGCATAGCAATGCCGCTTATTATGAGTGTTCTGAAAATGATAGGTGGGTTCCTTTGAAAAAGCTTTTGTGTTTTATCCTGCTTCTGCCTTTGTTCGCCATTACTGCATACGCAGATGACATAAACAGAGAATTTGCGAATATGACGGGGATTTATGAGGTGGAAAATGCCCTCAATGAAGATGAAAAGAAGATAAGCGGTAAGCTGAGTCTGGACGGTGAACTTGATGTGCAGGGGGCATTTGAACGTATGCTTACCGGTATAAAAGAAAAAGCTTTTGCAGCATTGAGAGGAGAACTTAAATTTATACTTTCAATACTTGCCGTTTCAATTCTCTGCGCTTTAGGAGCTTCCATATGTTCAGGCGGAAATGTGCCGGATTATATTCAGATAGTCGGCTGCTGCGCTGTTGCGTACATGCTGTCGGGGACTATGGACGGAATAATATCTCAGGCAATAAATGCGGTAAGCCGCTTATCGGATTATTCAAGGGCGGCTTTGCCTGCTATATTTACCGCCGCTGCCGCCTGCGGGGCGGTAGGCTCTGCTACGGTGAAATATGCAGGGGCATGTATGGCAATGGAGCTTTTTATGACGGCAGCGAAAAACTTCATAATCCCGCTCATATACGCATATCTTGCAATGTCTTTAAGCTCAGCTATATTTGATAATTCTCTGCTCACGTCAGGCGCAAAGCTCTGCAAAAGCCTTGCTGCATGGGCTATGACGATTATCTGTATAGGTTTTAGCGGCTACATAGCTATGAGCGGGCTTATTGCAGGCAGTACGGATGTAATGGCAGTGAAAACTGCGAAAACCGTAATTTCTCATTCTCTGCCGGTGGTGGGCGGAATTGTGTCTGATGCCGCATCAGTTGTTCTTGCCTCGGCAGCCCTTATAAAAAATTCTGCCGGCGTGTTCAGCTTAATTGCAGTCTGCGCTATGTGTGCAGGGCCTTTTGCGGTGCTGAGCGTAAAAATGCTTTTATATAAGGCAGTATCTGCTGCGGCAGAAATGATGCCGGGAGACAGAATTTCAGGGCTCCTAAACAGCATGGGAAACGCAGCCGCTATGCTTTTAGGGCTTCTGGGCAGCTGCGGAATTATGCTTTTTATATCCATAATGTCCGGAATAAGGGTGATAAATCTATGATGGGAAATTCAGTACGGGGCTTATGCGCCATGTCTCTGCTATGCGGTGCTGCACTGAGTATAAGTCCTGAGGGCAGCGTTAAAAAGGTAATGAGCGTGCTCTGCGCCGCTGTACTTATACTCAGCGTGCTTGTTCCGATTAAGGAAATGGATTTTTCCTCATATGCCCTTGAGCTTGCAAAGCTGGAGGAGCGGGAACAAAGCCTTAAACTGGAGGGAGAAGAAATAAATTCCCGCCTTAACCGCCTTGTCATACAGTCGGAATACGAAGCATATATTATGGACAAAGCCACAAAGCTTGGCTTGAAGGCGGATAAGGTTAAAGTTGATGTTGAGTGGAGCACTGAGGGGCTTTGGGTTCCTGCGTCTGTGAAAATTTCCTGCACGGGCGGGGAAAACCTGAAAAAAGCCCTTGCCCAGACCGTAACTTCAGAATTGGGCATAGCCCCGGAAAGGCAGTGTTGGGACGAAAATGAGTGAAATAAAAGGAAAACTTGCAGATTTGCAGAAATTCAAATATCCGCTGCTTGTACTCATTATCGGAATAATGCTGATGCTTCTGCCCACTGGAGCAAAAAACTCAGCAGCCACACAGGATAAAGACGCTGTCTTTCAACAAATTCTTTCCAGCACCGAGGGGGTGGGGGAGGCCAGAGTGATTGTGTCTGAAAGCGGAGTGGTTGTAGTCTGCAAGGGTGCGGACAATGCAAAGGTGCGCCTTGACATAATTAAGGCGATAGGTTCATATACCGGTTTTAGCTCAGATAAAATTACTGTACTTAAAATTGCGGATTAAATAATGGGAGGAGTCAGGAAAATAATGAAGAACAGGAAACGTAATATTACTATGATAGCGGTTTTACTTTTTGTGTGCGCAGCAGTGGCCCTTAACTGGTCATACAATAACCGCTGGGGGAATCCGGATACGGAAATGGTTTCGGCAGAGGATGCAGCAATGATGGAGGCGGACGAGAAATTTGCAGGAGCGGCCATGAGCAGCCAGACCGGATACTTTGACGAGGCAAGACTTACCCGGCAGGTGTCAAGAGATGAAGCCCTCCAGCTTTTACAGTCTGCCGCAACAGCTGAAACCGCATCTCAGGAGACTATTGACAGCGCAATGAATTCCATTGCTGCCATGGCCACCTGCACAATGAAGGAAAGCCAGATAGAAAATCTGCTGCTTGCAAAGAATTTTACAGACTGCGTTGTTTACATAGGTAACGATGCCGTGACCGTTGCAGTGCCTGCACCCCCTGAGGGACTGAGCGAAGAGGCAGTAGCACAGATAACAGATGTTATATGCAACGAAACAGAGTACGAGGCCGCACAGCTCAGTATAATTGAAGTCCGCAGCTAGATGAAAACAGCAAACGGCAGCACCGTAAATTCCGGTGCTGCCGTTTAACTATTTATTTATGATTTTATGTTTCCCGGCGTCTGCGCCTGTGGCAGATTATTTTCCTTGCAGATTTTCCATTATATATTGCAGCTGCCGGTTTTAAGATAATCTTCTTCACTTTCATAACGCTCTATGTTTTTATAGCACAAGTTTTTTCTCATATACCGAGATAATATAATAGTCAGTATCCTTTTTAAGCTCTGCACCTATATAGTCTGTATCTGAGGTATAACGCAGCTTATTTAAAATATACCCGTTAAAACCGCAGCCGCCTGAATTTGTTTACAGATTTTTTGCTTTCATGATCCAAAGCCATGTTATAATATAAATAAATAAGATAAGTTTTTAGGATGCTTTGCGGTCTTTATAATATAAAGGAGGGCTTTAATATGAGTATTTTGGGAAATATCCTGTGGTTTATATTCGGCGGTTTGTGGCAAGGGCTTTCATGGACACTTGCAGGCATATTATGGAGCATTACAATAGTGGGCCTTCCTGTGGGACGCCAGTGCTTTAAGCTGGCCTCACTTGCCTTTTTCCCATTTGGAAAAGAAATTGTTTATGCGGGCGGTACTCTTTCTGTAATTGCAAACGTATTCTGGGTTATATTCAGCGGAATACCGCTGGCGCTGTCAGCTGTTGTAAACGGGCTTTTGCTGTGTATCACAATAGTTGGAATTCCCTTCGGCATGCAGTGCTTCAAAATGGCAAAGCTTGCCCTCACGCCTTTCGGCGCAGCAGTAATCCGCACTTTTCCTTAATGATGCCTATACACTGCTCGACGAGCTGAACCTTTCCGGAAATTAAGAAGTTTCTACTATTATAATATTAAAAAGCAAGCCGGGAGACTTACACATAAAGTGCGGGTCTCCCGATTTTATTAAATAAGATCCCCCCGGTGAACATAAAACTCATCGGGGGGGATAAAAGAAGCGGAAAGAATTCAGAATATTTTATTTATGAATTCAATCATTGACTCAGTAACTGCCTGCCTTGCATCAATGGATGCAAAGTTATGGCCGCCGTTTTCGGTAGTCAGCAGCTCGGGGGCGTTGTAGCAGGCGGCATAGGCCTTAAAGGAGTTTTCATCCACCAGCTTATCATCTGCGGCTCTTGCTATGAAGCAGGGACCCTCATAGCCTTTTGCCTCGGTGTAGGGATCTGGATGAGCTGCCATGCCGTAGTTAAAGCTCATTTTAAAGCAAAGGCCCTCTAAATCCACAAAGTCCTTACCGTTTGCAGTAACTGCATCTGCGTTGGGCTTTGCACCGTACCACATTCCGCCGCCGGGGCAGAGGAGCAGAAGTCCTCTGGGCTTAATCTTGGGAGCGGTGGATGCGGCAACATAGCCGCCGAGGCTCTGCCCTGAGAGGAAAAGCTTTTCCTTATCGGCAAAGCTCTGTTGAGCCATCCAGTTAAACATATCCTCTGCATCTTCGTAGAGGCCTGTGAAACTCATGTCCTCAAACTCTCCGTCGCTCTCTCCGCAGCCGAAGAAGTCAAAGCGCACACAGCCTATTCCTGCCTCCGCAAGACGGCGGGCAATGCGGGTGTTTAGATATTTGTAGCCTGAAACCGAACCTGTAAAGCCATGCAGCAGCAGTACGCAGGGGTGAGCCCCACGGGAATCGGGCAGCGTAGCAATACCCCTGAGAGTATGGCCCTTTCTGTTTTTCATTGAGACTTGTAGTGTGTTCATTAGATTTCTCCTGTAGCTTCCGCGGCAGCAGCGGCAGCACGGCGGGCTTTAAGCTCATCCAGCATCTCCTGAGTTTTCTTTTTGCCAAGGGGATAAATAAGTGCCAGCAGCAGTACGGCAACGACATAACCTACAACATAAATACCGGTGTAGGATTTCCAAAGCTTACCCAGAACTTCTGCGCTCTGGACTGCACCTTCTGCCTGATTGTAGCCGATAACACCCAGAACAGTTGCAGAAAGACTGGCAGAAGCAGCACCTGCGAGCTTACGGAAGAAGGAGTAAGTGGAGTATACAATACCTTCGTTACGCTCGCCTGTACGCAGCTCGTGATAGTCGATAGCATCGTTGACCATTGCCCATACAAGAACCTGCATACCGGAAGCACCCAAAAAGCAGATGCCGTTTACAATGATGAATACCATGGGGTTATGTACAGGGAACAGGAACATGATTGCAAATACAACTGCTGCAAAGCCTGCACCCATGCAGCACCATTCTTTTTTACCGAACTTGTTTGCAAGAGGCTGGGTGATAATAAATGCAATGATTGCCCACAGTGTGCTGAGAGCACCGGCAATAGCACCAAGTTTAACATTTCCGAAGTAATCTTTAAAGAGGTAAGTGTTAAGTCCGTTAACAACGGATGCACCGATCATACCGGCAAGGCTGAAAAGCATAACGCCCACGAGAGCCTTGTTCTTGTAGATTTCCTTTAAAACCTGAGTGTACTTCATCTTTTCGCCCTTGGGGGCAACGGGAACAGTTACGCGCTCCTTGCACCATACGCAGGTAATCTGCAGGCAGAGAAGACCTGCCAGAGCGCAGATAGCGGACATCATAAGGAAACGGCCTGCAACAGGCTGGTTATCAACGAAGAGCACCAGAGGTCCGACCATAACGATAACGGTCATGAATATTGTTCCGCCCATGCTGCGGTAACGGCTCAGAGCGGTACGATGTTTGACATCGTCTGTCATAACGCTGGAGAGAGTACCGAAGGGGACGTTTACGCAGGTATAAATTGCTTCATAAAGAACGTAGCTTATGAACATGTAGGCAAGTCTAAAACCGTAATCCCAGTTGCTTACATTCACAAAACCAAGTACACAAAGCACTGCCATTGGGAACGAGAAGGTTCGTATCCACGGAATAAACTTCTTACCCTTGGGAGCTTTGCGGCTATCTATGATTGCACCGATAATAGGGTCGTTGACGGCATCCCAAAGCTTTGTAATAAAAAGAAGGGTTGCTACATGATAGGGGTTAATCTGGAGAATCAGAATGTAGAATGTTGAAAGGAACATTCCTCGAAACTGCTCTGTACAGCAGCAACCCAGATCACCGAGAGTATAGCCCAGCTTATCCAGCATGGAAAAAGGGCGTATACCGTTTTCAGTTTTAGTTTTCACTTTTTGAAATTTCCTCCTTTAATCTTAGATCTTTCCCATTTGCTGTCTTAACAGCTTCTCTGATTAAAATTATATTACAAGAAGAAATTATTTATATTCAAAAAAACGTTGAATACTATCAAAAAGTGTTTTATACTATAAGTATATAACATTTATGATATGTGTATATAACGTATTTGACGATAAAAGAATTTTATTTTAGCATTTTTGGGGGCAGGTGAGATTATGGATTACTCAATTCAGGAGTTCAGCTTTACGGGAACAAGACATCTCAGACTGGTTCCGGGGCTGAACTACGGTCTGCTGTTTACAATAATCGGCATTTCAGACTTTCAGATGGATTCGGAAGTGTACGATATAAGCTCTGAGGAAATACTTATCTGTAAGCCCGGTACAAGCTGCGTTTTAAACTGTCGGGGAAAAAGTACAAGCCTTCTGTGGCTGCTTCTGCCGCCGACGCTTATGGATCAGATTTCCACGGAAAAAACACATATTAGAATCGGCTTTGAGGTTGCACCGTACAGGACTGCCGTTATCCGTCCCGGAAGCAAAAATCTTATGCTTATGAAAAATCTGCTGCGGCAGATGATGAGTATAAAAAAAGAGCGGGACAGCTATTGTGCAGACCTTCTGGAGGAGAGCTCTGTTAAAATGTTTTCTGCCCTTGTTCTGAGAAGCTGTGCCTCTCAGGATAAATTTGTGCACCAGAAGGGGAGCACCTTTTCCGTTGATGAGGTATTCAGATTTATTCACAGCCATATTACAGAGGACCTGAGCCTTGAAAGACTGGAAAAAGAGTTTTACGTCAGCCGAAGTTTTCTTTCAAAGGAGTTTAAGCGTGCAACTGGTCAGACGGTACATAAATATATAGTAAAGGTACGGCTGGACATCTGTAAAAAATATCTTGAGCAGGGGTATTCGGCCATTGAGGTACACTGCAAGGCAGGCTTTTGCAGCTATAATCATTTCTTCCGCGCCTTCAAGCAGGAATACGGCCTCACTCCGAAAGAATATCTGAACAGCTTTTCAAAGCAGAAGCCCAAATAAAAAACGCCCGAAACCGGGCGTTTTTTATTTTGTTGTTTATTTAGCTTTTAATCTCTTGAAAAAAAGCGGGCTGCGTTATTGTAGCAGACATCTGCAGCTATGCCGCCGAGAGTTTCCATGTCAGAGGGATACAAACCGTCTTCAACCAGCTCACCCAGCTTTGAGCAGAGTATACGGCGGAAATATTCGTGCCGTACAAAAGAGGTGAAGGAGCGGGAGTCTGTAAGCATACCCACGGAAGAGGAGAGAGCATTTGTCTCCATTAGCTCATCTATCTGAGCTCTCATGCCGCGGAGCTGGTCGTTAAACCACCATGCTGCTCCGTACTGCACTTTAGGAGCAAAGTTGCCTGCCATAGTGGAAAGCACCATATTGTCATTGGGGTTCAGGTTATAGAGAATTGTCTTGGGAAGAGCATCCTCAGCTTCAAGCTTTGAAAGGAAAGAGGACAGCGCAAAGGGATTACAGCACAGGCCTACACTGTCGCCGCCTGCGTCAGGGCCTATTGCGGACATAAGTCTGGGGGAGTTATTACGAATGGGTCCCATATGCAGCTGCATTACCACATTGCGGCGGGAATATTCTTTTCCGAGAAAATCCAGAAGACCGGTGAGCCTGTCATCCACACCGTAGTCAAAGCGTGAAAAACCGTGGTCGGTTACTACGATACCCATGTCGCAGAAATAATCCAGTGCCTTTGCAAGAGCTGTTTTTACATTGTCGCAATCATACTTTTCACACAGTCTGCCGCAGTTATCTCTTATAACCTTAGGTGAACCGGTAAGGTACTTGTCGGGTCTGAATGCAGGCAGAACCTTAAAGGGAATACTGCTGTCGGCTGCAATTTCCTTGTGCCAGCGCAGATCGTCAATAGGATCGTCAGTGGTGCAGAGAGCCTTGACATTCAGCTTTTTCAGAAGGCTTACGGCATCATAGCCGGGGCCTTTCATCATTTCTATGGTCTTATCCCAGATTGCAGGAGCAGTCTCGGGACAGAGAATATCGTTTATGCCGAAATATCTCTGCAGTTCAAGATGAGTCCAGTGATAAAGAGGGCTGCCTACAAGCTTAGGCACCACATTTGCCCATGCCATAAACTTGTCGTAGTCAGGAGCATCACCGCTTACAAGACGCTCTTCAACTCCGCAGGCGCGAAGAGCACGCCACTTGTAGTGGTCGGTTTCCAGCCACAGCTCTGCAAGGTTATGGAAACAGCGGTGCTCCGCAATATCTTTGGGGGACAGATGGTTGTGATAGTCAAAAATCGGCTGAGTTTCTGCATAGCCGTGATAAAGCTCTTGCGCAAGCTCCGTTGAGAGAAGAAAATTTTGATCCATGAAAGTATTCATATGAATTTCTCCTTATTGATCCAAAGGCCGAGGGCCGGATTGGGGATAAAATAAACCTCTTCGCCGTCTACTGTATTATAGCCGTATTTCAGCTTTGCAGGGTCATATTTTGCTGCCATCTCATCGTACTCGGCAGAATTGAAGCCCACGCTTTCAATTTCCTCACGGCTTATGTTCTTAACTGCATAAGTAATTGAGAATCTTCCGTCGGAGGAGCCGTGAATAAGATGAGCCGCAGCGCCCATATTGTCTCTGAGATCCTGATTTTCAGGCTTATTGAACTTCTCCAGAGTATTTAAACGGCCCTTATATCCGTATTTTCTTATAAGCGCGTCCACTGCGCTGTCCTCGCCGAATCTCTCCACGCCGGGAGCCAGAATCAGAAGCTCACCGCCGTCGGCGATTGCCATTCTGGTGCGGTAGACAGCCTTGTTGCCAAGCCAGGTGCTCTTGAATTCGCCGGGGTCAAGGTATACAACACATTTTTTGATACCGTGTTCCACGAAGTCAATATTCTTTTCCTGAGCAAGGGCGATAGCGGCCTCAAGGCACTTCCTGTCCTCGCCTATAAAGAGACCGTGGGTATGGATATTTCCGCCGGGAGCGGTGCAGACTGTAAGGACGAACAGTATGGGTCTTTCATTGAGAAAATGCTCCATGCCGTAGTCGAAGATCTTACGCACGGGAGTATGGTCTTTACCCATCATCCGTTCCATACCGTAAACAGCGCCCACCATATGGGAGAAATTTATCATGTCACTGCCGCCCACACCGACAAAAAGGTTTTTGGAGTGGTTGGCCATGCCGATAACCTCGTGGGGAACCACTTGACCGGGGGAGATTATAAGGTCATACTTTTCATCCATAACGTGGCGGTTAATCTCCACGTTTATTTTTTCGTGCCACAGTCCTTCGGTAATTTCCTCAATGTACTCCTTTGGCACCTCACCTATTTTTACAACGTCGGTGCGCCAGTTATGAGGAATAAACTTTTCATAGGGAATATCGCCGAACATAATTTCCGCCTGTTCCTTTGTGACGGGAACATGTGTTCCCAGAGCAGGCATAATGTCCACGTTGCAGCCCATATCCATAAGGGTGTGGTAATAGACATTTGTTATATAGCCGGCATTTGAATGAAAGCGGGTAAAGTCGGGAGGAAGAATCAGAACATTTTTAAGTTCTCTTCCCTTAATGGACTCTAAAAGCGCCTCTTTGATTTCTTCTCTGCTGAGGCCGTTTTCATCTTTTCTGTATCTGAATATATCCATTTTATACCCCGCTGTATGCTGAGAAACCGCCGTCAACAGGTACAACGACGCCGGTTACAAAGCCTGATGCAGAATCATCGCAGAGCCACAGCAGAGTTCCCAGCAGCTCCTCGGGCTCACCGAAGCGGTCCATGGGGGTGTTGCGGAGAATTTTGCCGGTGCGGGCAGTGGGAGTTCCGTCCTCATTCCACAGAAGCGCCTTATTTTGAGCAGTGGAGAAAAATCCGGGGGCTATTGCATTGCAGCGGATACCGCTTTTTGCAAAGTGAACAGCCAGCCATTGGGTGAAGTTTGAAACAGCAGACTTTGCAGCTGAGTATGCAGGAATCTTTGTAAGGGGAGTGAAGGCGTTCATAGAGCTTATATTTACAATAACACCGCTCCTGCGCTCTGCCATATCCTTTACAAAAACCTGAGTAGGCAGAAGCACGCCTACAATGTTAAGGCCGAATACCTTTGTAAAGCCATCTTCGCCTAAATCGAAGAAGCTCTTTTTATCCGGGTCCAGCATAGTCTCTTCAGAGAAAAATTCATCGTCGCAGGTGGCAATGGGATTATTGCCGCCGGCACCGTTAATTAAGATGTCGCATTTTCCGTAGACGGAGAGAACCTCTTCGTGGGCTTTTATAACGCTCTCTCTATCCATAACATCCACAAGGAATGCAGTGGCTTCGCCGCCTTTGGCCTTAATCTCATCTGCAACAGCCTGAGCTTTGGAAAGCGTACGGTTTAAAAGCGCAACCTTTGCACCGCTTTCTGCAAGTGCAACTGCAAAACGGCTGCAAAGCACACCGCCTGCGCCGGTAACTACTGCAACCTTGTTTGTAAGATCAACTTTCATCTTCTCACCTCATGCGTTATAAGTGGAGGAAGCGGTATCTCCGCCGCAGCCTGTCCAGTTGGTATGGAAGACCTCGCCTCTGGGTCTGTCAATGCGCTCATAGGTGTGTGCACCGAAATAGTCACGCTGAGCCTGCAGAAGGTTTGCAGGAAGGCTTGCGGTTGTGCAGCCGTCGAAGTAGCTCAGAGCAGCTGCAAATGCAGGTACGGGAACGCCTGCCTTAATTGCATAGGCAACAGCCTCCCGCCATGCGGGAACCAGCTTTTTAATCTCGCCGCAGAAGTAGTCATCCATAAGCAGATTTTCAAGTTTATGGTTTTTATCGAAGGCTTCCTTGATTTTACCGAGAAATGCACTTCTTATAATGCAGCCGCCGCGCCACATAAGGGCAATGCCGCCGTAGTTAAGGTTCCAGCCGTAGTCCTTTGCGGCAGAACGCATAAGGGAGAAGCCCTGAGCATAGGAGATAATCTTGCTGGCGTAAAGAGCCTGACGGATACATTCGATAAATGCTTTCTTATCTCCGGTAAATTCGGGAATTTCACGATTATAGAGAGCTGCTGCCTTAACGCGCTCGTCCTTCTGGGCAGACAGGCATCTTGCAAATACTGCTTCCCCGATAAGGGTAAGAGGAATACCCTGATTGAGAGCGGAGATGGCAGTCCATTTGCCCGTGCCTTTCTGGCCGGCCTTATCCAGAATGTAATCTACAACAGCTTCGCCGTTTTCATCCTTGTAGGCGAGAATATCGCCGCTTATTTCTATGAGATAGCTGTCCAGCTCTGTTTTGTTCCAGGCTCTGAACACATCTGCCATCTCTTCGTTTGTCATTTTAAGAGCGCAGCGTATAAGCTGATATGCTTCACATATAAGCTCCATATCGCCGTACTCAATTCCGTTGTGAACCATTTTTACGAAATGGCCCGCTCCGCTTTCACCGACCCAGTCACAGCAGGGGGTGCCGTTCTCAACCTTGGCGCAGATGCCCTGAAGAATGGGCTTTACTGACTCCCATGCCTGAGGTGAACCGCCGGGCATAAGGCTGGGACCCTTGAGTGCACCTTCCTCGCCGCCGGAAACTCCGGTGCCTATGTAAAGAAGACCCTTGCTCTCAACATATTCGACCCGTCTGGTAGTGTCCTCAAAGAAGCTGTTGCCGCCGTCAATGAGAATATCGCCGGGGCTTAAAAGGGGAATGAGCTGTTCAATAAGCTCGTCCACAGCCTGACCGGCCTTTACCATCATGAAAACCTTTCTGGGGCTTTCAAGATTTGAAACCAGCTCTTCAAGGCTGTGGCAGCCGATAATGTTTTTGCCTTTAGCTCTGCCTTCAATGAATTTGTCAACCTTGTCGGTGTGCCGGTTAAACACTGCAACGGTGAAGCCCTTGGATTCCATGTTCATTACAAGGTTTTCACCCATAACTGCAAGACCGATAAGACCTATATCTGCTTTTTTCATATAATCACCTCTGCACTCTGGCGTTCCCGGAGTAAATATCCCAGACCTGTTTTTCATCTGCGGGCTCTGCATAGTCGTTCAGGCTGCTTGCTGCAAGCACACCGGTTGCCCAGCCGAACTGCAGGCATTTTTCAGACTCCCAGCCATTGTAAAGACCGTAAAGCAGACCGCCGGAAAATCCGTCGCCGCCGCCGATGCGGTCCATTACAGGAATCTCTCTGAGGTTCTCAACGTGCCAGCCGTCTTCGGCCAGAAGCATAGCGCCCCAGAGGTGGCTGTTGGCGCTTATAACCTGACGCAGGGTGGTGGCGTACATTTTTGCGTTGGGGTACTGGAGCTTGACCTGAGAAATCATTGCCTTGAAGCTGTCAATCTTGCTCTCAAGCTCCTTGCCTGCGGTTTCAGGTCCGCTGATGCCGAGACAGAGCTGGTAGTCCTCTTCGTTGCCTATTAAAACATCTGCAATGGAGGCTATCTCGCTGAATGCCTCTCTCAGCTCAACCTCACGGCCCTTCCAGAAGGTAGCTCTGTAATTAAGGTCAAAGCTTATAAGTGTACCGTACTTTTTGGCTGCTCTTGCAATCTCAAGGCAGCATTTGGTGGTATCTTCGCTCATTGCAGCGATAAGGCCGGAGATGTGGAGAATTCCCACACCCTCTTCACCGAAAATTTTATCCAGATCAAAATCGTCTCCGCGAAGAGTGCGGCCGATTTCGCCTGCGCGGTCGTTCCATACGCGGGGAGCGCGCAGGCCGAAGCCGGAATCGGCAATGTTAAACTGATGGCGGTAGCCCCAGGGGCCGCCCTGAGCTACATCGGGACCTACATAGTCAATGTTTCTTGCACGAAGCTGGCTCTTAATAAAAGCAGCTATCGGGCTTCCTTCAACGAATTTTGTCATCACAAGGCAGGGAAGACCGAGAGATGAGGCAATGTTCAGCACATTGGTTTCGGCACTGGTAGCCTGCATATAAAATCTGGTGCTGTTCTGCACAGCCATGCGATTTTCCGGAGTGATCCGCACTCCCATACTGCTGACACAGGCAAGGGCATATTTGCATTTCATATAGTCATTCCTCCTACTTTCGCCTTAAGGCGATGTTAACCTGATTTCATTCCGTTAACGATAACGGAATTCTGTAATTCCACTTTATCACAGCTTAAGGTCGAAGTCAAACAATTACTGCATTCTGTAAAAAACCTGTAAAATCAGTCCTATAATCCGCTTTCAAATAAAAATAAATCAATATGCTCTCTGTGGACAAAATATGGAGCTTCTGATATAATTGCATGCATGATTATTTAACTTTAAGTATGAGGATAAGATTATGGCAGAAAAAGTCACTATTGCTAAAATTGCACAGGCCTGCGGCACCTCAATAGGCACCGTGGACAGGGCACTCAACAAGCGCAGCGGTATAAGTCCCAAGACAAGGACCCTTGTACTGGAAACCGCCGAAAAAATGGGTTATAAAACAAATAAGCTTGCGGGTGCTCTGAGCAGGAGAAATTCCAAGCGCATTGCCGTTATCTATCCGTCCGCTCCTGAGGATTTCTACTCCTGCATGGAAAAGGGGATTGCGAAAGCCGCGGAGGATATATCCATATACGGAGTTGAGATTGAAAGCTTCCGCTACGGCGTAAAGGGAGCGGAGGACGAGAAAAGAGTTCTCCAGAATCTGGATGCAGAAAAATATGACGCAATCGCCATAGATCCGCTGCACTCGGATTCAGCTTATTTTGTAGACAGGTTTTCTGCTCTCGGAAAACCTGTGGCTCTTTTCAATAACGATTTGCCCGACAGTTCCAGACTTTTCTTTGTGGGCGGAGCTGCTGCCCAGTCCGGAAGAATCGGCGGAGACATTTTAGGCCATCTTCTTTGCGGCAGCGGCTGCGCGGCGGTTCTGGGAAACTTCATAAACTCCATGCCGTTTCTCGGACGCTTTGAAGGTTTCTGCCAGAGCATGGAAAGGTATTACCCCGGCATACAGATTAAAGCCGGAACTGACTGCCGCCATGATGAAAGTATTACCGAGGAAAATATCAAAAACTTCATAGGCAGCTGTCACAGCAGATTGGGAATTTTCTGCACAAGCTATTCCAGTACCCTAAGCGCAATACAGGCACTTGAAAGGCTGGGAAGAACGGATATTGCACTGGTAGGCTACGACGTAAGCGCCCACACATCACTTGCTGTAAAGCAGGGAAGATGCAAAGCTCTTATATATCAGGACCCCTACCGGCAGGCCTATCAGGTACTTGAACTTTTATCAAGGCATATTTTAGAGGGCTGGGAGAGCCCTCAGAAAGAACTTTTCATTCCAAGCCGCATTGCTTTCCGCCAGAATATTGAAGATTTTTCCGACGGCATAATGCTGGGTGACATTCAGATATGAATACTTTCAAAATGGAGCAGCGTATCAGATGATGCGCTGCTTTTTCATTTCCCGCCGTTATTATTTACGAGCCTTTTTTCTTGATATGGCCAGCTTTGCAATACTTTATCGTTTTAGATAGCAAAATAGAAAATATTGCTATAATATAGCAGAAATTCGCCTGAGTTATTTGTCACTGTGTACAAAATATGAACTGTTATTTATGCAAGCACAATAATAGACAGCGTGATAGTGATATGCTACAATAAATTTATCCAGTAAGACATGGTTATTGTCTCATATCCGGAAAATCTAAAAAAGGAGAAAAAGTAAATGAAAAAATTCTTACCCCTGTTTCTGGCCGCTGTAATGCTTATGGGCATTCTTGCAGGATGCGGCGGAGAAAAAGCTCCCGCTGAAGAGCCTGCACCTGCCGAAGAACCCGCACCCGCTGAGGATGAATCACCTGCAGAAGGCGCAAAAGAGCCCGAGCTGGTTCTCCGCTACGCTGAGAACCAGCCTCAGGACTATCCCACCACTCAGGCCGCTTACAAGTTTGCTGAAATGGTAAACGAGCGTACCGACGGCCGCATTAAGATTGAAGTCTACTACGGCGCAACCCTCGGTGACGAAAAGACCGTTATTGAGCAGCTGCAGTTCGGCGGCATCGACTTCACCCGTGTTTCTCTGTCTCCTCTGGCAGAGTTCAACAAGTCCCTCGACGTTCTTCAGATGCCTTACCTCTATGCTGACGCAGACCAGATGTGGCGTGTTCTCGACGGTGAGATCGGCGACGAATTTTTGGCAAGCATGGAAGGAACCGGTATGCTCGGCCTTAGCTGGTTCGATGCCGGTGCACGTAATTTCTACAACTCTGTCCGTGAAGTCAAAAGCATTGAAGACATGAAGGGTCTTAAGATCCGTGTTCAGCAGTCCGAGCTTATGATGGATATGGTTGAAGCTCTGGGCGCAGTTCCTACTCCTATGGCATACGGTGAGGTTTACTCCAGCCTGCAGACCGGTGTTATCGACGGTGCTGAGAACAACTGGCCTTCCTACGAGTCCACCTCTCACTATGAAGTTGCTAAGTACTTTGTACTTGACGGCCACACCAGAGTTCCCGAGCCTCAGCTTGTCAGCGAAATGACCATGGAAAAGATAGCAGCTCTTGATCCTTCCTTCCCCGACATCATCCGTAAGTGCGCTAAGGAATCCGCTAAGATAGAGCGTGAGCTTTGGGCAGAAAAGGAAGCTGCTTCCGAAGCCAAGGTTCGCGAGGGCGGCAGTGTTATCACTGAGCTTTCTCCCGAAGAAGTCGCAAAGTTTCAGGATGCTATGGCTCCTCTTTACGACAAACTCTCTGCCACCGACAAGGCAATGGTTGAGAGAATTAAAGCCGCATAAGTTTTAAACAAGACAAATTACAGTCAAGCCGTCTTCCGATGGAGGACGGCTTGCTGTGAATAATCTCCGCAGGCTTGAGCCTGCTTGCTTTACTAAAGGAGGGCGCGGATGAACGAAAATAATAACGTGGCAGAAAGACCTGAGAAGCCGAAAAACAAGGTTTTTGCCGCTATCACCTCCGCCATTGAATGGATTTACAGGATTCTTGTTCAGTATTCAAAATTTGTGCTGCTTGTCATAGTGGTCGTCGTATCGGCCCAGGTCTTTTCAAGAAAAGTTCTGCACAGCTCAATTCGCTGGAGCGAAGAAGTTACCCTTGTACTCATGGTATGGATGGCATTCATTTCAATGGCCATAGGCGTAAGAGAAAAGCTGCATATAGCTATTGAAATGTTCTTTAATAAACTGCCGAAGCCGGCTCAGAAGGTATTCAATGCCGTGAATAATCTGTTTGCGGCTATAGTCGGCATAGTACTTTTGGTATACGGCATAATCCTCATAAAGTATACCAGCACCTCCACTCTTCCGGCTACAAAATGGCCCGCATGCACCTTGTATCTGATGCTGCCGGCAGGTGGATTCTTCATTGCATATTACAGTCTCCTGAGATTTTTCGGTCTGGAGCGCTATATTCCTAAAACTAAAGAAGAAACGGAGGAACAGGTAAGCGATGTTTGATCAGAATATTGCAATTTTAATTCTGCTGGGCGTATTCACTGTCATGAGCTGCTTTAAACTGCCCATAACCTTCGCTCTTGCTGCCTCCTCAGTTCTGGCAGCAATTTATATGAAGCTGCCTCTCATGGGTGTAATCCAGCAGATGGCGAAGAACGTAAATAACTTTTCCCTGATGGCAATTCCTTTCTTTATCCTTGCAGGTGAGATAATGGGTGCCGGCGGTATATCGAACCGAATGCTGCAGGCGGCAAATGCCTGTGTAGGTCATCTCCGCGGCGGTCTTGCCCACGTTAACATTCTGGGTTCAATGCTCTTCGGACATCTCTCCGGTTCCGCCGTTGCAGACGTTTCCTCTCTGGGAAGCATCGAAATTCCTATGATGGTTAACGCCGGATATGATAAGGACTTCTCAGTTGCAACAACCGTTGCATCCTCCTGTCAGGGTGTTCTTATCCCGCCCAGCCACAATATGATTATCTATTCTCTGGCAGCAGGCGGTGTTTCCGTTGGTGCTTTGTTTATGGCGGGGCTTATACCCGGCATACTCTGCGGCATTTCTCTTATGATCGTCTGCGGAATCATCAGCGTTAAGAGACAGTACCCCAAGGGCGAGCGTATGAGCTGGAAACAGAGAGGTAAAATCCTTCTGGACGCAGCGTTTGCTCTCTTTACTGCAGTTATCATCCTTGTAGGCGTTACCGCGGGCTGGTTTACCGCCACCGAGAGCGCAGCAATCGCAGCTATCTATGCTTTCATCGTTGCAAAGTTCATTTACAAGGAACTCAGATGGAAGCAGATTCCCAGAATCCTTTACAACGTCGTAAAGACTCTCGCTACCGTATTCAGCCTTATTGCTGCTGCCGGTGCTTTCGGCTGGCTCCTTGCATATCTTCAGGTTCCCAGCCTTATCACCAAGGCTCTTCTTACCATTACACACAATAAGGTTATCCTGCTTCTGCTTATTAACCTTCTGCTTCTTATTCTGGGCTGCGTTATGGACATGGCTCCTCTTATCATTATTGTAACGCCTATTCTTGTTCCCGTTGTTGAAGCATTCGGTATGAGCCGTGTTCACTTCGGCGTCGTTCTTATCTTCAACCTGGCTGTTGGCCTCTGCACTCCTCCAGTGGGAAGCGCACTGTTTGTTGGCTGCAGCGTCGGTAAGATAAAGATTGAAGAAACCGTAAAGGCTATGATACCTATGTACATTGCAATGATATTGTGTCTGCTTCTTGTAACATTTGTTCCTTGCATTTCACTCGGCCTGCCCAGGCTTTTGGGCTACCCCGTCTGATTGATTCCTTAAAGCTCCTTTGTGCGATTTTTCGCGCAAAGGAGCTTTTTCTATATTCGGATTCATTGGCATATACAAGTAAAGCATATGAATATTTTTAAATTTCCTTTGAAAAAATGCACAAAAAGCAACAAATCTATCGTTCAATTAACACAGAGTTCATTATAAATCTTTAATAAGTCTTTATTTTTTCTGAATAATGTGGTAGAATACTCTGAATTCATTTAGGAGGAATTACCATGGGCGATAATTACATCAGATGTCAGGAAGAAAAGGGCAGCATAAATATCTCCGAGGACGTTATATCCAGCATTGTGCGTTCTGCTATCTCAGAGCTGGAAGGTATAGCCGGCCTTTCCAACACCGCAGGCTCTGACCTGGCCGAACTCATAGGCCTCAAATCTCTGAGTAAAGGTATAAAAGTCCAGTTTGTTGATGATAAAATTATTGTTGACGTTATTATTACCGTTAAGTACGGCTGCAATATAGTAAACGTTGCAAGAAATGCTCAGGACAAGATTATGAATATTGTTCAGTCTACCACCGGTATCGAGCACGCAGAGGTTAATGTACACATTTCAGGTATTGCCTTTGACAAATAAGATTTCGGGGGAAAGTTGATGAAGAGATCTACTGCGAGAGAGCTTGCCATTCAGCTTGGCTTTGCAGCTGCCGCAAATAACATGGATGTTTCCGATATGCTGAACGAGTTTTTCACATTGGAGCATTACGAAAGCCTTGAGGATGAGGGAGAGCTTTACAGCGAATATCCCGATCCCAAGCAGATGAACTATATCCGCCGCCTTGTTGCTCTCACTGCTGAAAAGCGGGAGGAGATTGACGGCTATATTGAGCGCTACGCCAAGGGCTGGAAGATAAGCAGAATTTCCAGAACCGCTCTGGCTGTTCTGCGCTGCGCCATATGCGAGATACTGTATATGGACGATGTTCCCAACTCTGCCGCAATTAACGAGGCAGTTGAGCTCTGCAAGGGCTACGACGAGCCGGAGACTGTTGCATTTGTAAACGGTGTTCTGGGCGGCTTCGTGCGCGGAGAACTGGGAGAAGAAATTAAAATTGCCGAGCCTTCCGAAGCTGAAATCGAAGAAACACTCGGCGAATAAGTCATGAATAATCAGATTTTAACTGTTTCGGAGCTCAACAGCTTAATGAAGGCCCATATCGAGACTGAGCCTCTGTTTATGAACGTCTGCATTAAGGGCGAACTTTCAAACTATAAAATCTACCCATCAGGCCACCACTATTTTTCCTTGAAGGACGGTGGAGGAAGCCTGCGCTGCGTTATGTTCAGAGGCAGTGCCATGAAACTTCGTTACAGACCGGAAAACGGTATGAGCGTCCTTGCCTACGGCCGGATTGCAGTTTATGAAAGGGACGGAGCATATCAGCTCCAGTGCAGCCAGCTCATGCCTGAGGGCACGGGTGATCTGCAGCTTGCCTTTGAGCAGCTTAAAGCAAAGCTCAGCGATGAAGGCCTTTTCGACAGGGCACATAAAAAGCCCCTGCCTGCGATGCCTGAAAAAATTGCAATAATTACCTCATCTGCCGGTGCAGCTGTCCATGATATGATAAGAATACTGGGACGGCGCTGGCCTATGAGCAAGGTTCTGCTTCTGCCGGTCAGGGTGCAGGGCGTTGAGGCTCCGCCTGAAATCGCGGGGGCTATCAGGTATGCAAACGAGTTTAAGGTTGCAGACCTTATAATTACAGGCCGCGGAGGAGGCTCCATTGAGGATCTCTGGGCCTTTAACGACGAGCGGGTTGCAAGGGCTATCTATGCCTCGGAAATTCCGGTTATATCGGCTGTGGGCCATGAGCCCGATGTTACAATTTCCGACTATGTGGCAGATGCCAGAGCGTCCACTCCGTCCAATGCTGCGGAAATTGCAGTTCCGGACTGCGACGATATGAGAAACCACCTTAATAAGCTTGAGGCACTGGTTTCCCAGTCAGTTGATGCAAAGCTCAGAAACTATCGTGAAAGACTGCGTAATATAGGCTCAAAGTCTGTAATTACAGACCCGGTTACGCAGATAGATAACCGACGCCAGAATCTGGACTATATTTACAGAAGACTTATAGCAGCTCAGGAAAGCATCGTTTCCAAAAGCCGCAGAAACTTTGTTTCCCTTGCGGCCTCTCTTGATGCAATGAGCCCGCTGCGGGTTTTAAGCCGCGGTTATACGGTCGCGTCCAAAGAGAGCGGCGAAACGGTTAATCAGGCCTCAGAGCTTAAGGCGGGGGATAAAATTACTCTCCGCTTTTCTGACGGCGAAGCCGGCTGTACTGTTGACAGCCTTAAATTAAATAACTGAGGTGAGTGTATGGCAGGTAAAAAACTGAATTTTGAGCAGTCGCTGGAGAAGCTTGAAGATATTGTCCGCCATCTCGAAAAGGGAGATATGCCGCTGAGCGACTCCCTTAAGCTTTTTGAAGAGGGAACAGCCCTTCTGACCTCCTGCAATCAGATGCTTGATGATGCAGAGCAGAAGGTTGTAAAGCTTAAAAAGGGCCCTGACAGGGCTCCGGTTGAGCTGCCTTTTGAAGGAGAAGAATGACATGACAGCAAATGAATATAAAATTATGATAGATAAGGCCCTTGAGGGCTATTTTACCAATGATAAAATGCCACAGGCCGGACTTGCCGATGCGATGCGATACAGCCTTCTCGCAGGCGGAAAGCGCATCAGACCTATGCTTGTGCTGGAGCTCTGCCGTATTTCCGGCGGAGACATTGAAAAAGCACTGCCTGTTGCATGCGGTATTGAAATGCTCCATACATACAGCCTGATACACGACGATCTGCCTTGCATGGATAATGATGATCTCAGGCGCGGCAGACCTACAAACCACGTGGTTTACGGTGAATGTACCGCAATGCTTGCAGGCGATGCCCTTCAGGCAGAGGCATTCAACACCATCCTCGGGTGCAATCTTCCTGCCGACCGCAGAGCAGCCTGTGCCGGTGCGCTGGCTGAGGCTGTCGGAATTGAGGGCATGTGCGGAGGCCAGTATCTCGACATGCTGGGCGAGGGCAAGGAACTCACCGAACAGGAATTAACTGAAATAAACAGCCGTAAAACCGGAGCGCTCCTTGTTGCCGCATGCCAGATGGGCGTTGCAGCGGCGGGCGGTTCACGCATCCAGATGGATGCTGCCGGACAGTTCGGAGCAGCTATCGGTATGGCTTTCCAGATAAGAGACGATATGCTGGACGTTCTCAGCACCGAAGAAGAGCTTGGAAAGCCTATTGGCTCTGACGCAGCTGAGAAAAAGAATACATACATGGCTCTCATGGGTAAAGAGGGCTGTGAGAACACCGTGGAGAAGCTTACAGAATTCGCCAAAAACATTTTGAGCGAAGCATTTACAGATACTCAGTTCCTTTGTGAACTGGCTGACTCCATGGCAAAAAGATTTAATTAAGCGGACACTTCCGCAAAAAACAGGGGTTTGCAGTGGCTATATTAGATAGAATAAATTCTTCGGAGGACGTAAAGCAGCTTAAAGACTATAAGCTGGTTCCGCTTTGTAAAGAGATAAGAGAGTTTCTTGTTGAAAATCTCTCAAAGACAGGCGGTCACCTTGCCTCTAACCTTGGAGCCGTGGAGCTTAGTGTTGCTCTGCACAGAGTATATGACAGTAAAAAAGACCGTATAGTATTTGATGTAGGCCATCAGGGCTATACTCATAAAATTATTACCGGCAGAAAAGATCAGTTCCCCACTTTAAGACAGTACGGCGGCCTGTCAGGCTATCCCAAGCCTACCGAAAGCGAAGATGATGCTTTCATAGCAGGTCACGCCTCCAACTCCGTTTCTGTTGCAGTCGGTATGGCGAAAGCCAGAACCATGTCAGGTGGAGACTATGACGTTGTAGCCGTTATAGGTGACGGTGCACTGACCGGTGGTCTTGCATATGAGGGCCTTGCGTATGCAGGCGCCAGCGAGGAGCCGATGGTTATTATCCTTAATGATAATAACATGTCCATTGACCCCAATGTAGGCGGTACAGCAAGACTTCTGCAGAGAATGCGAGTTAGACAGGGCTATATAAGCTTTAAGCGCTGGTATAAAGACGCATTTTCCAAGGTTCCTAAACTCTATGCTTTTAACCATAAAATTAAGGAATGGATAAAGTGGCACATTCTGCCGGGAAACATGTTCAGCTCTATAGGACTTTATTATCTGGGACCTGTTGACGGCCATGATGTAAAGGAACTGGAACATGTGCTGCGATGGGCAAGAGACAGACGTGAGCCTGTTCTTGTTCACGTGATTACTAAGAAGGGCAAGGGCTGCGAGTATGCAGAGGAGCACCCTGAATGTTACCACGGAGTAGGTAGGTTTGACCCTGTAACAGGTGAAATGCCTCCCGCAAAGGCTAATTTCTCTGAAAAATTCGGAGAATATCTCAGCGAGTTTGCAGAGAAAAATGATAAAATATGTGCTATAACCGCTGCAATGGCAAGTGGTACCGGCCTTGATATTTTTGCTAAAAAATATCCCGACCGCTTTATTGATGCAGGTATAGCAGAAGGTCATTCAACTGCAATGGCCGCAGGACTTGCAAAGCAGGGAATGTTACCTGTTTTTGCTGTCTACTCAAGTTTTGAGCAGCGCGGATTTGACATGCTCATACATGATGTGTCCCTGCTTAACCTCCATGTTGTTCTGGGCATTGACAGAGTCGGTATTGTAGGCGGCGACGGTGAGACTCATAACGGTGTGTTTGACGTCAACTATCTCAGCTCCGTTCCCGGACTCACTTTACTCTGCCCATCAAACTTTGCAGAACTCCATGATATGCTGGAAAGTGCCCTTTTTGAAATTGACGGCCCTGTTGCACTCCGCTACCCCAGAGGCGGCGAGGGTGAATACAAGGAGTCCAGAAAAGAGCAGGAGAGCATTATCCGTGAGGGCAGTGATGTTACGCTTGCCTGCTACGGTACTATGGTTAATGAAATGCTGAAAGCAGCTGATATACTGGAAAAGCAGGGAATTTCAGCAGAAATCGTCAAAATTTCCGCTGTTAAGCCTGAACTTTACTCTGTATGTATAAGCTCTGCCGAAAAAACCGGCAGACTTGTAGTTGCAGAAGAAGTCTGTGCAGCAGGCTGTGTGGGTGAGCGCATAGTTACCCGTGCTGCACTTGCAGGTAAAGCTGTCAGCAATGTTAAATTATTAAATCTCGGAGAGGGGATAGTCGCCCACGGCGACAGAGCTCTGCTTATGAAGGAAAAAGGCATTGATGCCGAAGCCATTGCAAAGGCCGCTTCTGAGCTCTGCGGGCGTTAAATATGAAAAAAATCAGACTTGATCAGCTGGTTTTTGACCTTGGCTTCACCGAAAGCCGCGAAAGAGCAAAAACCACTATAATGAGCGGCATTGTTTTTGTAAACGGCCAGCGGGCCGATAAGCCGGGAATGCAGGTTGCACCGGACGTTAATGTGGAAGTCCGCGGCCACGCCCTGCCTTTTGTCAGCCGCGGCGGATATAAGCTGGATAAGGCACTGAAAGTCTTTCCCGTAGATCCTGCCGGAAAACACTGCATAGACTGCGGCGCATCAACCGGCGGCTTTACAGATGTACTTTTGCAGCACGGCGCTGAGAAGGTATATTCTGTTGACGTTGGCTACGGTCAGCTTGCCTGGAAACTGAGAAATGACGAGAGAGTTGTAAACCTTGAGCGCACCAATCTCCGCTATGTAACAGAAAAACAGATTCCCGAGCTTCTTGACCTTGCAGTTATGGATGTATCATTTATATCTATAAAGCTTATTCTTCCGGCTGTTAAGCCCCTTTTAAAAGAGGACGCCGACCTTATCTGCCTTATAAAGCCTCAGTTTGAGGCGGGAAGGGAAGAAGTAGGCAAAAAGGGTGTTGTCCGTGATAAGAAGGTCCATGAGGAAGTCATAAACAATATCCTTGATTTTGCACCTACAATAGGCCTCAGCGTTATGGGGCTGGATTTTTCACCCATAAAAGGGCCTGAGGGCAATATAGAGTATATATGCCACATGAAAAACGGTGTTCACAAGGGCTTTGTGCCTGACGTAAGCGCTGTGGTGGAAGCATCACACCAAGTCCTGTAAGGAGCTGATTATATGATTGCTGTCTGTCCCAATCCTTATAGAGACAGGGAACTGAATGTAACAAAACAGGTTCTGAATTTGTTGCACGGAGAGGGCTGCGAAACCTGCGTATGTCCTCTGTTTTTAGAAGAAAACGCTGAAAATATTCCGAAAGATTTTGAAATTAAAAGCTTAAAGGAGCAGGCATCCAAATGCTCGCTTATAATTGTGATAGGCGGTGACGGAACCATTCTCTCAGCTGTCAGAGAGCTTGGAACTGTCCATGTTCCTATTCTTGGCGTAAACTTAGGAACAATAGGTTTTATGTCCACAGTAGAGATTGAAGAGCTGCACCTTATTTTAAATGCAGTAAGAAACGATATGAAGGTCACACGGCATATGATGCTGGATGTGGAGCTTAAAAGAGGAGACAAGGTTATTCTTAAAGAATGTGCCTTGAATGACGTCGTAATCCACGGTCACGGAGACTGCATAAAGGTTACATCCTATTGCGGGGATAAAAAGATGATAAGCTACTCCGGAGACGGAATAATTCTCTCTACGCCCACCGGTTCCACCGGCTACTCCATGTCAGCCGGCGGCCCTATTGCGGAGCCGGATTCGGAAAATATAATTGTAAGTCCCGTTTGTGCCCATACCATGGGTTCCCGCCCGTTTGTGCTTTCTCCTGACAGAGTAGTCAGTGTTAAGGCAGAAAAGTACCACGGTAAAAAAGCTTATCTCTCAATGGACGGCATTTTCGCCTGTGACCTTGAAAACGGTGATATAATAACGGCAAGAAAGTCAGAGAACTATACTCTAATGGCAGACCCTAGCTCGAAGAGCTTTTACGATATAGTTAATGAAAAATTGAGATAATGGAGGGCTACTTATGAAACCCGGCAGACAGAACCTTATTCTCGAAATAATATCGGAGCAGGCAATAGAGACTCAGCACCAGCTGCTGGAGGCGTTGACTGAAAGAGGCGTTAAGAGCACACAGGCGACATTATCAAGAGACATTAAAGATATGCGCCTTGTGAAGGAATTGGGAAACGACGGAAAATACAGATATGTCCCTGCTGCGAAAGTTGAGTCGGAGGATTTTGACCGCAGACTCAAAAAAATCTTCAGGGAGAGTGTAATTTCCTATGATGTGGCCCAGAATTTGCTTGTAATCAAAACCCTGCCCGGACTTGCTCCGGCGGCGTGCTCTGCAATAGACGCAATGGATATAAATGGTCTTGTAGGCACTCTCGCAGGTGATGATACGGCATTTCTGGCGATGCGGGACAACGAGCTGGCAAAGAAACTTTATCACGAAATCGAAATATTATTTTAACCGGAAATTCCGGTAGGGAGCGGAGATATGCTTAACGAGCTACACATTGAAAATATCGCGGTCATTGAAAAAGCGGATATTGAGTTTAACTCCGGTCTTAATGTGCTCACCGGTGAAACAGGTGCAGGTAAATCTATAATAATAGATTCAATCGGCGCTGTTTTAGGTGAAAGAGTAAGCAGGGAACTTGTACGCCGTGGGGCAGACAAGGGCCGTGTTACCGCTGTTTTTGAGCTGGGAAAAGCTGAGGAACAGTGGCTTAAAGACAATGATATTGACCCTGAGGACGAGCTTATTTTGCAGCGCCGCATAAGCGCTGACGGAAAGAGCAGCTGCCGCGTCTGCGGTGAGCCTGTTTCCGCAGCTCAGCTTAGGGAGCTTGCTGCGCTGCTTGTGGACATTCACGGGCAGAACGACGGCAGACAGCTTATGGATGAGCGCAGACACATAGACTACCTTGACTCATTCGGCGCCTTACAGCAGAATTTAGAGGGCTATAAGGCGGAATACTCAAAGTTCAGCTTTATTAAAAAAGAGATGAGCAGGCTGAGTATGGACGAAATTGAAAAGGAACGTTTAAGCGAAACTCTGAAATATCAGATTGCTGAGCTGGAAAGAGCAGAGCTTAAAGAAGGGGAGAAGGACAGCCTTGTTGCAAGGCGTGATCTGCTCCGCAATTCGGAAAAGCTGACCGAAGCTCTGGATGCTGCTTATGATGCCCTGTACGGCGGAGATGAAAATGCTCTCTCCATGGCACAGAATGCAGGCTATTTTGCATCGAGAGCTGCTGATGTGGCCTCTGAGCTTCAGGAGGCTGCCGATAAAATTAACAGCGCTGCATTTTCTCTTTCGGATGCGGCGGAACTTCTGCGCGATTTCAGGGAAGGGCTTGACTTTTCACCCCAGGAATATGATAATCTGGAAAGTCGGATTTCTCTTATAAACCGCCTTGAAAGAAAGTATAACAGGGACGAAGACAGTCTGATTGCATATCTTGATGAGTGCAGAAAGAAACTGGACGATATTGAGTATTCGGACGACCGTCTCGCAAAGCTCCAAAAAGAGCTTGCAGCTCAGCTTAAGACCTGCCGAAAAGTAGGAGAGACTTTAAGCGAAAAGCGGAAAGCCGCAGGAAAAGAGCTGCAGAAGCGGATTGAGAAGGAACTGAAAGAACTCAGTATGCCATCAGTTCGTTTTGAAGTTAATTTTGAACCGGTAAAGAATGAAAACGGCTTTGATGCCAAGGGCATTGATACGGTTTCATTCCTTATGGCTGCAAATGCAGGTGAAAATCCGGGCAAAATAAGCAAAATCGCATCCGGCGGTGAGCTTAGCCGTATTATGCTGGCAATGAAAAACGTTTTTGCAGAGAATGACCCTGTGTCCACTATGATTTTCGATGAAATCGACACAGGCGTTTCCGGTATTGCGGCTCAGCGGGTAGGCGAAAAGCTCTATACTGTTTCCGGAGGCAAGCAGGTTCTGTGCGTAACACATCTGCCTCAGATTGCTGCAATGGCTGACAGCCATTACCTTATAAGCAAAGAGGAGCGCTGTGGCAGAACCTATACCGAAGTAAGACGTCTTAACCGTGAGGGCAGACAGAGAGAACTTGCCAGACTTCACGGCGGCGATAATATTACGGAGCTTACAATAATGAGCGCCGAAGAACAGCTTAAATCAGCTGATAAATTTAAAAAAACAGTAATAGGGGAAAAGGTATGAATTTAAGCGAAAAAGCAGTTGAACTGCATGGAAAGAATTATAATTGTGCTCAGTGCGTCCTGATTGCCCTCCATGATTCATACCCGGAGGTATCCGAGGAAACCCTTATAAGAATGGCTTCCGGATTCGGCGGCGGTGTATGCTGCGGAGAAATCTGTGGTGCTCTTACTGGCGGAGTTATGGCTGTGGGTCTTGCTGAGGAGTTTAAAGATAGCTGCCCGGAGGAAATTCTGCAGTCAAAGACCCGCATTAAAGAAATCATTCAGAATATGAATGGTACTTTTAAAGATAATTTCGATTCCTTATTATGCTCGGAGCTTAAAGGCGGAAAGCATAGCTGTAATGAGCTTATTGCTTACGGCACAGAGCTTACTGAGAAAACAATAAGAAATATTAAAGAACAGGAGAAAAGTGAATGAAAATCTACGAAGAGCTGGTTGAGCGTGGACTTATCGCTCAGGTAACCAATGAAGAAGAAATAAGAGACATGATAAATAACGGTAAAGCCAAGTTCTATATAGGCTTTGACTGCACCGCCGACAGCCTTACTGCCGGTCACTTTATGGCTCTTACTCTTATGAAACGCCTTCAGATGGCCGGAAACCAGCCCATAGCTCTTATCGGCGGCGGTACCACTATGATCGGTGATCCCTCCGGCAGAACCGATATGCGTAAGATGCTCACCAGAGAGGATATTGACCACAATGCAGAGTGCTTCAGGCGTCAGATGGAGCGCTTCGTTGAGTTCGGACCCGGCAAGGCCCAGATGGTTAATAACGCTGACTGGCTTCTCAACCTTAACTATATTGATTTCCTTCGTGAAGTCGGCGCATGTTTCTCCGTAAACAACATGCTTCGTGCAGAGTGCTACAAACAGCGCATGGAAAAGGGGCTGAGCTTTTTCGAGTTCAACTACATGATCATGCAGAGCTATGACTTCTACTACCTGTTCAAGAACTACGGCTGCAATATGCAGTTCGGTGGCGATGACCAGTGGAGCAATATGCTGGGCGGTACTGAGCTTATCCGCAAGAAGTTGGGTAAGGACGCTCACGCAATGACTATTACCCTGCTCACCGACTCTCAGGGGCACAAGATGGGCAAGACCGCAGGCAATGCTGTATGGCTCGATCCCAATAAGACAAGCCCCTTCGAGTTCTATCAGTACTGGCGCAACGTCGGCGATGCCGATGTTCTCAAGTGCATCCGTATGCTTACTTTCCTGCCAATGGAGCAGATAAGAGAAATGAGCACATGGGAAGGCAGCCAGCTTAACCGTGCAAAAGAAATCCTTGCTTTTGAGCTTACAAGCCTTGTCCACGGTGAGGAAGAGGCCAAGAAGGCAGAGGCTTCTGCAAAGGCACTTTTTGCCGGCGGCGCAAATTCTGAAAACATTCCCACTACTGAAATTACCGAGGCTGACCTTGAGGACGGAAAGCTCGATATTATGTCCGTTCTGGTTAAGTCCGGTCTGTGCGCATCACGCTCTGAGGCAAGAAGAAATATTCAGCAGGGCGGCGTAAGCGTTGATGATGAGAAGGTAGCTGACATCTCCGCCAGCTACTCAGCCGACCAGCTCAGAGCCGGTATTCTTGTTAAACGCGGTAAAAAGAACTTTAACAAAGTCATTTTAAAATAAATTTCTAAATTTTTTATTTTACATTGAGTTTGAAATATAGTATAGTAAAGCTTGCGAAAAATTTGAAACAGAGGTGCTTTTAATGAGCCGTATGGTTGGAACAATTTCCCGCGGGGTTCGCGCTCCCATTATCCGTGAGGGTGACGATCTCAGAGAGATAGTAACGAATTCTATTCTTGAAGCCTCAAAAGAGGATAGTTTTGAAATTAGAGACAGAGATATAGTTGCAATGACTGAGGCAATAGTTGCCAGAGCTCAGGGCAACTATGCAAGTGTTGATGACATTGCAGCTGATGTCAGAACAAAGTTCAGCGGCGGTACAGTGGGTCTCGTATTTCCCATTATGAGCCGTAACCGTTTCTCTATCTGTCTTAAAGGTATTGCCAAGGGAGCAAAGAAGATTGTTTTGCAGCTTTCCTATCCTTCCGACGAAGTGGGCAACCACCTGATAAGCGTTGACAAGATGGATGAAATGGGTGTTGACCCTTACAGAGATGTTCTCACTGAGGAGCGTTACAGAGAGCTCTTCGGCTATGAAAAGCACCGTTTTACCGGCGTTGACTACGTTGAGTATTACAGAGAGCTGATCGAGAGCAGTGGCGCTGAGGCAGAGATTATCTTTGCCAACAACCCCAGAGAAATCTTAAAGTACACCAAGTACGTTATCTGCTGCGATATTCACACCAGAGAGCGCACCAAGCGTACTCTGCTGGCTAACGGCGGAAAGCTTGTTCTGGGCCTTGACGACATTATGAACGAGTCCATAAACGGAAGCGGTTATAATGAAAAGTACGGTCTGCTGGGTACCAATAAGGCAACTGAAACCAGCGTTAAGCTCTTCCCCAGAGACTGCCAGAGCCTTGTCGAAGACATCCAGAAGCGTCTCTTTGATGCAACCGGAAAGCATGTTGAGGTTATGGTATACGGCGACGGTGCATTCAAAGATCCGGTTGGCAAGATCTGGGAGCTGGCCGACCCTGTTGTTTCTCCCGCTTACACTTCCGGCCTTGAGGGTACTCCCAATGAGCTGAAGCTTAAGTATCTGGCTGATAATGAGTTTGCAAGCCTCTCCGGCGATGAGCTGAAGGATGCAATCAAGCAGAGCATCAGAAAGAAAGACAGCGACCTTAAGGGCAGCATGGTTTCTCAGGGTACCACCCCCAGAAGACTTACCGACCTTATCGGTTCTCTCTGCGACCTGACTTCCGGCAGTGGAGACAAGGGCACTCCTATCGTCTTTATTCAGGGTTACTTCGATAACTACACCAACGACTGATTTAAGGCTTGAGTCAGTGGCTTATGCGGGGATTTTAGGCTTTCGAGCAGAAAACATAAGGTTTATCTGGGCTCTTAATAAAAATTTAACATGTTGTTAATGCTTTTTTCAGCACTTTTAATACCCGATGTGCTATTATAATAATCGCGGAAGGGCGAAAGCCCAACTGTGAAATATAAAAATAATAGGCTGCGCATATAAACGATGCCGTCGCGAAGCGGCGGATAAGCCTACGATTATATGCAGTTGCAAACGGCCTCACAGCTTAAATTCCATATTACTTGGGCGCGGTTCAAAATGGCGAACCGCGCCCAAGACAATTTTATCCGTATTTTATGCGTCGGTAATAGCCGACGCTTTTTTCTTAAATATGAAGTTCTGCATTAGTTTTTAAAGCATATCTTGTAATATATTAACCAGACACGGAGAGAAATACTATGCTTAAATCTTGCTTTTCAGAGAGAAATAACACAATATTAAATATTACATAATCAAGGATATAGCTGTTTTGGACATTTCTGATAGTTTGTTAAAGATTTCGATAAAATAGTTGCGAAAAGCACCTTGCAATGGTATACTTCCAATGAGATGTTTAACTCGCTGATGATGTGTAGCCGGTAAAAACGGAGGTTTTAAAATGGAAGAAAAAAAGAATAAAATCCTGACTATTCCCAATGTGCTGTCATGTCTGCGCATTTGCATGATTCCCGTATTTGTATGGGCTTATTGCTTTAAGCAGGATTATCCTATGACAGCAATAGTTCTCCTCCTCTCCGGCCTTACCGACATGGCTGACGGATATATAGCCAGACACTTCAATATGGTAAGCGATTTCGGTAAAGCTTTGGACCCTGTTGCTGACAAGCTCACCCAGTTTGCAATGCTCATCTGCCTGCTTACCCGTTTTAAGCTTATGATTGTGCCTGTGCTTCTTATTGCCATTAAAGAGATTGCAACCGGAGTTTCAAGCCTTGTTGTCATCAAAAAGACCGGCAGTGTTATGGGCGCTGACTGGCACGGTAAAGTTACAACCTTCCTGCTTTACACCATGATGATTACCCATGTGCTGTGGTATGACATTCCCTCTACTGTTTCAATGGTTCTTATTTTTGCGTGTGTTGCAATGATGCTTCTGTCTTTCATCATGTATATTTTACGCAATGTAAATGCCATCAAAAAGCACAAGGCTCAGAATGTCTGAGCTTAATATGATACACTCTTATTGCGGCGTGTAACAGCGCCGTAATTTTTTAAAAGTTTACTTTTCAGAATTGATTTGTATGTAATCAAATGATATTCTTACAGTGCAGGTTTTGCAAAGGAGAAAAGCCAATGATAGATATATCCACATATTTGAATAGCTATGAGTTCTGGCCTCATCTGACGGAATATGAAAAGATAGAACTCAGTATGAATGCGGTAGAAAGAACCTATCCATCAGGCAGTACAATTTTTGACTCTGAGAGTGAATGTCTGGGCTTAGTTTATGTTATAAGCGGCAGTCTTAGAACCTTTATGATGTCAGATGAAGGCCGGGAAGTAACTCTTTTCAGACTTGGAAAAGGGGAATGCTGCATCCTTTCTGCCTCATGCGTTATTAAAGAAATCAGCTTTGAAAGCTTCATTGCAGCTGAAGAGGATACAAGGCTTCTTATAATAAATGCCGGTACCGTTATGAGAATACGACAACAGAATATTTATTTCCGCTGTTTTACATATGAGCTTGCCACGAGACGTTTTTCCGCAGCAATGAAAACCATGGACAATCTGCTTTTCCTGAAAATTGAAGGCAGACTTGCTTCGTTCCTACTGTCAGAGTATGAGAGGACGGGAATTAAAGAGATTAAAATGACCCATGAACAGGTCGCTCAGTATATTAACTCAGCTCGTGAGGTTGTAGCACGCACCCTTAAACGCTTTGTACAGGACGGACTCGTGGAAGTCAGAAGGGGAGTTATAATTCTGAGGGATATGGAAGGACTCAAAAATCTAATTTAATACCTTCAAAAATCGCCTGCTTATACAACAGGTGATTTTCTTTTAATAATGTGACTTGGTCACGGTAAAAATATTTATGTATTGTTATAATAACCACAGTAAAGAGAGGTGCTATAAACCAATGCAATACGCAATAACTTTTCTTGAAGGAATAATTTCTTTTATTTCACCTTGTATGCTGCCTATGCTTCCGATATACATTTCATATTTTGCCGGAGGCTCAGATAAAAAGCATAGAGTTTTTGTAAGAGCTATATGTTTCGTTCTTGGTTTCACTGTCACATTCAGTCTTTTGGGGCTGTTCGCCGGAACCTTGGGTTCATTCCTTACAAAATATCAGACTGCTGTAAATATAATTACAGGTGCAATAGTAGTTATCTTCGGTCTCAGCTATCTTGAGGTTATAAATCTTCCCTTCTTCAAGGGAATGCAGGGAGGCAAGAAAATCGACAGCGCTTTTTCTGCCTTTATCTTCGGAATGATATATTCCATAAGCCTCACTCCCTGCGTCGGTGCTTTCCTCGGTTCGGCACTTATGCTGGCCTCCAGTTCTTCAACCGCAATGACCGGACTGCTGCTTCTGCTGACTTATTCACTGGGACTTGGAATTCCCTTTATATTTTCAGCTGTACTTATAGATAAGCTGAACTCAGCCTTTAACTTTATTAAAAAGCACTATAAAGTAATCAATCTTGTCTGCGGAATTTTCCTTATAGTAGTTGGTGTTATGATGGCCTGCGGACTTCTAGGAAAGCTTCTTGCGCTCTTATCATAAGGAGTAATGTATGAACAGAAAAGTATTAACTATTATTTTGGCTGTCGCTCTGGTTGCACTTTTAATTGTAGCCACAGTATGGTATAATAATTTAACAAAAAACGCAGGTAATCTGCCAAGCGTAAATACAGAAAACAGCGATAACGAGCTTGCACCTGACTTCAAAGTGTATGATGATGAAGGCAACGAAGTTAAGCTTTCAGATAAAATCGGCAAGCCTGTTGTAGTGAATTTCTGGGCAACCTGGTGCGGTCCATGTAAGGCAGAGCTGCCCGCTTTCCAGAAAATGTACGAGGAGTACGGCGGCGAAGTTGAGTTTATGATGGTCAACCTTACTGCCGGCAGAGAGACCGAAGAGGGAGTCAGAAAATTCCTTGAGGATAATGAGCTTCGGATTCCCGTATACTTTGATAAGGACATGAGCGCAGCTTCATTATATAACCTTCGTGCCATTCCTCGTACTGTTTTTGTTAATCCGGACGGAACCCTGCATGACAGCCATGTAGGTCTCATGTCTGAAAATATCCTGCAGAACTATATAAACGAGTTATTACCCGAAAATTAAAAAGTTAAAAGAAAGGAAATAAATAACATGTCTGAAATTATTCTCACCGAACAGAACTTTAAAGAAGAGGTCCTTAACTCCGATAAGCCCGTTCTTGTTGACTTCTGGGCAACCTGGTGCGGCCCCTGCAAGATGCTTGCTCCCACCGTTGCAAAGATTGCCGAGGAGCAGGAAGGCATTATTAAGGTAGGTAAGGTAGATATTGACGAACAGCCCCAGCTGGCCGCTCAGTTTGGTATCTCCAGCATCCCCACTCTTTTGGTATTCAAAGACGGTAAGGTTACCGCTACTTCCGTCGGTGTCCGCTCCAAGGGCATGATCGAGGGTATGCTTGACTGATTTTCAATCTAAAAGCTTAATTTATAAAAACCGGAGACTGCATTAAACGCAGTCTCCGGTTTTTTGCTTATACAAATAATTAAACATATTTAGCATTTTTGCTGCCTGCTTTAGCTGTGAAATTCTTCAAAATACTCAAATATGCTTTAGAAACTTAAATCGTCTTAAGATTTATTGAAAAAGGAATCGGAACAGAATAATATAAATTTATAAATCCAGATGCTCGCTTCATCTAACGCTGTAAGCTGAAGCACGGAAACTAAAAATAAAGGGGATGCCTCAAGATGAAGAAGTCGGTAAAAATGACAGCACTGATTATTGTCATTTGTATACTGATGACCGGCTGTAATGCCAATAAGGAGAACATTTCGGACGGCAGTGCTGACACCTTGCCTTTGAAAGCAGAAACGGAACTTAGTCCTTTTGAAAAGAAAATTTTTATACTTCCGTCAGCTGAAAAAATCCGGGGTATTGCGGCAAGCGGTAACGGCCTTCTTATGGCTGTACAGGATGAAAATGATAATTTCAGTTTATGGCAGAAAAAATTTGATTTGAGCAGTGAGAGCAAATATGACTATCCGCCTGTAATGCTTGAACTGCCTTTCTTAGCCGAGTATCCCCACATATATGATATTTCCCCCACATCTGACGGCGGTTTTATTGTGCTTGCTGGAGAGATACCTAAATCATATACAAAATACGACGGCTCAACGGGAAATAATCCTGATTTTGCAGGGAATTATGTGTTCGCATTTCTGGACAGTGCCGGCAGAATGTCATCCTCTCGGGAATACAAGTTGAAAGAAGGACAGGGGTATCTGCATGGGGCTGAAATGCTGCCGGACGGCACAGTCTGCTTAATGGGTATGAATAACTATGTTTTGCTTAAAGACGGTGAAACAGAGGGAAAAACATTCACCATTGATACAGAAGCGGGGAACATATTTAAAGTTGCAGAGCTTGGCGATGAACGTTTTCTCTTGTGCTATGACTATGGAACTGGTGAATACTCATTTGCAAAAATTTATCCCGATGTCAGATCGCCTAAGTGGACAGTTTTAGAAGAAACAGATTTTGAAACTGCGGGCGATGAATATTTCCTGCCGATAGGTGAAGAGCTGTACATAATAGACTTTGAAAACAAACGCATGAAATCCTTTGCGGTAACAAGTTGTACGGTAGCAGACAGCCTGCATATTGATTCACACAGCCTGCTTATAGTGGGCAGTGATGGCGTCTTGACCAAACTCAGTTTAATCAATGACGACGGCGAAAAGAAAATTATAAAAGCCGCTCTTTGTGATGACAACTGCTATTTTGATGATTATTTAAAGAAAATACGAAAGTTTAACCAGCAAAGCGACAGTATAAAAATAGAAACAGAAAAATACGATCGGGATAATATTGATATTATTCGTGCGGAGATTGCAGCGGGACATTGTCCTGATTTGATTATCGGTTTTTATATAAATAAGGACAATGATAATTTTTTCGACTTATATCCGTACATTGACAAAGATGGCTCACTGAGCCGTGAAAAATTTGTTCCCGGATTTCTTGAAGCTTTAGAGTATAAAGGTGAGCTCCATGAAATATGGGATTTCTTTGAAATTTATACTCTTATAGCACTAAAAGAGGATGTGCCTGAAAATTTCGTGCTGTCTGACTATGAAAATCTTCTGGACAAGTTCCCTCAGCGAGAGTATCTGCTTCCACCGTGGATAGACAGCAGTACTATGCTTTCATGGTGTGGCAATATTGCATGCGCCCGTTACATAGACGGAGATGAATGTTCCTTTGACAGTGAGGGCTTAGGCGAATTATTAAAATTCTGCAAGGCCTTACCTGAAGAGGGAATAAATGATGACGGCGCAGGTAGAACACTGCTTTATAACGAAGCAATTCAAGGTGTGCAGCGCCTTAGCATCCTGCCCGATGCGCTGGGCGGTGAAGTAACATACCTTGCATTTCCCGGAGATAGTGAGTCTAAAGGCATTTTCAGTCCGGGTATGTTCACAAGCTCTTATGCAATACCCAAAGGTGCGGTTAATAAGGATGAAGCATGGGAGTTTATCCGCTTCTGCCTGTTGGATGATAGCCAATATACTCAGCTGGCAGAGTTTCCTGTAATTAAAGATGCGCTTGAAAAAAATCTGGGTTCAGACGATGAATTTAAGCAGCTGGTTTACAGTACAAAGTATGCTGTTAAAAACAGACAGGGAAACGGCGGAGAGCTTACAAAAATAATTTACCAAGAGGGAATGAAATACCTCGACGGCGGAAAGCCGCTGGAAGAAGTAATCAATACTATTCAAAGCAGAGTAAGCATTTATCTTGCGGAGCATGGAGCATAATTGAATGTTCTGGAATGCCTACGGGGCAGGCAAAGATTTTCTTTTTCTGCTGACAGAAGACGGATTAAATTCTGTTTCAAAAGAGGGAACTATAAGTCCCATAATAAAATGAGATAAGTATCAGTTTAACTTATGGCAGGTATATGAAATAATCCCCTCAGCTACCTCGGGAGAATTCATCTGTAATAACGTAATGGGATTGTACTGCCTTAAACAAGCCGCAGCTTCTGAAAACAATGCAAGAACAGAATTGAAAATCGCCACAATAGGCCAGCCTACTTTGGTTGGCTCATGCGGCTCAGATGTTTATGTACAGGATACGGTGGGAATTTTAATTTGCGGCAGTAATATAGAGGGCTGCTGGGAATTAGTGAAATTTATGCTTGAAAATTATGGTTCCACTGACGACAGTCTGCCGGTATATATGCCGCTGCTCCGGAAGGAAATTGACGATGCAAAAAACAGTACGGATTTACAGGTGACCTTTAATGACAGAGATTTTCTGAAGCTTCTTGAGAAGGTTAACAACACAGCCGTATATGATAATACGGTTCAGGAGCTTTTAAAAACCAACCTAAATGATTTCCTTGATGGCAAAAAGTCAGCCGAGGAAACTGCCGATGCAATACAGACAAAAATCAGCCTGTTTTTCCTTCGGCTCTATTGTATGAATTGCTGCGCCTGCATTAACTTTGCTCGGCGAGGTAAATTGAGGCTCTGGACTGAATATTTTCTGCCACCTGCTCTGCTGATTTATCTTCTGCAAAATACGGTTGGGCCTCACGCCAAACCAGCTCAATAAGCCCCTCATTGTTGTCAGATACACAGTTTACAGATGATATTGCTTCACGCAGCATTTCTGTGAAAGTGTTGTCTGAAACCGTTATTGTAATTTCATTACCGAAGGCATCCAGTGTGTGTACTCGGCCTCCGGAATTTACCCAGGAGTTATAATTGCTGACAATATATTCAAACCCCGACTCTGTAATCGGCAGACCTCTTTCTGTTAATTCTGCCTGCATGTTGTCAAAAAGTAAAGTTCGGAGAAATTCCCATGCTCCTTCTTTGTCCTCACAATCGGAAGAAATACCCAGTGCCATATATGGCTTCATTGCCATACCGGAATCAACAGCGGAAGGAATACCGCATAGCTGCATATTGTCATGAAACCAGTTATTGAACAAAATCATATCCACATAACCAGATACCTCCCAATTCATAAGCAACTGCTTTCCCTGATATACCATATTCATTTGTTCCGATTCTTCTGAGTCATCAGGCAGCATTTTGGCAAACTCAAGAAGGCTTATGAACTGCTCATTGTTAAAGTTACATATTCCTTCGTCCCAGTTTATGAAAATACTTTTGTCTAAAGAAAGCATATATTCAATAAACTCTCTCTTTGACATAGCTATTCCGAAAGGATTTTCACCCTCTTCCATCTTATCATAAAGCGCGAGTATTGCTTTCATATCCGGCTTATCCGTTCCGATCATAGCAGGATCAGCTTCAAGCGTAAGGATTCGGTAAGTAGGAATAAGAGAGAAAAGCTTTCCGTCTGTCTCCATATAGGGAAGAAGTTCAGGCAGTATATTTATCTCTTTAAGCTCCTTGTCCCTTTTAATGAAAGGATACAGGTCTGTAAGTCTGCCCTGTTTTTCGTACTGCTTTCTCGGCAGCATTAACAGGTCGTATATGTCAGGCCCCTCACCGGAGAGAATATCTTTTTCCAGCTGCTCCATGCCTCCGCTGCTGTTTTCTGCAGTGTTTAATTTGGAATAATCCACTACTTCTATTTGGTACCTTGAGCTGGATTTATTAAAATTCGCAGCTATATCAGTTACGGATATTGGATCAAGTGTTCCCAATTTCAAAACAACCATGTCCTCATACGGCAGATCCGAGGGGGTCAGTATACAGGCTGCATCCTTATTATAATAGACGAATTTACCATCTCCTATATTCAGCAAATTACTGTCGTTGTCAAATCTTATGCCTGATGCAGTGAAATTCAAAATCTCATGCATCTCTTTTTTGTTGTCAACACCGTATAATGTACTTCCGCTGTTTATGTAGAACTCAAATGTATCTCCGTTTAAAATGTCTACCACAGAACCGCTTATATCCATAAATTTCACAGCGCTTTGATTTAATACATCTATTTTAGTAATCTGCCGTCCGCTTTTTTCTCCTATTATTTTATCTGCCGGCACTCTTTCGAGCACTGCAACGCATGAATCCGGCATGAAGCAGGCAAAGGATAAATCTCCCGGACTTTCATACATGAACAAAAGTTCACCGGAGTTATTATAAACACCCAAGTATTTTGAGGCACAGACGCAGAATTTGTCTCCTCCTGAAACAAGCTGAAATGCATCGGCAAGACGTGAGTCAAGTTTATGTTCCCATATAACTTCGCCTTTATCATTTGTCTTTGTCAGAAAATCTTCTTCACTGTCCCAGTTTATTTGTTTTTCATCGTCTATTTTTGGCGCTTGCATACGCACCTGTAAAGAAGCAAATTCTCCGGTATCAAGCAGACACTTTTCTATATCCATAATGAACATTTCGCTGTCCCGATGATCAGTTATATCATATTCTCCCAGCACATTTCCTTTATTATCAATAAATAATGAATATGCGGTAGGTTTTCCTGAATCTATTTCAAGCTCTCTGAACTCAATGTAAAAAATGCCGTTAGAATATTCCATATCGTCTATCATTACTATTTTGTTAGAGTCGTTTTTAATTTCGCGGGGCAACGGAAATTCTTCCTGAATATATCTGTATCTAACATAATTTTCTGCCGCAAGCTCTCCTTGGTCATGTTCGCTTCCTGAGCAAGCTCCCAAACTTAAACATAAGATGCAGATAAATATACATAGTAAAAATTTTTTCATTTATGTACCCTCAGCCTGTATATATACAAACTTGGGAGCACAAATTATGTGCTCCTAAGTTCGTTAATTTGATAGATTATTATCGCAATGGGTCATCATACGGAAGCAGATGAGCAATTGAAGCTCCGTAGTTATAGTATGCCATGTCTGTCCATGTATTAGTTCCAACATCTCCATCAACTGTTAAGTTGTGTTTTCTTTGATAAATTCTTATGCATTCCTCTGTTATTCCGCCAAAATAAACATCAACGCATTTATCCACATACAAGCTTATACTGGGATAACAGTTTACTTCAGAATAAATACAACCATATCAATTTGAGAAATTTAAAAATTTGAGTTTCAGTTTATTTCTTTCTTAGGTCACTGGTTTGAGATTAAATTTAAACTGCATTTTTGTCAATAACCAATGCATAACTGCAATTAAATCATGTCTATTTGCGGATTTTGATAGTTTCTTTCTTATAAATTATGTTCTTTACCTATAATCAAAAGTATTCCTTCGAGCACTAAAGCCGTTGATAGCGGCAAAAATACGCTTGTGACATTTGCAGCTCTAAATACAAGGGAAATTGCTGAAATAAAAATTGACGATATTGTCCCTTGTTTTCTGTATTTTTTTCTCATATTCATTAAGTCTTTTTTCTTTTGAGTCCAAAGATCCTAAATTTATGATGATAAATACTGCAATTAGCATTAAAATAGTTGGTAAGGTGTACAGCGAATATTTATAACACATTTTAATTACTACCATAGATAAAATGATTGATGCGGAGGTACAAATCATGCACATGTGTTCCGTTTTGGCGTGTACTCCACCGGCATAACTTCTGATTAAGGTAAATGACAAGCAAAAGAGTATACTTTCGGATACTACCAGAATTAGCTGAGAAAATAGGCATATCTGAAAATTATATATCGGATATGGAGCGTGGTAAGTATGCTCCCACAACTGAAGTGCTACTCAGGATTTGCGGTACATTAGGAGGAACGCCAGACTTTTATCTCATAGGGCATATCTCAACTGAGACAGATGAGCTTTCAGAATTGATAAGATGTATGCCGGATACATCTCAACACCTAATGTGCAAACTAATTAAAACTTATTTAGAAAGTATTAATGACGTTTGACCCTGTTGTCTAATAATGTTAAAATGAGAATACAGGAATTATTCTACATTTTCATTTTTGTTGGGTGGTATTATGAAAATATTGATTTGCGATGATGAGGCTTTTTACCTTGACAGCTTAGTCTGCCGTGTTAAAGAATATATGAAAAATCATTATATAGATTGTCAGCTTATTTCTACTACCAATCCTAAAGAAATATTATGCAGCGATATTAGATTTGACTTGGCTTTTCTTGACATTCAGATGAATGAAGTGGATGGAATTTCGCTGGCAAAAGTATTAAAAGAACGCAATTCAAAGCTTGTATTATTCTTTGTTACAAATTACAACGAGTATCAGGATGATGCTATGGATTTGCGGGCATTCAGATATTTTGAAAAACCATTTAACGTTGAGAGGCTGTACTCCGGCCTTGACAAAGCTATGGAGTATATAAACGGAAGTTATGTGGATGTTTTCATGTCAGACGGAAAGCTACAGAAACATGTTCTTGTTGACGATATTATGTATGTAATGATAGATAATCGTCAGGTTGTTATTACTACTGTAAATTCACAGTTTACTGTCAAAGAAAAGTTTGAGGATTGCTGTGCAATGTTACCAACGCTGTTCTTTTACCGTGTACACAGAGCGTTCCTTGTTAATCTGCACTATGTTAAACAATATTCTTATTCTGAACTTTTTCTGACAGATGGCACAAGAATTCCGGTTGCACCCCGTAAACAGGCAGATTTTCATAGTTTCTGGTTTGAGTATTTAAGAAGGAGATAAGATGGTAAATTCATTCACTCCGTTTATAATATGTTTTTTTGAAATGCTCATAGCCTATGTGACATTTACGTATTTAAGTACACGGCGACAAAGTGCAGAAATAACGCTTTTAATTGGATTTTTCTTGTTTGAAAGCGGTGCTTTTGTAAATCTTCTGTTTTCCAATACTATATGGATAAATTCAATCTATATATTATTTATAACTGTTGCCTTCGCTTTGATTTGCTTTAAACTAAAATTTAGAGCTGCTGCTATATATGCTGTTCTTATGAGTGTTCTTTTAGCTGCAACTGAGCTTATAACTATTTTTGTGGTATCGGCATTGACCGATAAAGGATTAACGGATTACAATTCCAATCGGTCTCTATTGCTTATTGAGGTCACTATAAGTAAAAGTTTATATTTGTTTGCCTGCGCTTCACTTGTTCATTTCTCAAAATTTAAAATGATAGATAAAATTCCGCGTAATTTCTATATTTACCCTATATCAACCCTAATCACACTGATATCGTTATGGTACATATGTGAAAACGAAAGTCTTCTTTACAGCAGCCAAATACTGTTATCCGTAATAAGCTTGGTTTTATTGAGTTCTACCTTAGCATTATTTATTGTATATAGACATAATGTCGAAAGAGAAAGCGAAAATATACAGATAAAAAGCGAGAACGAGAGACTTAAAACCGAAAAAACATACTACGATATTTTGGAGCGTCAAAATCAGCAGCTTATGATATATGCCCACGATACTAAAAAACATCTTGCAGCTATTCAAGGCTTAAATACTGATCCGAAAATATCTGAATATATTTCAAAGCTTTCTGATGAGCTGGTGAGCTATACGAATAATTGTCACAGCGGTAATAAAACACTGGATATAATGATAAGCAAATATTCTACTGAATGTGAGATGCGAGGTATATCTTTTGAATACGATGTTAAAGCGTGCAACCTATGTGAGGTTGAGGATATTGATCTTGTCGCTATTTTGGGAAATATTATGGATAATGCATTGACTGCATCAGAGAAATCCTCTGCAAAAAAACTTTCCCTTGATACCACATGGCGTAATTCATACAGTGTGATTATAGTTACAAATTCTTGTGATAATGAACCAAATTCCTTTGATAGGCAGTTAATAACCACAAAAGAAAATCAAAAGCTGCATGGCTATGGTCTTAAAAGCGTTGCAAAAACTCTGCAAAAATACAATGGTGACTACAATTGGAAATACGAAGCGGAAAATAAAATGTTCATTGCTACCGTAATGATTGGGAAAAAAGAATAATTTTAGGTTCTGAAATAAATCAATTCGACAAAAATATATATGTGAACTAATTTGAGATTAAATTTAGGAACTGTATAAAATGTTGAATTATATGTTTTACGCAGCTTACAAAATAAAAATGCAGGAAAGTAGGGCTTCTTATGAAAAAATACTTAATTTTTGTATTAGTGCTGTATATGCTCTTTGCAATGAGCGGATGCGGCAAGGCGGAAAAAGATTTACCCGCAGAACAGTTAAGCACAGCATCGCCGACAGCTGAGACTGCATTCCATTTTGAGCGCTCAGACCTGCCCGGAGCAATGACTATAAGTGTGTCCCAGTATGCCGACGGAAAGGATATTTACCTTTGCGGACTGAACGGCCAGAATAAGCCGCTCCTGTATAAATGCGATGTAAACGGTAATTATACGGAAATACCGCTGCCTGACGATATAGACTACATTCAGGTCTGCTGTAAAGCAGGTGATAAAATTGCAGTTATTGCCGGAGACTATCCGGTGGTGGGATATGACGGGCATGGCAATGATGTATGGAACGAGGATATGATTTCCCGGGAAACCAAGCTTTTAATTCTGGATGAAAGCGGCAAAGATGTCACTGCGTACAATCTGGAAGATGAGCTTTGCATGGGACAGAATTTTTTAAGCCTAAGATACTTAGACGAAAAATTCTATCTGCTCAGCGCTTCAGATTTATTCCAGCTGGATGAAGAAGGCGGAATTTTAAATAACAGGCACTTAAATGCAGGTATGTTTTCCTCCCAGACTATAACAGATAACGGCCTGAGCATAGCTTATATAGGTTCGCCGGAGGACGGAAGCGACTACGGAGATGTAATTGATGTTTTAAGTTCGGCAGACAGCTTTGAATTTAACAATATTCTCCCTCCATCTGATTTGTCAATTTATACGGCAGGAAACACAACAGAAGGAGACTTTATTCTCATGTCCGGCCCCGACATTAAAACTATGCCGGCAGAAGGCGGAGAATTAAGCCTGCTGTATGACAAACTTAAAAATCACGAATCATGGTCTTATACAAACATCTGCCCGTTTTCTGACGGGTACATACTCAGCCGTCCCGGCCAGATGAGCATAGATATGATCGCTTACGGAGAGGAAGAGGAAAGCAAGCCTGAACTAATGCTGTGGACATCATACAAAAGCGACATCCTTCTTTCTATGGTGCAGGCCTACAATGAATCCGGAGCTGAATTTAATATACACATCGAAGAATTGCAGGATGTAAACGATGATATACTGCGGGCAAAAATTGCAGGAGGAGAAGGCCCGGATTTATACCTGAGCGGAAAATATACACTGTTTTCAGATATAAGTGAAGAGGCTGTGTATGAAGATCTGCTGCCCTATCTGGATAAAACCGAGGCAGGCAGAGACAATCTGATACCCGCTGTTTTAAATGCCTCGCTCAGCGGAGATAAGCTTTATTCTTTGCCTGTAAGCGTTGAAATGTACACGCTTTTGTGCCGTGAGCCGGATTTGGTTTCTCCTGAAATGAGCTTTTTGGATATACTTGCTTTGCCTCAGGTGCAGGACGGAAGTGTAAGCGTATTTACAAAAGAAGTAGACCGGAATTATATATGGCATTGCCTGAGCAATATGTATCTGGGTGCACATCTTGATGAGCAGAACGGTGTTTGTGATTTTAACACAGAGGAATTTTACAATATACTTGTTGCCTGCTCAGCTGCCTCTGCTCCCGGAAACACTTCACCTGATGATGTTCCCTGCCTGTTTTCTCCCGAGCATATTGTGGGAATGGGTAAATTATTAGGAATTCAGATGATGTGCGGAGAAAATTGGTATCTGGATACCGGAATGGGAATATCCTATGATATTTGGGATGCTCTGGCAATTTCTAACACAAGCGAACACAAAGAGGCTGCATGGGATTTTATCGAATTTGCAATGAAAACTTCTCCGCTGTCAAGCATGACGATGGCAGACAAAGAGTTCATTCTGCCTGCATCCAAACAGTTTATGGATCAGTTTATAGCAGAAGCTCAGAACCCCGGAATATGGAATTACTCAGTAAGCGAATACGAGCCTTTAAGTGATAATTGCATAAGCCAGTTTAAAACTGCTCTGGAACAGCCTGCATTTGTAATGGACAAATATCCGGGC